>Ga0126342_10001695_pt1 | contig 32016 bp, 30 predicted proteins | sample Cyp1metagenome_FD_92528 | JGI IMG/M metagenome (GOLD analysis project Ga0126342, IMG submission 92528) | Coral microbial communities from Lord Howe Island, Old Settlement Bay, Australia - Cyphastrea 1 metagenome | ecosystem: Host-associated > Invertebrates > Cnidaria > Coral ...
ATATATATGTATATCATGTTATATCTCAAATAAACCCTTTTTCAACAAAGTAATAAGTGTGCGTTCACTTGGCGATTTTATCGGTCATGGAGGCATCACATGGAATTGATTTTTCAATGGTGTTTTTTTCGGTGGATAGTCTCATTGGAAATTTCCGGAACCAATCTTTGTGTGGATACCCTCTGGTAAACGTTTACAGTTTGCTATGGAAAATGGTGTTATCTTGTGGATTTTCCCATTCAACATGGTGATTTTCCATCGTTTTTTGTATGCTTACCAGAGGGTAACAGTTTGCGAACTGGAAAACCACCATCCGAAAAAGTTCGGTAAATCAACGATTTCTATGGGCCATGGTTTCAAGTTCGCGAACTGTTAGTCTACCAGAGAGTAATCTGTGGAAATCTCAGCTCAATGATGACATAAGGCGACAAAGCTTTGTGTGGATAGTTTTCCCGGCAATTCATCCAACATGGAGGTGTGGCAAACCCACGACATGCAGATGTTCCCACGGAAACTGCGATTTCCCACAGAAGCTCTCGTCTCGGGTCGGACCATTTCGGGATATAAACCCTGTTTTGTACCCGTTCCATCTCCTGGTTTATCATGCTTTATCCTCATTTCCCCTCTCAAAAAAGAAAACGGCCTAAATTCTCATCATTTTCCCATCTTTGTCCCTTATTCGAAAATTTTCCGAGGTCCGTTTTCTTTTGGTTTTGCACTCCCAACATTTCGGAGCATCCCGCTGGATGTCGAAGCGTCGAATCGCGGAGGAGTGGGATCCACTGGAGAATTCTGGACACAAAGGATCCCAAGGATTGTGGCCGATGGATTGGCCCGTGGTTGGGCGCCCCTGGTGACTGGTGACTGGAGATGACTGGAAGGGGCCAATTGTTTTTTGAGGTTAGCAACGTTGCTGAATTTGGAAGGGACTTTTGGAAAGTGTTGTTTTTCAGGTTTGATTCAACTTCGTTAATGAAGCATCGTGAAACGATTTGGATATTTTGGATGTTCAAGTGACGAAGTCATGGCTCAGCGTTGTATAAATATTAACTGTAAAGAATATAAAACGTTACATAAATTTATATTGATTATTATTTTATAATATTTTATATACAATCCAGTCCAACTATCCAATGAAGGGCCTATCAAAACTGGAGCATATGTTCTCCAAACCGTGGACTTGCGGTGTGAAAGGAACAACATGTCTAATTACTCAGTTTGCAACATATGAGACGTTCGTTGTTTGAATTTAAATTAGTCAAGCATTGTCAAAGTGCACATTTGCAATGAAGTGCAAGTGGTTTCTTTTCCCCCATTGTTTTCTTGTTTTTGGTTTTTGCCATTGCCATTCCTGCCATTCCCATCCTTTCCTGTCATTCAGGTCGGTGGTGGTGGTGACAAAAGAGCCAAGTGTGGCCTCAATGAGATGTTCGAGCGCATGTGTGCTTGGGATGATCAGAACTATGTCATGGCCGCTGGAACCAAAGCAGGACGCCATGTTTCATGCGATAGAGACGGCGCCCGGAGTGTTGAGAGGGGCCAGTTTTTTTTTGGGACAAAGGTTGGCATTGCATTGCCAGATTCTATCAGAGATGCACATGTTTTTTTGGCGCAGTGTAGTGATATCAAGTGATTCGTTTCTCCGAATTCTGTGGTCGGTGCAGGATCTGACACCAACACCACCGATGGCATTGTCGACGGACATGCTTACACAGTGATCACCTGCCTCAACGACGTCGCGGGAACTGAGCAGCTTAACGGCAGCTTGCGATGGTGAGGGGCGAGGTGACATAAGCAGTCTGTAACTGTCAGCAGTTGTTCTTGGTTTTTCTGAAAGGAAAACTGGCGGCCCAGTGGTTTTTGCAGGTGTCCAAGTTTATATTATAATTTGTAAATGTTTGTCATTCTCAGTCTCGCAATCCAACTGCCAAAAAAAAGATCAAACAACACACGGGTTCGCTTTGCGAAGCCAGGCACGATCTCATCAAAGTACGAAACCCCTGGGGCAAAGGCGCAGCACGGAGGATTTTGTACGTGGATGGCAGTTCAGTCTCAAGCATTGGAACATTTACAGGAACGTCCCATATTTAATGGGAAAACCTATGGTTTCCGGTTCAGATTTTCCCTTAAACCAATCCATTGACAGGCCGCAGTTCAGGCCCATGGTTTTTGTTGCGATACTGATGGTTTAATCATGTGGAAAATCCATTGGAGTACCTAAATGTTTGCACCTAAATTAGTTCAGGTACCAAAAGCATATGTGCCATGGTGAAAAGCTGGATCACATATCGGCAATTTAACAGATCGCTATGGAAAATCTATCATTTCCAGTAGGTCAATGATTCTATGGTCATTGTGGCGATGTTACCAGAGGGTACCCATTTGGAGGTGAGCTATAGCCTTTGGTAAAGTACCACAGCTATGGAAAATCACCATCTTACTGAATCAACTATTGAAATGGTCTATTCTCTGTAGCTATGTTAGTTTGCTGGAAATTATACCTAAGGCTATTGTGTATGTGTCTCCCTGAAGACGACTGTTGTGCCTCGTGTTGCGCCTCGCGTTGCGCCTCGCCAGGCGAGTTTACTTCGGGTCAATGGTGTGACGATGGACCTGGATGGGCCGACTACCCACAGGCGCTGGATATTTTGGCCCAAGTTCGGGATTTTTGCAACGATACCCTGTGGTAAACTAACATAGCTATGGAAAATCACCATCTTTAATAGGTAAACCAACTATTTCTATGTGCCATTTTCAATAGCTATGTTAAATTACCAGAGGGTATATTGAAACAGCTCAAAAACAGCTAACTTCAGCTAACTTTAAAAGCATCTGGTGAGTTGGGTTGATGATTTGGAATTCCCATATCCATATCCTGAGATTTTCAGGGAATTGTCACCGATCCAAATCAAATCAGAAATCCAAATCAGCCGGAAGCACGTTGATTGCTAGCACCAGGTTCAAGTGCACTGTGATTTGCTTCCTCCTTGACACTTCCAAGTAGTCTCTTCAGTCTGTGTAACCCTACAGGGGTCCCCAAAAAGAGAAGTGTTTCCAGGATGTTATATGATGTTTTCTCCACAATTTCCAGGTTCGCAACTTTTCTATCTGCAACTATTGTAACTGGGGTTTGCGAGAGTCTATTCCTGGAACGCAACTCATGTATTGGGGGTTGCAAAAGATCGGCTGGCTTACTGTAACATAGTTTATCTGGTTGGTTTGGAACATCTTTTATTTTTCCATTCAGTTGGGAATGTCATGTCATCCCAACTGACTTTCACTCCATCATTTTTCAGAAGGGGTAGGGCTCAACCACCAACCAGTTCTGTTCAATGTCGGTTACAGGTGGGATTCCCCCGGTTTTTAAAGGTTGACCCCTCAACTTTACTTACATCAACCCAAATTGTTACGGTACCCAAACGTTAACCTTGAGTGAACTGTGCGTCAACGAAATCGTCGCGATTTCGTTTGACCTTGACAAGTTGTCGAGGTGAAGAATGTTTGCAAGCCAACCAAGGTGCCCGGCCTGGATGTGGTTGGATGTTACTGGATGTTGACGAATTTTTTATCTAAAAAGTTGTGCGCATCGAACCCATGAATGGCCATATCATGCCATATCCAAGCGCGAAAAAGAAAATGGATTCCAGACGATTCCAGACAACATTTTTTTTGGGTTCCATGTTGAAAATTAGGGATATTTAGGGGTATCCATTTAAAGTACCATTCCATTTCAGATAGACGACATCGATAGAAGAATCATATTTTTGGCAAATGTGACATGAATGGAAAAAGACAAAGCTGATCAAAGCTACCCCTGTCTCATCACGGTCAATAAGTATAGTGTGTGATTCACCAGGAAACCGTTGACTGAAAAGCTCCCAAAGCATCGTGCGAAATGATCCAATCATATACAATCCACAATAATCCACATTTGATCTGAGAGTGCCATCCGATTTGCAATGCTTTCCTTGCAAAGTGGCTCAACGGGTGCAAAATGGTGGTTGGTTCACCCTGCTGAAGCAATTTTCACCATACAACATATACAGTATGATTTAACCCCCTGGTTTTTGACATCATTTGACAATTTCTGTGAGTTACTAGTCGTGTAAATATATATGTAGGTATCATGCCTTTATATATATATATATATTTATACATATGTAATTATATACCTATGATTATATATATATATATCATTATTTATTTATAACTATATATACATGTATATATATATAACTATATCTACTGTATATACATATCGATATATATAGATAAACAAATATACATATTACCAATATTCTTTTATATACTATTTGTGAATTCTTGCCATTTGGCCCTACTGACGCAACCGGATTTTTTCAGGTCGTTTGTTGCGTCGAGTCTCTGAGGCCAACGATGGTGTCTTCTGGCTCAGTAAGGTGGGGAACATGGGGATGGGGATGGGGATGACAGATGAGTATATAATATATAATGATTATATATATATATATATACATAGAGAGAGAGAGAGAGTAGCCCCAAGATTCAACACTGTTCTTTTTTTTACCACCATATCATACCATATCTATATCATATCTATGAATCTGTTCCAGAAAATCTATATGTTCATAAATTATAGAATATCCCAATCCAATAGAATGGTTCTTTCAAGAATCTTTGTGCGGCCCCCCGGTGTCCCCCAAATGATTTTCCAACGGTCCACTAAACCATGGGGTTCTGGGTGATATGGTTAATATATGTTATATAATATTGTAGAACTCCCCAAAAAGATTGTTTTTGTTTTCAAAAAACTACTCAGATAGTGCTAGTTATCATACGTGTTTTTAATCTTGGGGTTACAATGGGATATGATGGAATGTTCATCCTTAAAGATTTGGTATGGTCGAGTAGTTGCTTGATGTGGCATGCCCACAATCATAAACCATCATACACACAGTTCTGAAGTAAAATTACGCGCAAACCCATCCTTTTGCCCGCGCCGACGTCCACCATGTGTCCGAACATCAAAAAACACTGTTTTGTGGGACAAAATGCACATGCAACGCACAGCTGAGCAACCTGTGCGTGGAATGTTACAACATCATCATTATTAATACCATTCTAAAAAATATCATCATGATTAATATCATCGTGATTAATATCATTATGATTAATATCATCATGATCAATATCATCATGATTAATATCATCATGATCAATATCATCATGATTAATGTCATCATGAATAATATCATCATGGTTAATATCATCATGATTAATGTCATCATGATTAATATCATCATTGTTAATATCATTATTATCATCATTATCATCATCATTCTGCTCAACCCTAAACCCCTAAACCCTAAACTCGTTGAATTTTCTCTGAATACAAAGGTCAACGGGGGTGGGGATTTGATGATTCCCTAGAAACCCAAATCCTTTGGTGCAGGATAGAGACCGATGGTACGGTATGGTATATACCAGAAAGACATCATTGATTTTGGCTGGAGATGCCAAAATTTGAGGGTCGGACACCTAGTGACTGGCATATCCTGGCATAAATGACATGTAATATCTTGAGCAATATATACATATATATATATACATACTGTTACATACTGTATATATATATACATTTGATATTTGGTATCAAGCGATAGAAATGACACTTTGGATATGGGCCAAATGAATCCTAATCATAGTCCAAACACTGCGTCTACTCAACCCTTAGACTCATGGTTTCTTTCAAGATGTTCAAGACAAATGGGCAAAATCCGTTGTTTACCCTCTGGTAAACTAACAGTTTGCGAATCGGACAATCACCATTTTTAGTAGGTCAATCATAAATTTCTGATTTTCAATAGCTATCTTAAATCGCCGGAGGGTAGGCCTCGAGATGTCAAGAGTGAATTTGGATTGTTTGGACCTCCAAACGACAAGTTTTTCCTCGTGCAAAAGCTGAACGCCAACTAATTTGCCAGAACATCTGATTGCGGATAAGCACTCGACTCACATCGATTTGCAAATGACATAAATTACGGGAGTCCTCAAACCCAGTAGCCATCTGATTACGGTCAGTTTGGATCAGACTCTTGCGGGTTTTGCATCGAAAAAAATCTCAGCGCCAGGAAGAATTCTTCAAGTACTTCAGGACGACGTCGTGGTCGACGCTGTTGGAATCCCCATGACTCGTGCCATGGAGTACCACAAGGTGGTGCCCCCCAAGTTATAAATGGGTTATAATCCCATTAACTAGTTCGATATATCACCTATAAACCATAGTGACATTGGACTTATAAACCAATTTAGCTGACTATGGGGCACCACCCTGCATCTGGTTATGACTGTGCCATAGCGAACTGGAAAGATACCCACCATGCTAGTAAGTTCGGTAAACCATCTATTTCCAACTGGGCCATCTATACCATGGCGAACTGTTAGTCATAGCCATTTTAATAGGTAAACCATCTATAAATGGGCCGTCTATACCATGGCAAACTGTTAGTCATAACCATTTTAATAGGTAAACCATCTATAAATGGGCCATCTATACCATGGCAAACTGTTAAATAACCAGAGGGTAACGTCTTAAAACTTGCTACATCCACACATGTCATCATCATTTTCCCCTTCGACGTCCTGGAACTACGCAAGCAGATCAACTGTACGAATTTTCCCCATGATGATGGCTGTTTGGGCGGTACAATATGGTATATTATAACTATAGTTATGATATATATATATACTGTAGATATATTATAATACAGTAAGTACAATATAGTATATACATGATATAGTATATATATATAATATATATATATATATGCAATGATATCCAGCATTTCAGACCCATCCAAATCATTTGGTGATGTATCCCCCACCCCGGATTGACATCTCCAGATGCGCCTTTTTACATGGAAGGCACATGATTCCAGGTGTCCCATTTATAACTTGGTTTATGAACCGTTCAGGCAACTAGTTCGATGTATATATTTATATATATACACCATGAAAAACATAGTCAACTCACCATAGTATAATTTTATATACACCATAATTATACAGTTATATATACACCATAATTATACAATTATATTTACACCATTAAGAAACATAGTCAATTCACCAAGTAAACTGTTCATCAACTTAGCGTTAACCAACAGTGGCACCTCCAGTTGCGCAGGACTGTTTACCTTTGCGCGCAAGACATGACGGCCTTCATCAAGTGAGCGGAGCATGTCCGGCTCTCCGGCCGACGAAGGTAAGGCCGAGGTGAACGCCGAGAACGGTCACTGGTGGTTGCATCCCCAACACAAGGTAACTATTGATCCTTTAGTTTAAAGAAACATGAATTAGCCATCACAGTACAAAACTTAGTTAAACTTTGTATCAATGGTTATGGTTATTTTCCACGTATTAATCTTTTTTTGATGGCACATGGAAAATAACCATAACCATCACCATGGCAAAACATGAATTAATTGTGGACTAGCAAAGATTGACCATGGTTGCAAGTTGATGACTTGTCTCAACAAAAAGACTTCAATGCACATCTAAACAGGATGATGGCAATCTTGAATTCACCTAGAAATGGAATGATGTTTTTTTTCCCTTTAAAAACATGACTGACTTTCCTTACACGAGTTTGCCCCGACTGGAGAACACCATTCTTTTAAAATCCATGTGCCAACTCGATGAAACCATCGAAAAAAACCATCAGAACCGCGGAGAGTTCAGCGGATCTGGGTCGTGGCAGAAGACCCTCCGACCCTGAAAAAGTCAGCTGCTCAGCCGCCCAAATCATTGAGGTATTGAACATGGGGAGTTTAACCACCAAAAAGAGGTGATTTTAATAGGAAAAAATGGTGGTATGATATGGGGATATCATAGGGATTTTTAGTACTCCCATCCTCTATTGTTGACAGCCCCCATTTTGTATGGTCCCAGTCAGATGTGGTTTCATCCACTGCATCCACCATGTTGAATGATGTTTTGTGTCATCGGGGGAAGGGATTCTGACCCAGAACTTTGGATCATATGGTCGGCTCCGTTGACAGCTTCCAGCGGCTCCATGACTGAGCAAAGAACAAACCATGGGTACCGGCAGGCTCGCTACGGAGCTCGGCAACTTGAGCTTCATCCAAAAATCACCCAGAAAAACACCCAAAAACTCATGGAAGATCATCAAAAAGCCATAGATAAGACACCATTCTCAACACATCTCTTCTTTTCCCAACAAAATCCTTCATCCTTTCCATGCCCTCTATGGCGCATTGACGTGGGCCTCATGGCGCTTACCCCAGCGCCGACGTCCCCGGCGCCGTCGCTGGGGCAACACTCCCAACACTCCAGCGGCAGTACAGTGGTCTTCGCAGATGTGGAAGACGACTCAGGGCTAAAAAATGGGAGATTTTTAGTGTGGTTAAAGCAAATACGTATGCTATATATATATATATACATATTTAATATGTATATATATATATGTAATGTTTGTAAGACAATAATAAACCCACCATTTTTTTGATGTGATAAATGGTGATTAATGGATGACTCATGGATGATTAATGTGGTTAAAGCAATGTCATGTTTACCAACCATTTGGGAATGGTAAACATACCACCTAGAGAAATGGTGATGACTGGGGGATGGTTTATTGTATTACCAACATTATTCATTACAATGGATTTTGCATATTTTTCATATGAGGATTTCCATAAACGGGGGTACCCCTTAAAATGGGTGGTCTATACTTAGAACATGGAAAATCCGATGAACATGCATTATTTAGAGGTACCAAAAAATTCAGGAAACCTCCATATTTCACCAAGAAAATTCGTCGGATAAGAAATCGGGATGTTTCATGGTTTAGATCTCACATATCCATGGGGATACGTCTATGACGAACAAAAAAGATGAATTGAGGCTTTAGTTTTTTAGAAGCCATCAAAATTACTGGTTGGTGGTTTGGAACATTTTTTATTTTCCATTTCATATATGGGTTGTCATCCTTCCCATTGACTTTCATATTTTTCAAGATGGTTAAAACCACCAACCACTTTATGTTTTTTCATTTATGGTGGTATCTCATCGGATGATCATGGGATACACCGCCAGGACAAAAGTTATTCCTCTGGGGCTTTCCCATAGACTCCGTTTCTACTTGAGAAGTTTCAACTTGGGTGACCACGGATCACATTCGTAACCTTTGAAAGACTTTTATTTAGACTACCCTCTGGTAAACGTTTACATAACTATGGAAAATCACCATTTTTAATGGGTAAATCAACCATTTCTATGGCCGTTTTCAATAGCTTTTTGTGTTAGTTTACCAGGCCGGGTAATTTTTTTGGGATCCACCACAGCCACGGCCCCCCAAAAAAATGGCCCGAAAACGAGAAATTTTGACCATGGCCGTTTCGAGGGGATACACTGGGGTATTGGTTTGCCATCATCATTGGAATGCGGATAGTTTTTTGGATGATCTAGGAGATAATCATGGAGAATATATATATATATATATATTTTTAATAGTTATAACTATATAGGTATATGTAGTGGGATAATATACAGTAGTCCCAGTTGATTCAATAAGATATATCTATATTTATTTATATATATATATAGATTTAGCTGGGATATAGAGTATACCCTCTTGTAATGATTAAGGCTTTGCCATGGAAAATCATTTTTTGATCGAAGGAGGTTTGAAGTCAAACTTCCGACACTATGGACAGATGGAAAAGCGGAGGTTACAAGTGGGCCCTGGGAAGTTCCCAACATACACCAACCTTTTGATTTAAAGGCTGACCTCGGGGCTAGCTGGACCTGATCCCGGCCGATTCCCAAGAAACCAGCACAGCCAGGGAACCGGGGCTAGCAAGCAATATGGTTTTTTGAAGGGCCAGTGCAAGGAAAGGAAAGGCACCAGGACTAAAAAGGTTTGCCGGCCTCAAACCATCCCTCCTGGGACCAGCGCCATTTTCTAGTCCTGGTCCCTTTCCTATCCTTGCCGTCCCTTTCCTTACATTGCCTGTGTCCAGGAGCAGCACAGAAGGGAAAAAAACAGGCACCGAGGTTTGAAAAGCTTGTCAGCCCCACACCATCCCTCCTGGGACCGACAAGCTTTTCTAGTCCAGGTTCCTTTCTTTCCTTTCCCCTTCTTCGCCTTGCTAGTTGTCAGGAGCATGGAGAGGAAAGGAAAGGCTCCAAGATTAGAGAAGCTTGTCAGTAGGAAAGGAGAAGGAAAAGAACTGCATCAGGGCTTGAATAAGTTTCAGGTGCAGTGTTTTTCGCACAAAAAAAACGTGTTTCTGGAGGGTTGAAACAACAGGCTGAACCAGCACTGGTGGCTGAAACCGCCATGGCTTGGATGGCTTGGGCAGTGGCACCGCAGCGGCACCGCAGCGGCACCGCACCCATCTGTTGCAACAGATGTTGGTGCAAATAACTCCAATTTCACGAGGATTTATGGTAGGTAACGGTGGATAGATCGAACTAGTCACTATGGCAACTATGGTTTATAAACCAACTTAGCCTGGTTGGTGGTTTGGAACATGGCTTTTATGTAGTTGCCATTTCATATATGGCTTGTATTGGGTTGTCATCCTTCCCATTGACGAACTCCATCATTTTTCAGAGGGGTAGGGGTTAAACGGGTAGGTATACCACCAACCAGATTATGATTAACCATCATTAACCAAATAATAACCATATATTAACCATTATTAATGGTATACCACCAAGCAGTAACGAAGACTGGGGCACCTCCACCTTCGCCGAGGATGCCTTGGCAGCCGAGCCAGTCGCCACCTGTCAAGTTCAGCGATGACTGGTAGCTGAATGAAGAATCGCTGGCATTTATCAAGGGTTGGTAAATGTTATGTTTTGATATGTTTTGGGGATTTGAAAAACATCACTTTCAATGTTTTGTTGGAGAGCAAATACCCGAAGAGTTGGGTGATGTTTAATTAGGTCATTTACCAACTCCTGTTTCTGGATATTCAAATGGAGAATATTCATAATTACCCCCTATATCCAAATCAGATATAACATATATATATATAACTGGTTTTGATGCTTTGGCCCAATGGATATCTGGAGATGACAAGTGTGACTTTCAACCATGCCAGCGGCTCTAATTTACCCCCTGGTAAATTAACATAACCATGAAAAATCAGCATTTTTAATGGCTAAATCCACTATAAATGGCAATTTTCAATAGCTATGTTAGTTTACCAGAGGGTAGCTACTTTACAATGATCAATCACTAACCCCAGGAGTTGAATGAACCCTTTTTTCCATTTGTGAGATCCAATCCCGCTCTAGAAAACCATGGCGCCAGGGCCATGTTTTGAGTGGATAGTTTTTTTTGGAACTGCGAGTTTCAGGTGTTTTGAGGCTGGAAGGGAGATGGATGCAACAATTTGAGGATGTTTGGGGTGTTATTCCATAATTTGAACAAGTCACATGAATCGAGGTTGTCTTGATATTCAGCTGTTGTCATTACTCCATCCAGGAACTGCTTCATCCTCGACACTTGTCCACCCGATCAGAGGCTCCATCGGAAGTTGGATGATCTACCCAGTAACTTCCCAGTTGGTTTACAAAATCCAAAGAACGCAATTTTTCATATACCCAATTTCATCGAATTTCGCAGGATGACCTGCCCAATCTATGGATCTGGCATTTTGCCATCGATGTCTATTCAAACGGCTCTGCGGCATTGCCACGGCCTAGTAGATAGCCCTTTTTTATCGTTTTTTATGGGGAACATGATTTTTTTTAGCATCACATTTCGGGTACCATATGGGGTTTCATCATCATATTCCCGTAGATTCCCTATGAAACTTAGCTATTTTAAGGTGGTATACCCCAGCCCATTTTAAGACACACACACACTAGATTATATTATGGTGATGTTACCAATCATATTTCCATTATGGTACATTGTGATTTTTTAATATGTTCTTAGATGTGGCTAGCTGGTGTTCATATTTAACTATAAGCTTCACCCACACATTGTCATTGGTCACACAGGAATCTGATTTCTGAGTTGTTTCAAGTTAATTGTATAAACTGTTTATATATATATATAATGATACCTAATACCACCACCCTGGTTATGTAATACATATATATATATATATTATATTATATTATATTATATCATATAAATATATTCACATACCCAATGTTAATGGCTCATCAACTTACGTCACGCGCAAGAAGTTTCATCCAGAAACTTGTCTTACAAAGTGACTTTGAACGCTAGAGATACAGATACAATTGGCTAATTATGATCACTTATATGTAATAATATAAACATATATTAATATATATATACAGTATGTATATATATATACTATATACATGTCTATGTACACATGCATCTCATATTTGTATGTTGTTATTTATATACTGTATACATCTGTGAAGATGAATATCAATCTATTTGTTAATCTCCTCATACGTATAATTGTATGTCATATGCACATATATATATATGCATATGTATGATGTGCAATGTCATTTACATGAAGCCACTCTCCTCAACCCTTGAGTCATGAAGTTCGTCCGCTGCGGCGCAGGATTTGGGCACGGCGTCTCGCTTTTCGGCCATGAGCCGTTGCGAGACAGACCCTGAGTCCCTAGGCCACTTAAATGGCTACAGATGAAGCCGGAAACCGCAACCAGTTTTGTTTATGAGCTGTTTTGTAATCACTAACCCAATTGATTATAGGTCTGGCCTTCAATTTTAAATGTTGAACTTGTCATTTTTTGAAGTTTCTTTGAAGTTCAGAACTCTGGTACAAAGCGACAACACTCTTGAACACACTTTTTTCCAACGTCTGGAAAATCAACCTCACAATTTTCAAAATGATACGATGATCCACAGAATGGTGATGATGTAAGGACCATCCTGCTGACGTAGAAAAACCACCATGAATGTAGATCATTTTCCTACTGTTGATGGAAGAAATCCTGCACCACTTTCAAAGGAGCACACTTAAAACCTCGCGCTCCTAATTTAATATTGTTTGAAGACGCAGTGATCAAAATGGATTTGTGCGAGTGACGGAAATCCTGCACCACCTGTCAACATGTCATTCAACATTGAGATTGGGGGTGCGGGGGTACAAGTTATGCATTAGCAAATCTAAGGTTATAGAGGTGGTGCAGGTCCAGTCCGATCGTGAACATGCTTGGCCTTTGAATGTGAGCGCTTGGTCAAGCGATCGCTGTTGGGATCATGCCGGAATGCATTTGCTAGCGCTGATGTCCGCTTTGACCACAGGTGTTTGGTTATCAGCGCGTGCCTTTACACCTGCACAGTGCCTGCAGAACGCGCTCAGCGGCTACTACATGGTGCTTTTCTCCTTGTGGGAGGCTGCGAACCGCGGTGGAAAAGTCCAAGATTCCTACTTCGCGAACCAGACGCTGAGATGTCTGGTGTGGGTCGCTGCGCACATGGTGGAAAGAGTGATGCATCAAAGTGGTGCGTTTGACCCTCTTTCAACCCTAGAAGCTTGTGCAGAGCAGCACTTTGGAAGAGTCAAAGCCAGTTCGGGCGTCAGCCAAATTTGAAAAGCTACATGCTTTCCCTCCAGAGACTCCATCTTCGTCAAGCGGAGCAGAGCCCCCAGAGCAAAGCCGAGGTTCCTGAGTGGCATGGAATGCCACATGAAAGCGCCAAGGGCATTGGGAGCGCAGCCTTCCATTCAGTTTGCTTCTTGAAGGCCGTCGCTTCATCGAGCCAAAACCCAAAAGAAATAGGAAGGGTTTTTTTGCTGTGGTGGCGATCAACAGGGTACGGCTTGGTGTTGGGCGGAGGAGAACATGAGCCTGTGACTGCAGACGATGAATGGGATGACTTTCCTTCTGAGGATGAATGCGAACCTGTCGCTGGCGAGGAGGTGCTAACACTTCAGAACCTCGACCTTCAAGCAGCCTCATGCAGCTCGATTCAACGGAGACTCTGGCTGGTCCTGGTGATGCTCAGGCATCAAGCGTAGTTACACGGAATTGCTTTCATAATCCCCATGACCTAACTTTTGTATTGGTGGGGGGGTGTACCCCCATTTGATAATACATCAATTTGGGAAACCTCAGGAAACGTACGGTTTCTTTTGGTATGGTATTTTCAACATGATCATTTCTGGTGGCTGAATCGGGATCAGGTTTTGAATTCACGCCCATACCGTACCTTTTTTGTGGTGATGTGGGGTTAACCATGAGCCAATTGTCACAAAGGGGATGGTCAGAACCCATCCGCATCTCATTTAGACCGATTGTCGTGCAGCGCTGTGATTGACATCAAGCTTCAATGCTGCTGGCATTTGGTGCATTCAGTTCTGCAATGTTCTGCATTCAGTTTCAGTGACAACCAGGCATCAACCTTTGCAACGCTACTTTGCAGGTAGTCAGTAGGGAGGCATCATTCAATATCATTCAAATTCATTCAATATGATTCATCAAGTGCTTTTTTGTAGCATGCTTCCAGTGTTAAAGTTCCATGTGTTTTTTCTGCATCGATAAAAATGCAATACTACGCGAGTGAAACTGACCATAACTTACTCCAATGTGTGTCAAAATTAGTTGATGCGCCCATTTGCGTCTTTGGAAGCCATGCGTTAGCGTCATGGTCGCCACGCTTTGCCACGGCTGTTTTCGAATTCTGCCAGGCCACTGGGACCCATGTTGAAAGGGGTACTATGTGGCATCCCCCCCGAATTTGGCCAATCAGCTGGCCGGAGTACGTTCTGATTGAAAACACCGCACTAAACCACAGGTGGCCGATTTGGACCGCCTTTTGCGTTGTTACATATTGTTGCATGTTCTAGTATGTGATATTATGTGATGTGGTCTCCCAGCTCTCGGCCTGAAATGATAGTTGCACCAACAGGAGACAAACTGGAGATTGGCAAACATTTCAAAACAGCAGAAACGAGCAGACAGAAGCTTCGATTGAAAGGATCCTGGCAGATCAACGACAACAATTTCGTTTTGATTCTTTGGCTCGGAGTAGAAGGTACTCTGTAGTGATTGGGCCCTGGGAGAGTGCTAAAGCCCGTTTCAATAGTGCGCATGGTGTGCCGATGGGAGTATACGTTTGACAATGGGGATCTTGCGTCCCTCTTGAACCCCCAATGGAAAGAGATCCCGCCGGAGATAGCCGTGCCATTGAATTTCAAGCTCCACAATGGACAGAACTTTCTGCTATGTGAGCCGTGGTTCCTGGACAATCCAGGACCAAGAGTCAGATGGTCTGTGAAGAGCTTCATTCAAGTGGCAAGCGGCAAGTACGCGACCTTGTACAACCAGACGCGTGGCTGGACTCTGCACCTGCGAGCACTTTGGCCTTAGATCCTACTGTCCTAGGAACCAGCGGGACAGTTTTGCTCTCATTTTAGTTTGTCCTGCTCTTTTGGGATCGAGAATACCCGATCCATGAGCCAGGTTTGCCACTGAAGATTGGGATGGTGTGCCCATGACATAAAAGTTTTCAGCTAACGAAGAATGACCAGCCAATTATAGTAAACCCAAAAAGGATGTGCTCAATCCATTTCTAATGGTGGTGAACACCCGGCTCAAATACACCAAAGCATTGAGCGGTTATTTTCATTACAGTGGTTGGGAAAATTCGAGAAACACATCCTCGCGGCTGCGGCTACGCATAGCTTCTGCAGAATGACCCAAGCTGGCATGCATCAGCGGTAGTATGGATACAGCCCATACATGCCCATACATTTCCTGTCATTCTTTGAACCAACCTTCAGCATGATGTTCTTGATTCTTTTTCTCGACGGATCATGACGGATCATTACTTACTCTCAGATTTTGCAGACTATGTGGCAGCCGAAACGCAGGATAGGAGTAATCTCGCGAGAACCATTGTGCAAAGCTGAGCAGCAAAACGTGTCCAATGTTTGCTGGGATGTCCAAGCATCTGCAGGTTGTTGTTCCTCATCAGGTTGTTCACAAATATACCTCACTGAGCAATTTGATCGTATTACCTCCCCTTCCTCTAAAACTATTGCAGTTGGCCATTGGGATTTTCGCAATTCTTCGCATATCTTCCCACGTTGTTGTCTGGAAGTCAACAGTTCATGAAACACATTTCTACAGGTCAAGGTGTCGGAAAGTCTGCTCGGGAAGCAGGTTGGATTGTTGGACTGTCACAGTACACAAACTAGTGGTTGGAATTGATGGCAGGTGGCAAAGTGGGGAGAGCGACCATGCCTGCTGAACTGATGCAGGAGTGTGTTGTTAAGGGGTCGGCATTGATCCAACAGTCAGTCTTCCAGATGGCAAATGATTATTTTCTTGGAAATCATGGCTTGGGGTCCCCCAGTTTAAGACATCTTTGAAATGCCCACTCCACTGGAACATGATGCAGGTGCCAAAGGACATGGGATGAGGCAAGCGAGTATAGATGCATTCGTAGGAACCTCCACCCCAATGTGTAGGCTCAGTGAATTTCAGCCTGTAGTGCTTGGTGTTACCTTGACCTGGAGCCTCCATCATTTCAGCCGGTGAGCAGCCGCAGGTGGCCAGTTCCGCTAGGTGCCCCAGCGCTGAAAGAGGAGTTCAATGACCTTTGGCTTCGGGCAATGCTGTGCGCTAGTGGTAGTTGACCATTGTGTAGTTGCCTCAAGACAAACCGCTGAGTGATGATCATGATACTGTCATTTCAACAAGCTTCACTTGACGACAACCCAAGATGTTTGGAAGATAAAGATACGATGTTTTTTGATGTTGTGTTTCAGGTACAATCAGCACAATGAAAAACATGAGGACAATTAAGGATAGGGATGGATTAGTTTGTTAAGGGTGTTGCTTAGATACTCAAGTTAGGTGACGCATGGACCCAAGGTATTTTTTGTGTTCTTGGTATTTTCTGTAGGCATTTGATTTGGTAGTGCACTGATACAAGCGTCTGGTGCTATCCAGAGACATACAGAATGTTTAGAAATTGATGTCAAGATGGTATCCTCTTCACTATCTTGACATCCAAATCTTCATTTGCCTCCAACTCGGCGATGGCCGGAAATATTCATATGGGAAAAACATCTGCTTTATGGGATTCCCAAGAAAAACAACACCCATCTCGACCTTGTCGTAGCTGACTCTCCAGGCCGCGCTGTTTCCCCATCACCAGCGTCTGCTGAATTTGCTGTGGTTGCGGCACCGATCCACAAGAGATCTAGTCAGCAACAATTTTGACTTGCAACTCTTCTTTCAGCTTTGAAAGGACCTACCAGTACCAACTACCAACCTTGAGAGATCTTGAGAGTATACTTTGGGATTTTAGATGTTCACAAATCTATGGTGCCTTTTGAATGCTGTTCAAAGCCTTCGATGCTCCCCACAGCATTCCCCTCACCCCTTTATGTCTGAAGCGAGTCAAGTCCTGCTGGCCCCAGGAAGGGTCAAAAGTCCACCGCTAGGTGGCGTGTCAATACCGCGAATCTTTATCAATCTTTATCATTTTAAGATCTATCTGAAGTTCCTTCAAAGTCTTGCTTCAGGCCAAATCACAAGTTGTAGCACTGAGATCACAGAGTTCATCAGTTCCACATCTTTCCACCAAAAATGCCCGGAAACCCTTGGGGGATCAGCACTGCGGCTCCTCTGATTTGAAGGTTGGGCAGCTAGCGCGAAACCTGTCAACATGTCATTCAACATTGAGATTGGTGGTGCGGGGGTACAAGTTATGCATTAGCAAATCTAAGGTTATAGAGGTGGTGCAGGATTTCTTCCACCCACCGTAGGAGTCCCTGATGGGTTTTCCACATCTATGCTATGGTTTACCCAACTACTGCTATTGTGACAAAGAAACATATTTTGACCCACTGGCCCAGCCCAGTAATTGTGCTATAGGCTATATATGTATCATCTTTACCTCTATTGTAGAAGCATTTAGCCATAATTATCGGAGACCTGAGACATATATTATATATCTTCTATTTGAACAAACTTCTGGAAATCAAACCCATCTTTGTGTCGTCCTATATACCGTCTTGTTATTTCACGATTTCACGTAGCGAACTGGAAAATCACCATGAATTTCACTTCGTTAAATCATCATTCTTATCATTTCCAGTCCGCTATGTTAGTCATCACCAAAGGGCACCTGATAAAGTACTTACTTAGTTAAAGAATTAATTAATTAAAAAACACCAAAAGTTTCGATTGGATTTTAAATGGGTCAACTTTTAAACTCAGTGAAAACGAATTTAGTTGACCCATTGAAAAACATATATATCCATCAACTGATATATATATATACATATATATATGAAATGGGTCAGCCAATTTAGTATAATAAATCCAAAAATAATTACATACATACATACATACATAAAAATATATATATATATATATATATATATATATATATCAGCCAATTTTAAATGGATCAACTTCGGGGTGGATCCATGTGGATTTGAGGCTCATGAAGATGGGTCAAGCGATGACCATCAAAGTTGCCATGGCCGATGCCATTGGATGCTTGGGAAGAATGTCAATGGGGAGAAACCATGGGAAAACTCGTGGGGATATTGTATATAAAGGAATGGAAAAACATATATATAGATATATAATATAATATATAATGTATATAATATCGATATATATATATATATTGTAATATCATTTATTTATTGTAATATCATTTATATATTGTAATATCATTTATATATTGTAATATCATTTATATATTGTAATATTATATATCTATATATACTAGTATATATATAACTGCATATGAACTGATGACTGTCTCTTGGTGTCAGTCCACTGGCTTCGCCGCCAAGGAGAGGAGTCGGATGAGGAAGAACGTGAGGCGCTTTGTAGATACCGTGGGAATATAACTTTAATATCTATATAAATATCTTGGGATTACATTCCCCCGGTATCTATAGATATTTAAATATCTTAAATGTATTCTTATATATAGATATTACTTATTTTCGGATATATCATTGGAATATAAATAGCATATGTATATAAATATATATATATATATAGGGATGAAAATCGCAAGTTAAAGTAGGGTGAATGCAATTTGACAAGAACAATCTAAGTAATCCAAAAAAATGTATTTTTAATGTATTGTAATTCGACTGTAACTTTCGTACACTTCTGTACATTTCAAGGGGATGATTGATCAAACATGGCTGGCTGGAAAATCCACAATGGAGGCCTCTTCAGACATCCTGGGCCTGGGTCATTTTCCGTAGTCAAATTACCCTCTGGTTATTTAACATAGCCTGGAAAATGACCCATTTATAGATGGTTTACCTATTAAAAATGGTGATTTTCCATGGCTATGTTAGTCATAACCAAAGGGCACTGGAGGGCATAGAACTGGCTACAACTTCACCCTAAAACGTTGGTTGTTACCTGGTTACCGGTGGTGTCGGTGCGGTAGGACAAAGCTCTTACCCAATGAGCAGAATGATCATGGGGGATGGTCATAAACGTCATAACCTCTCTCTTAGATATTCTTGAATATTCCTAGATGTTCTTGACTTCTCACTTTGAATTTATCAAATTCACAAAATTTACTTTTGCATGTCTAGGATGACCTGGAGAGGAGATTTTGCGTTGCCAACCCTCCGCAGGTGTCGCAGGTGTGTCTTCCAGGGCATCCCATATATCAGGACCATCTCCAATGCATTTCGCCCGCTACTGGGGTTGCAACTGAAGCTTCAAACATGTTCAAAAGAAAGGCTGGATCCAATCAGTCTTATATGATCAAATAAATGTGGATATATGTGGATGATGTAGCAGTTGGTTGAATGATACGTTTGGAATTGGAGATATTTGATCAAGTTATTTGATTGAAGATATTTGATGAAGTTATTTGTCTATGTCATTTAAGGAAATACCCTCTGGTATTTTTTTAACAGTTCGCTATTGAACATGGCCATTGAAATAGTGGATTTACCCATTGAAAATGGTGGATCTTTCCAGTTCGCTATGTAACAAATTACCAGAGGGTACACTTACTGTAGTTATTGATGCTTGGTAGAGTCCATGTTCCCAGCTAACCATCAGTTGGTTGAATGATACGGGGAATCATTTAAGGGGATATTCTGGAGGGTGGTTTGGAACATTTTTCTTTCCATTCAGTTGGGAATGTCATCATCCCAACTGGCTTTCGCATATTTTTCAGAGGGGTAGGGCTCAACCACCAACCAGATTATAATTAACCATCATAAACCATAGAACAACCATATATTAACCATTATTAACAGTATATTATCTACATTATTCAACAACTGGATCCAGTTTTTTTGATTCGCGGAGGTCCCGTAATGACACCATCAGCGAGCCGCGCCGTTTCGTCCAGCTGATGATTTGTCTTAGAAAATGGTACCGCCCGAAATTTATTGGTTTATCATGGTTTATCATGGTTTATCATGGTTGATCCTGGTTTATCATGGTTTATCATGGTTGATCCTGGTTTCTGTTGTTGAAATCAGGAGTTTATTTGGGTAAATCAGTAAATTTTCAGACACAGGAAGATTGTAAATCGCTCTTCCAAGCTTCATTTTTTCTACTTGGATGGATGTGCATTTGAGTCCTTAAAGAACCATGATACACTCCAGTAGGGAATAGCTCAGTTAGATTAGCGGGTATAAGCCAGTGACCCTAGGGTAAACATACATTAGTGGATTTTCCACATCGAACTGCAAACGTTTATATACAGGAGAGTAACCATCATTGTTAGCCACTATAAGCCACTACAAGCCACTATAAACCACTATAAACCACTATAAACCACTATAAACCACTATAAACCATTAGATATTACCACCATTACCACCATTCACCACGATGGACGACTACGAAAACTGGGCTGAAATTCCCCTGGCGTCGGAGCTGCTCTCTCTTAGGATGGCTCCCCGGTGTCTTTGAGACGATCCAGCCCCTGTAAGTCGCCGGACAAGACGCCGGAAGGTCCGGGCGCGGGCGGCCCGCATACCCAGGTGTTGGTCCCAATGATTCGACAGTATTTCTATTGAACATGGTGATGTTCCATGGTTAATCAATGGTTACTCAATGGTTAATAGTGGTTGTTAATCAATGGTTGATAGTGGTTGTTAATCAATGGTTGATAGTGGTTGTTAATCAATGGTTAATAGTGGTTGATAGTGGTTAATACTGATGATCAGCAATGGTTAATAGTGGTTGTTCATCAATGGATAATCAATGGATAATAATGGTTAATCAATGGTTAATCAATGGATCCAATGGGGTATACCGTATTGGATATAACATGATATACCCTCTGGTAAACGTTTACAGTTTGCGAACTGGAACATGGTGATTTCTAGTGGATTTACCCAGCTTTTTTCCATGGTGGATCTTTCCATAGTTCTGTGAATTTACCCCTGGGTTCAATTTACATGTGACCCTCCGGGTAGCTAACATAGCTAAATGGAAAATGGATGAACATGGCCCATTTACTTCGATGATTTATGATGGTTTATGATTTATGTTTACCCATGAAGAATGGTGATTTTCCAGTTCGCTATGTAACAAATGACAGGAAAGAGCAATAGTGAAAACCGACTCAAAATCCCTGGTCAGGTCTTGAACATTTTGACCAATTCATCCAATTCATTCAATTCATTCAATTCCTTAGTGATAAAACCATGGAAAATCACCATTTATCATAGGGAAACCATCTATTTCTATGCTCCATCTATACCAGGGTGTTTACCCTTTGTCACTCCGATCCCCCATGGCTTGGTCCCGGCTGCCCTGGCCCTGGCGGAGGCTTCGGTCTGCCGGCCATGAAACCCACGAAGTCCGTGCGGAGCGTGGGCTCGCGCCGCTCGGGCGCCTCGCGACGCCTGCCCTCGCGCAGCTGCGGGGATCTCTCGCAGGTGGGGATGACGCTCAGGCGGCGCCGCATGGGAAAATGCTGTCTTATATATATATATATACTATAATATTATGTGTATATATATAGAGTTATGTATATGATTGAATATATATATATAGGATTATATAGGTATATGTATTTATATATACATATATTGTGAAAAGATGAGTGGTTTCAAATCTTTAGTTTCAAAGAATCTATCTTTAGTACCGATAGAAAGCAACGATTTCAATCCCAAGCTTAGTCGGTTCTTCACATAGGTGTGGCCTGGAAGTTCACGAAATGATTTGGATTTTAAGAGATAAGAATATGATATAGTATGATATATAGTCAATGATATAGTATAATATCATATAATGTAATATGATATAATATAATATGATATAATATGATTTTAATAGACCGAACTGAGGGAAAAGGAGCAATGAGAAGCTAGGTGGTGAACTGATGGGTTTCGACTGGGACCTGGGAGATATCAAACGTGGTTCCGTATCCTATAAATAATTAGCAAGAAACGGGATGAATCATGCCATAGAATGATGGGTTGATCTGGAGACAATAGTCCAGAAGAACCAGTTTGGTGAGGAACACCAGGGTACCAGGGTTTTGAATACTTCTGACTCATACTAATACAGGAGTGAACCAGCCGCAACGGAGCATTTATGATGAACAGAATAAAGAAAATTAATGAGAAAATGGGATTCGATGAAGACACGTGGGCAGGATTCGATATGTATCTGGTTGTTGGTTTGGAACAGTTTTAATCTTTCCATATATTGGGAATCATCATCCCATTTGACTAATATTTTTCAAGATGGTTGATACCACCAACCAGGTATGGTAGGTTAGGGATTCGGATTGAGGGCAAGTGAGCCGTCTCTATCCAGAGGTGATCGTTGTCTCAACTGGTGAAAGTGGGTGACGTCCGTGTACCATGGAGACCATGGCGGCCATGGGTGAGCCGCTCGCGATCATTTACCCTCTGGTTATGACTAACATAGCCATGGAAAATGGCTCATTTATGATTTTCCTATTTAACCTCCATTTATAAGGGATTTTCCATGGCTATGTTAAATAACCAGATGGTAACTATATATTTCTGCTAGACTTGGTTTATGCATGGCTATGTTGCAGTGTATATAGCCTATAACTACTCTCTATACTGGCAATATCTGAGCCTTTAACTACCTGTAGCTATGCTTGTTGGGCTCGTGTGTACCATGATATCCTTATGGCGGGATGGTCCAATGGGGTCAGTCGCTGACCGATTTTCAGAACTACGAAGCCATTGCCATTTTTGTAGAAGGTAAAGTCGGTAAATTCCATGTGGATCATATACTCTTGCATATACTCTTGCATATGTATATGTACATATATACATATATACATATATGCATATATGCATATATACATATATCCATATATCCATATATGCATATATATATATACATATATATATATATATTACACATCATATATCCCAGTATATCCATATCCCACTAATGTCAGCAAAGCAACTTTTTTTTAAACCATCCCCAAATTGACCATTTTTTTCAGCACTTGGTTGGTCGAATAAAGATCTGCCAGGCGGACGAAGAGCGCCAAGAACTTCCGCAGAGGGAGGAAACGCGCGCATTGGATGAATCTTTAAATACCCTCTGGTTTAATGGGATGTTATAGTGGTTCAATGGGATTTTATAGTGATTCAATGGGATATTAATGGGATATACCCTCTGGTTATGACTAACAGTTCGCCATGGTATAGATGGCCCTAATCGAAATAGATGGTTTACCGAACTTAGAAATGGTGATTTTCCATGGCTATGTTAGTCATAACCAGATGGTATATATATATATATGATTGTGTCTGATTTCCATGGGAACATCCCACAAAAAAATAGTCTATTCATGTCCATTCCAAAAAGGACACATCTCAGATTCTAGGTTTGTCCCTTAAATTTTAAGACGGCTGATTTTTGTTGGCTCCATGGATGATTTCCTGTTGATACCGAGCTAAAACCCGTTCGTGACCTGATACATTTGCCACTTGATTTCCGTACTACTTAGATCTCAATGGTCTATGGGTGAACAAACATGGTATTTCAAGCAAATGTGTGGAGTTCACAATATTATAGTTTCCAAATGGTATAGTGTTGACTTGCGTACACTTACCAAGATGTTCCAGTAAGTATCCTCTGGTTATTGAACAGTTCGCCATGAAAAATCACCATCTTTAAGTTCGGTAAACCTCTATTCCTATGGGCCACTTCCCATGGCTATGTTAGTCATAACCAGATGGTAAACTATTGAAAATGGCCATAGAAATAGTGATTTTTCCCATTGAACATGGTGATTTTCCATCGTTTTTCCATATAATGTTGGTGAGTGTAAGGTCATAAAAATTGCCATAACCAGTTGGTATCTTCCCATAGCCATGGCTATTTTTTTTTATCCAAGGTCATGGTGGCAGCCATGAATGCGAAGATGCGACTTGGAGTTTGTAAAGACTCTGCGACTCTGCGCAGGACCGGAGTACATACACAATATATAACAATATATAACATATAATATTATATATATATTTGTATACATATAATATCATGTATGATATATGAATGTATATATATATGATATTAATCTATATGTAATATATACATATGTTTACAACATATACATATTGTACATATACGTATGCGTAATACATATACATTTATGTACATTTAAATTTTGAATCCCTCCATAGGTTTTGCTCCCTTGTCACGGAAAGAAATGCAAGCTGTCTCTCCACCACTGATTTGCTGCAAAGATCAAGGAAGACCAGTGGCACCGTGAATCTCGGGCTCCAACACTTTTTGGACCTAAACAATCATAGTAATCACTTATCCCACCCTGAAGAGATCCTGAAAAACATTCATGTTTCTTACCCAAAGAAAAAGAACATCTATATACTAACAGGTCTATACTTATCATATCCCAGAGTTTTTCCGGCATGAGGCCCACCTTAGCCCATGCAGCCGAGAGACCTCCGCCGGAAGCGCTCTTGGCCTTCTTGCGTTTCTGGGACGCTTCATTTCATGGATCACGGTGGATCCCAGGTGGTATATGGTGGTATGATATTCAAGACTAATATAAAACTAGATCTGTCAGATGATTAAACAATATCTACACATCAGATGATCTATCTATTAAAATATCATATATCTCAAATGGCTACGATATGATATTCACTTAAGTATCATATTTGTTAGATAGTTTCGTTTACATTCTACGGTTTCTCAATTTCAGATATGTTTCAATGCAACATGGAGATACGATCATTATATCTGAAATGATTGTTATAACATGATTTTGGATGTGTAAGATTAGGTATAATATGGTTGTTTGATGATACGAATGTCAGATAAGACTAAGACAAGTGGTTTTTCATATGTGGTCTAGTATTACAATCTGCTTTTGCAATATGTTTTCAAAGAAGACTATATAATTCTTCCAGAATTCTCCGCGCGAAACAACTTCGAGCCAGAGACCCTGTTCTGATTGGGGGAGCAGTTCCATTAATAAGTTATTATATAACCATAGCTACAAGGGTTCATATCCCAATTGATGGGCGTTACAATCCAATCATCCAATGGCCAGTCACCCGCAAATCAACCCATTTTTACAATGGATTCATCCACTAGGGATCAATATCTTGGGATCCTGAGTGGGAATATGCTCGTGTTAATCCATAGTTGTTCCTGTGAATCTTCGCTCTTCCCAGATCTTCTTACTGGTGCTTAGTAGGGAATGGATGGGAATGGGGGAATGGGATGATTATTACTAGTGATTATGGATCATTCCCTCATTCCCTACTAAGCACCAGTAAGTCTTTTCCCATGAAAATCGCCTGCAGAAAGGTGGATTTGGCCCCGGACCGGACGGTGCAGATCTGGATTCGATCTTGGCATGGAGTTTGGACAGATGGGAGAGCCTGGGAACCCGGAAACTCCGCTGCTATGCCAGCTATGGAGAAGCCAATCAATTGGGGATATATATATATATATTAATATATAACCTGGTTGGTGGTTTGGAACATGAATTTTGGTTTCCATTTCATATATGGGATAATCATCCCAACTGACTAATATTTTTCAAGATTGTTAAAACCACCAACCAGTTTTACCATTGGTAAATGAACTGTTCGACCCTGAAAATCAGCCTTTTTGAGTGGTTTCACTAGCATCTTGAAAGACCCCTGGCAGGGTCGTCAGGTTAATTTACTGGAGGGTAACCATTGGATTATTGAATAATGATCCGATTGATTGGATTATAACCTTCATGAATTGGGATAATAACCAATAAGAATCCAATGGTTATGTCTCCAATTTATGGGGTATAGCCGGGGAAAGCCAGCTGGAGATTTATGCTGTTGGCACTGGGTCATGCTGTCTTCCTCTCTGATCGGGGCCTTGGTTGTACACGAAAAAAAGGTTTCAGCTGTACACGCGGAATAAGATGATGGTAATGACATTGTGTATATGTGTTGATGATGGGGATGACGACTAAATTGATTTGATGATCACAGCTCTGATAACAAACATGGTCATGCTGATGATTGTGATACTGCTGCGGGCGGCCTATTCATGTGAAACAACCGCGTTGTGTCGAAGGTGTGTTGAGTGGAAAATGACGGTTGTGTAAGTTGTATTATCTGGTCATTTGTGAATGTGTTGTATGCTGTTTGTAACAAATGATGGTATGGCTCTTCTGTGGATTACCCCAGACCACACCCATTGGATGCGCCCATTGAACCTAGTTTGCAATAAAGTTGAAGCTGGTTTGCAAGTGCACATGAGAGTCATCATAGCCCACCCTCCCACCCCTGTACAAGTGAGACAGTTTGGCAAGTTTGGTATGTCTATTTGTCAAGTTACCACCTGATCCTGCACGAGCCATCGTGTGAGGCAATCCGACCTTCTGATTAAAAAACAACATAGAAATACATCTTATGCCTGGTTGGTGGTTTGGAACATGTTCGCCCCAACCCGGACGTTGCTCCACACTTACAATCGTCATGATCATCATCATCATCATGATCATCATCATCACCATCATCATAATCATGATCTTTATCTTCATGAGGGGTCAAAATTTGCCACCCCCTCTGAACAATATTTTGATTGGGGTGATAACATCAACGATATCTCCATGAGGGATCAAAATTCGCCGTTGCCTATGAACAATATGTTGATTGGGGTAATAACACCAACTATATCTCCATGAAGGATCAAAATTTGCCACCCCCTATGAACAATATTTTGGGTGGGGTAATAACATCAACTTGTTCTTCATGAAGGATCCAAAAATTCGCCACCCTCTATGAATAATATGTTGACTGGGGTAATAACATCAAGTTTATCTTCATGAGGGATCCAAAAAATTGCCACCCTCTATGAACAATATGTTGACTGGGGTAATAACATCAACTTTATCTTCATGAGGGATCCAAAAAATTGCCACCCCCTATGCACGATATGTTGACTGGGGTAATAACACCAACTATATCTCCATGAAGGATCAAAATTCGCCACCCCCTATGAACAATATGTTGTTTGGGGTAAAAACATCACCTTTATCTTCATAAGGGATCAAAATTCGCCACCCCCTATGAACAATATGTTGATTAGGGTAATAACATCACCTTTATCTTCATAGCCACCTGAAGTCAGACGCGGAGCAACGTCACGGTTGCAGCGAACATGTTTTTATTTTTCCATATATTGGGAATAATCATCCCCACTGACGAGCATATTTTTCCAGAGGGGTAGGTCAACCACCAACCAGTAATTGGCGATGATTCCAAAGTGATCCATTCTGCCCAGAGTGTCCCTGCCAGATCAACACAACTACATCCAGTGGCTCTTCCCAACAGATGAGGAGAGCGAGTCTTAATTGCATACAGAACTTCACATTTACATACCATGTGTTGATTTTCGGATCGCCGGAAGGAGCAGCACCAGAACTGCGATAGCACTTCAAAATTGATTGGGGCTGGTGGTGGTGACAGTGAAATGAACTGGTACTGGTCACAGTCCCAGCCATGGGGATCTCGTCAGCCCTTGATCTTTTAATTTAGCCTCTGGAAATCAAACCTAGTTTGAATCGCCCAGCAATCCTTCGATGAGGTTCCCAGTAAAACATCTTAAAACCTCCATGTTTGATTACCTTCAGGCCCATGAAAGACCGCTTTCTGAAGCATTTTCGAAGAGTTTTCCTATAGTTTACAGCTCGATGTTTCACCACTTCCCCTGTAGCACGCCTGAGGAATACCATCCAGAAGCTCCGGTGTTGACTCCGGAGGTTCAAGAAGAGATGTTGATTGACCCCATGGCAACTGGGCTGAAGTGGTTGACATGTGGTCCACAGCAACCCCCAAAAGCAGCAATGAAAAGCAGGTCTGAAGTGTTTTTTGGAAAAGCCACAGTTAAAACCCCTAAATTCCCAAATCCATTGGTTACAGAAATCAGAAACCCATAATAGAAATCCATTAGTGAATGTCACATTTTCATACATTTTCCCTATTAAAATGGCAATGTTCGGCATGATTTTGCCATGGCACAGGTGCCACAGTTTCGGCTGGGTCGTAGCAGCAAAAGCCACTGGTGAAATCGTGGTAAGATACCTTTCCAACGGTGCTATTTTTTCAGCCTTCGGATCCGTCAGGTCGAAGACAATCTCATCCGATGTTTTGAGAAGTTTCTGCAATTCCTTGGCTTGGACTATGCCTTTGACGAGGAGACACCTGGGAAACTTACCCTCTGGTAAACTAGCTATGGAACATCACCATTTTCAGTCGGTAAATCCACTAGAAATCACCATTTTCCAGTTCGCAAACTATTAGTTTACCAGAGGGTATATCATGTTATATCCAAAGGTATGCCCCATTATATCCATCATTAACCATTATTTTCCATTGATTAACCATTGATTAACAACCACTATTAACCACAATTAACCATTATTAATCATCATTATTAACCACTATCAACCACTATTAACCATTGATTAACCATTGATGAACCGTTGATTAACCATTGATTCACAGCGCGGGTACAATGCCCAAACTCTGGCGCGATTTCTCATATTTCTCCAGGACATTGCCGCGCCCTGCAGTCCGGTGAGTGAGGAGAAGGGTCAAAAGCACGAGGCGTGGCGGCGTGGCACGCCCCCTCTTCGCTCCGACGAAACACATGTCAGACATGTCACTTATCCTTGGCTCCGGTGCACTTCTAAATAGCTACTCGTATATATATATAGCGAAGATATACATGTAACTGTAACATATGATATATATTGATATATGATATATGTGATATTATGTATACAATTATGTAATATTACATAGTATTATATAATCCTTTCCCCCTATTACTAAACCCCGCCCAAATACTAAAAACTAGGGTCCATCTCTAATTTTGGAAAATTTCAGATTGGCCAATTTGATTTTTAATTGATTCCCTTTAGAAAACAATTTAAACATAAACCTACCATTTGTGGGTTTTGCCCCCTAATACCAAAAACTAGTCAAACCCGGGATGTTTATTATTAGGGTCCGTCCGATTTTTTCTAGTTTTTATTATTAAGGTTTTTAATTTTATTCATAGGGTCCGCTTCGAAATCCAATTTTTGGCAATATTATAATCGCGTTATATAAAGAAATTTAATTGATTTTGAAATCGGAAAAAATAGTTTTTATTATTAAGGGTTTGATTTTATTAATAGGGATCCCTAATAATAAATACCCCCTAATACTAAAAACTACCTGAGGTGTTTATTAATAGGGGGGTTGGTATTAGGGGGAAGGGATTATATATGTATACCAATGCATACAATGACAAGCATGTCTGCACATGATCGTGGCCGTTCAATGAGCCAAAAAAACCTGCGTCACTATCATGGGATCCGGGGAATTGCTTGTTGTGACCCTCGTTGATTGGGATCATTTGATACGATCCCTGGTTGAAACGATTGAGATCTGCAAATCAGAGCCATTTTCTGCCCTGCTGGAGAGTCCAGTACCCTATGGAGAGACCGGTGCGTCCATTCTCTGAAGAGCTGGGTCTCAAAATGTGGCTATCAAGCCATCAAGTCCAATTGTTTCCCCAAAAAATTCAGAGAACTCCATCGTTTTTCCCAAGATTCCGTCAGGAAGAGAACGAGGAGCGAAAGCTGCCGGTGACCGTCACGAAAGGCGAGTCCTTCCGAAAACGGCGCGTAGATTGCTGGGCTGCTGGGCTTAACAGCCGTAATGGGGGGCATGATATGTCACAATCATCAACAAAAATCGTTGACCGTCATAATGTAGGGATATAATGGGATATATATATATTCTGGATTGATATATATATATGATTTTAAGATAAGTTATATTAAAATCAATCTACAGTATATGATTGATGATCAGTTTTTAGGTGGGAGTTTTTTTCCAGCCAAAAAATGGGGAACCAGCAACAATGAGCGGACGATAGTCCTCATTTTTCTATTTTCTGATCGGTTGAAGCCCCTAGAAATAATTTTCACATATCCCAGCATCAAAACGATGTGCTACAAGTAGAAAAAACCTAATACACAAATACATTTTGCAACAACATTTCAGTTGAGGTTTACTTGAAGATCATTGTCGTGCTTCTCTTTGGCCGACTTTCCCACATCCGACATATCTCTTGTGCATAAAAACAATATATATATACTCTGAACTCAGTTTCCTTGAGATCCGAAAGAAGCAATGTGAGAAGTGAAGGAGGCTCTCCCAACAGCCATCTTCAACCACTATATAATATAGCTGGTTGGTGGTTTGGAACATGAATTTTGTTTTCCAGTTCATATATAGGATAATCTTTCCCAGTGACTAATATTTTTCAGAGGGGTTAAAACATGTTGAAACCACCAACCAGTAACCATAGGTAAAATCGCCACGAAACTCTGCCACACCTTCATCTGAGGTGGTGAATTGCCCCGAGGGGAACCACAACTGGTTCCGGATCTCTCGGGTTTTAGTGAGTCTTCGGCTCTTGGGCCTCATCGATGAGGCGATGAACAATAAGCGAGCTGTCCTTGGGTTAAAGCATCATCCATGGAAAATAGGATACATATACATATATGTGTATATATATATATCTTATATCAATACATACATTGCATACATTACATACATTACATACAATACATACATTGCATACATTGCATACATTACATACAATACATACATTGCATACATTACATACGTTACATACGTTACATACATTACATACGTTACATACATTACATACACTACATACACTACATACACTACATACATTACATACATTACATACACTACATACACTACATACATTACATACATTACATACATGACATACATTACATACATTACATACATTACATACACTACATACATTACATACATTACATACATTACATACGTTACATACATGACATACATTACATACATGACATACATTACATACATTACATACATTACATACATTACATACGTTACATACGTTACATACATTACATACATTACATACATTACATACATTGCATACATTACATACATTACATACGTTACATACATTACATACATTACATACATTACACACATTACACACATTACATACATTACATACATTGCATACATTGCATACATTGCATACATACATACATACATACATACACACACACATACACACATACACACATACACACATACACACATACACAAATACACACATACACACATACATACATACATACATACATACAAACACACACACATACATACATACATACATACATACATACATACTTACAGACATACATACATACACACATACATACATGCATACATACATACATACATACATACTTACATACATACATACATACATACACACATACACACATACACACATACACACATACACACATACACACATACACACATACACACATACACACATACATACATACATACATACATACAAACACACACACATACATACATACATACATACTTACAGACATACATACATACACACATACATACATGCATACATACATACATACATACATACTTACATACATACATACATACA
>Ga0126342_10001696_pt1 | contig 32002 bp, 22 predicted proteins | sample Cyp1metagenome_FD_92528 | JGI IMG/M metagenome (GOLD analysis project Ga0126342, IMG submission 92528) | Coral microbial communities from Lord Howe Island, Old Settlement Bay, Australia - Cyphastrea 1 metagenome | ecosystem: Host-associated > Invertebrates > Cnidaria > Coral ...
ACTTTCCTACCTTTTCGCGCATCTGCATCTGCTTTCTTCTGACTCTTTCTCTTCTCTGATCTTCTCTCTTCTACTCTCCTCTTCTCTCTGCCTCTGCCCAGCTCTGCTTTTCATCTGTCCATACTGTCGGAAGTTTGACTTCTAAACTTCCTTCGATGATTATAGTACCTAGTTACATATATATATAATTTATGTCATTGCTATATAAATCCCATTAGGTTCATGTTAGGAGACCTCAGAAATAGCATGCAGTTCTATGTTATGTTTGGGGAGTGTAGTTATATTAACATATGTATATATATATTATAGTATATGTCATTGCTATATTATATAGTCCCATTATTGAACACCCTACTCAGTACAAACTTTGGTTGGGACCCGAGGTGTCATCGATGTTTTCAACGCTTGCAAGCGCAAGACGGCCTTGAGGCCAGCGCTGCCGAGTTCGGGCGAAGGTAAAATGTTTTTAGCTGGACAAATTGTGGCATCACTGGATTGTTGATGGTTTACCCTCTGGTAAACTAGACTATATAACAGTTCGCTATGGAAAATTACCATTTGGAATCGGTAAATATTCAACTGTGAATGAGCCACTTTCAATAGCTATGCAACAAATTACTAGAGGGAATATATTAGGTTTGTCTGAACACATGCTACCTCTAAATCCATTGGTTAATCATCATCATCATCATCATCATCATCATCATATGCCCTATTTTTCATGACATGCCATGACCATTTAGAAGGTATACCGGTATACCCCATTTTCAGACAGACACAATGTATATGGGGGTATATTGCTGAAGGTGACTTAGCTGATTTTCCCAGGGATCCATGTTTTTTTTGGGGGTACCCTAAGCAAATCCAAGTATATGGCGATATGTACCACAACTCCAATGGCTGGAGATCCAATAGTGGTGTTGTTTTTTTTTTCCCCGGGTGCTTGACGATTTAATTAATAATAAAAAACACATCGCATATTTGCTTTGGCGGATTATTTAGCGGGCCTTCTAAATGGGCCACCAACACATTGTTATATTATCACTGTCGACAGCTTTCATATCCTGGTTTGGCTCAACATTTGGACACATTTTTCAGCGTCAAGCATGATTTCCAGTTGCATTATCAACCCCTATCCTCAACTTTTTATGTTGCTGTAAAAAAAAAAGGCTCAGGAATTTTCCGAAAGGGATGCAACATGGTCAACATGCTAGACTCGAGTCAGGCTTAAGGTGATGTATCATTTTCCAGGAGAAAACATATGTGTGTTAACCTGCTTCCCTTTCCAGGTTTCCTCAAATCAAATCCATGCATAGTTTGAGATGCTGTTAAAGTAAACCACTTTCCAACGTTTGCTTTTTCAAGGTATCCCTGACCGACCGACCGTTCTGCTTGATCGTGTCAAATCAGACGACTGAGCTGACCGTTGTCAGTGGTGTTCAAGAAGAGGCAAGAAATGCAGCGACCATGCTTCTTCACAACTACAACAAGTTCATGGAACAAGTCACAAGCACGGTGGCCTTGGTGTCTACCGGTCCTGGCAGCGATACTGTTGAACATGCTAATCTGCAGCTGGACGAGCTTTCTTGGCCTGATCATGGGAACAGTGACATAGTACAGTGCAAGGGAAAAACTCCAGCTTCCTTGACTGGCCAGGAAATAGGGTTCAGCTTTCTGGAGACTTCTCTCAAGGCAGCACACGGCCTGATAGCGTCTCAACAGATGTGGCATGACTCTGCTAATCATCCTCTGAGGTCCAATACTCTGTTCACTTTGGATGTTCAGATAGAGTTCATTGACCGTGGAGAAACCAACGTTTGCTTTTTCACACCATTTGGCGTTACTGCTTTCAAAGACATTTGCAACAACCGAATCGACAATCCAAGGTGACAGAAACCTTGGTTTGCGGATGGGTTACAGTATCTTCTAATTTTGGATATGTTGTCTATAAAACAGTTCATTATTCAAATCTATCCCACCAAAAAATACCAAAAAGCAGCTGTATGAGTTATGTTGAGCTGTTTTTTACACCTACACGTTACACCTGTAACGGTTTTCTCCTATGGACTTCATGGCGTCACCTCCTCCGCGAACGATTTCACCGCCAGTGAAATCAATGTCTTCGACAACAAATTCACCGATACTCCAGAGGTAATCAAGGCGCGGCCGGCGTCGACGATTTGTTTCCCAAAAGTCATGGAGGTTTAGTCATGGAGGTACCCCCAAACAGATGGTTTACTGATTGGTGGTTTGGAACATTTTTTCAATTTTTCCATATATTGGGAATAATGATCCCAACTGACAAATATTTTTCAGAGGGTTGAAACCACCAACAGATGGTTTATAAATCAGTAAATGATTAATATGTTTTTTTTTCATAGGTATATCATGAATGGCAATTTATATAATTTATCACCATATTCCTATATGGGGATGATAACCAACATTTGATATGGTTTACTAGGGATGATTTTCTGGGATAATGATGGGATAATATTGGGATATTAATGGATGTATTCTCTGGTCATTTGCTACAGTTTGCTATTGAAGATGGTCATGTAGATATTGTTGATTTACCTAGCTATGAAATGGTGATTTTCCATAGATATGTTAGTTTACCAGAGGGCATCTTTGGCGTATGTTGTTGTTTTTGGCAACTTTGTTGAAGTAGACAGCTTGTTGACAATGAATGTTGACAACGTTTTCTATAATTACATATGAACCTGAACCGTTGTCAAAATTCATTGTCTTTGCTAAGTTCCCGCAAAATGGCTTACAAACGACTGTCTTATTCCTTCCTGAAACTTCCTAACCATTAGATTGAAAGGTATCTGTTTTTCAATAACATCGCATAAGGCATAACATCACTACTCTTATTTATGATTTATATTGTTCTGAATTATAAAGCCAAAACCTGCCAAAAGTAACATTATTATTGTGATCATGTCTTTGATCATATATATATACATTGTTATGACAGATAATTACTATATCCATATAAACATACGATTTTTATCATAACATAGATATACGTTTAATTTCTATATAGATATCATGATAACATGTGTATACATAGTGTATGTGTATATATATATATATTGATTGTTCAATGTCCTCAAAATCTCCACGTCACTCTGACCTTCCCAGTTGTTCCCAGGTGTTGCGGGAGCTGTTTGCGAACAACACCACCTTGGCGACCTACGACCTCTCAGGCCGCTGGCGCAGCAACGTAAGACATGCTGGCGCTGGGGAACAGAACTATAGATTAACTAGGGGCTTTATGGCATATATATATATATTTATATAGATACTGTGTACGGTATGTGAAGTATGTAATAATATTTAATATGTAGATGAACTAGGGCTTACGACAATGGTGATTGTAGCTACAATTCAGGGAATATCAGTATAGTTCGTTTCCAACTGGGTACGTTTGTTGGTGCAACCCATCGGACTAGTTCAGTATACCATAAACCCAAGTAAAACCACGAGGTGTCGACGGCACCACCTCCGTTGTTTCCATCCCTACAAGAAGGAAATATGAAATATCATGAAATATCCATCTAGTAGGGAAAACCATAGTTAACCACATTCAGAGTTATAGACCAGCTACAGTTCACCTAGTTATATTTGATATGGTTTTTAAACCCTGAATATCCCTGAATACTCTATATATATGTATAGCCGTACGGCTATACGATGATATAAGTTATGAGTATATTATAAACCATAGTTACAACACACATATATATATATATATAAACCATACTTAATAATACATAGTAATATATCTGGTTGGTGGTTTGGATTTTTTCATATATATTGGGAATTTCATAATCCCAACTGATTTTCACATTTTTCAGAGGAGTTGAAAGCACCAACCATATATATATATATAATCAATGTTATATAAATCATAGTTTTATAGTTATAACATATATATATATATCACATAGTTAATACTATATCTGGTTGGTGGTTTCAAACATTTTGTATTTTCCATAATATATGGGACAATCTTTCCCATTGACTAATATTTTTCAGAGGGGTTGAAACCACCAACTAGATATAGTTACATATAGTTATAAATTTATATATATATATATTATCATTGTTACATAAACCATAGTTATATAGTTTTAAAACATACACCCATATGCTCCATGTATGGATCATTTACCTCCATTTACCCCAAAAATCAGCCACATGTAGGTTAATATTCCATACATGGAGCATCTGGGATATATATATATATACCATAGTTAATTGTATAATATATTCCATTGTAATTCCATAGTTATATATACCATAGTTATATATATATATATATATCCTTCTACTATTCTATTGGAGTTCTGTTCGCCGACTTCTCGGAGGCAACCACATCAGCGACGAGGGCGCTGGGAAGTTGGTGCACGGCTTGGTGAGCGCCTCGCACGTGGAGAAGGTGCAGCCAATGTGGTGGCGTTGGTGCGTTGGTTCGTTGGTTGGTTGGTTGGTCGGTTGGTTAGTAAACCATGGGAAAAGCATGGGAAAAGCATGGGAAAACCATGGGAAAATTGTGATTTATATGGAAAATCACCATTTTCAATGGGTAAATCCACTATTTCTATGGCCATTTTCAATAGCAAACTGTTAGTTTACCAGAGGGTAAAGGACATGGAGATTTTCTGAAAGGTACAGAAAATGATGAAGGACTTTCGGCGATTTGTTCGACGATTTTAGCTGCTTTGAGATGATTTTCGCCATAGAATGTTGAGGTTTCAAGGAACAGTTGCACTTCGCATGGCATGGGACTTCAGGTGAAAATCACCGAGCGAGTGGCGGAAAAGACCCACAACGCCTGGAGACCCGGGTGGGTTGTGGCTGATTTGTTCTGGGACCGTGGTGAAATTGTGGGGATATATATCAGATGTCGAGATCTCTGAGATGATCTGAATATGTTTGTTTCATTCTGAATCCAGCGATTCATTTTAGTTTTATAAGTGAAATACGCGGTTCTTTTAGGTCGTCAGACTGAATGCATCTTAAAACTACGTTTCGGGGAATACCAATGAAACCGATAGTTCCGGAAAGCACACGAAACTAAGAAATTAAATGGGAACTTATGATTGTTCCCAGAAATGAGGATTGTTCCCAGAAGTTATAGACATTATATGATATACATTTTACAAGTATGTATATATATATATATAACTGCTTGGTGGTTTGGAACATGAATTTTATTTTCCATTTACGCGGTTCTTTTAGGTCGTCAGACTGAATGCATCTTAAAACTACGTTTCGGGGAATACCAATGAAACCGATAGTTCCGGAAAGCACACGGAACTAAGAAATTAAATGGGAACTTATGATTGTTCCCAGAAATGAGGATTGTTCCCAGAAGTTATAGACATTATATGATACACATTTTACAAGTATATATATATATATAACTGCTTGGTGGTTTGGAACATGAATTTTATTTTCCATTTAGTTAGGAATTTCAGAATGCCAACTGACTACTATTTTTCAGAGGGGTCAGTATGCCACCAGCCAGATAATCACAATAATCATTAGGATATAATTATCATAATCCATCAATATTAGGGGATTACCCGTTTAGTATACCACCAACCATTTATTTATTTATTAAATAAATGGATCAAGTTCTGAGAGCCATTGCATTCTTGGGGTGCCCGCCTGGGCATCTTTCAGGACTCTCACCCCGCCGGCCGGCTAGTAGGGCAAGCTGCCACTATGCCAAGACAAGTGGCATCAATAGTGGGATTGCTATGATGGAATGGGATTCTTGCTATTGATAGTGGCATCAATATGTCATGAATTCTCAGAAGATAACAAGACACAGACTGGTCACTTTAGACGATTCGCAGTCGGCCGTTCTGCAGTTGCCTGCTGATTGCCATGGGAGCTGTGAAACTTGACCACTCGGATCGGGCCCAGCATCGGGCCAGAATCATGCAGCAGTTGCGACACTTGTGGATGGACCACCATCGCTGCGATGTTGTTCTGAAGAGCAGCGATGGGGCAGAGCATCACGCCCATACGGCTGTGCTATCTGCCGCCAGTGTGTTTTTCAAAAATCTGCTGGCTGGGTCCTTCTTGGAAGCACAGAGGATGCAACAAAAGCAGCCAGCGGAAATCGCTGCGGCCAAAGATGCAGTGTTCGCTACGACGGGCCGCAGGAAGTATCAGTGAAGGTTGTTGGTCTTGAAGTCTTGCGACTGGCACAGGCTTACGACCTGCCAAAGTTAGCAGGTGAGATTGAGGCAGGTATCCTTGCCTGCTTGGACAGTAGTGTTGCCCTGCAAGTTCTACAAGAAGCCCATTGCCTTCATTCTTTGAGAGATGCGTGCGAAGATAAGGTTGCTGAAGAGTTTGAGACTTGCAGCCAGCATCCAGATTTTGCGAAGCTTACTGCAAGTCAGCTGGCCCGAATTTTGAAAAGGGAAGATCTGGGTGTCTCGCGGGAAGAAGCAGTGGTGAGTGCAGTATTTAATTACCTGGAACAAAGTTTCCAAGGACGGAGGTGCCGTTCTGGGTGTGCTGCTGCAACATGTACAATTTCAAGCACTTTCGACTTTCGACTGAGAATTTGCTTCGCCTTGGCCATGCAACTCTCTCCGGTCCAAGTGGTGACGACCTGCACCGGGAAGTTGAGGGCGCATTGACGTCCAGGTGCCTTTCAGTCGAAGAGGCATCGTTTTCAGCATTGGTCACCATTTTTTGGCGCAAGCACTGAAGCTTCAAGGCGACAGGTACTGTCCTTGCCATGTATCTCTCTGTGCTGGCACCAGGGAACTGTTTGCTGCACGTTTCAGTAGCAAGAGCAGCATCCTTTGTTGGAAGCGTGGTGACCCTCCAACATGCTGAGCGGTAATGTCATGCCAGTTGGAGTCTAGCTGCGCGATTTTCTGTATCGATCTTGTCTTTTTTTCAATGGGGAGGGTAGTGTGACGGCATGGAGTATAGGGCTTATATAGGGCTTATATAGGGGTCATATAGCGCTTATATAGGGCTTATATAGGGCTTATATAGGGCTTATAAAGGGCTTATATAGGGCTTGTATATGGCTTATATAGGGCTTATATAGGGCTTATATAGGGGTCATATAGGGCTTATATAGGGCTTATATAGGGCTTATATAGGGCTTATATAGGGCTTATATAGGGCTTATATAGGGCTTATATAGGGCTTATATAGGGATTATATAGGGCTTATATAGGGATTATATAGGGATTATATAGGGCTTATATAGGGCTTATATAGGCCTTATATTGGCAGAATCAGAGGCTTCTTCATTTTCAAAAAGGTTCAGGAGACTTAGTTGTTGACAACGTTGATGTTACCGCCTTGTGACACTCGCCCAACGGAGTGCTGTACGTGGTGATACAAGGTATGAGAACAGTGGCAAAGGTGGTCTCAACGCTTGAGACAGTAATTGCCTCTGAGAGCCTTTCGCCAGACATGCAGTTCACTGCACTCCGGGTGTTTGTAACACGGGAAGAGGTGATCTTGTGGATGGTTTGAATGCAAACATGATGTGCATCAATCCAGCTGAGTCCTTGGAACCTGTTGTGGTGGGCCAAATTCCAACTGAGGGCCGGTCGTTTTTAACGGATTTGTTTGTAACTGAAGGTGGAACAATCTATGTCGCTGACTGGAGTCAAAGAAAGGTGTTACTGTTAGCCTTCCACCCAAGCAGCGGAACTTTCACAGAAGACCTACGGTGCCCAGATGGATTGCTCCCTCTGTCGGTTCTGGTTCAGCACAGATTGCTGTATGGCAGCATGGTGACAGAGGAAAGTATGACTAAGGCTGTTGATGGGAGCTGTTTATGAATATGTATTGCCCCCGAGCTTCAGCTTCAGCTTGAGACATAGTGAGACTCACGTTCTGAAACTGGTGCGACAGCGGTGTGGCAAGGGTCAACATTAATCATGGCTCTCTGGCTGGTGGTTTTAATTCTTTTTCCTTTTCCATCCCAGCCTCAAAATCCAAATTTGCACTGCAACCAGCCAACTCAGTCATTTTTCTTGGTCATCCAGGTTTTGTCCCAGCGCCTGCTATCAATAAATGGTATCCTAAAGGAGTACAGTGCCCCAAGTCATGTTGGAGCTTCACCTTGGAAGGTCCAGGGCCACAGCTCGTAGGTTTTCCGAAAGGGTTGGAATTTTGAGGCCTTAAGGTCACTTGCTCATCGACAAAGACATAGAAAAATCAACCAACTGAGGTTAGTTCACCCAGTTCCATCAAGATATTCACCGATATAAATATATATGTATATATGGGTGTATCTATCTATCCATCCATCCATCTATCTGTCTATCTATCTATCTATCTATCTACCTATCTAACTATCTATCTATCTATCTATCTATCCATCTGTCTATCTAACTATGTATCTATCTATCTATCTACCTATCTATCCATCTATCTCTCTGTCTATCTATCTATCTACCTATCTATCTATCTACCTATCTATCTATCTACCTATCTATCTATCCATCTATCTTTAAAACATATATGAACACATATGAGCATATCATAGTACAACCAGGTAATTTATATATATATATATATATGTATGTATTAATTACATGTTATACGTTCTTCACCCCCTCTCCCACATCTTGCGCGCATTGAGGCCATCAAGGATTATCTCGGATCCGGTGGAAAGCAGCTTGACATCGGTTGTTTGGTGCCTTTTCAGGTGCTTCACACGTCAATATTAGTGCTTTTTCATGGTTAAACACATGTGGTTGAAGCACCTTCCACTTTAATTTCATGTTTTCTTTTAGAAGTCTTTACGGGGTCATGGAATAATGATGGGTATCCTATATGATATGTACCCCCAAAAAAATATAGATATGTTGGGGATGGAATCAGGAGCCATAGCTGGGGAAATCAAATGGATGGCTGATCCCACCTGAGAAGAGTGACACGAGTTGGGCAAATAGATCGACGATTTGTTCATGTGAGATTCGGGCAATACATGTGATATATATATATATGTATACACAATATAACGTATTATATATAATTAAAAGTGATATAAAATTTGTTTATATATATATAGACATATTAATGTATTATATATAATGTATGTATGTTGTATAATGTGTATTTCATATGTATACATAAACATATATGTATACCATGTATGTATGTATATATATATATATATATATTTAATATGTATGTTTAAACATACTTTGTATTATTTATATATAACTTGTATTATATATAATGTGTATTATTTTTTGATAATTTGTAAATAAATATATATATATATATGTTATTTAATATATATATATATATATTTATTATAGATATTTTTTTAATATATATATATAATGTATATATATATATTGTATAATTTCTATATATATATATACATTTGTATTTACAACGGATGTATCTATGTATGTATATATACATGATTTGTATATATATATATATATTAATTTCAAACCTGATGTGTTTTTGTCCAGGCTATCTACGATTGACCATGGTGTGATTTCCCATGGTTGAAATGGCTAAACCTGGTGGTGAAGGGTAGATCTTTGTACGGGACCACGGCACATGGCCAACCTCATCTTTGTATCGGGTGGATGCTCGAAATTGCTTCGCAATATACAAATGCCTGAATCCACTGATGTATTTGGTTCATTTTAGTTCCACGTGATTTCAAACGGGCTTCAATGAGGCTTGCATTGCATGCGTTCTTCGGTCTTCCAGTAGGCTTACACTTTTCCAGAAAAGCGAAGGTGAATGAACTCCTCCATGGAAAATATCTGGTGAAGTGAAGGTCGTTTTTTTTTGGTGGCACCCTCCGGTGTCATCAAACATGGCAATGGAAAATCCTCTATAAATGGAGGTTTCAATGGGAACACATTCATTAATCATAAATGGAGGGTATTCCATTGCCACGTTTGATTGCCAAAGGATTTTTTTGATTATTGTTTGTCAAATGCGCAGTTTTGTTGTTTCTCTCAGAGCTTTGTTCGGTCCATTTGTACCGTGTTCAAAACATTGGTTTAAATTCCCATCAAAAGGGCGTGATAGTGCGGAATCCCATTCAGACTGCTGGGATGACTAGGGGCCCCTTTAATCCCATATAACTTGGCCATGGCACATGTTTTTTATTGCACATGTGTTTGGCCTTGCAAGACTAATGACATCCCATTCATATCCCATCATCCCAGTCATATCCCATTATCATCCCAGTCATATCCCAGTAAACCCGATTAATCTCATTATCATCATCATCATCCTCATCATCCCATTATATAAGTAGGATATTACTACCGTTCTTGTTTTTGTTCAAATATACAGTAAATCCCATGAACAGACTTTTAATACTCATAGACAGTGATACCCTCTTTTCATATCCCATGAAATCTGTTGGCCCTGCAAGACTGAAGGAAAAAGAAGGGCAAAAAAAAGTGAGGACGGGAGAGCTCGCCGAAATCTGGCGGAAATCTTGGAGAACGTGCTTGGAACATATTGTCGAACCAACCAAATAGCCCTTTCAAATAGGGATAATAATAATAAACCATATCATGGGATTTTGGCCGCTTAAATTTAGAATCTAGAACATCCCTAGTTATAGAATGGGTTGTAAATCACTTATATCTACTACAGTTTGGGGCTCCCACCACAGGTAAGTTGGTCTATGACTAGGCCAGGGTTTGTGGTGCACCTGGTATCTATATATATAGTTGGATAGGTTTGCATACCAACTTGGAACTGGTCGAGGTCGGGGGTGTGACATTGAAAGATATTCCGGCTTCTATGGTAGGGAATGCATGTCATCATATTATCCCAAGCACGTCTTTTGATAAACAGGGACTATGATTGATTATGATCCCAATTTCAAGCTAGAATCAAGTCCATTAGCGCAGGTAGGTCATGTTGTCACTTGCGCAGCTGTAAATATGTTTTGGCTGGGCTGCCTATAAGCTTGTACTGACCTGTGCCTGCAGGTCATGTCACCCAAAAATACAGTACCTTGCTTTGAACGTCCCAAAGGTTGCAAGAACAGTCGCTGTTTCGATACAATTATAGGCACTCCATGGCACTCCTAGGAAGATAGAACAGGTTTAGTTTACCATTGTTTTTAGTTGAATTCTGCTAAATTAGCTATAATTAATGTGGGTAAAGCAATGTCATAAACCACCCATGATTGGGAATGGTTGAAATCCCTATAAAAATGGTGATTTGTTGATGGCCCATTTATGGCATTGTTTTTACCCACATTGTATCTCTGGTTGCTGGTTTGGAACATTTTTTCCATATATTGGGAATAATGATCCCAACTGACTATTCTTTTTCAGAGGGGTTGAAACCACCAATCAGATCTGTTTTTTGAGGTTGCAGAGTTCGAGACCCATCCTTGTAGATCCAAGTGGCTTTCTCCGTGCTCCAGGACTTCTTCGTATCGAGTTTCACGCCGCGGTGGATGTGTTGGGAAAATCAAGGGCCAACAACGGTCCAAAACGGGTTCGAAACACCCAAGAAACAGGGCGAGTCAGTTAGTTGTCCAAGAAACTTGAAGATTTCAACTCGAAGTTTCATTGGGTCCTAAGCATCGGTTTTTTGTTCTGTCAATAGTGGCCTCCAGAGGTGATTTTGTTGGTAGCCAGATGTGCAGTTCCATGCAGTTCCCCAAATTTGCAAGAGTTTTATGGCTCATGGGTTGCCTGCACGTGATGTTTGTTTTGTTCCATCCAAAAATGGCAGTCATGGAAGGGGGGATTTGGTCATATATGATCAGCATCCAGTGGAAAGACTGGGATACACAGCACTTTTGGGCTGGCTCCCACAAGCTGTGTCTTAAAGCCAGCCATAGCTTGGCCACCTTTGAGTGTTTTCACAAGCCTTCAACACATGGGGATTTGTAGATACCCCAGCTACAACACATTCAACCGCGCCGCGCGCTTGGACTTGGACGACTTCACCATGAGTTTAGGCCATGGAACGAGTGGCCGTCACTACAGATAGCGGTTAGGATTGGGTGAAGCATCCGAAAATGACCTGAGTTTTTGAGATTTGTGAATTATTATAGTTCAAGTTCACTGGACATAACTGGATTATTTTTCCGGTTGTCATCCAGAGTTTGGCAAACGTACTCTTGACCGGTACTTTTTATCCGCGGCACCTTCTAGTTGTGTTTTATGGTTCTTGTTTATGGGAAGTCTTTGCAAGCAGCTTCATTCATTGGCTGCCATATTTGCAACACATGTGAAAGTCTGAAGAGTTTAGCATATGCCCTACCAGACGGTCTGTCAAAACGACAGGCGATGCTTAGTTGTACAGCCGACTATCGTGGGTCCAGCAGCGTGTGTTGGTATAAGTGACAATGATTCAGGTGCTTATTTGCTACTGCTGATGGTAATGATCAAAATGATGTGTTACTATGTTTTGTTCATATTGTTGTTTTTTAGAGGAGGTAATGGGGCACAACAAAGAATATGTTAATTGTATTTAATTGTTGTGTTCATACCCAATTTTTGGCTGATTCATAGTATTTTTATAAGCCAACCACCCTGAACCAACCACCCCAAAAAGGCAATTCAGCCTAGATTGTTTAGATTACCGATGTTTTTTTCATAGAATTGGATTATGGGAAAATTTACAGGAAAGCCCATCAAATTTGATGGTAAAAAACCATGGTTTCCTGTAAATTTTCCCTTAAACCAATCCAGTGATTTTCTTCGCCATGGACCCGCCAGACGACGCCACTGCTCCAAGAGGGTCGTTTTTTTTTCAGCGACCCACGACCGAGGACGTCTCACCCTGACTCTGCATGAACAGTGGATGAAAACACAAGGTGGAGCCCCCCAGTGATGTTAGTTGGTTTATAAACCCCATTAACTATAGTTATAGGTACCATAAACCACAGTTATTGGAGTTATGTTCACCAACTTAGCTATCGTTTGGGGGCCCCACTTTGCACTGATGGGAAGTGATGTGAAGGGGTACTTGGGGGGCCCAAAGATTGTTACACCTCTAATTTCGATATGAAATGTTCGATGATTTCGATATGTGCATCCGAACATGAACACATGGGTGATGTTGCTGGTCTAATCCCCGTTCAATCAGTGGATGATCCCCATAACTAACTGGTAGTTTAATTTCATAGATACTGGTTAGTTAATTATATAGTCTGGGCCATATTCCATCATATTCCCATAATTTATTGTTTTAGGAAAAAATGATGCGAAAACAGCAACATGGTCTTCCCCTGCAAACTTTCTATTACTATCAAACATCTGTCCATTGGGTTATACCTTAATTCTTGAAGAGCCGACTCTGACACTCCTTCCGCCTGCTTTGACATGGCTATTGCCTTTCAAGCTTGGACATACATTGGGTCATTTGTGGGTACATGTGCAAATTTATCTCAATACACTTTATACGCTGCATACAATATATGGAGCATATTTGGTTATCACAAACATTTGGCTAGAAATCATATATATATATATATAATACATATTCTCTGAGCATTTGGGTCATAACTCAGCTGGAAATGGGTTTGTTTGAAAATAGTGTGCCCAAAATTCGAGTTGATCACTGTGTTCTCATTGAAATTGTCTTAAATTGGAGGTATACCCCATTTACAGACCCACATATCCCACACATCATATCAAGGTTGGCTAGCTATGTCCCGCAAAAATCACCAGAATTTGTTGGTTAGATTCCCATCAAATCATGGATCATGGATTTTATCCCATTAAGCCAGCACATATTTTGCTGAGTATATCCAATGACTTCCCATTTTGATTGAAACAAATAAATAAATAAATTGCCTCATTCAACAATTCCCGTCATTCTCTTCGTCCCATTGCATCCATGGCAAGCGACAGCGCGGAAAGTGTCAAACGACGCGACCGCGATGCATCTCCTGCCCCAGTGGCGCGGCGGGCTGCGAAGGAGGGGGTAAGGGGCAGTGCCGCTTGGGAAAGGAAAAATCGTGGAGGGTTCATCCAGAATATGTTGGGTGCTTGATGGGGTTTAATAGGTTTCAATGGGTTTAACTCAGTGAAATGGGTTCTAATTAAATTCTGATGTGCGTTTAATTGGGGTAAGTGGTGGTTTTTAATGATGATGATTTATAGTCTTTATTTTTTGGGTGGATGGTTACTATCAATAATCTTGGGGATTTCAGCATCAGCATTCTGGACATTGCATGGGGAGATTTGTTTTTTTAACCAAGGATTCTGGGCAAAGTGGTTGGATGGGCAAACCTTTACACCAATACTGCTTGGTGGTTTGGAACCATGGAATTTTATGACTTTCCAGATATTGGGAATTTCATCATCCCAACTGACTTTCACTCCATCATTTTTCAGAGGGTAGGGCTCAACCACCAACCAGAATAATATCAATCAAACATGTTGCTGTAAAGGTGGATAAGTTCTAAAAAAAAGATCTAAACCAAAGCATGATGCCTCCAGCATGCGGCTCAACACAACTTTGCCAATCCTGATATCGCCAATCCCACTTGAAATCCTGGTTTCGTACTGGATCCATTCATGAATCGGGGATCCCTCCCTTGATCAAGCTCTGAACAAAATAGGTATTTGAATCCCCAAAAGATTCGCGAAAAACTCTCACAGGATGGTGCCCCCCCAGTTAGAAGTTGATGCAGAATCTCCTTCAACTATAGCTATATCGCCCTAATCAACCCAAACGTTACCCTCTGGTAATTTAACATAGCTATTGAAAATGGTCATTTATAGTTGATTTACCCATTAAAGATGGTGATTTTTCAGTTCGCTATACGTAAACGTTTACCAGAGGGTATTGGACTCATGTTCACCAACTTCGCCAACGAACTGGGGCCCCATGGAATCCATGGCACAAAAAATCCTTCAGGAGCCTCAGAGCAGCGGAAACTCCGTCGCTGCCAAAGCTGCTCCGTCGCTCGCTGGGGTTTCACCGAGCAATGCTGTTATGGGGATTTAACCAAGAAACATACGGTGATTTTTGGGGATTTATAGATATTAGGTAAGTTTATGTTCACCATATTCATAGATATTTATAGTTGGGATAAACCAACTTACCAAGAAACTTACCTAACATATTTATATATAGTTCATTGATGTTAGGTAAGTTGGTTTATAAATTTGTGAGTTGGAAGTGTTAGCGGAGATGCCTATAGTCAATGAGGTTTGTAAAGTTATTTATATCTGGGGGACCATCTGCCGATCTTAATTACCAGCTAAAATCCTACGGGATATCGTGGTAAAAGAATGGCAACATAATGGGAATATATACTGGGAATATCATAGGGATATAAGTGTACATAGACGGTTTTAGTGGGATATAATCAGAATATGATCGAATGAGATTATATGCAGATGGAATTATTAACTAGCGGGAAAAAACAACATGTTGCCAACATTTGCTAACTATGACGAATTCTTGTATATATATATAGTGTATATATAGCTAGAATGTAACGGACCCAACTATTTGGCAAAATGAACCACACTGATCAGCCTGGGTTTTGCGAACCTTGATGTTCAGCCAGGGGCTACCCAATGAACAAGCCAGGGGTCGATTAAGCCTGCGGACCTCGGAGAGACCAGACGCAGCAGTGGCACGAACATACGAAGCAGATCCGCGCCACAGTTATGGCCCTTTACCAGTTATAACTACTGAGAACCATTCATAATCAGTTATAACTAATAAATTATCATATCTGTAGTGTGCAAGGAGTGGACATGTTCATTTCAAGTCGCTTCCTCCATTGCAGCGACTCTCGAATCTGCCTAGCCTGGCAGATAAGCCGTCTGGTTGCTGTGCCGTGGACAATGTATAAGGAAATGAAAGTAGAGCGAAAGGCAGAGATTGAGCCATCAAAATCAGGATTTGATATACAAACGCTGGGATTGAAACATCTGAAATAGGATTGAAACTATTTTAGACTTGTGATATTATGGGGATTCAACCGTAGTTTTACTAAAACCACCAAATTAGCTTGGGGGTGCAACCATGTTCAACAAATAGATGAATTTACCTGACTTCAAAAGAGTATACAATTTCGTCGGGTTTGAAGCATGGAACGTAAACTGGGCTTGCACCAGTCATTCTGTTGTTGATTAATTTGTTTGTCGATCACATTGCCTTCTTTGGGTTGATATTGCATGACATACAATTGAACTGGAGAAACACATTGTACAGTAAATGTTGTAAATGGTAATGTCAGGCTTCCATTTGAGTTCTACCAACTTTGCCAGAAACATGTTTGTTGCAGAATGTAATTCACACATATAATATGGCAATCTGTGGCATTTGGTTCCAAGTTCTTCTGTTCACCCATCCGACTAGAGAGTCATTTCCGCACAAACACTTCCCCTATGGCCTCGTTATGCAGCTGATTTCCCCCTGTTTTTAATTGATTCCAGTTTTTTGCTGGGTTAAAACATGTTAAATCCAATCAGTTCCCAGTATATCTCTACTTTTTTCCTATGATTTCCCTACAGTTATGGCCTTTTACCAGTTATATGTACTTATAACCCCATTTATAGAATATATAATCCCATTTATAACCAGTTGTTATAACATGTTATAACTAATAAATGACCATAACTGTATGTGAAATCGCTGCCAGGAAAATGCAGCGGCAGCACTCAATCTATGCCCTGACGCCCGATCAACGCTGGTGTCGTGGCATGACCATCCCACGGCTCGGTGCGAGACGTGGGCCTGTTCCCTCACGTGAGCCGTGTTAAAAACCCATAATATCATCAAATATATAGGGAATGATGGGGAATTATAGGGATATAAGCGGATAATTTCTGATAAATGATGGTTGGTTGGTTTGGTTAGTTCGGGGATTATACTAACCCAATTTAGGATAATGACACGACAGAGGTTTTTTTGACACTGCTCACAGATGTTTGTCGTTTCATAAATCCCCTTAAATTTAGATATGTATAGATAATTATAGATATATCTCTATAAACCTTAGTTCTTGGAGTTATTGGCACCAACTTAGCTATCGCTTGGGTACACCATCCTGTGGCGCCCCCAAAAACGATAGCTAAGATGGTTTACAGGTAGGTTAACTGTTATGGAATAACATATGTATATGGGGGTTTCCATAAATGGGGATATCCCAATAGCTGGATGATGGAAAATCTTTTTAAAATGGATGGTTGGGGGTACCACTATTTTAGGCAACCTCCATATCTAGAGTGAATGGGGCTGATAAACCAACTACTTGGGGCTGCACCACCTGGTAGCAAGTGGGATTCGTAACTGTTGACATTTTCCAGGAGCCAGGCTTGCATGGAAACAATGGGAGTTTGGCACGTATTTGGTACTTGTCTATACTTGTCTAATGTGTGGTTCATTGTTTCTTATTCATATTAATATGATCATGTTACCGTAGGGATAATTCATGATAATGATAACTCATTGTTGTGAGATCGTGATGATTGTTAGTATGTAACAAAACACGCCAGCTCCATATTATAGATATGAATGCATTGAGTTTGGATCAAAGGTGCAGTGGCCCAGGAACCAAACTCAAAAAGTGTTGCTGCCATGCTGCATATTGTGAAGTCACTAGGCACAGCTATTGTCACTAATGTGCCACACAACTTTACAGTTGCATTCTGGGAGTTCCATTCTCAGGTCAGAGGAAGAATCCAATGCAGGAGAGACCTTGCATGGACATGGCAGAATGGGAGTTTGCCTTGGACAAGGAAGTGGCCTACAAAGATACAAAGAGCCACCATGCTGTGGCTTTTGAAGCCTCTCAGATGGACGCCCTGGACTGGATGAAAGCTGCGCCAGAGCTGGATCTGCCTGATTCCCCGCAGAATGAGACCGTGGGAACCAGACATTCCAAAGGCGTGCTCCACAGTGAAACTTGACACGTGCTTGAAGGTGTCTATAAAGAAACATTCGACGTGAAGACCTACCGTCGTCTTGAAGGGTGCTGCTGGACTCACACGTCCCATTGATCAACAAGTATTTACAATACACATATATATATATATATATAATTTAATGTAATACAATATAAGTGCTGTATATATATACACATACAATCATGGAATGATATTGATATAGCTGATTTGTCAAATACATCTTTGGAGTTTTTTGGCTATTGATCTCTCTTGTTTCAGGAGAGGACACGCCTGTGCATATCTCAACGCTACCGCCCCCTACTTCTTGAGATCTACAATTTGTTGCTGCCAATGTCGGGACAAGTCATCGCTTGAGGATTATGATATCCAACAGTAAGTATTTACTTACCACTACTTACCATTGTTCAAAGATTTCCAAGGTGGGCGGTCAGCAGTTTGCAGAGCTTGACCGTATCATCAAAAATCCACCTATATCAGGATTCAGGGGTAACGCAGCGGGGTATTTTTTTGGTACATCCGGGTTCTTGTCATATTGTATCATCATAAGTGGACTCCTGGTTGGTGCTTTCAAACATGTTGTATTTTCCCATTGATATATGGGATGTCATCCTTCCCATTGACTAATATGTTTCAAGATGGTTAAAACCACCAACCAGACTCACTTAGATGACTACGGTTCCAACGGTTCAACGGGGGTGCACCTCCAGGTTTTTGAAAACCCGGTATAGTTATATTACCATACTCCATTATGAGAATCCTGGTTGACCATTTTTGTTTGGGTGTCCATTCCAAATTCGCATCTTGTAATGGATATTCCAATAACAATTCCCACGTTTTAGTGGATATTCCAACAATGATCCCCAGATCTTCCGAGATTATCCGAGATTCACATCATTTTAATGGTCAAAACTTGGGTAAAAACATGCACAAATTGGGGGATGGTTTCGAAGTGATCTATGGCCCCATTGTAGGGATTTCCATGATCGGATGATATCGGATGACCACTACCCATCATTCCCATGTAGCTTGACAGTGGCACATCTGGTTTAATGGTGATTATGAACTCAATAGATAGAAACGTGTTTCCAGCTGTTATATAACAATATGTATCCTCCATCGTTTCCAGGTTCTGTATTTTTTGAAGACATTTTTTGGTGGTTTTTTATTGGCATTTGTTTTTAATATGTTTATCGATTTGTAATGTATATATGTATATGTATATATATATATATGTATGTAACCTCAAATATTGACAATACATATATATATATATATACATATATATATATATATATTTATATTACAGGGAAGGACTGGATCCAAGTTCAGTACATCACGACAAACTCTGTTGTTGGCAGTCGACGACTTAGGCTGCGGCCCAGCTTGGCGTTTCCACTGCCCCTCGGCACCAATTCCCTTAGATGACACATCAACCAATTTGGAACCTCAACTGTGGCGCTTGGAAAATGTTAATCATATTGGATTCGCGGCATTTAAGTTGGATTCATATAGTATTCACCTGCAGTGAATACTACATGATATCATTTTTATCGCCTCCCATTCGTGTTTACCTTTGGTGATATCCCGATGCAACCGATGGTATTTAAGAAATTGCAACTCTAGGAAAGAAAGCACTCTGTGGTGCCCACCCAGTTTATATCTGTTGGCTGGCAGCTGGCAAAAAAGAAACACTACCTATATATATATATATATAGATACCAGAAATCATAGTTAAGATAGTTAAGCCACCATCGGTTGGTTTATGAACACTAATAGTAGGTAACAAAAGGCTATTTTATCCATTAACCCACTAGTTAACATTGATAAAACCACTCAAACAACGTGTACCAACTATAAACCCTGGAAATAGCTAGAGTTACCTCATAAGATTAACTTCAACATTAGCTCACCTTCTTTTTTTCGCAAACCAACAACCAAACATCTGCCGAGGTACGCCGGCACCTTAGCCTCGACCATGCTGGTGTGCCTGGTATGGCAGCCTTCCTACAAGATGCTACGCTTGCAATACACCTTGGCCGCCTGGCTGGGCTGATGTTGCAAATGGTTAATGTTCCACGTTGAACTGTTAGTAAAATCCCAGGGTATTAACTGTGGTATGTTTCCAAAAAATGTGTTTTGTTTCATGAAATGGGACATAAATCAGTGTTCATGAAATGTCATTGTTTTATCATTTTTTAATGATTTAACATTGGTTAAAGCACTGATTTTTATTTTTTGAACTGGAAAAAACTTACTTGTAGAAACTCACATTTTGTGACAACATATTCTAATTCTAGTGAACGAGTTTTTGTGAAATTCTCATGAAGCAAGAAAACATATGGGTAAAATTGAATCCATCACCTTTTTGGAATGAATCTGTTTTAGTCAAGCAAATATTGATGACATGCCTCTAGAATGAGAAAACATAGAAAGCTCATCCATGACGGGTCGTGACACATCACCTCCATCGTCCAGCTGATACCTTCAGTGGACTTCCCTGCTTGCTCCCATGTCCCGCTGGTGGAGAAACACCCACATCCGGTAAGAAACACATGTCTCGACCCACAGCAGGTTGGAGTCGCTCTGCTGATGTACCGAGTGCAGCTTGGGTGATCTTTTTTCAGCCGTGCTTGTGGGAAAACCCATGAATATTATTCAATCTGATTCAATGATCCAATTGAGACGGTTAAAAGATGTTAGCTGAAAGCATGTATAATTGAGGCTGTGAAGTTGAACAGCCTGGCCCAGGATTGGTCAAAGGTACCAAAGATCGACGGTTTAACCTCCGCATCTACCTCGCCATATTTTCTCAGGATATGATTCCCATGGTGAAACATACCAAGTTGTTGTGAAGAAGTTACCTTCCATAGGACATCATAGGACATAACCATCGCAAGTGTGGCTGCTGTCTGAAAGGCGTTTTCGTCTCTGGAGGGAATTCTCCATCACATTGTCACTATTAGCATCCTGATACCTACTGACAGTGACTGATAATGTTGGATGTCAAAGTCTATATGGGTTTTGCTAAAGTTAGGGGCTAATATACTTACTGACATTTACTGACGACCAACGTCCTACGCAACTATTTAAGCACAGACACATTTCCCAAAGTCTCTTCCGCAAATCACCTGAGGTATTACTATGCGCGAAAGGAATGGATCTTGTACTTTATTGACCTTTGCTTTGTGAACAGCATTCTTCTGCAGCTCTGCGGCGTTTTGATCATATGCCCACTTTGGACGTGTTTTGGTCGGCCATGGTGAATAAATTGGGTGAACGGAGAACCCCCACCAAAAAAAACGTTAATATGTTCGATTGCTTGCCCCACCATGTTCAATAGGAACAATTCTATGTATATAATATTGACCTCTTAGAAACTAGTGTTTTTTTTCCCGCCCCATGATAGTAAAACATCCAGGACATTCCAGGAAGTTTGATTTCTAGCCCAGTTTGATCAGGTTTTTTTCCCACAAAAAAAACAACCAACGATTTGGTGCTGCGGAAGACTTCCGAGGATTGTTAGCCTTTGGTGCTGCTCTGAAGGTGAATGCTCTCAAGAGCCTCGGGCCTCGGGATCCAATTGGTCGCCAAAAAGGGAAGAACCGGTCGATTCTCCCTGGCAAAACATGGCAAAACGTGGCAAAACCCATGGCAAAACAACCCTGTCAACTTACAAAAGAATGTGTCAAACTGTGGGTGTCCAGCCGGAAGTTATGATCTACTGAAAATGGTGGGTAAACTCCACATCCGTGTAAACGTTTACAGCTTGAAAAAGGGACGCCCAAGCATCAAATTTGGATTCAACCAATGGGATGTTACCAGCAGCAAACATGGGGATGCACCAAAGAAAGAGGGATCAAAGAAAACTTAAAACATCTTAAAGCTGGCTGGTGGTTTGGAACATGTTTTTTTTCCATTCAGTTGGGAATATCATCATCCCAACTGACGAACTCATATTTTTCAGAGGGAGAGGGGTAGGTATACCACCAACCAGTAAATCACCTAGAAATCACCATAAATCACTATTAAATCACCTAGAAATCACCATAAATCACAATTAAATCACCATAAATGTAGTCACAACCGAAGTTGTCACAATGGCCTGGATAAAAAAATGTCCGGCCTCAAAGGATGAGCAATGCCCGAATCCTGATGGTTCTACAGCTATACTTATAATTACTGATGTAGTGACAATGAAATTTCAATCTGCTAAGGAAAGTGGTATATATTATATTATATTATACTATTTTATATTATATTATATTTATTATATCATATTATATTATATTATATTAAATTATAATATATGTTATTATTTGATATTGTATTATATTTTATTGTATTATATTATATTATATTGTATTATATTTAATTATATTATATTATATTAAATGATATTATATTATTTGATATTGTATTATTATATTTTATTATATGATATTGTATTATATTATATTATATTAAACTATATTATGTTGTATTATATTATAGTGTATTATATTAAATTAAATTAAATTATAGTGTATTATATTGAATTATATTATATTATATTTTGTTTTATTACATCATATAATATTATATTATATTATATTATGTTTTATTATAATATATTGTATTTTATTAAATTAAATTAAATTATCTTATATTATGTTATATTTTATTTTGTTGTAATATATTATATTGTATTTTATTATATTATATTGTATTATATTATATTTTATTGTATTGTATTTTATTATATTATATTGTATAATATTATATTGTATTATATTATATTGTGTTATATCATATTATATGATATTTTTTTAAATATATATATATACATACATATGAATTACAGGAGCAGTGCTTTCGTTTACATCAACGCCAGTGTGTTCGAAGATTTTGTGCAACTGATACATACTTTTGGGATGGGTCAGCAGCAGCAACTAGCAACCAGGTGGCCCCGTGGTCTGTGGGTTATCTACAAAGAACACACTACAAACATCGACAAAGCCATGTGTTTGCCTAGTTGGTAAACCCAACTTACCCATGACTTATCGACCCATTTTTTTGCACTCAAATCCGAATTGTTTAGCTACTGACACCGTTCTCCCTGAACCATTGACCATCAAACTTTCCAATTGTTCACCTTAAAATGCATCCAATTTCTTTTGGATATAACTATACATCCCCATCATTTAGCATTCCTTAACTCCAAAAAACAATTCCCAAACAACTCATGGATAGGTCAATCTTGGATGGGTAGTTTAATCCTTTAGTCTTTTGGTATGGGATCATCTACTAACTCACCAGCTGCCAGAATTTCTCATTTTTTGCAGGCTATTTGGCCATTCCCCGTGTTCTCCATCCCACACCCATGGCCATCCCATGGCCATCCCATGGCCTTCGGCCGCGCAGGAGTGGTTGCTGGCCGTTTACCTGGTGGCCCAGGGCCCGGTGGCCGGCGCCATCTTTCCACTGCAGACGCCCCTCACCTTGCACCATCCCGAGGTGACACGGCGAGGGGATATATATATATATAGATAGATAGATAGATAGATAGATATTCTAATCGCAAGAACAGTTCATTTTGTGGCCATTTGCACACCATTTTTGACGCATAAATGGATGACGACATGACGGCAATTCAGGGTGATCATCACACAAATTGCAAAAAAATCCGGTAGCGGAACCATCACAATTTGATGTTATTAGCTCTATTCCCTCAGATGGGAATGCTTCCAAACTATATGTAGCCCCAAAAAACGGGAACTACTATTCATAATTTTACTGGTCTATTCAGTCAGAATTGCAACTACAAAACCTTGGGCACATGATACGGTAATTTTGTAACCCCGATAGTTTTGTAACATTCAAAGTTTCCCAACAAAAATTGCAGGTCATTGAGTTACTGGGGAACCCACCTTGGGGGTTGACGTTGCCGGGAAGGCCTTCGAAAGTTTCTTCCTCCATGCGTCACCCATGTGGATTTCCTATGCCGTGCGCTGGCGCTGGGGTGGCCTGGGAGAAATGCCTACGGTGGGTACCTCGCTCGGCGATGTTTCAGGTGGATGGGTTTGCTCATTTTGACCTGGGATGGGTCAAGTTACCTATGAACTTAGCATATGGCTGGGGGAATAAACATTCATTATCCAGCTATGACTTAGGGTAGTTAGATGTACCATCCGGGTACCAGGGTTTTGACTCATTGCCATATCACCAATAAAATCTGTTGGTTCAGGAAGTTCAGGTGCCCCTATTGACAACGCCGACTGGCCTCCTCAACGCCGCTGAGGAAGTCTGATGATTTTAGGCTTCAGGCGGATCTACTTACCTTGGAGCCTTTTGGATGGATGTTGGGCGGGACAATGACTTTCTGAGGCACCAAAAAACGATTGAGTTTGACCGTTTTGACCGTTGAAAATACATGGAGAATTGACTCATATGATGATTTGAATCAAGCCAAACTAGAGAATTAACTGTTTCTGCTATCCTGCCAAAACAACTCAGTCATTGTTTAATGCTAGCATGGGTTGATATTGCTGTTTTGCCAGCCTATATGTATGTGTATCTCTATATATATATATATCCTATTATTTATTATTGTTATTATTATTATTATTATATAGTTGTATATATATATATATATATGTGTCCTGAAAGTTTCCGAGTTGATGGTTCCTGTTCAGTTGTGGGAAGCCATAACAGCCGTGGCTATGATCGCTGCGCCAGCCAAGGCCTTTTGTATTTGGTCTTTCTGCTGAGCCAGCCGATCTTCCCTGATAAGATCGCTGGATGCTTGGGAGAAATGCCACAGATCCTGAACGCTAAGTCAGTTTGTATGTTAAGTAAGGTCTATGGTGACATATAGTGACTATAACTAATACTCGAACTCTATAGTTTTCCATGGGATTTACCAAGTTACAACCGAGGGGGGGTCCCCACCTTGAACAATGGAGGCATGAGCCTCAAACAAAATGGATAGAACCTTTGGGGTATGCTAGATCAGGTCATTGGTTTCAGACTACTTTCAGTAAGAACGTTTTTTTTGCCTGAAATGGAACCTTTCCCAACCAACCATGTTTGATTAATGTCTTCCTCCTCCTTTTATAGTGAACATATATATGATTGGTTGTTGATGATATTCCCAAGATGGTGTGAACACTCGCATTTGGTGATGATTTGTTGCATCTCCATGACAGAGTCACTTGGACTTCGACGATCTAAAGAGGCATTTTTTTTTAGAAGCCTCACGTTTGGACCTCACTAAAAATGTCATTTTTCGCAGATCCGGGATTTATCCCAATTCATCCCCCAAAGATGGCTTGAGACATGGCTGGACAATCCACCGTTACCATAGTTACCATAGTTCGATGGTTTTTCCCAAACCTCCAGCTGCCGTGTTTGTTATGTTTTTCGGTATGTCAAGTTTGTGAATGATCATTTCCTAGACTCATGATTCATCTGCCAAGCGGAGAGTCCTGGAGAGTAGCATCGTTCCACTTGTCGTAAGTGGTGGAAAAAAACTCGTCAGTAGGTCCTCGATTGGTGGCTAATCCCACATTGAAATGGGTGAACTAATCTAGTTGCTAACCAGTTACTGTGATGATCCTCTAAGCCATAGTTGAAGGGGCCGCATATCCCAACTTATGGAGGTAGCTATACCAATAGTTATACCCATGTTATACAAACCCCTGGCCTGCACCCCTGAGACCGCTGGCCGTAGTTGTCACAGGATATGAAACGCTGGTAGACGGCCTCATTCTACCTTCAGCCAAGAGCGCCGAGCAGCGCCTGGTCGCGAAGCGCCAAGACTACGCCGCCTACGCCAAGAGACCCGGCAGATCCAGGGAAAGACGGTGGCCGGTGCCCGTTAAATAAGGGGTTTACTATACGGGTATACCGGTATACCATGATATACCCACTTCACTGCTATTTTTGATAGGGAAAGTGATGATTGACATTGATCAACAATATTTCAAGAATCAAATTTTGGGTGCACAAGTGAGAAGTGGCTGCATTCGGCCTTGTGTTGGTTGATAATTGTAGGGGGATACTATCCGGATATATTGGGGATTATCATCATCCACTCTGGGAATTTTGGAATCCCTACTAACCAACCAGTATGTAAAATGGAATGGCAGAGGGTTTTGAAGACACACCAATGGGTTTATTATGCTGGGTTTGTTGCTTAATAAAAGGTGTTTCAAAGCACATGTGTGTTCATATTCATTTGTCCATGCTAGGTCATAGAGGTGGGAAGTCGATGATCAAATTCACATTTTTTTTGGAGGGGGAGGGCCCATAGGTATCCTCCCAGCTCAGAACATGTAAGGCACGAGTTTCTGGTGACACCTTGGAATGATTCTGTCCACTATAAACTTGGCGTGTCATCCCACGGATGGTAAGTGGTTAATATGGTAAGTCTTCCAAATGGGTTTTACCTTTGAGATCCATTTAGGAATTGGTCATAAGCCAAGTATCCCAAGTTAGCAACAAGCTGTATCCAGCAATGTGATCTTCCAAGCCATAGCCAAACAGGTATGATTGGGTTGCTTGATGGTAGCGTCCTTGCTGTTTGATGCTTGCATTTTCGCTTCCAAAAGGTATCCTTTTGGAGCTATCAGGTGGGCGAATTGGCAAAAGGTAGATGTTTTATTGATGATAGTTTCATGGTTTATTTTTTTTGCCATTCTTAAGGGATTCTTACTTTAATTACTTTAAGATCCAGCTGTCAATTGGGAACTTTGCAGGGTAGCAACCAGCCATGATCCCTACGAAGTGGGGCCCAGGGGTTGATAGTTTATTGTAATTTGGTGGATAAATCCATCCCACTGTAGATATATATATATATATCCACCATAAATCCTGCGTAGCCATAGTTACCATATGTTACCATATAAGATTAATATGGATGAATGCAACCTGCCGATGGGCGCCACTAAATTTTGTGGAATGATTCCGGACTTCAGGTGGTATATATGTATACAGATTACACAGTAATATTCATCCCAAAAAAGCTTGAACAGTAAATCCCTCTCGAAATAGAGACAATTGACTTTTATATCTTGTCGGAGATTATTACATATCTACACCCTATGGGTCCAGCCGTACCTTCTGAAAGGAAGTGTTTTTGGGGTATAATGTTACTATAATTTGGAAGGGTAAAGCATTGATCATAGATGTATTTCTTCATGGTGATTTTTCATGGGACAAAAAATGCTGATGTCCATAGTTATATAAGATTATATCCCAAGACACCATACAGTTATATAAGATTATGTCCCATTAGGATCCATTTAATGGACAATCATAAATGTTGTATTCAAGATTATTTGGGGTGCAAAAAACACGCCGCTCATCATAGCTTCTCGAAGAGGTGGCCATGGATTCCATGGATCGATCTCCAGGAAAGTCCTGTTCGCCGTGGGATTGCACTGTGTCCTCTCAGGTGCGGCGTGGAGAAATCTGGATGTGGATAGTGGGATATATGGAATATGGTCGGAGATATGAATGGATATGATATATATATAATTTCATATATAGACATGTAGATTGATACTCTATTATATAACATGGATACATATATATATTCTTTTTAGATATCAGTGTATCAAACAAACCTTGATAATTAAACATGACTTATGTAATTATTCCTCCAACACAGCTCAACACAGCTCAACACAGTTCAAGGGTGTCTACTGGAGGTTCCAGCTGGAGCCTTGAAGAAAGTGAGGTTTTTAATGAGTGGAACAACACAGTTATGGCATGGCAGCTGGCCATCGATTAGTTATAACTGGTTATTTCTATAGGATGAGAAACATTCTATAAATGAGGTGACTTGTTAGTACTTTATAACTGTTACAACTCGGGCCATAACTGTCCCCCAACTCATGGATGGTTGAAAGGTTCATCCTTGTCATATGATGTTCCCGGAACAAAATAAACCATGGTCACTGAGGTCACTCTTTGGAGATTCAAGCACCAATAATTCACCAAAAACCGTTGTGACATCTCTAATCATTCAACGGATTCAACGGATTCGGTGGTGAAGATGAGCCACGTCTTTCATGAAAATGTTGTTGAAGTGGTTACGAATCCCTTAACACATCAGATACTTCTCAAATAATTTCAAATGAGCCAAGTCTATCTTGGTGTTTGGATTCCTAATCATTCCCCTATCACATGGAATCCCAACAAAAACTTCTACACATGTCATTCGTCACTAAAACTTAGAAGGATTTCACTTTTTTCTATCTTTTTTTTTGGGGGGGGGTTACTACTGTACATGATTCCCCGTTGGACTTATTTTCAAGTTCACTTGGGCTTGACTCAACGGTCCCAGGTTCAGGATTTTTGGCTGCTTCCTTGGCCGCCTGGCTGCTTCAACACCGGGCTGGGCGAGGAAGGCCAAACAAAGTCCACAAAATTGTAGAACTTGATCTGTGGGTTTCAAACAGCTCTTTTATTCAGGTGTTGGAATGTTTCTGGACTCCCTTTGCGGGTTCACTTGGGCTGCATTTTTGAAACGAGATGTTAAACAAACTGCACCTTCAGGACCTGGTGATTGTGTGGGCACGTTTCAGCAGATAGACGAAATAATTACTGCAATAAGGAAAGCAGCATATTTTATGAAAGGCTGATTTCCTTATTTGGACCATAGGCTTGGTGGACTTAATTGTGAAGCGGTGTAGAATACTTCACATGTGAACTTGTGAAGGGGCTTTTGGTCTATTGGCTACAACTTGGCCTTCCCAAGATCTGTGAAAAGTAGAATCTATGATGATCTATGGTCATATATGTATATATCATTATATTGAGGTACGGTCAAAACTCTGCTATACTAGTTATATAAAGGACAGCAAAGACTTGGATGGGTGAACATAGACATGCTGAGATAGCTGGGGGGAACTTTGCAACTAATTGCACGGGCTGTGCATGAGATAGACTTTTGACCGGCTGGGCCCGGCCGGGCACGTCCAAAGATGAAGCACTTTTATAGGATGGATCAGGTGTTGATATACCCTCTGGTCATCATGGTTTGATGGAAAATCCACCAGCTGCAGTTCGATGATTTTCCCACCCAAAGCTGAAAAACTTCATGTAGCTGTTCCATGATATTCAGATATTCCCTGCTGTAGATGTTCCGTAGAATTTCCTATGATTTATCCATATGTTCCACCGATTTTCCTGTGTTGTTTCCATTTTTGCTGGGGATTTTCATGCAAATTGCCATGTTTGATTTTCAACCACAATTCGGGTAGCCAAGCTATGCCAAGCTGACAGTCAACTGGTCGTGATATACCATGATCCTGCCAAATCCTATCCTTGATATTAGCATATCTATATGGTATTATTATATGGGTATCCCATGATCCTCCTTATTGTAATTATGTGTAATTATAATCTATATGGGGCCCAGGGTGGTTAAATCTATTACAATACTTGGGGGAATGACGATTCATTAATCAGATATTTTGGTGTAGGGTACGAGGGTTTTCACCCATAACGATATGATTATATTTAGATATTCTGCATATCCAATTGAAAGCCTGAACATCCGGGAAAAAAAAAACAATATATTGTCACCGCGTGCCCACTTACTGAGACATCCTCAAGTGCTGATCTTAAGCCATTCCCATTCCCAAGTGATGCGCCGTGTTCCGCGTTCGACACCCCATGTTGGTTGATGATGAGCTCAGGGCTTAAGGAAAACAAACCAATGTCTTGGAGGTGATGCGATCCCGAACAATTGTTATTGATTCCACTAATGTTACAGTTATGGCAATGTATTAGTTATATCTTGTTTTCGTACTTATAACTGGTATTTAACTGGTATTTCGGGTCATAACTGGAGTCTTCAATGATTCCAATAAGGTTAGTCGAAAAAACTGCCCAATGAGTCACATGATGGAAATCCCTGTGGTAAATCCAATAAGAAACCCTCCCCAAGTTATCACCATTTCCAGCCATCCCCAAATGGTAGTTGTTGACGGGCCATGGCGTTAGATTTAACTAGGTAGTACCCTCTGGTAAAGTAACATAGCTATGGAAAATCACCATGTTTAATGGGAAAACTCACGATAAATGGCCATTTTCAATAGCTATGTTAGTTTACCCAGAGGGTAAATGGATGATTTCATTGGGACCTCAATCACTAACCAGGAACCGCGTTTTTCCCATGGCCCATCGAAGTAGTTGTCTATTCGATTCTATTCGTGCGTTTCCCACGTTGAACAACCAAAAACCGAGGCCTATCAATACCACGAGGTGCAGGTGGTGTGGATCGCCTGCGTTTTCCTGAGCTGCCTCAGCTCAGGCGCCATGGAGCTTAGTTGACGCACATAACTTGGTGAACGTTTGGGGTTTATATAGGGGGATATACTCTATAATAACTATAGGTTTATAAGCTGTTTATAAGAACTGTGGGTTTATAATAGCTAGGTCAATCTTGGATGAGTAGCTTAATCCTTTAGTATGTTGGTATCAATGCGATTATCTAAGATTGGCCATGATAACTGTATAATGGGTTTATAAACCAAAAAACACAACTGTGGTGCCTCAGTTCGTTAGCTAACTTGGTTTTACATGAGGCTAACTGTTGGATGAAGGGTGGACATGTCTACAGCGGGTAGAGCAAGTTAGCCGGTTTGCTTTGGGCTGACTTTTAGAGGGGCATGACCTGAGTCAGTAGCCCCCCAAAAGGATACTTCCTATCGATTCATCACTATTCTAGTAGGATTTTACTGTTCTATCTATTTGGGGATTTCTATGATCAAAAACTGTCAAGTTGACTGCTAGATCAATCAGCATTGCTCCATGGAAGGACTCAGTGATGAGCTTGGTAACCATCCTCAACCCTGAGTCCTTCAGCAAGATATCAGTGTGGCCACGCCAAAGGGGTTGCTGCAGGCGCACGTTTCTACTATCAGAGCGCGGTGCCAGAGTATGAGCCTCCAGGACTCTACAAGGGCTTCATGACACTCTGCGGAAAGGATTGTAGCCACTGAGATGTTCAGAGCGTGTTTTTTTGTTGGATTGATTTGGCTAGGAAACACCATTTCCACCGACAAGGGACATGAGAGTCATGAGAGTTTCCGCGTCTTTTAGGGGATCAACACACCAGCAAGTTTGTCCGCACCACCAATCGCTTCATCGATGTTTATCTTTCTTACTGAAGAGGTGGTATGTTTCACTGGCTTGGACAATCTACGGGAACCCATATGTGTTTCGCATCCCCGGGAACATGGTGGTGATCACCGTCCTATCACCCAAGGAATATGGCCCTTGCCTGGGCATTCGTGGTGCCAACCTATTGCTATGCGGCTGGCTATGTGAAATTCAGGTGAGGGTCGAGCCATGGGGAGCAAAGGAGCGGGGTATCCTCCCAACAAAAGCCAGGAGCCAGTTGAAGCTACGAATGGAGTTTAGCACATGATAGCAACTTATCATAACTTATCGTATTTTTTTAAATTTCAGATTTTAAGTTTCAGGACACGTTTGTCGGAGGGAAATATGACAGCATTTTTGTTTTCGTCATCATATGTGTCAAACCTTTTTCTTGTTTTCCCGAAGCGCCATTTATTTTGAATTTTTTGGCAACAAACAGATGATGCCACAAACCATGAGCAGTAGCTGCGTTCAAACAAAAATCTGTCGATGGTCGATGATTTGAAAAACAGGGGATTGTACGTCTAACAAATCTATACCTTTAATTCCATTAATCAAACGTGGCAATTAAGAATCCCCCATTTATAGATGATGTTCCCATCTATTATAAAGTTCCATTTAATTTACTTTGGGGATTTCCCAGCTAGTCACATTTGATGGCGCGGGAGGTACTCCCCCTCCTTTTACCGTAGCGCAAAAAAAAAATATATTATTTTTTTTCTTCCACGTTAACTAAAGTGACAATTCGGAGGTTTACTTCCATGTTAGTTGCAATGGGGGGGGTAAACTGCAAATTTGTGTTCTTTGGATCTGAGCCCTTTTTTTTTTGGCTATAGTTCTTTTTGCCACGAGTTCCCCGGGAATCCTGGGCATTTGTTGATTAACGTAGAAATTTTGTTTTTTTCAAGATAAAGCTGGGAATGCCTCCATTTTTTAACAACCAACGATTGGAACGG
>Ga0126342_10001697_pt1 | contig 32001 bp, 24 predicted proteins | sample Cyp1metagenome_FD_92528 | JGI IMG/M metagenome (GOLD analysis project Ga0126342, IMG submission 92528) | Coral microbial communities from Lord Howe Island, Old Settlement Bay, Australia - Cyphastrea 1 metagenome | ecosystem: Host-associated > Invertebrates > Cnidaria > Coral ...
ATATGCCAGATAGAATGTCAAATAGAATGTCAGAAGATATGTCAGATAGAATGCCAGAAGATTTGCCAGTAAGAAAATGTATAAATGTCATGGTGGGGATCACACGAAGTAAAGTAATTCATTTTTTACCATAGTTGGGATTTCACAGTAACTACATGTAACTACTATTTCATAGTCAACTCTCCTAACTATGAAATCCCAACTGTGGTAAAGTAACTACCTCCATATCCCAAGCGACTCCTTCCAGCCACGCCACAAGCGCAACGTCGTAGAGGACGACGACGGCTACATCGGCCTGCTGCTGTGGAACGAGAAGACTCAGGAGTCCACTTTTGCGGCCTATGATGCGCCTTGGTCCGCTGTTCGCCTGGGTAAGCCATGAACGAAAATGTCTCTGTGTCTGAAAATAGAGAAAACCCCTAAACCCAATGGTTTTGCTGATCATTATCCCTATTAAATGGCTATTTGTTTGGGAATATACCCTATTTTCAGACAAACCCAAATGTCTCTGTGTGTGGTTTGTTTTGCTTATTATTGTTGTTTTGCTGTTTCCTTTCCTTGTTGTTTTCCCCACTTGGTTCTAACCCCATTCAGCTGGCGTACGCCCGCCGCCCCCTCTATAGAATCCATAAACCAAATTTGGCATATGTGCAAGTAACCCCTTGAGACATGTCAAAATATGGTTCTGATTCTATAGAGGGGAACTCCACAAAAATGGGGCATTAAGTCAGTACCCCATACTCTTAGATTCTATAGAGGGTCATTTTGATTAGGTTTGTGGATTCTACAGAGGTTGGGGGGTGTACTCCCCAATTTACACCTATAGAATCTGGGAGTACGGGGTAATATGGGGTAATGACCTAATCTGCAGGGGGATGAAATCAGATATTTGGGCTGGGTTGGTATATCACCGGAATCTGAGCTATAAACGCTATTAAAAACCGTACCCGAGTCACTGACCATTTCGTTTCAACAATGTCAATCCACAGTTTTCTCATGATTTTGGCAATATGTTAAACTGGATTAAACTGGTATCTCAGTTCTTATAGTTCTTATAGTTCATTGTATTCGTGGAGTTCACATCACCCAACCTACCCAGATCTTCGTTTTTCGAATCTCCTTCCGAAATGGGTCTAGGCCAAGAGCTTTGATGCCACGCCCGTAGTGGAGTCTTGGCCGGCATTGATAGGTTTGGTGCCCCCCCGGCGCAAACCAGCCAGTATCATGGGGGCATATTTATATATTTATGTATTTATTTATTTATGTATTTATTTATTTATTTATTTTATTTATTTATTTATTCATTTATTTATTTATATATTTATATATCTCTATATATTTATATAGATGCACATATATGCAGTCGTGGTTCTAGTGGCTGTGATGTTCAGATGGGGATCATGTCCATTAAACAATGCAAACACAAAGGAAACTTACACTATGGCACTATGATGATACAATGGAGATATGGTTTCATGGAGTATTTCCGATGTTTTGAACACTAAGCCCTTTGTTGGTAATATTTTTTGATTGGGATATGTCGGGATACATCCGCCATTTGACAAGGATATGAACGAGCCAATGGTTGCCATGTAAAAACCATGTTTTTTTTGTTCGGAGATACACCGCCAAATCAAAAAAAAACTGAAGCTGCCAAGCTGCCCATTTTCAACAGCTATGTTACAATGTTAAATTATTGGAGGGTAGGCGAAAAATGGTGAGAGATCCCCTTTTTCCCAGCAATCCTCGAAGTCCAAACTACCGAGTCCAAGTCCAATAGTCCAATCCCTTGATCTTTTGGTCAATCCTCATTTTGAATCGAAAATATCGAGTTTCTGTGATGAAAACCATCTGCAGTTCATTTCACCTTTGCTTTCCACCCAATGATCCACCTCAGGAGTTCCTCGTGCACCGTCGCGTGCCGCTGGGTTTCCATGCCGCCTGGATCACCGAACAGCAGTTCCTCGGGCGACGTGCCGAGGCGGTCTGAAGGTATTACTTCACTGTACACGTCTATGTACGTGTCTGATTGCGTTTGTGTATTTATATATTTGCATATGTGTACATATATTACTGTGAATAGCTACATGTATGTATATAATTGTATATATATATGTATACAAATTCAGTTTACCTGCGGTTGTATGTGTTTAGTATATGATTGGATTGGGGAGTAGAACATGCATTGGTTGGATTCTACTTGGGAAGTGAATCCAAAATGATCAGTTGAGTTGACTGGGAACTGGGAACTGTGGATGGAGATTTGAATTGGATTGACTGGGGGGTTTGTTTCGCCAGAAATGCGGGTTGATGGGGTAGAGATGCTATACATATATGGTTATGCACATCTGCATGTGATTTCCCGAAATTAGGCAGGGTAAACCTGCCACTGTGAAAAACTTTATGCCATCATGGATTTTCGGCATAAATGTCAAAGATGGCACTCAAATACTCCCATGCACGACCATGCAACCCTGATTTTATTAGCCTGTTTGACCTGTACCTAGACCCTCCAAATGTCGGTTTCGTTCAACATCTTTAATTACCCATTCTCAATATGATACATATATACGTATACATACATACGTATACATACATACGTATACATACATACGTATACATACATACGTATACATACATACGTATACATACATACGTATACATACATACATATACATACATACATACATACATACAGACATACATACATACAGACATACAGACATATACACATATACACATATACACATACACACATATACACATATACACATACACATATATATATATACATACATATATATATATATACATATGTATATATATACACTGTATCTACATATATATATATCATGATCAGTTCCTCCCAAAATATCCCTACATATTAATCATATTGTTTGAGGGTCACTGTAGACATGTCAGATATTTCCAGCCGGGACTTTGCAGCGGAGCTTCGACCCAGGTTCCAGCAGCAGTTCCTTGATCAACAAATGCTGGGCAGGACCGGGGATGCTCCGGTTGCGGAATCTTGTAAACCCGGAACCCGGGTTGATTAAAATTTGGAGGTACCCACAAAAATAGCAAGTTCATATGCTAATACACTGGTACTCCCCCAATTCAACAGGCCAGGGGGTTATTCATCCGGGGTGGATTACTGCTTTGGGATGGTTGTTGGGATTGTGTTTTTGATAACATTTAAGGACCGGAGTGCAGAGGGGCTATATAGCCATTTCTGAATATTGTCCATCCAATTTTAGGGGGTACCAGATTTTGATTCATCCCCAGCAAAAGCTTCACAGAGACAGAAGCAAATGAAGTATTTTGTGTGGAAACAGTGAGGTAAAGATATGTAAACACAGTACTATACGGACTATACGTATATTCATGCCACATCTTGGAATTGTTTGATTATTTGGTGGTTCCAAATACATCGTGGAGGATGATTTACAGTTGATATCACCTTAGCTGGGCAGAAGATATGAACCATCGACGACATGGCTTCATTAAAAAAGAAATGTGAGGTTTAAAAAAAACACTGGATTTTCCATGATTTTCCCTTCAATGTTACCTTTTCTTGTTCAGGCAAAACATATTGTGGACATCCATGTGGAAAATCCCTGGAAACGACGATCCACTGGACCCAGGTTGAAGAGGGCTTGGTGAGCCTTGAGGATCAGAGAGAAGTTGACCCGCAAAGGGAAACCAACTGGAAGGAGACGTTGATAGTTTTAACATTAGTTTTTGTTGTTTGTGAATATCATATACGTAGATTATATGTGTATGTATATATATATATACATTAAATACATTTAAATACGCATGGTTTTACCATAGAACATGATATAAAATTATGTAGCTGCAGCTCAAAATGGAGTTATATGTAATCATAAAAATACATCATATGCACTGGTCGCGGTATATATACACTAGCCACAAAGGAAAATGCAAGGTATATAAACCAGGTTCTAAGTTCTGATGTTACGAATAGATACCGTACAAATAGAACCAGATAGTACATCCTCTCTGGTCCACAATGTATCGGTCGACATGTGCCAGTCGAACCATTTTTTCTAAACGTTTTCATCCCATTTCCAGGCGCGCTGGATTAGGATCCTGCTGCCCAAGACCTTGATTAATTTCGGCGAAGTCGTTCATAAAAGGCTTGCGCGGTGTAGTTCTGGGTCTGTTGCCAGATATTTTGATGGGGTTACAACAGTCACAACGGTCACAACGGTCACGACTATACCCCGCCATGACCTATACTGCAGGCGGTACCTGGCGGTTACATCATTCCAATGGCAAGAGCGATGTTGAAGGCCCATCATAGTGGCAGACCTGCTGCAAATGATGAACAGCCACCGAAAGCTTCTCAAGGACTAGAGATTCACCAAAGGGTGTGGGTGTTGAAAATTGACCCACACCCCTCTGTACAGAGCTCGCAGATATACCACAGGTATGCCGGCACTGATTTAGTTTGTGCCAGTTGGTGTATACATGGGTACTGTATTTGATGTATGCATATGTATGCCAAGAACATGGACCACCCCAAGATCCGCTTAGTATTAACGCCCCAATATATGTTTTCGATCCAGGTCTGTTGGGTAATGATGTGAGGCCATATTCAAATCTAGTTGGCCAAGCGTAGGGCAGAAGTGTTCCATTCCAGCTACCCTTCAGAAGGAAAAACATGGTGATGGGATACCCCCAGCTTTACTTACAGCGTATTTCCATAAAACACACAGCCGTTCAAAGTGATCATATGGATTCATTTGGTGGTTTCAGTGGGTGTACCCCCAAATCATCATTAGACTATAGTCACTATAGTCTTGAAACCTATTGAAACCTATGGTTTTTGATTGGTTTTGGGGCTGCCCTAGGAATTCGGAATACCCCATATTGGTTAAGTAAGAATTCCCCCGAAATCTCCATGGCATCCCATTGATCGAGGTGGACCCCCTCCAACGTCAAGGCGGCGGTGAGTTCTCCGGACAAGGCGCGGTGAGGTGGAAATCCTGCAGCAGTGGCACAAGAAGGGGAAAAATCATGGGACAAACATGGGGAAAATCATGGGATGATGGCACAGTTCGAAGATTTCGAAGTTCAAAGCAATTTTTGGGGCTGGTTTTTATAGTGAGTTCCATGGTGGTTTATTGGGATACTCGTGGGATGGCACGGTCAAAGGATCCCTTGAAGTTGAAGCGATTCCGAAACCCACTGATTTGCGCGACGCATCACAATGCACCACAAGGACCATTTAATCTGCACAAACTACGAGGACAGAGGAGGCAACGAGGTAGAGAAGTCAACATTAACGAGGTAAGCGACGAGGTGAACAACAAAGATTTAAGGTACCAGTGACGGGGATGTGATGAACATTGTGGCCAGAGATTGAATATGGACAGATATGGACAGCCCACTCAATGCCAGTTGCACGGGGATGTGTCAGCACACATGCAAATAATTGTAAAAAAAATCTGGCACGAGAAAAGTTTTGTTTTGATTCTTTCAGCTTTCTTCTCACGGAGAACGAGAACGAGCAAAGACATTCGGTTCCAGCATTTGCGAGGTTATTTTCTGGCAGTTGGGAAAAACGTTTCCCTGCCAGAAAAGTTTTTTTTTCTCGGCCTCTTTTCCAGGCTCAACGGAAATGGCTAAAAAGGTCATGTTCCCATGCCTGCGGAAGAGAAGAAGGCCCTAAAGAGCCACGGATCGGTCCTCGTACGGGTTGCGAAACATGCCAGGCAGGTTGGAGAATGGTGGCCTGTTTGGACCCTTCGGGAGACATCGGGTCGCGCGCCCCCGCGAGCAAACACAACCCAGGCAGCCCAGAGAGAATAAGAAGGCACTATTATTTGGAGGCAAGAGGCTTGTCGCTCAGTGGTCAGCGTGTTGGCCTTCAGGCTCGAAGAGTATGAGCTCGAATCTTAGGGTGGTGTATTAATTTCAAACTGGCGTGCTGTCTTGCGCAACCTCGGGGTTTGCCATTCTCTTATAATACTCAAGCTGTAGCCAGTAGGTTCTTAAACAGTTGCTGAGATGACACGGACGACAGACATTTGCCTGCTCGGGAAGTGCTAGCTGGACGATTCCCACCATCATCTGTCTCCACCCCACCCAAAAAAAATTCAGAGCCAGGAAAGTTTTTATCCGTTTTGGGATATCAAAATGTGCTATGTATGCTCAAGTAGAACTAATGAGGCGAGGCCATTATGTTTCCACGGTATGTAACGAGGCGGGGTGCTAAATCCAAAGTACACATTTAAGCCACGAGGCAGACTAGTCAAGAAATAAAGATAATAAAGTAGTTTTCCCAGATTTAATGGGCCACATCGTTCTCCATGATCAGTAGATCTGAAAAGCAGTAAATTTAAGAGGTTAAATATATATGCAGTTTCCATTGCAGTGTCCATGCTTTTTAGGTGTGCAATTTCAAAAAAACATTTACCTGACCAGGAAGCCTCACGGCAATGGCAAGCGGAAGTCCACGAGGCAACTTGGGGTGGGAAGGCTAGGAAAATTGTTGTTTGTTTGATTAACTATGCAGTGAAAGGAGGGAACTAAGGGGCTATGTGTCTCCAAACATTCTTTGAATAGGGAACCAAAAAGTTACTTGCTCAAGTTTTCCAACCACATGATAGGTAAAGAAAGACAAAACCTGTGGCTTGTCAATGTTTGTCATGATCATCAAATTACAATCCCAAATAAAAAGAAAACTGTGGGGAAAGTGTCCCATGTTTGGGCCAACGATGGATGACTTCCAATCCGTCTAGTTAATGCATCATGTATAGTAGCCTGATATTATATTCTAAACTCAGTGGTTTTAAAGTTTCAAACACGTTTCACTGGGGATCATGAATATCAGGTGTGTTTTTCAGATCCCGTTTTGATAGATTTTGAGTTGAAAGATCCTCATCAAGGAGTTGAGGTTCAATGATCAGGATTGGTTTCACGGATTTTCAGCATATCTCAGCCGATGGAGGAAGACTCCCTCTGCAAATTTATGGATTAAAGCCGTAAATAATCTATCTGAAATGCTCAATGTCAGCTCAGAATTTCCACCTGTTTTTGGATGTTTTGGATGTTTCCGCAGTCTTGACCCCACAGACATATGGGGCCCCCAAACCCCCGGCGCCCGAAAATGTTAGGCTACGGCCGAGAAACCAAAGGCGGAGGTCGGGCATGGTGGGTATGTCTAGTGGCATTGGATGGATCCCACATAAAATAGATAGGACTGATTTGACATAGATGGACGTAGCACATTGGTAGATTACTGGGGGGAATATATGATAATATATGGGGTATGAATGGGATTTACAAACCATTGTAGTGACATTGTCCGGTGGTGAACGGAGGGAGCGGTTCGGAGTTGTTTGGGTATCCTAATATTTTCCATGAACAATGGCAACAATGGGGAGCCGTTTGGGAAAAGACTCCAATCCAGGTACCTCTCTGGTAATCAAGCGTGGCACTGGAAAATCTATGAAAATCCATGAAAATCTCTATAAATGAGGGTTTTAATGGGAATCGGAATGAACATCTATAAGTGGGGGATTTGCCATTGCCATGTTTGACTACCAGAGGGTACCTCTAATCATTAGACTCTAATCAAGCATTTTGTTGGACATGCCCTGATGTTTGCTGGAACTGGAAAATTGATCGAATAAGTGGATGCAAATGGGGGACTGTCCATTACCAGATGAATAAAATCCATGTTTTTTTAGTTCTTTCCACTAGATGTTTTTTCGTTCTTTCCACTAGATGTTTTTTTCGAACGTACAGCAAATTACATTTTCCGAATTGGCAATTTTATGATAGTTAGGGTACGTAAAATTGATCAACTGCAGGCGCCCGAAATTCACATGGTGAAACTTCAGGTACATGAAACATAAACATGCATTATCTGCTAAAGAGGTCTGGTATATCCTAGAATTAAATGTTTAAGAAAAACCCGACCGGAAAACACAATTGCTCAATAAAGGCAGGGTTTCCTGTTTCAAGTTCCTCTTAAACAGAGCCATTGAGTCTTAAAATTCCATGGCTTTCCTACAGGAGACGAGTGCACCGGTGGTGCCTTTGCCTGGAGCCTCAGACGGAAGATGAGTTACGTTGCCCCCATTGAACCACCAATAGGTACATGAGAAGCATTGTTTGTTTGGGGCATGGTATCCCCTTTGATTTTTTACACTTCGCAAAGGCCATGTTTTTCTTTCGGGACACATCAGAATCCACGTTCAGAACATCCGTGAGGATTGTTTGAACTCGACCACCATGGACGATTTCACCTTCACAAATCATGGATTTGACCGACCCACAAAATTTAGGTATTTAACTCATAGACGCATAGTGACCGGGATCAAACCAACACCTGGATTAAGCCACAAAGACGCGACATCCCAGCAGCCAGATACTTTGATGGCCACCAGGGTACCGTTGGGATTTGATTCTCAGCCTCATAATTAACCCTTTTTTTATCCCCAATTTAAGGATTGCTACATGTTGCTACAACATGCTATGACTTATTGTACAAGGTGGTAGACCCTTGGTATAAGTTTGTTTATAGCCCAGCTAATAATACGTAACTATAGTTACGACAATATCCACAAAACATAGGGAAACTACTCATAAACCAACTTAGCTCTTGGTTGGGGGTCTCACGTTGTAGGTAGATGATAGCAGCTGGGGAAATCGGTGGTTTATGTCACCCCAACAGATCCCCACAGTACAACTTGGTGCCCCCAACTTTGCAAAGTTGGTTTGGAAGTAGCTTGACCAAGGTATATGGAAGATATGCTACTTGGTCAAATAGATGGTCATAAGTTGGTTAAGATATTAATAATCAAAGGTGCTTCCATGTTCTAAACCAGTTAGTTGCTTTAGATGGCTTAACAACATTTAACAACCATAACTGGGGGGAACATGGGGGACCCACCCCACGGAGCCGTGGTCTGCGACCAGGTCACGGCCCAAAGCCGTCCCGGCCGTGCGACAGCTTGCCGTGCCAAGCGCGTCAGAGGTGCGGAATTTTCGCCTTTTTTGGTCGCCTACAATCGGACCCCAATAGCTGGATGGTTACCCCCATGTCAGGAAATTTCCATACATATATATATATATATATATTATCAATATGTATCTGTATAATATAGATATGGAGGCTTCCTAAGCCATGGTGATATCCCCAAATCATCCAAGTCATTCGACCATCTTAGCTTTAAAAAACATGGTTTTGGGGATCCCGCATTTTAAGAAACCTACATATAATCATCCTGATGAGGATAGAATATGGAAAGTTCAAAAGTTCAAAAGCAACCAAACTACAATAGGAATATGTTTGAAAAAATATTCCATCTACTTCAGGATGATTATATACACATATATCCAGTTGATAAAGTGATGTTTCAACAATTCTATCCCAATTTGTGGACGAATCAAAATCTATAGTAGCATTTCTCAAGGGGATGAACGGGAAATATGGATGAATCCAGCAGCATGTCATGGGATAATTAAGATTAATTAACACAATACAACTTTTACCCTCCAGTAAATTGCCAGTAAACTAACATAACTATGGAACATCACCATTGTTAATAGGTAAATCATCTATTTCTATGGGCCGTGGTCCATAGCTACATTAGTTTACCAAAGGGTATAACCTATAACAAGTCAACATTGGTCCATATCTGGGTAAAAAAAAATGTTGTGACCTCGTGCCGTCGCTTTCCGTCACTGGAATGATGGGACATCCAAACATGTGTTTCTGGGCTGGAAATTATGGCTTTGTAAGGAGCATGTTTTTTTTGTTCTAAAGAAAATTAGGTCTCAAGCCCCAAAGCTGCAAGGCTTAGTGGGGAAACTCATGCAAAACCGAACACAAAAAAGCATCATTCTGTTTTCAAACAAAACAAGTTTAAGAAAGGGACAAGGCTTTTGCTGAAAATCAACCAATTGTGGTTGCAATGGAAATAAGGCACTTGACTCATCAATCGGTTTTGCTTTCTCGGAAGGTACCTGGATCCAGATGAGGTTTGTCGACATGTGGTACGCCCAAATCCAAAGTTCTTCATCATCACATTCCCAATGCAAATGTTGCATTTTTTCAGGGTGTGACGCCCCTTGCCTCATTTTTCAGGCTAAGCCATGGAGGTATTTTGCCTGCAGGTTTCACCAAACATGGGGTAGCCACCTTGTAATCAAAGATGGCAATGGGAAACCCCCAGTTTTAACGGACATATCATCAACCCAAATTGCTGTGAATGGGGATTCTCTCTTGCCAGCTTAAATTGTCCATGTGTCATCAGGTTTTCCTGGATTGTGCTGCAAATTTCTTCAGGTACAATTGGACGTGGGAAACGGCTATGAACATCCATGGCTACCTCATAGACTCATAGTAAATTCACATTGTGCAAGATCCATCAGCATGTTGTTTCACAGAAATGCGGACAACAACACGACAATCCACCATGAAATGTTTCAGTTTAGTCGGGTAAGCCTTGTTTTGGGTTCCAGAGCTTTCAGGAATACCAGAATCTCAAGATATCTCAAGTATGTTTATTGATGTTGATGGTGATCGCCCTCTCGTTGCTTGAAGTGACCGCCAACCCCAAAGCATCCGCATGTTTGAAGCTGGCTACCCATTTTGCAGGAGATGGCCCAGGATCGCCAAAAGTCATCCAGGCTCAAGGGATGGCGGTCCACGGAGAACTGCAGCAGGAAGGGACGTCAAGATGAGGAATCTGAAATCCAGTGCCACATGGTTTCAAATATGGCAGATATTTAAAAAAAAAACATAACGTGAATGACACATAGTTGTACAATATTGGCCTGGTTCTTTGTGATGTGTTGGCACCGGGTTTATATTGTTGCTTGAAGTACTCAATTCAAAGTGGTTGTTTCAAAGATCTTGGAGCGGTTGCCCACCAGTACTGGAAGTCCGCAGGCAGGGTGTGAAACGTGTGGCATCATTGGACAATGGCGTTCCCTCATCATGCCTTTTGCACAGTCGTTTGAGGGAATATGTGCAGGAAACTCCCATAGATCAGATATGATATGATAATTATGATAGTAAAAGCCGTGTAAATTCCTGTTTTTTTGCATATTCCTTGACAGCAAAAGGTGCCATTGGCTCAAAGATCTACAATTCCTCAGTTTCTCCGTGGCCATGGAGGCAGTTCCCACTGCCGTCGCAGCGAGGATCGCGTCGGCAGGCGAAGGCTTCGCAAGCCCTGGACTCCGTCAACGCTTTGCGGCTGCTTGGCGGCTTCGGAGCGATGTTTTTTTTCCAGCAACATCTAGACATTCATGAGGAGTATATAGTGGGGATTAATAGGGATGAATGGGGATTAATCGTCATTAGTAGGGATTTCGTAGGGAGTATCAATCTGACAAGCCAACCAAATCAGTCCAAGTCATACAAACTGATTATCGGTATGTTATGTAGAAATATGTAGAATTACACTGCAATGAGCAACGACCAAACCATTAAAAGGACAATGTGTTGTCTTTCATGATACAGGTTATGGATGGCCCATTATTTGTTGTTCATGGATAAAGGACTGTAACTAGAAATATGTATATGTATATATATATGGGAATATAGTGTTACCACTTCAAGCGTCCCGTAAGTACAGAAGGTCTTGAAGTAGATGATGCCTGAAGTACTTGTCATGATTCATGACTCGTCTATTTCCGATGATTGACTGACCAATCCCCCAAGGAGGCTGCAGCACCTGCCAGCCTTTGGTCACAGCGACGGGCCGTGTTCTCGGTGGTGGCCATGGCAGCGGCGGCGAGAGCGACAGCCGGACGACGTGGCATGTCCTGCAAGCAGTTACCATGGATTGGAGATCGCCGAAAAACCGGTGCGAAACCATGGGTTGGATTCCTGATTATTCATGCTGCAGCAAGCTGAATTGCAGGATGTCCCCCCAAGTGGCCAAATCGTTGCAGAAAGTTCAAATCCAAGATTCTGCATTTGTTGCCACAAAAAAATGAGGTAGATAGTTTCTCCTTCGAACTGATTTATGTTCTATATTCATGTTCATATTCTATGATTGTTTTGTGGTTTCCAAATTCAGAGTATGGATGAATATGGCACTAATCTCAAGGAATACATTTTATTATCTCATAATATTCATGTTATAAGTTATAACATATATATATTAGTATTATTATTATTATTTATGATATTATTATCATTATTATTATTATTTATGATATTATTATTATTATTTATGATGTTATTATTATTGTTATTATTATTTATGATATTATTATTATTATTATTTATGATATTACTATTTATGATATTATTATTACTATTATTATTACTATTATTTATGATATTATTATTTTTATTTTTATTATTATTATTTATGATATTTTGTAGTTGGAACATTCAGTTGTTTTTCCCGTGTTGGCCTCCGCACTTCCGTCCAAGGTCACCTTGGGACCTCAGTGGCTCTATGGTTGGCACCCAGCCGAGCGGGGGCCGAGGAGTGCGAAGGCCTGGAGATGCCTTGATTTCCATGGCTTTTCCATGGGTTTCAACGGGATTTCTACGGGATTTCTACGGGATTTCTATGGGATTTCTATAGGATTTCTATGGGATTTCTATGGGTTTAATGAGATTTATAGATAAGGTTTCGAAATATTCCATGGGAAAATTGTGGTTTCATTCGGATAATTGGAGGCTTTTGGAATGGAGATGAATGGGATATGAAAATGATTGGAATGGAGATATTCATGATTTCTATGGTTTCGATATGATTTATGTAGGTTGAACTAATACGTTTGGGATGTACAGGGAGAATTGGGATCATCCTGGGACATACCCTCTGTCATCAAACGTGGCTTGCCGGCAAATCCGCGGAAATTTCCATGAGAACCTCCATTTAGTTCGGGGATGTGCCATAAAGTTCATGACAAAGGATCTATTGAATCTATTGGATTATGATCTAATGGAACATCTATTACTGGATAGATCTATTGGATTTTCAATGGAGATTAATCACTCCAGATATAGAATGTTGGATTTATGATGGAGATTAATCACTCCAGAAAACTCTGAACTAATCCATTTTTGCAGAGAGTAAATACTCCTATCGCCCCTCTGGTTTAGCATTGGATCTATTCATGGCTTGTGGTCCCCAAGCCATGAGATGGTGATTTTCGGGGATGTATGTTTTTTGTTTCTTCATTTGTTTATGTGGTTTTTCTGTTTGTTTCTTTGGGATATTACCACACCATCCAGATTTCATTGCTTGGAAGGCTCCACCTTTAACGGCACCTGGGAGATCCCACCAGAACTGGGTGGCACGGCGACCATTGTGGTGAGCCACTGGGACCTGACAAACGTTTCAGCTGGTACCTGGGAGATCTCCGATGTTTCAGCTGGGGATGATTTGAAAAAAAAAACGCTTGGGATTTCTTGGAATTACAGCAGCAAAATATGGAGGATGGGATGCATAAAACCATGGGTCACCATGATGGGTCGTGTTATGTCCGCATCCCGGAGGACACCGGTGACATCCGAATTCTCCCCAGGGTGATGCTATGCTCTGCGACCTTAAATCATAGGTTTGTTGGCAGATTCGCATCTTACCCCGCTATGTAAACTAACGTAGCTACGGAAAATTGCCCATTTACTGGTGATTTTCAATGGTAATGATAGTTTAGCAGAGGGTGTGGCATGAAATCCTGATTGTATAACGTTGATCCCCGGTTGATGACGTGAAATCCATATTTTGTGGAGTAGTTTCCACCTTCAATGGTTGAAACCCTCACTCTTGTGGTCTTGAATACATGTTTTTATGGTAAAATCTCTGGCTGGGGGGTTCACACATGTTTCACACAAGTTTTGTTGTTGAATCATACGTCGGATCTTTGGTTGAGATGACTCATATTTTGAATGGCTTCAAACTACCAACCACTTCAACCAATTGGTCAACCCAAATTCCTACAGGAATGGATGGTCATTGCTTAGCAAATCAATGTGATATATGGGTATTCGTCCATTTTTAGCTGGTTGGTGGTTTCAATCATTTTTCCATAATATATGGGATAATCCTTCCCATTGACTTTCATATTTTTCAAGATGGTTAAAACCACCAACCAGCTAGTATCAACCATCCAATGGTTGGGGTACCCAATTTTGAGACATACAAAAATGCTGTGGATGGTTGCGAAATCCAGCAGTTGCTCGATGGTCCCATGAAAAAAACCCATGATATCCCGTGTGGTAATGTGTTTCACAGTTATCATTTTAGTTGCCCTGCCTGGTGCATAATTTTAGTGTCCATCCAGACTACCCTCTGGTAAACGTTTACATAACTATGGAAAGATCCACCATTTTCTAGCTGGGAAAATCCACTATTTCGACTGGGCCATTTTCAATAGCTATGTAACAAATTACCAGAGGGTATCCCATTTTCTAATCACCAACTCCCAGGAAATGGCACTGCCACCGTGTCCGGCACCAAGCCGAACGGGCAAAGCTGGCAACTGACCTCCACCGGAATCCAAGGAGCTGCCGTTGTGTTGGTGAAAAACATGTAGCACTTTAAAAAGGTGATGCCATCAGTAAAGAATGTGGTTTAGCTTTCCAGAAATTGTGAATTTTGTTTGCAGGTCCTTCGGCCTTACATTTCGAATGAATTCCGTATTGATATGTACCAAAACGACCTTGATTTGGATGTGTAACTCCCCAGGCAGCTAGATGTTTGGGTCACAATTTGTGATCCCCCAACAGAGGTGGTGCCCCAATGGCTTGACTCATACCATGTCTTTCTGGATTCCAGGCATACACATTGAGCCATTGAGGGCCTTACTTGTACGGACTACTGAAGCCTTAGTATACAGTACAATTTAGTTGGTAGGGAACCCAACATTCAGTATATCCAGAATTAATAAGCCCATACAACCCATATCATCCCCATACATAAACCAACTATTCTACCTGGTGGCCCCAAGGAGCTCCCTTGATCTTGCGCCTGGCCGGGGTTCCTCGGCAGTTCTGGGTGGATTGGAGCCCCATCGGTGGACCCAAAGAGTTGCGGGGCGTGTGGCAAGGCGTGGCAAGTTGCGAGGGGTTGTTGCGGTGATGGAACGGAAGGACTGCCGGGATCTGCCGGGGTTTTCGTTTTTGAGATGCTTTAACTATAGTATGTTAACAATATATACAATGTATATATATATATATACATGTATATACATACTATATGTTCTTGCCATAGTATACAGTATATATTATATATATATGAGAAATTCAAAGCAGCCAAGAAAGGATTGGCCGATTGGCCAGGCTCATTTGATGCAAAGGTCCGGAACATTCTACCCCTTGAAAACCTTGGTGAAGTATTGGATCTCCTCGGTGGACCCTATGGCGAGCATTCTATACTATAATATATAGTGTATATATATATAGTATATGTTTAATTATATATATGACATGATATATGTAATATGAATTGACCCAACATCTTCCACTTATCATATAATATCATCCAGTTGCCATTACTATGAGAAGACTTGGATTGTATACCCATAGGGCTTATACCTATTACAACAGAAATCCTTCATGATGGGGCCATATCCTTATGGTCCGTCGTGACCAGGTGGCATCTTGGACGGTCCGTTGGCCACCGGGCCGCCCGAGATTCTCTGGGACAACGGCAGTCGCTGGCGCAAGACCAGCTGCAACGTGTGACGCTAAACACATTGGGGCACCAAAGTTGGTATCCTTCTTGGTCTGTAGGTTTCAAGATTTCAAAGCAGGTTTGTTTAGCACTTACCATCTTCCCAAAGAAGTAGAGAACTTGTTCCGCAAGAGCCTTCTGATTTCTTTCCGCTATGTATTTGTGTGGTGAACCCTTTTTCCACAGCTTCAAAGTTCAGCCAGTCACAGAAACCACAAGACATTTGGAGCCAAAGAGCTTCCATGGTGATCAAGTGGGATCGATTGAGAAATGGCAACGGGTGGAAGTACTTGTGACGAGTTCAGGATTGCAGAATTCAAGGGAAACCAATACCGATACAATCCCAACAACCAGATGTTATTATGGTAATGGGATTATCCAACAGTTGTTGAATGGGATTTTCCAACAATGGGATTTTCAGGTTGTTTCATAATGTTTTGATAATCCCATCCAACAGTCAGATGGGTGTATATCTGTGAGCAGTCTGAACAGACCAACACCTGTGATGATTCAAGGATGTGATCTTTCAATTTGAATTGGTCCAATAAAATGTAATTCTACTACTGTAAATTCTACTAGAAGCTATATCCAGACTGATCTATGTTGTTGGGTTAACCATGAAAGTCAAGTCAACTGCCCTCTGAATACCCTTTTCCAGGCTTCCGCCGGTTTTTCAAGCCATTGGAAGTTGATCAGCCCCCCCATTGGCTATTTCGGGATATGTTCCAATCTTTTTTTCCACACCATTTTTTTTGTTGGGGGAAAAAAACTTCCATTTAAAAAAAAAAAAATGTTGGCATAGTAACTCGCTGGTGAGACCCCAGATATTGGGCTTTGAGAATACCCCAGTTCCATCTACAAACGAGTTTCGCTGGCATCATTTCCCTGCGATGATTTACACTTGTGGAAGGGGAATCCATTTGAAAAAACACATCGAAAATGTTGTGGCATGTGGAAGGGCCCTATTAAAACCACGTATTAAGGGGTAAATTATAACGACCTCACTGTGGCCTTAATTCAGGTTAGTGAATTATTATTATTGTTATTATTATTATTTATTATTATTAACCCAGACTTATAAATGGGCTGAACATGTGATGAAAAGAACTCCTGCAACTGGCTCGCCAGGTCCAATAGCGTCACAGGCCGCGGGAGGGATCCGAGAAGCAACGAGTTTTTTTTCAGCTTTGTAGAAATATGTATAATATGTGAATGTGTATATATATATACATAATACGCCAGCAGAAAGATGAAACAAGGTTCAATTGATCAATTTATCACCTTGTTGCTCGGAATCTACTTGTCTATCATTTTTTGGTGGGGTTGCTTTGTGCATACGTATTGGCAAGGGTTCTTCTGCAGTGCGGAAAGAGCACTAGAACAAGTGGATCCCGGTACCACGTACCAGAACGAGACAGGCAGTGCAAGTTCTCGGTTAAGGTCGATGCTGAGAATGGCGCTTCGATGACAGAGCTCTTGAGGAGCTTCAAAGAGGTCGACGAGAGCGCCGCCCATGAGCTGATGGGTAAGTGCAACCGTAAAGCAGCCCAGATGGTGACGTATAGAATCATACATAATATGTATATATATATATATATATTATTATATTATATTGTATTATATTATATTGTTTGTATTTTATAGATTATATATTATAATATATATATACATATATTGTATTATATTGTGTTATATTGTATTATATTATATTATATCATCTGCAAATATCTGTATATTATATATCATATTATTTATATATACACATTATATTATATATTATATATGCTATATGATATATTATATATTATATATTATATATTATATATTATATATCATATATCATAAATCATATATATATATATATTGTATATTATATATTATATGTTACATATCATATATTATATATTTTATATTATATATTATATATTATTTATAGTGCATGATCTTGCTATTAACTTGTTGAATTTCAAGTCTTGATGAATGTTGGTTCGTTTATGAATTTCTTGAGTCAGTTTGTGGGTTCGAAATTTGTAACTGGGAAGTCATCGAACCACAGATGAAACCAGAGGGTAATTCTTCAGTTATGGCAAAAAAAGAAGTTCTACATGGGATGAAATAATTTCTGGAACTCAGGTAATATAAAAAATCAAAACATGGTTGTTTTCCGCCAGTCATAACTGGCTATATGGCTATAACATGCACTGTAGAAGTTACAGTTGGAGCCTCTGAGCCTGGCCAGGCACTCCAGAAGCTGCTCCCAGAAAGCCGGGGGCCCCGTTGTGGGCACCGTGAGGTAAGCTGGGTGAAAGGTGGATTTCGCACAGAAACATGGTTATTTAGTGAGATTTAGCTTGCCCAAACTGAGGAAAGCTTGGTGAATGGTATTTGAGGGACGATTTATCATTGTTATATGAGGATATATGAGAGAATATGCCAAATCCAGCCAAAGATTCACTGTTTGCGAGGTTATTTCAAGATATATCAAGATCATGATCCCACTTGAAGGGAGGTTCCTATCACTTGCACTCAGTCAACCAGGGTGTGTTCATCCAGAGAACCCCAGTTGGTGCGCATCTTGCTGTGGACGGCTAGATCACCACCCAGATTTTGGTCATCCTGTTTGGGTGTTCCCTGCTAGCCAGTTCACAAGATGGGCTTTTGTTGGCTTATAGACCATGAACCATAGATCCACCATAAAACCAACGGTGAAATCTGAGTGAATGGCACCAAACTTTGCTATCGTAAACGGGGGCCCCACCTTGTGATGAAGGTATCAACCACCCGCAGCCGTTGATTTATTGGTTAACATCCCCATATTTTCTCGGACAATCCCAAAGTTTGAGGTTTGACATGGCCGTGTTTACTAGGTAACTAAGATTAAACAAAATTAAACAATCTATAAATGGGCCTTTTCATCCGTTGTCCATATCTATGTCTAACGAAAGGAGGATATAACCTTCATTTTTGAGCGTGCAGAAATGATATATGAACTAAGTGTGTCCCCAAGTAATTCATACAAAAATCCATCTAGAAATTTTGGGGCACCCATGAAATCTCCAGTTTTCCGTGGTGAAATGCCACAGGATTTCGGTTCAGCGCAAGGTGTCGGAGCCAGGCGCGGCCCTTGTGGTACTTGGTTGAGGGGTGGTGTTTTTTCGATAGTTGTGGATCTTATCAACAAAAATATTCACACATGGTGGAGCGTAAGCGCTTAGGGCCTCGGTTGCGCACGCGAAAACCGAATCGGTTGTGCACGCGAGAAACCAACTCAGTTGTGCACGCGGATGCTGGTGTCCTTAAGATGCTGATGACGGTGATGGTGGTGATGATGATGATGATGATGATGCATTCGCGAACCGTTGGGACTATGTGCTTGTCAGTAAGTAACGCGCATCAGTGGTCCGGTATTGACCCTGCCCTCTTGCGTGTCTCGGCTCTACTATTGTCCCCACGCGGTCTCTGCAGTGATGTCCTTGGATTTCAGCTGTGCTGCGTTTTGATGTCTGTCGTTTTGCACTTTTGTTATATATAACGCGACGGTTGATATATTGGTTGTAGATACCGTGGCGATAGCCTCACCTTAGGTTATATGTAGAACGGCGCGACCGCGACTAGATTACCCCACCCCACCCCACCCCACCGGCAACTGATCATGAAAGAGCAGTGCCTGTGTCTGCTGGACAGCAAGAAACATAATGACGTTGACGAGCCCCACCCCATCCCCCGAAGGCTCTGTGTGTACAACTGAGACACTTTTGTGTGCGCAAGTGAGTCAGAATCCTGTGTGCGCAACTGAGTCAATTTTGTGTGCGCAAGTGACTCGCCATCCTAAGCAAAACAGAATGGATATTATGTCAATGAAAATTAACTGGGAAGCAGTGATTGTTTGACACGAAAACAACGGAGTATAAACATGTTTTCCCAACCACTTTTCGGAGATGTCATGAGGATGTAACACGATGAGTAGTTTGTCCTTAATGGTGAATAACCCGGTGACATGACAATGCTGTTTGTTTAGCATATCCAAGCAACATTAGTGTTTTTTGGTTTTTAGGGTTTAATCAGCCAAAAAACTGAAAATTATGGATTGAATGTGATCTAATGAACACAAAGATGTGATTAGAATGCACCAACCACAATGGTGATAATGATATGATGGAGATTTGAAGTCGCAGACATATACAAAAATGGGTTTCAACATCTGTGTTTGCCCAGAAATGGCGGATGGACTCCCAGTTTATGGCAATGTTGAATTCGAAACATGATGTATTAGTCATTGACAGCGTGGACGCTTCATTTTTCAGGATGTCTGATTTTATTCACCTTCATCTGCGGCAAAGCAGCTTCATTCACGGATCTCAATCGGCAGGCACCCCGGTGTCAAATCTCTCCAAGCTCGTAGCACAAATTGCGTAGGACATTCCATCGGGATGCAGACATTGGCAAAAAAACATCCATCCAGCATTTTAAATATATAAGCCAATAAGAAAAAACAAGTCTTCCAATCCAAAGGAAATTATGTTGGCTACATACGGCAAAATCTATTTTTGTGTCAGATCTCGTACCAAACATGGACTGATACTTCATGACATAACAGGATATAACCGGACACTTTCGGTTGAGATTGAACCCGCATGTACCCGTCGGGAATATATCATTGCCAGGTTAATGTTAACTTTCTGTCTCGTCTCTAAGCTTTGCGTAGAGCTTCAACATTATCCGATCACTATCCTCATTTGGTTGGTACACGTATAATATGATATTTTCTCAAGTGTGTCGTCAGGTGGAGATGTTTGGTACATGATCCCCATATGATCTGAATTCTTTGCTGTAACAAGCAATTGCAAACCAAACATTCACTACATTCGGGCTTAATCACTGTTCCCCATGTTTAGTTTGTAGTAAACAAAGCATACTGCATGTGAATTTTCCATTCAAGCCCACAATTGGCTGAAGGGAGAATTACAAGAAAACCCAGTTGCTGGTGGTAAAAAACACGTTTTCCGTGCGGACGTTTTCCTGAAGTCAATAGATTGATTCTCAAACTTCTTGGTAAAATCATATCAAAATCACAATATGTATAATTTGTGTATGGTTTAAATCACTTAAATCAACTTATATAAATCCCTGTTCGTGTAGGTTTCACCCTTAAAGCCACCATGACATCCCAAAGCCTACGCAGGCCAAAGCCTACGGCCCGATAGCCCCAAGCGCAAGGGCGCCGCTGTGCCAGCGGTGCCAGCACCGATGCCGCTGCGGCGCGAGTCGGCGCCTGGAGGACTGGAGAGGTTTCACAGTGATGTTAGTACTGGTCCAATCTCCAGTTTCTGAATGGTTAATGGTTAGCATCACTGTTTCTTAATGGTTAATAATGGTGATTTATGAATGGTGATTGTTGGTAATGGTGGTTTATTAATGGTTAATTCGTGAATACATGCTAATCATACAATGATACAACCATTAATGGTGATTTATGAATGGTTAATGGTTAGCATGTAACAATGGACGAAACGGGATTCAGATTAATCATATGAATCCCAATTGCTTGGGATGATACATGATATGATCCTTTACTCAGTCATCTACAGTTATTAAGGGATTCATGTTAATAAAGCAATGCCATAACCGTTAATATTGAAGTTTTTCTAGTTTATACCAAACATAATGTTTTCGATATATTTTCATGGTTTATACCAAACATGACCAAATATAAGAAGGGTAAAATTGGGGATGGTGGAGCCGTTTTGCTCTACTAACATGAAAGATCGTGAAAGTAATTGGTAAGTTAAAACATAACATGTTTGTTATAGTCTGATTCAAAGAAAATGATAGAATCCCAGAATCTTTATTCCCGAATGCGTAGCGAGGGTTCCCGTTTCACTCTGGGGGGTTGGGGGTTGAGGCTGTGTTTGCCAGACGTGGCGCAACCGTCCGCAACCGCTCACAACCGTCCGCGCGAGGTCGCTATGGCCGTGCCTCTGGCGAGTTTTGCAAAAGTGATCACTTTTGGAGGTTTCAAACGTCGCGTAGCCTCGTTTCGCGTGGCAGGCGTGGCACTTTGTGACATTCCAACATGTTTCATAACGCAGGCGCAATATACTGTAGCGTCGTTTTCAGAAGATGAGTTGCACTTTTCGTGGCAGGCGCAGCACTTTGGATTCCGTGGCAGGCGTGGCATTTGGCGGCATGTGATGAAAATTGACGGAAGCCTCGCACGAAACATCGATTTTGGGGTAGCAAATTTTGAGGTTCAAAGGAAAACTCGTCGTAGGAAAACGTCGATTTTGTGGCTACACAGTGTGAAAGGAAGTCTCCCACGAAACGCTTCTTTTGAGGCTCCAACCTGTGGCCTTTCCTGTGGCCTCTCCGTGTCTATTGGAAAGGCTGCAAAACCTCTCCTTTCCAAGGTTTCCAAACAGCTCCACCCGCTTCCAGAAGTTTAGGGGGGGCATCACAGCTTTACAGCATTGCTATGGAAGCAGTCCTTTCAAAGCTCGCTGACTCCACCCGCCGCGTGTACGCCCCAGGTTGGAAACAGTGGGTCCTCTTCAACAGCGCTTCGAGCGCTCCGCTCTTCCTAGATGGCGAACGCAGTGAAGATGAGCGCAGGCTGATCCGCTTTGTGGTATTTCTGCATCAGGTGATGAAAAGGTCCACAGGTGGCATCAAGCAGAGATTGTCCGCCATTAGATACGCACACGTGGCTGCAGGCTACGGAGACCCCTTGGCGGGGCGACCCAGGTTGTGGGCTGCTGTCGCAGGCCTCCAAAGGTGGGAAGGGGCACCAAAAAGGAAGCTTCCAGTGACCCCGAACATGCTAAGATGGCTAATTCAACATATTAAGGGCAGTGGTTTTTCGGTTGTTGATCAAACCATTATCAAGGGGGCTCTTCTCACTGGCTGATTTTTCATGATGAGGGCCAGCGAGCTACTTCCCCAAGTAGACGGTAGCGACCCCCTGAATAGGGCGCTTCGCCCTGCTGATGTGGCTTTTTATCACCAAGGGAAGCCTTGTAAAGGTCCACAGGCTGATGAGGTGGTTGTTCAGATCAAGTCTTCAAAAACCGATCAATATGGGAGAGGTCAAGCCCGCTCCCACCACCGGTCCGGTGGAGACTTGTGCCCAGTCGAAGCTCTTGCCGCGCTCCAGGTACTGCAGCCGCATCGATGGCGGCGTCCAGCAGACGAGGCGCCCCTCTTCCGGTATGAAAGTGGTGCCGGGTTGGACAGGGAAGGTATCACTCATTTCATCAGAATTGCAGCATTAGCAGCTGGGTTCCCTAGCGAGCTTGCAGGGTCACACTCTTTGAGAAAGGGGGGGCAACCGCTTTTTTTGCAAGCACCGGAGATCTTGAGAGGCTTAAGAGGTATGGAGGTTGGACTTCAGATGCGGTTCACGCATATCTTTATGAGGACCACACTGCGCAAAAAGGAGTTTCTCGGGGAATGTTGAAATCACAATTGATCACTCTTCCCAGTCAAAAGGATGCCCGGGCTAGAGATCACCCCCAAGTTGCTTCTGGTTCTGGTCTAGGTTCAGAACTTGAGTTTGGCTTGAATCCCGGAGAACCTCCAGGGCATGAGAGGAATCACCGTGTGCGTGGCTCAAAAGGACAAAGGCCATTTTCATGGGCACCTGACCGTCGGGTCACCTTTGCCACCCGTGCGGGCAGCATGGATTGCACCAACGAGGACCTTGACCAAGGCAGAAAGGCTGCTGCAGCTGACCGGCACAATGCCTCAAGCTTGTTCATAGCACAGCACCCTGGCCTAGACCTCCATGATTTCTTGGGAGTACCTATAAATGCTCCGCCTGCAGGGGTTCTAGCAGCGTACCGCCGCCGAGTCCGTGAGCTGCATCCTGACCGATGGTCCAGTAGCAGTCTCGCAGTGCAGAAACAGAAAGAAGAAGAGTTCAAGATGTTGGGAACTGTGAAGGAGATCTTCATTGATCCAGTGATGGCTACAGCCTATACCCACTGGAAACACATGATGGGGCCGCTCCGGCCCGCTCGCACCCGATCACGAAGAGATGCTGGGCCGGCCCATCACTGGCCACCTCCAGCACAAAGCGCAAATACGTCACCAGCCGGAGCCTATGCCAAACAGGCAACACAGGAGCAGTACAACTGGGCGCGCTCTCAGTTTGAACGACCATCAACGCCTCCAAAGGCAGCCCCAAGTACTGCGCCTGGGGCACAGCCCCGGCCGCGAAAAGCCCCACCAGACTTTTCGAAGCTTGGAGCACAGCCCCGGCCACGAAAAGCCCCGCCAGACTTTTCAAAGATTGGTGGTGCTCCTCGATCAGCAGATGCAGCCGGAGCTCCCAGGAAGGCTCCTCCGCAGATGCCGCCTCAGCCAAAGGCTGCCTCTTCTGGTAGCAGGCCTCCCGGGCTTATCCCAGAGCAGCCCAGCCATATGCTGGAGGAGGAAGTCGAGAGGACTTGAGGCCGGTCCGGCCCAAACTCAGCAACGTGAGCAGTCGGGACCGATCTGAGACCCTTTCTGAAGTCTATGTCCCTTCCACTGGCTGGGAACAGCCCGAAACCGAAGGATGGCAAGAAGCAGGGCCGCCTGCGCCTCCGGAAGAAGACGATGAGAGCTTTGTTCTTGTTGAGGTTGAAAACGACAGCGACGGATCTGAGTTTCTTCCATTGGCACCCAAGAAGCCGCCCCCTCCGCTGCCACCGACAGCAGGTCCACCCACGAACGTTGCGCCGCCGAAAGGAAAGCCAGCGCCTCCCCCTTTGCCGGTCAAAATGTCGTTTTGCGTGGCAGGCGTGGCGCTTCCTGACATTCTCACGTGTCTGCAAGCGTATCGAAAGTCGTTTTGTGTGGCGGGCGCCAGGCCCAATACTTTTGCGTCGTTTTCAGAAGATGCGTTGCAGTTTGCGTGACAGGCGTAGCACTTTGGAGACCTCCATCGTCATTTTGCGTGGCAAGCGCAACACTTCAGACGTGTCGCGTTGCGTGTTTTTGCGAATCGCAATGTCAGAGCTGCGTGACTTGGTGACACCCTGCAAATTCCGTGGCAGGCGTAGCATGTTTTGGCATGGGATGACACTCCACACTCTACACTCCACACGTTACACCTTACACTCCACACTCTACACTCTACAGTTAGACTCCACACACTACACTCCACACTCCACCCTTTACACTTTACACTTTACACTCCAGACTCAACACTTTACACTTTCCACTTCACACTCCACTTTGCACTTTACATTCCACACTTTACACTCAACACTTTACACTCCACACTTCACACTTTTTATTCCACGCACTACACTCTACAATTTACACTCCCTACTTTACAGTTTACACTCCACACTTTACACTCCACTCTCCATACTTTACACTTTACACTCCACACTTTACAGTTTACACTTTACACTTTGCACTTTGCACTCCACACTCCACACTTTACACTTTACACTCCACACTCCAAACTTTGCACTCCACACTTTACACTTTACACTCCACACTCGACACTCCACACTACACACTCCACACTTTACACTCCGCACTCGACACTTTACACTTTACACTCAACACTTGACACTTTACACTCCACACACCACACTTTACACTCCACACTCCACACTTTGCACTCCACACTTCACACTTTACACTTTACACTCCACATTCGACACTTTACACTTTACACTCAACACTTTGCACTCCACACTTTACACTGCACACTCCACACTTTACACTTTCCACTCCGCACTTTACACTTTCCACTCCACACTTTACACTTTACACTTTACACTCCACACTTCACACTTTACACACCACGCTTTACACTTTACACTCCACACTCCGCACTTTACACTTCACACACCACACTTTACACTTGACACTCTGAACTTTGCTCTCCACACTTTACACTTCACACTTTACACTCCACACTTTACACTCCACACTCCACACTCTACACTTCACACTCCACACTACACACTCCACACTTTACACTTTACACTCTACACTCCACACTTTACACTGTACACTCCACACTCTGCGCTTTGCACTTTGCACTCCGCACTCTACACTTTACACCCAGCCCACACTTTACAATTTACACTCCACACTCCACAATCTCCACTTCACACTCTATGCACTACATTCCTCACTCAACACTCCATTTTTCTCACACCCCACACTTTGCACTCCACCCTCTTCGCGTTCCACGGTTTACAGTGCACTAGTACGGCAACAGAGCAAAAATATACAAGACTGTTCAAAAATATCATTTGTTTCACAAAAGTCTTCTACGTGACTGCATTCGGGTTCGTGAGCTGCATCTTGTTTTTTGATGCAACGATACGAAAATGACGATTTCAGCAAAATGGTTGACAATCAATGGATCGATTGGGGGGTAGGACAAGCATGGGGAGAATCGGAAACTTGATGGGCCATCCATCTTTTTGAAGTAGAGAGGTGTGTGTGCTAGTCTCATCCAGTGCCCATGACCTAGGGAAGAGTGTCAAGCACCAAGCATGACAAACAGTGAATGCCGATATATCATAGGTTTAGTTTCGATTGGATACTGACTTCCACGAGTTAGGAACCCTGGAATTCCAACATATCAGCGATTTGTGGTTTGGATCGGTTTGACTCGATTTGGTACCTTCAGCATGTGTACGCTGTTCAAGCTGCCCATGGAGGCATCTCATCATTGGATGGGAACCATCACGATGTGAGATTAAATATAGTATCAATATTTTGCCTGGTGTTTGTTTATTTTGTGTCTTTGCGAGAGCCATCTAGACCTGAATGAACGTGCGCCATGTTTGCGATTTGAGGATCACATCAGGCAAAAAAGGTAAACCCCTTTGTATATGTTCAAGTGTTTTTCAAACAATCACAAGTCTTCCCCAAAAAGGTCACTAAACACCAGCAACACTTCAGATATCTTCAGAAATCTGTTGGACTCTGTGATGATGCAGAACATGTACCATCCTTTCAATTGGGATCCCTGAAAAATGTGACTGGATAAAGGAAAAATAATAAATATCCCAGCGCAGTAGTATCATACTTAGTTAACCAGTTGAGTACTGGGATGTTACTGATATTTTTTTGATTCCTATTATAACTACATGATGCAAATGGTTGACTGACGATTTTTTGCGGGTGGAGTAACTTAATTAGTAACCATCAATCTTAATTTCGGGTTTCATCCCAGTCCCCAAGCGCTGCAAGGAGGCTATTACTATGGGTCCAAATTGGACGAACCTTACTCCCCCGGTGGCATGTTTAGCTCAATGGGAAGGCTGTTGATCCGCAAATGGGTTGATTTCCAAAGGAGAAACTCACATCAATGTGTTACATGGGACCATTTTTAGTGATAGAACAAATCTGAGTTGTTTTGGTTTGTTTTGTACCAGTGCACTTTAGTACGTACATATATTTTATTTATGTTCATGCACATACAGTAGTTCATATGATGCGATTTATGGCAGGAAATGGCAGGAATTAATACATGAAAGAATTGACACCAATTGGATAGTAGGAATTATAATGACCAAATGAAAAGCAATGAAATTCGGGAAAACCATGTCCACTAGCCAGTGTAGGAATGAGACAGATCCACCGTATGAACACGGCACAAGGGGTTTGTCCCACTCAGCAACCCCGACATCGTTTCAGCAAAAGTAAAGCTTTCATTCAGACTCAGGATGTTCGGGATGTCAATTGCCTGCTCGATTCAATCGTTTTGCCACTCCTGTTTTGCTACCATGATGCCATCAGATGAAATGGCCAGGAACACCCATACCCAGTGGATTTTTCTAAGAATGGACATTATTGTCAATGGAGAGCAGACGGAATCAGTCACCCACTGACAGAGTCAGAGCGCAGCGAGTCAATCACCCCCCACGTCGGAGTCAGTCACCCTCCGCGTCCCCACTGGGGCGAGGGGTGACTGCACTGCGGTGTGCTTCCATTTCCATATACATATATAATATATTGATAATTATTTAAATCTATATATATATGTATATATATATATATGCATGTTTTTTTCAAACATGCAACATGCATGTCTCTTTCAGGCACTGGCTCTTCAGATGATTGCCAATTGACCTTTCTTGCTTACAACTCAACATACGGTTTAGGGTATATTCAGGCTTGATTTGGATTTTATTTAGGGTTGGTTTAGGGCTAATGTAGGGTTTCGTCAAGGTTTGGTTTAGGGTATATTTAGGGCCTACTTAGCATTAGTTTGGGGTTTATTTAGGCCTGGTTTAGGGTTTTTAAGGCTTGGTTTAAAGTTAAGTTAGGGTTTCATCAGGGTTTGTGTAAAGGTTGGATTAGGGTTTATTTCGGCTTGGTGTAGGGTATATTCAGGCTTGGTTTAGGTTTTATTTGAGGTTAGCTTCGGGTTAATGGTCAATGTTGGATTTCGTCAAGGTTTGTTTTCGGGTCTCTTTAGGGTTTGCTTAGTGTTGGTTTTGGGTTTATTTAGGCTTGGTTTAGGATTTATTTAGGTATGGTTTAAGGTGAAATTTGGGTTTCGTCAGGGTTTGATTGAGGGTTGGTTTAGGGTTTCTGTAGGGCTTGTTTTAGGGTCGTAGGGTTTATTTAGGTTTGGTTTAGGGTTAATGTAGGGTTTTGTCGGGGTTTGCGTGAGGGTTGGTTTAGGCTTTACTTAGTGTTGCTTCGGGGCTTCTTTAGGGGTGCGTTAAGGTTTCTTGACGGACTCTTTGTTGTTGACGTTCCTTTTTTCCATGTTCCCATGAATTCCTCAATAGATTAATATAGATAGATAGATAGATTAGATTAGATTAGATTTAGATTAGATTTAGATTAGATTTAGATTAGGTTTAGATTAGATTTAAACTAGATTTAGATTAGATTTAGATTAGATAGCATAGATAGCATAGATAGCATAGATAGCATAGATAGCATAGATAGCAAAGATAATATAGATAGCATAGATAGCATAGATAGCATAGATAGCATAGAAAGCATAGAAAGCATAGAAAGCATAGAAAGCATAGAAAGCATAGAGAGCATAGAAAGCATAGGTAGCATAGATAGCATAGATAGCATAGAAAGCATAGAAAGCATAGAAAGCATAGAAAGCATAGAAAGCATAGAAAGCATAGAAAGCATAGAAAGCATAGATAGCATAGATAGCATAGATAGCATGGATAGCATGGATAGCATGGATAGATAAATAGATAGATAGACAGACAGACAGACAGATAGACAGATAGACAGATAGACAGATAGACAGATAGACAGATAGACAGATAGACAGATAGACAGATAGACAGATAGACAGATAGATAGATAGATAGATAGAGAGGGAGAGAGAGAGAGAGAGAGAGGTAGATAGATAGATAGATAGATAGAGAGGTAGAGAGATAGAGAGATAGCGAGACAGAGAGACAGAGAGACAGAGAGACAGAGAGACAGAGAGAGAGAGAGAGAGATAGAGAGATAGAGAGATAGAGAGATAGCGAGGCAGAGAGACAGAGGGATAGAGAGATAGAGGGATAGAGAGAGAGAGAGATAGAGAGAGACAGAGAGACAGAGAGACAGAGAGACAGAGAGATAGAGAGACAGAGAGATAGCGAGACAGAGAGACAGAGAGACAGAGCGACAGAGAGATAGAGAGATAGAGAGATAGAGAGACAGAGAGACAGAGAGACAGAGAGACAGAGAGATAGAGAGATAGAGGGATAGAGAGAGAGAGAGATAGATAGATAGATAGGGATAGAGATAGAGGGATAGAGAGAGAGAGAGAGACAGAGAGACAGAGAGATAGAGAGATAGAGAGATAGAGGGATAGAGAGAGACAGAGAGACAAAGAGACAGGGAGGTAGAGAGATAGCGAGACAGAGAGACAGAGAGACAGAGAGATAGAGAGATAGAGAGATAGAGAGAGAGAGAGATAGAGAGACAGAGAGACAGGGAGGTAGAGAGATAGCGAGACAGAGAGACAGAGAGACAGAGAGATAGAGAGATAGAGAGATAGAGAGAGAGAGATAGATAGATAGATAGATAGATAGCTTTTCAGGGCTGACTGACTCTTTGTTGGGGTGACAGATTCTTTGTTGTTGACTTTCTATTTTCCTCCAGGTTCCTTCATCCTCCTCCCAGCTTCCGAAGGGTGACTGACTCTTGGTTGCTGACTCTCTGTCTTCCGTTCATGGTTTCCCTGCATCCTGTGCTAATGTTCACCCGCGACTGACTTTGCCCTATGGGGTTACTGACTCGGATGTTTGGGGCGACTGACTCGGGTGACTGACTCTGTCTTTGCCCTCAATTTATATAATTAATTATAATACCATACCATGCATATTACAAGCACTGTTTATAGTCATGGATGTTTCGTGTTTTTGTTGATGTTTAGTTTTACTGAAGACAGTATGAACACAACGTAACAAATTTGTTGGAGATATTTAAATGTCAAGAAACATTGTTGTTGACTTTGCTATATTACATGTTTGAGAATATTTAACGTTAAACAAAAAGACATTTTTTGTCGTGTTTGTCTGAAACACAGACAAATAGATATATGATGTGTATATATATATATTTCCACACTGTGATCCCCAAAAAGATGGAAAAAAACCATTGAAATAGTGAAGATTCACTTTCCTATTTGCAAATGAGGGTTACTATAACAAGGTTTTTATGAAAGAAGAATGTATACCCTCTCGTAATCCAACGCGGCGTGCTGGAAAGTACCTTCATTTACTTCCTTGTTCCCATCTAAACCTGCACTTACTTCCTAGATTTCCTACAGTTGTCCTATGATTTTCCCATGATTTTCCCCATTTTCTCTAGGTTATTTTCCAGCCAGCCACGGGATGTGCTTGTCCCAGCCCTGGGCCCCTGGGCCCCTGGGCCGAGGCGCCTGGAGCCGTGAGCGTGGCGGCTCCACCCGGCGCAGCCGGCCGGAGACCGGCAGCGATGGAGGCACGGGGCGCAGAAAAACCATGGAAAACTGGGATGGGGGGTATAACCATATATACATATATACATATATGGTTTACAGTATATGGTTTATATGGTGTATATGGTTTATATGGTTTATACGGTTTATATATATATATAATGTTACAATATGTTTTTTTGAATATAAATGCATATATATATACATATACATTATTAATATATATATGAATATGGTTTATAGTTGTTATTTATATACATAAACCTGTCGTTGTAAGCCCATATGAACTATATGTATCACAAACTTGAAACGCCATAGCTTATGGGATACTCAAGAGTTTATGGTATACTAAAGATATAATCATGATAATCATGAAACAATGTAGTATAACCCCCATTAATTTCCATTGCATATATATAAATGGGCTAACGCCCTGGTGCCGCCGACCCCCTTTCAAGGCCGAGGAAGGAATGCGCACAGACTGTAGACATATATATATATATATATATACATCCTTATGAATGAACGAAGATACGACGACATAAATAAATACATAAAGACGTAGATGGCAGGGGCATGTAGCTGTAAGAGTTGTTGCCTTGGAGGCCTGCTGCGGCGTTTGGAGGGTTTGAAGCCGGGCAAACGGATGTAGCTGTAAGAGTTGTTGCCTTGGAAAGGGCATGTAGCTGTAAGAGTTGTTGCCTTGGAAAGGCCTGCGGAAGGGTTTGGAGGGTGTGAAGCCGGGCAAACGGCAGTCTTGAACCCCCTGAAAAACAAATGGCAGGGGCATGTAGCTGTAAGAGTTGTTGCCTTGGAAAGGCCTGCGGAAGGGTTTGGAGGGTTTGAAGCCGGGCAAACGGCAGTCTTGAACCCCCTGAAAAACAGATGGCAGGGGCATGTAGCTGTAAGAGTTGTTGCCTTGGAAAGCCTTGCGGGAGGGTTTGGAGGGTTTGAAGCCGGGCAAACGGCAGTCTTGAACCCCTTGAAAAACAGATGGCAGGGGCATGTAGCTGTAAGAGTTGTTGCCTTAGAAAGGGCATGTAGCTGTAAGAGTTGTTGCCTTGGAAAGGCCTGCGGAAGGGTTTGGAGGGTTTGAAGCCGGGCGAACGGCAGTCTTGAACCCCTTGAAAAACAGATGGCAGGGGCATGTAGCTGTAAGAGTTGTTGCCTTGAAAAGGTCTGCGGAAGGGTTTCGAGGGTGTGAAGCCTGGCAAACGGCAGGCTTGAACCCCGTGAAAAACAGATGGCAGTGGCCTGAGTGCCTGCTCGAAGCGGCCGCGCAGCGTTTGAGGCATTTAAGGCCTGGCAAACGGCAGGCTTGAACGTCCTTAACAACAGAGGGCAGTGGCCTGAGTGCCTGCTCGAAGCTGCCGCGCAGCGTTTGAGGCATTTGAGGCCTGG
>Ga0126342_10001698_pt1 | contig 31997 bp, 26 predicted proteins | sample Cyp1metagenome_FD_92528 | JGI IMG/M metagenome (GOLD analysis project Ga0126342, IMG submission 92528) | Coral microbial communities from Lord Howe Island, Old Settlement Bay, Australia - Cyphastrea 1 metagenome | ecosystem: Host-associated > Invertebrates > Cnidaria > Coral ...
CAATTTTCTACACATTGCCAATTCATTGCAAATAACAGTGCAAAAGTAGCATGACGCAAAATGCCTGAGAAAACACAGTACATTTGCTCAATTTTACATGACCACGCCATGACTATACGATGACTATTCACAATTTTACACCAAAATATGCGATTTCTGACTTCTGAGAACATGATTTGTGGCACAAGATGACTCTGCTTTAAAACGGACGAAAAAAAACATGATCCGTTCAACATGATGCTGAAAAGGACGTTGCCACTATTGAAAAATTAGCAAATTACCTAGGCGCCAGCTGTTTTTTTACATGTTGACACTCAAACACAGCTGATGGCATCGGAGAACCTCAGTCCCCTCGCGTATATATATATATATATATATATCAACAAACATAACTGGGGCGGCGCACCTTGTTGATGGATAATTCCAGAGGACTATGAAATTTGGTCAACTTAATCCTGGAATATGCGGGAAATGTTTTAGTACGGTTTAGTTCTACTGGTTCAACTAATAAATCCTGCTGCTGTTTCAAAAAACTTGGTACAATATACTTTGGTGTTATATATATTTATATATATATATAAATATATGTGGGCAGGAGACGGTTAAAAGACAACGGTAAAATACGTATGTGTTTGCGGGATATCTAAGATTGGCAATGTTGTTGGGTTCCAGAAAATCCATGAAGAACCAAGGCTATAGCGGCTATAGGGGTCAGGTCCTACCATTAAAGACAATGAGCCATTTACTGTAGAATCCACTGTAGAACAAAAAATACGGAATCAACATGAATCAACCCTGACAGTTGATGGATCAACAGCGTGAATAGCCTGCCAACATAATGTTGTTGTTTCAACAAGACATACAGTAGACCATTCTGTTCAATTTCAGGATGGGTACTGAGGGTTGACATTTAGCAACAAACATGATGAATCGAACAGTACAACCCAAGAAACAGGCACTGAGGGATGAAAGTACCTCCATGGTTAGCTGCAATGACTGGAACATTTTGTGTGTTTCAAGGCGAGGTATCCCTATCAATACCTAATACCTCTCAATACCTCTCAAGACTCAGTCATAGTGAACAACTCAGAAATGGATTTGGATGATTATGGAAGAAGCTGTTGAAAATCAAGCTGAAATCCACTTCGTATTTTTTTTCAGTGAGCGGTGAAAGGTTGACCTGTAAGTTTTCCTCATGGTTCGAGTCAAGTGATCAGTTGTTGCACGTTCATAATTATGTTCAGGAAAATACAATGATTACCATCATATATCGTGGAATATGGCGAATATGGTGAGGTGTATACCACGAACTATGGAAAGTAAAGGGTTTCCATCGTTTTTTGCGCGGATATAGCCAATGACTCTGGATAAATTAGAACGACCCTCACTTGATGTAAGGGGAATATCCCCAAATGACCATAATCGTTTCAGCTTGGTGAATTGTTATGATCCAGCCAGGACAATCCAGAACAAACATGATTCAATTCAATCCCTATACCCTCTCGTAAACTTTCACATAATTATGGCAAACACAATTTTCAATGGGTAAATCCTCTATTTCTATGTGCCATTTTCCAGTTCGCAAAGTGTAACAAATTACCAGGCCGGGTATCTCCACCATATGCCCCTTGGGCAAAATCCCATCCAAAATCACGATCCCTGAAAGTTGATGGTCGAGACTCGAGACCATCAAACTTCCATTGTAAACAATATCATGTCAAGTTGGTTAGTTAAGTTATATCATGTTATATCAATATCCCCATTATAGGTACTATGTAATACTATATTATAGAGATAGATGGATTTTGCAATGATTTTCCATTACAGTGGCTATCCTCCAATGGTTTTCCCATGATTTCCCCATGATTTTATCCATCCCTGGGGGTTGGAGCTCTGCACAATCTCCTAACAGCTCCCTTGTAACCAGATAGTTGCAAAGCGGGGCCCCCTAGTTGCCCCAGATGGTTTACACTAGTTTATAGACTGGTTGGTGGTTTGGAACATTTTTTTCCCCATATATTGGGAATAATCATCCCAGCTGACTTTCATATTTTTCAGAGGGGTTGAAACCACCAACCAGCGTATAGATGCAGCCCCCACAAACTTAGCTCTTGAGACAACCCCACGATGCATAAGCGAGTTCCACCTTGTAATTAGTTCCATGAAATCCCGAACGTGCTTGAGCACTTCATCAACTCAGGTCGCAAGTTTCGATCAAATGCTTCGGCCTCGTGCAGCCCCAATCTCGACCTTTGCCGAAAAGATGTGGTTTTGCGGCAACCAGAAACGGCTGGTTTTACCTTGACATCTGAAGATATGTGAGTCTCGTTGAACACAGACTGCAGTCCCGATAAAACAGACAGAAACAGTTTGTTGGAGTCATGACTCATGACCTTTTTTCTGACAACGTCTATGGAAATTGTGACGGAACGTCTGACCGCAGCCTCTGCACACTTTGTTGATCTGACGCAACAGCTGGGTGACGTGACCGTGTTCAACGTCGCCACCTTAAGAAGCAATGACCATAACTTTTCGGGAAGAAACTGCATGCTGCCTAGGAGAAGTGGTTTGTTGTGGCTTAAGTTTTTTTTTACCAACAGTAATCAGTTATGATTGACACGTTCGCCTGAAATGATGATGTTCAGCAAATCATAGACCATTGCAATGGCCCCCCCCCGTCAGAAGGGCAGCTACGTTTGGGCGAAAGGAACAGATCCTAACGACGATAACTTTTGGGTTTATGGAATATATTGAACTAATATACAGGGCATGTAGCCTCTGGTAATTTAACATAGCTATGGAAAGATCCACCATTTTTAATGGGTAAATCCACTATAAATGACAATTTTCAATAGCTTTTTGTATGTTTACCAGAGGGTAGCTATAGTTCCATGGGGGAACAGAAACCAACTTAGCTATCGATTCTATCGGTCTCCACGGCCCGGCTCGAAAGTGATGTCGTCCGAATGGCGAAAGACGGCTGAGCACTTCGTTTGTGGCGGAGTTGCTGGCATGGCCCGGGGGCTAAAGTGATATTCAGATTCATGGTGCCAATAAAGGTTGTAAACATATCGATTTCTGGATCTTAATTTTTTGTGTCTTTGCTGGGTTACTATATCTTACATTATCTTACCTTATCTTCCTATTCTCCATTGTGGTTTATATATAGCCCGAGTCATTGCTGGACCGAATCCTGCTATGTTGGCCTGGCCTGTTGGTGAAATCACTGAAATCCAACCACAACCTCCATCCAAAGTTGCAGAAACTCAGGTGGCGCGCACCGTGATCGCGCCGGTGGAACGGGTCAGGGCGACAGAGGGGCACGTGGTGAAGTCGGGATGGGATCTCAACATGTTTCAAGCCGCAGAAATGGGAAGCACATGATGAACACTTGCGATTTACAAGATGTTACAACCATTGTCTCAAAATGAATGACAAGGAGAAATTGGGTGTTTCTTCCATACATTTTTTGGACAGCAAGACTCATTGCCATCCCCACTATAGTCAATTTCAGCTGAGATTTCTTCGTATTTGGATGGGACAGTTGACCATGGGACAAAGCGTTGGGAACGCTACGGAGCACTGAGATCAAGATCATTTACCAGATCAACTCCAAGAAATCGGTCCGCCTGACGAGTTGACGGGCGGAGGAGAGACCTGGCTTTGATCCTTGGGGAAACATGTCCCAAGAATGGGCATAGCTCATGATTTGGCATCATTTTTTTTGCAACATACATGTGGAGGTAATGTGATTCAACCATCAAAAAAAAAGGATTCAACTGATTTTGGTGTGTCTCAAATATACCCCCAGTTATGGCACTTCTGTGTAGTGTGGAAAAATGATGATAAACCATGGGATGCAATGGGGTATGTTCATACAAATCCATAGTTCGCTGATGATGATTGTTTATTCTCCCTTCGGCCAATACACCATGTCGGGAATCTGCAGGGATATGGTCGGTTTCTTTGCTGCTGCCCCTGAAGTGAATCTATATAAGTTGTGTGGTGTCTTGTGCGCGAGCTGGTTTTTGTGGCTATGTAAATATATGGGTTTAATATTCTTTAATCGTTGACCAGCTTTTGACAATCCGGGCTCTGCGTCTACTGTTTCATTAGACCCCAGCACCAGTCTTGGGATTAAGAGACAGGGCTACGATGCTTTTCAGGGGCCGTCTATTTTTGTGTGTTTCTTCCAAGCTAAAGTCTCGGATTTCAATACGACTTGTCCATCTTCTCCATCTCTGATCTGATTGGCAGTTTGGAGGCTGGTGGGGATTCCATCGTGACAAGATGATGACGGCACGCCAGTTGCTCCGTCAGAACAAAGGCCTCCCTTTTGACTGGATTCCACCCCAACCTCGATGCGCCAAAGGATAAAAAAAAGAATGATTTAAGTGCTGACCCCAGAATTTCATCTTGCCATAGCCCCTTTGCCATTTTTATCGCCATGGGCCATGATGGTCTCAGGATCTCCCCCTGCGAATTCCACATATAGGACAAACGATCAGGACCATTTTTACCAAACCATCCATTTTTAATCCCAAATTATCCCAAATTTAGCCAAGGTTCCATAGGTTTTTTTTCATGTCAAACATCGCCACGACTTGATGAACACTGCCCCATTTTGGTAAAATGCACATATGTTCATTGCTTGGATATCTTGGATCCTGATCTTCGTATGTCATTTGTTGATGAAATCATGTTGGCTAAACATCTTAAAGTGTTATCACCCATAGGATCCATGTATGGTATATATGCTAACATAAAGGGGGTATATTGATGAGATCCATGTGACCATATATAGCATACATGGATCCTATGGGTCAGATAAATCCTGCTATCTTTGCTGATCTTTGTTGATTTTTCTAGCGAATGTTGGTAAATCATGCTATCTCCCAAGTGGTCACCGCATCGCCAGGGCCCAGATCAAGGCTGGCTTCGCATCATCCAGAAGGTCATGGACGAGAGTGGTGGCGGCTGGGAACCTTAGATTTCAGCACCGCCACTGGCAGGGATTTTTTGGGAAAGGGTTCAGCAAAAGCAAACAACTTAGGGCAATCTGTGGAGTTTTTTGTTGTTTTTAAATTTATGGTTTTTAGCTTTTTTTTAATATATATATATTTATTTTATTTCAAGATGTTCAATTTATGATTTTCGCAACAATGCGGGAGTTCCTTCCAGCCGTGACGTCCGGACCATGGGATGATGGGATGAAGATGGATGAACCTCCAGTGGCTCCAGGCTACAGAAAGGTGACAGACTTCTGGAAGGGCAACTCTGTGGCGGTGCTTCGTGTCCGGGAACTGAGGACGGAGGATGGGATGACAAGGTGAGGTCCCCACAAAGTCCCCAGTCTGACGTTGTGTTTGTTGGTTTAGAAAGCCAATGAATATATAAAGATGATTAAATATGAATACTATACAGGATGGGGCCCCCGTTGGATAGCGTGAACCGTGGCCTTATTTCAGTGGCTTGACTATGGTTTCTGGTATAACTATAGTCATTGGGGATTATTATGGTTTATAAGCCAACTTATAACAATGGGGCCCCATCCTGTAGTATACTATAGTCATATAGTCATATATACCCTGTAGATCCAGACACTCTCTCAGACAGTGATTGGCCAAACTGTTTCCCAGAATGGTCTTTCACCCAAAAGTGTCTCAGAATGGCCTGGCCCTTCTGGGGAGAGAGAGTTGACTTCCCTTTATGTCCCCACAGGTTGCTGGCGCTCTGGGCAGAGCAGGAGGGGGTGAAGTGGGCCAGGCATGGGCAACTTGCTCGCTGGAGCTTGTGCCTGAAGTGGCCCGAGGTCGGGTTGGTGAGGTTGGTCCAAGTTTGTGCAAGGTGTCCGATAGAAGGACGCGGAACCGCTGGTACATCCCAAAGGCCGCGCCGGCCGGCGGGGTGCATCGGCTCTACGTGCGACAGTCACCGCCAGAGGTTGGGCAACTTTATGTTGCCCTCATCCCGATCACCTACTCAGACAGTGCTTGGGATATAACGCTGCTTACTATTTATTATTTAGAATGCAAACGTTCAGCATTAACCAAGTTCTGCGCGTCAACTTAGCTATTCAGGGGACCTCACCTTGTAACAGCCTTTAAAGATGCCGAAAAGTTGAAAATGCGCAAAGCATGGGGGAAAACATCGTCGAACTACCATCATGGAAACACTTTTCGGCATATTTTTGGGGTTTGGACGCTGCAGCTGATAGTTGATTAATGAACAAAAAGTCGTTGGTAGGTTTGATTTTTGTATTTTCCGTGCCTCACGCCTTGTGTAAATAAATGACTTATATTTTTCAGGGGACTGAAGCTACCAAGTAGTAAAAATGAGGTGGACATGATTATTAAGCCAGTTTGGTAAATTATAGCAACCTTAATAACGACGAAACCCTACAAATTCGCGTTTTTTGGGTTGCAAGGGGATATTTCCCCCATCCAAATTTTAAATTGTCAATATTTTTTACCTTCCATGGGCCCATCAGAGTGCTTTAGGTGGTAAGATTATGCATTTTGATTTTGAGAGGAAGATTTGTCATGTCTCTGTCAAAAAATATGTCTATTTTTGAGGTGTTCCCCTACCTGGGCGTGCAGCTGGCTTCAAATGAGAGCTTCTGGCATGATTGGTTGGTGGGAGAACCCCAGGCAGGGGAGAGGTGTCAACTTGCAGTCGTTGTTTCCGGTATCAGCCACGTATTATACACTGATATTGTAGTATACGTAGCCACCTTCAATTTTTTTTTTTGCGAAGTACTGGCAAATATTTTTCGGTCGTGTTTTGAGGTCATTATGCAAAAATTATATGTATATAATATAATATATATAATTATATATACATACTCACAAAACGTAAGAAATCGGAAATTGTGTCCAAAAATGGGAGACATCGGAAGTCGTCCACCAGAAACCATGTTTGAATAAGTAATTGTTTGAGGGATCAAATTGTCCGCCAATGTTGGGTATCTATGGGACTCTTGCCAATGTTTGACCACATTACCTGGTTGGTGGTTTGGAACATTTTTAATTGTCCATATATTGGGAAAAATCACCCCAATTGACTGTCATATTGTTCAGAGGGGTTCAAACCACCAATCAGATTGCATTTTGATGATTTTGTGTTTTACAATCATGCCCGGATTTTTTCTGGCTGAAACTGCAAGTTGTTGCACGATGACATCACTCTAGTATGTTTGTTGAATCCATTGGTTTTGTGGCACATCCTCATGTTTGATCTGGCAGCAAATCCTTGATAAACGTGTTGTTTTTTATTTTGAATTCAACCATAGTTTCAACATCATGTGTTGCTGATGATGAGATTGCTGGGTTGAAGGCGGCCTCTTTTCAAAAAACGCCAGGTTTTTCCGTCGCCAGCTGAAAGGCATGGCCCAAGGCGCGTTTTTTTCCCCCCCGGTTGGGATTTTGATGGAGGTTTCATGGAATTTTGGTGAGTGTGATTTTAATGCAATTTCATGGGGTTTGCTAGTGATCCAAGGGGATATCAATGGGATTTAGCAATCAACAATAGGGGATCATGAATTGGGATACCATGTGAGACAACATCACTTAGACTTGGTGATTTCTCCATCCCTTGTCTATCATTGCTTCAGCAGTGGTGCTATGGTTGTCTGGCTGGTGGTTTGGAACAGCCGTGATGCTCGAGCTGCCTCCCAGTGGTGCGGCTGGTAACAGCTGATCCTCGAGCCGTTTGTTCCATCTCCTTTTGCCATGGCTTGTGTTTATCCCATGGAGTTCGGTGAGGTTGACACTGGAAGTTGCATTACTCTGTTGGTTGAACCCATTGTCCTGGACCCATCACATGACACGCACCAACTCAGGATTGTCCACTCAGGTACCTTGTGTCTGTATGCAGGTCTTCTTCCAGCTGGATGCAGTAGGTACACTCTGTGTGATGTCATGGTGGTACGTCAGTTTCCTGTTCCAATGGTGTGTGCTGGCCAATCCACGAAGATCTTGTCTCATGCTACGCCTACATGGGTTGACATGCTGAAAATGATTGATGGTTGCAGTGGAATCGGTGGAATCTCTCATGGTGCGCAGGCAGTAGGTATTGTTACTACAGTTGCCGTAGACTCCAATGCACTGATGACAGATTTGCATTCGCAACACTCAGGTGCTGAGGTCATAACTGGAGACCTAGGTGAGATCTCGGTTATCACTGAAGTTTGGCGCAGGGCTGATAATGCTCAGATTCTTTCTGCAGGATTCAGCTGTCAGCCGTTTAGCTCCCTTGGTGATCAGAGAAGTGGCCAAGACCCAAGATCAGTTTCCCTTCCGAAGGCGCTGAAAGCTGCTTACTATCTCCAATGTAAGATAGTGATGTTGGAATGTGTAACACCAGCGGGTAGTGACAAGTTTGTGGCACAATGCATCGACAAGTTTATTTCTCTCACTGGTTTCAAAAAGGAGCAAATTGACCTTCATTTGCATGAAGTTTGGCCATGTCGTAGGTCAAGAACTTGGTGGCTGTTGACACGTCCTTTCTTTGGGGGTGTGAATCTGAAGCCTTGGATGCCAATTGATAATTTGCCTGCTGTGAAGTGCCTGATCCCATACATCTCACGATGGGACCCAAGAGATGAGCTGGCTCTTGCTCTTGATGATGCTGAACGAAAGGCTTTTGGTGCTGACGATGGTAGGTATCCGGGATTTTTACTCTCCTCTGAAGGGATTGCTCCCACAGCTCTGCATGCGTGGGGGTCACAATTGCGACCCTGCCCGTGTGGGTGCCGAGGTTTTGCCCTTTCTGAAACGAGGCTCCAGGAGAAAGGCCTTTTTGGACTCCTGGTGCAATCATGTCAATCCCATGAGTTGCCATCATGCCTGCGACACTTGCATCCCAATGAAGCGCTTGCCCTTAACGGTATGGACTGCACCCTGGATTTCGGTCTCAATGTCAGATTGGCACTTTCAGGTGTTGGGCAAATTGCCAGTCCGCTTCAAGCAGCTTGGGTGTCTAGTTTTGTGGTTGCCAAAATTTCAGTGTTGAGGCATGGGTCCTGCCCGTTCCCACCGGACACTCAACTGATTGCGTTTCGATCGTGGCTGTTGATGAAATGTCATGCCATGTGGCCTTGCAATGATGTGGTGGTTCCTGATCAAAAGCTTCGTGATTTAGTTGCTTTCTGGGAGGATTACAAAGAAGTCCCACTGACTCAGCTCATGCAATTAAGTCATTGGCCAGACATCAAGGGAGACATGATTTCCATTGCTTTGGTGCTTGATAGCATTATTTGCAGTTCTTCCAAGAGCATGGTTGTAGCAGCAGTAGGAATTGATGCTCCCGAAACTCCGTGGTTTGATCAGCCCATTGCTGATCCGAAATGTGATTTGTGCTTGAATGTTGCGGTCTCCATGGTCACTCTTATTGATGCTGATGGATCGTCTCTTAACTTTGGTTTTCAGGCAGGATCCACCATCGCTGATGTTCTGCAAGCTCAGGCGAAAATGACTGGAACGTTCCGTGTCTTGCTGATTTCTGATGAACATGGTCACTTTCTTCCCTTTAATCACCCGATTGAGGAGGGGCAATGCATTCAAGTTTTCTTGTCAAGAGATGATGAAGGTGAACTTTTCACTGGTCAATTCCAAAAGCAGGGCCCTAGTGAGGGAGAATTCCAAATTGAATTGCCTGATGTTGAGATGATTTCCAAAACGCATGGTACGGCTTCCAGTGCACCTGGTAAGGATACAACCACTTGTGTCTTTGGGGAATCCGGGCAACTCCCTATAATGCCCGAAGTAGGAAGTTGCAATGAGTTTGATCAGAGTGAGAGGGAAAGCAGCTGTGGATTTTGTCAACCCGATTTCACCCACCATTGTCTGGCAGCCGTCAGAGTGTGGAAAGACAGGTGCTGTAGTGCCAAATGAAGCTGACCAATCGCTTCCTACGCTTTGGGGATCTGTTAATGCTCTTCTAGGATTGACAGTGCAACAATTCCTTCATTTGTCGGTTCCATGCATTGGGAATCCGAGCAAGCTTTTATCCTTGAGAAGCCAAATTATTACTCCAAATGAGAGGATTAACCTGCTTGAATCCCAACAGGGTTTGTGGTCCGATGATGAAATTGATTTTCATCTGCAACAGCTTGTCTCACAGTTCTGTCAACTGCCTACGGTTGTAGAATCAGGAAGGGCAAAGGTTTGTGTCATTGACCCACTGCTGATGAGTGCCTGGATTTGCGGATGTGGCTTTCCAATCGAGGACTGGGCCAAGGGCCGTGGTGACGTTTTGCAACGTGGAATTCAGGTTGTTGGAGCTGGTAGATTGGAACATCATTGGATTCCCTTTCAGCTTGTTCCATGCGGAGTACATGCCAATGTTTTCACTTGGGATGCCCCATGTAATGGCCATGAAAGATTCAATCAGGTCTTGGAGCTTGTTGGTACTGCGTTGGGTTTTCAATCTGTTTTGATCACCAGACAGCAAAGATTCTTTCCAGTTTCCGACAAATGTGGAGCTTTGGCCATTCATTTTCTCCATGGAGTTTTACATGGCACGATGTTGCCGATTGTTGCATCTGAAGTTGACATGGTTCACTCCATGCTTCGCCAGAAATTCCTTACTCATTTGCAGCAAGCTGGCACTGCACAAAGACCTTGGATTTGTGGCAGAGGTGATGTTGAGGAGGAAGAGGGCCAGCCTGGTCCATCAGCCTCCTCAGGGGAATGTGGGCTACTCCCTAGAATGCCCACCAGAATTGCCAGTAGTGGAGCTGTTATTGAATCAATCACAAGGGAGCAAAGAACCCCGGTGACACATTCGGTTCTGCCCGGCCAGTGGCAGCAGTGACGCTGCTGAGCATGCCAGCTCCGGCTCCAGAGAGATAGCTGATGCTCACAATATCTTTGCCGCCCCTTCTGACAGTCTGTCAGTGCAAGAACTCTTGAGGGTAGATTGTCAACAGATGAGCGATTTTGGTACTCCTGTCATTGCTAACCTTTCTCGTTTAGGTTGGTTGAGGTCACAACTCATTTCAAGTGAGGACAGAACTCACTTACTGGCCAGACAGTATGGCATTTGGGCTGATGACGAAGTCCGTTTTCATATGCATGAGCTTGCAGCCTTCTGTGCAGAGGTTGGCATGACAGATGTTGACTTTCAAAGGCCCCTGGTCATTGATCCGCTGAGGTTTTCGTCTTGGTTTGATTCGGGCTCACTGTCCTGTCTCCATTGGGCTCAGCAACAGACTGATGTTTGGGTCCAGCAATGCAAAGTGATTGGCATTTTCAAGTGGGAGAAGCACTGGTTTCCGGTTTTGTTTCTGCCTGAAGGTGATCATGTTACGATTTTCCTCAGCCAGAGGAATGTGCAGATTCCTGCCAAGATTGTCAATGTTCTGGTTGATATTGCGACAGGCCTAGGATTTGCAGGGATTCGTTTTCATCATGAGCAACCGAACTTTGTGTGCTATTCTGCCTGTGGTGCCAGTGCCGTTGACTTTCTCAGGCATAGACTGCTTGGAGTGCCAGTAGCCACAGCTTATGCACAAGTTTGGGCGGTTCACTGTGTATTGAGAGAAGTCTTTCGGGTTGCAGTCCAACAGGAGGTTGAAGTCAGTCGCCCTTGGCTCTGGGCTGCAGGGGATAGTGATGACGACAAAACTGAAGTTGAATGGAAGTCTGATGAGAATGAAGCTCCTGACTCTGCTCCTTCGCGCTTGGAGTTGCTAGACTTGCCGTCTGTTGCCAGGGACATATCGCTTTCTCACACATGCATTGATTTCAATACACGCCTTGACCTTTTTGCTGAACATGGTCATGCCATGGGTGACGATGAAATTCGTGTCCATCTTGCAACCCTTCTGAAGCAACGACAGACTAGAATAATGGTTGATCGGGAACTCATCCCCATTGTCCTTGGGTTTGAGGCCCTGAATTTTCTCAATTGGGATGATGTTGGTCACATCCTTACTGAAAAGTGGTGCCAGGGTTTCCCGCAGATCAAGGAACACAATCACCAAATTGTTGCCGTCGTGTTGGAGGATGACCATTGGCTGCCTCTTTGGTTTGTCCCTGGTGGAATGGTTCTAGTGGTCCACACCTTCGATGACGTAGTTGATTACGACATATTTGATGGAAAACTGAGATGGATGGGATTGCACCTCGGCTTTGAAGAGGTTGTCATTCACAGGGTCCCCCATGGTCTGCCTTCACACAGAATGTGTGGTGCTCATGCGTTGGCCTTCCTTGCGCACATACTGCTCCAAGCTGACTTGCCTACCAGCCTGGAGGAACTTGATGTGATGAGAGTGAACATGAGAGCGTCTTTTGTTCAAGCCATGCATGAAGGGCAAACTTGCTTCTGCCCAGTGGTTTGGGGTTTTGGTGGTACCGGTGCTCTGCTCAAGGCACTTGCTGATGAGTTGTGCACGCATGGTGTCCCTGACAATGTAGCAGAGCAACGTGCCTCTCAGGCCATCAAGGCCATTGGAAGTGAACAAATTCAGCATGCTCTGCAGCAGAAACAGGTATGGAAGCATTTGAAGTCCCTTGCCACCAATGTGAACTTCAAACTTGTGCTACCGGTTGAGCTTGAAACTAACATTGCCAAGAACAAAGGGAAAACAGTAGGGAAGCAGAAGGGCCGTTTGCAGAAAAGTCCAGGTATTCCTGCACCGGTTGCTCTTGATCCCAGTCGACTTGTTGTTCTTGAGGGTACTTTTCGCTGCCAGCAAGTGATTTTGCCTCAACTGACTATGCAACAAATTGGTCCTCTGAGTTCGGGTTTTGTATTGATGACTGCTCAAGAAGCAGAGCCGTACTTGAAAGCTGGCACGATTGTCTCACAAGAGCCGTTGGCGTTGGTCGTATTCCATAGATCCGATCATCAGTTGCAATCCATGCTTGCTCATTCAAGAATTACTGTCCCGTGCAGATGTTTGATTGACAATGAGCCTGTCCTGGCTGAAGCAACGTTGTTTCAGGTTGGTGCAAAACTGGTTGAGAAATTTGCAGGTACAGATCTGATTGCCCTTGAGTCCCCTGATGTCCGCACCATTCGAGTCTCAGTCTTTAAAGACGAAACTGAGGATTGGAATCGTTTTGTACAGGCTCCAGTCAGATATGTTGTTGGATTGTTTCCTGAGCTTAAGCGATGCATGACTACTGGCTGTACTTGTGCTAGCTGGCACAATGAGGAGAATCTTTCCATTCGTGAGCCGATCCTTGATTTGTGGAAGAGACAATTTGTTCGTTTTGGTTTTAAGCCTGTGGAGGCCCTCAAGGCAGACATGTTTTGTGTGTCAATCCGATTGCCTGCATGCCTACTTGAAAGGATCCTCAATCGCAGTGGTAGTGCAGGAGCTTATGTTGAGCCTCGTACAGCTGATGGCCAGAGGGTTCTTCAGGAGTATATGGTGATTTGGACAGGCAAGATGTCCCTTCAGGAACTCGCACACCTGAAGCAAACGAACCCTGCGGTGGTGGGCCTTGCCCGAGTCAGTGATCGTCGAGGGCTCAGAGTTGCTGCTGCACAGGCACAAGAGGTCCACAAGGCTGTTCGTCCTGACTCATTGTTCTTGCCCCAGGGTGACAGAACAAACTACATTGTTGGTCCTTTTCCATTTGGACTTGATCGGCAGGGAATCAGTAGGGCCATGAAGCATGTGAATTGGCAGTGCAAACCTCTCCAACCAGCCATGCCGCAACCTGGGCGTGGAGCTATGTGGGTTGTTCAAGCTGTTGATGAACCACCCAATGCCATTATTCAAACCAGTCATGGCGAAATTCTTATCACCAGACAGAAGCAACTAGATGCTGGGGACAGGCATGAAGTTCCGCACCCAATTGCCGCTGCCTCGACCCTTGCCCAGTGTGGCAGCTCTGTCAAAGATGAGGACCCATGGGCCAAACAAGATCCATGGAGGAAATTTCAACCTGTTACGGGGCCGATGCCAGGACCGACTGCTGCTGAAAGTGTGCAACAGATTGAATCACGCATTCAAGCCTCTATCATGACCAAATTGCCTCAGCCGATGGAACAGGATGATGTCCCAGACAGATTGGGATTTTTGGAAGATCAGGTTCAGCAACTGGTGCAAAAGCAGGTGCAGATGGATGGGCAGGTCCAGGAACTGTCCACGCAGCAAGCACAGAGTGCTGCTTCGCTTCAGTCACAGATCACGGTACAGTCACACCAGCTTCAGGGTCAAATTGAAGCACAGAATCAGAGCATTCAAGCCATGTTCGAAAATCAATTGACGCACATTCGTGGTTTGCTTTCAAAGAGGCCCAGAGAAGATGGTGAATGATGGGGTGGGCATGGCGCAGGCTACCTTGTTCTTTGCAGCATTTGGCAATGGTTCTGTGCTGGATTTTACATGTGTTTGCGTCTGAGCCCTCTTTTACGTTTTTGGGGAAATGCGCTGTCTGCTGGTCATATTGTGGGTCAATTTCTACGGACCAGACTGATTGTGCTGTTGGTAGTATTGACAGTGGTGCGGATTGGAGAGGCCTCGAATCCTGGCCCTGAAGATGCTATGTTTATTCTGGGGATTGCCAATCCTTCGGGTTTGCGGTTTGCGTCACAAAGCTCCTTTTGTTGCTTCACAGATGGCCTATGGGGATATGTGGGCCTTCAGTGAGACTCATTTGTGTTCCAAGGAACTGGCGTCATTTAATGCCGGCCTGGAATTTGCTGGATCCCCTTTTGCGCCCATGCTTGGGGGTTTTCCTGTTCCCAATTCCAAAGACAATACAGGTGCATGGAAAGGTGTGGGAGTGCTGTCTCGAACACCAGTTCGACATCTCCCGCAGGACTGGCCCCCTGAAATTGCCTGTTCATCACGTGCAATGGTTGTGACTTCGCTTGTTGATGATGTTTGGATTACTGGGGGAGTGGTATATGGTGAACCTGATGGCAAACATTATCCACGACGTTTGCAACACAATGAAGCTCTGCTACAAGCAGTCATCTCGTCTATTTGTTTTCTTTCCACTGGACCGAGGTTTGTAGCAGGGGATTGGAACGTGTGTCAGGGTGAACTGCCTGCGTTTGACTCTTTGGCCCAACTCGGCTTTAAGGACCTACAAGATCTTGCTGCGGAGAGATGGGGCTTCCTGCCTCAAGCTACCTGCAAAAGTAGCACGAGAAAAGATTTCTGCTACATATCGCCTGAAATGCAAGAATTGCTGGTTCATGTTTCTGTTATCGACGATCTTTGGCCAGACCACGCAGTGGTACAAGGACACTTCAATAGGCTGCGGCAATCGGTGCCAAGGGATGTTTGGTTCATGCCGAAGCCTTTCCCTTGGCCTTCTGACCTTCAACTGCCGGATGGATTGTGGAACTGTGGTGATGGTGATGCTGATGCCAAGTACTCACACCTTTGGCGCATGATTGAAGATAGTGCGTGTTCTCAGCTGCCCTTTTCGGTATCCAAACAAGCCAAAGGTCGTGCACAAACTATGACCACTAAGGCTGTGAAATCAGGAAAATTTGCTCCTGTCAAAGTTGGGAGACATGGTGAATTCCAACCACATTTCCATGGCTCATCGATTCGATATGCCCAGTGGGTTCGTCAGGTTAGGCGGCTTCAGGCCTTTTGCAGATGCCGAACAGATGCTGATGTTCCTAGCCAACACTCTGTTCGGGTTTGGGGATCGGTTATGAAAGCCTCTGGATTTGTAGGAAGTTTTGCTCATTGGTGGATTTCCTGTCCGCTTAAAGTTCATGGTGCGCCGTCACATTTGCCTTGGTTTCCACCTTGTGTTGAAGCTGCCACGAAAATTTTTGAATCCTTTGTCATGAATGTTCGTGAGTTTGAAAAACAGTTGAAGTCCACATCGCGACAGTATGCTCGTTTACGGCGTGCTCAACAGCCTAACATGATCTTTCGAGATCTGAAAGGTTCCCCCACAGCTGGTGTTGATTACTTGCTGCAATCTCTTACTGCTCAGGTTGTTGAAGTTCGTGAGGATTGTTCTATTGTTGTTGATCCCCTTCAACATTGGATCCCTGACCGTCCTGTGCTGTGCCAAGGGAGGACGTTTCAAATTATCCATGCTGAGGAGGATTGTTTATGGCTGAACCAGGTTGACCCCATAGTTGTTGGCATGATTGTCTCTCAACTCCGCAGTACTGGTACCAAGCAGGACCTTGAGAGTGCTTTTGTTGATGCTTGGAAAGCCAGGTGGGATCGACACAGAAATGTTCCGTATGACCGCTGGCAAACTATCTTGGATTTTGCTAGGAGAAATCTTAGACCAGTTTCAATGCAATGGCCCTCGATTGATGCCGATTTGTTTACTCAAATTGTTGGACGGAAAAGGCGAGCTTCTGCTGGAGGCCTGGATGGTGTCACGGTAGCTGACTTGCAACAAATGCCACGAAATGCAGTGGCAGCTTTTTGTGATATTTTTCGGACAGCTGAAATTTCTGGTGAGTGGCCTTCTCAACTGCTTATGGGAAAAGTGGTCTGCCTTGCTAAAACGGATCAGCCCAGTTCTGTTGGTGACTATCGTCCGATCACTATTTTGAGCATGTTGTATCGCATTTGGAGCTCCTATCAAGCTCAGCTTGCCATTCGAGCTCTTGATAGTTCACTGCCAGACACACTCTACGGTTGCAGACCAGCCAGATTTGCCGGGCAAGTTTGGAGTCAGCTGTTGTGGGCTGTGGAATCCTCTGTTTCTGAAGGTGTTGCTTTGACTGGGTTGATTGCTGACTTGCAGAAAGCGTTTAATTACATTCCTCGGTCCTCGGATAGTCGTTTTTGAAGCAGCCGCCATTCTGGGCTTGCCCATGCCGATGCTCACAGCCTGGGCTGGAGCACTTGTTTTGGTTGGCAGAAGGTTTCAGATTGGTCCGAATCTTACTAAGCCAGTTTTCAGCTCAACAGGATTGCCGGAAGGAGATGGTCTCTCATGTCTTGGGATGTTAATCATTGATGTGCTTTTTCACAAGTGGCATGTTCATTTCTTTCCCTTGTGTCAACCGGTTTCGTATGTGGACGATTGGACCATCCTCACCACTGCACCTTCCATGCTTGAGGGTATTCAAAGGTGTCTTCAGCGTTTTACGGAAGCCCTTGACATGTTGCTTGATGCCAGGAAAACCTTTGCTTGGTCAGTTTGCAGTGAGGGCAGAAAGAGTTTGATTTCACAGGGCTTTCAGATAGAGCAGAGCTGCCGAGTCTTGGGGGCGCATGTTCAAATCTCCCAAAAGCACACCAATTCCACGCAGATGAAACGGATTGACACCATGCAGGGAATGTGGTCTAGGCTCAGGCTTTCTGCCTCGCCATATGAGCTGAAAGTTCGGGCTATCCGCACTGCTGCGTGGCCGAGAGCCTTGCATGCGATCGCTGCCACGACTCTGGCGGCGCAAACCTTTTCATCCTTGAGAGCGGCAGCAATGAAGGGACTCCAAGCCGCAGGAGCTGGCTGCAATGCGATGATTCAACTTGGTTTGATCGAACCTGCACATACAGATCCGCAGTTTTGGTCAATTTTGCAGACTGTTAGGTTGGTTAGAGATTGTGGAATTGCCGAAGTGGTAGGGAGTGCTTTAAGTGCGCTTGTGAATGATGCTGATGGAATCATGCGAAATGGCATTTCGGCCACTCTCTTGACTCGGTTACAAACCCTTGGATGGCATGTTCGGGGCAATGGATGCTTATTTGATGACTTTGGGCACCTGTCCCTTTTTGATGTTTGCATGGAGGAGCTGCGCTGGAGAATGGAATGGGCTTGGTTAAAGGTCGTTGCTGCGAGTGTTGCGCATAGACCTGGTTTGTGTGAACTTGATCGCGTTGATCCAGGCAGGACAAGGAAATGGTTGTCATCGCTATCAGTTGCTGATCGGGCTGCATATCGAAAACTGCTGAACGGTGCTCATATCACCCAAGACGCCAAACACCACTGCCAGGAAAGTGAATCCGACGTTTGTGAATTTTGCCAATGTGTGGACTCCAGATTCCACAGATTTTGGATTTGTGACACTTTTCAGCAGCATAGATTAGGCCTTTGTGATGAACTTCGTGCATACTTGCCGCAACTGCCTGAATGCGTTTCCAGTTATGGATGGGCTTTACGTCCTACAACCAGCTTGGAGTGGTATAGCTACCTTAGCCAAGTTGTTCCGTTGCCTCTTCCTGTGCTGCCGGCAGGCACCTATGAGCTTCTTCATGTTTTCACGGATGGTAGCTGTGTTAATCCTGCTTACCCTGATACCAGATTTGCCTCCTATGCGGTTGTGTCGGCAGACCCAACCATGCAGAATATGTCCCAAGTCATTGATAGTGGTCCGCTGCCTGGCTTGAGACAGACTTCGGTCAGGGCTGAACTCTATGCTGTCCATCGAGTTGTTAGAATGGCCGCTCAACAGAAGGTGAACCTGATGATTTGGTCCGACTGCCTTTCTGTTGTGCGAAGACTTCGACGAATTCTTGGTGGGGTAGGCGTTAAGATTAACTCTCCTAATGCTGACTTGTGGTTGCTGATTCAGAATGATTTGCAGGGTGGGGGATTCACGGTCCAGTGCACTAAGGTTGCGGTGAAGATGCCACATCACCCCTTGAAGAGTGGTGTTTCCAGCATAATCAGTTTGCGGATAGGGCGGCAGCTTTGGCTCAGGATCGACGTCCTAGCTCATTCTGGTCTCTTCTGCATAGGCATGTCATTGTAAGAAGGTTGATGCTTGGAACGCCCAAATTCAAGGTGTGTTGCTTCAGGTCAGTCGACAAATTTTGCAGCAGCAGGACCATGCAGAGCCGAAACCTGACATTGTCCCCACACCTCCGCCTGACGTCCCTCTATGGAAGTCATTGCCTGAATTGTCAGACCTACCTCAGGGTGCCGTGCGTTGGTATGGGATGAGCATAGTGCGTAAGATTGTTGACTGGTTCTGGCCCATTGTTGATGACCCCCAAACTCCTCCTCTTTGGGTGTCTTATGCACAGCTTTTCGTTGACTATGGGCTTGCAACAGGAAAGGTGGGACCTTTGAACAATGGTGGATGGATTGATGGCTCGAGCTTGCCTCTGCAAGGCCTTCTGTCAATTGGTTTCAAGAGAAGAGTGCGATCTTTTGCAAAAGTTCTGCGTGAAATTCTGCGGCATTCGGGGGCAACAGTTTCCTCAGCGTATGTGAGACCGCACAGTGAGATGATAGCCATGTTTTCAAGCTGCCTTGCTGTTCCATGGCCTGCTGCACGTTTGACTGCGATTGATCGGTGGTTCTTCAGCTTTTCGCAGAAACCTTTTAGGCGACAATCCAAGGAGCTCGACCACTTGCCAGTACCCAGGCGGGACGCATTGTTCCCTGGGAATGCCTAGCTTGGAGCAGTTAAAAGCGCTGGCTTCGTTAACTAAGCCTGTGCGACGCTGAAATTGGAGAAATTGAAATTGGTGGTTTGGAACATTGCTTTTATTTTGATCCATATATCGGGAATGTCATCATCCCAACTGTTACTCACTCCATCATTTTTCAGAGGGGTAGGTATACCACCAACCAGTATATATATATGTATCATTTCCATCCACATAACTATGGAAAATCACAATTTTCATGGGAAAATCACCATTTTTCATGGTATACCACCAAGCAATTGTAGCATCACGTGTATCCATGATGAATCCCATGAACTGGGAGGAATCCCCAAGTGGCAATACTAAGTCATGTGGCAAGACTGGGATCATTTGGAGATAACCCCACTGCTATGGAAACCTATGGAAACCTGAATTTGAAGGCTTTAAGTCTATGACTTCCCTAAGGTCACTTCCCTATCGTTGCCTACCACAATGAAGTTCAACCAGTGGTGGGCCACCAACGGTGCAGGTTCACTCCCCGTCACGCCCGAGGCGTGAGCCGCCGGTTGTTGCGTTAAGATGTTTGGTTCAGCCCGTTGTTGCATTAGGATTGGCATTATAAGATAAAACGGGAGTTCATTGAACAAAAATCCATAAATGTGGGTAAATTATAACGACCTCACTGCGACCTCACTGGAATCATGGTTAGTAAGGGGAATCATCCCCAAATGGTCTTAATTCAAGTTAATGAAATATTATAATTTTCCCAGATAAATGTGGATACAATGCGATCATATTGAAATATGGGATATGATGTAGCTAGCCAAGAATCAAACATGGCTGGGGAATCACCAACAAAAATGGAGGTTTTCATGGGAAAAATCATATCTGGTTGGTGGTCTGGAACATTTTTTATTGTCCATCATATATGGGATACCCTCCAGTAAATTAACATAGACCCTGCCAGATAGGGGTTGGAAGATTAGTTTCCACTAGAAATTGGTCATGTTCAGGGTCTATGTCAATTTACCAGAGGGTAATCCTTCCCATTGACTCAGTCATATTTTTCAGAGGGGTAGGTCAACCACCAACCAGATATAAATTCTGGTCGTATGTTCATGTCAATCAGTGCACAGTTGACTTTTGAATGCACGTGGAAGTTTGTCATGCCCATGAACAGGTTCAGAAATTTTTGGCAGGAGGACAGGCTTCTGGGACGCTGGTTTTTGATGGTTTTTGGTGATCCAGAGGGCAGCGTTTGTGGTTGGAAACTGGGAGAGATGCACAGGTATAATGGAAAATTGCCAGCTGCAAACTCTGAATCAGAAAATTATCTATAAATGGATGTTTTGATGGTATATGTAATGGAAAATTGCAATGTATTTTTCTATAGCAGTGGAGGGTTGTAGCATGTTGGAACTGGGAACGTCAATGGAGGTTTGAATGGTGCAATGGAAACTGACATTACCTACCCCTTCCCCCCAATAGATATCCCGTTCCCAAAACACTGGTCTAGTATTGGACCTTTTCCATTTTTGCAGCCCAAATCATTTATGGTTTTGATGGGGGTATAGTCGGACAAGTGCAATGGATCTTTCCGAAAAGTGGAGGGCTATACTAGCATGTTATATGGCTGGGAATATAAATGCAGGTTTGAATGGCACAGTGGAACATGACTCAATGACATTACTTAGTCCACCTATGCAGAAAGACACGTCTTTCTGGTTAAATCATGTGAAATCCCCATGTTCTCCTGGTGAAACCCGCAATCATTGGATTGGTTTAAGGGCAACATGGAATCGGAACCCCCTTACCTTTTTGGTGGCAAAAAACCATGGGTTTCCTATAGTTATAGTATGTTATAGTTTGTTTTCTGATTTGATGGTTAAACCTGCTAGCTAATTCCTCCATGTGTTTCCATAGAAATCCCTTCTTATGGTGGCTCATCTCAGTTCGTAGCTTATAACCCCAGTTTTTTTCAGTGGATGAAGGTGAGGTAATAACCCATTTTCAATGATAATATATAAATATATAATCAGTTTGTCCAGTGGATAAATTGGTGTTTGTTCAATGGTTGCTACTTATCTCACTGAGCTGGGGTGAACTAAGCCATTGCCCAGGAGGCGCAGGCCTCACTGCAGTGCTCTGCACCTATCCCTTGGATCTGGCGCGGGCGCGCATGGTGTGCGAGCCCAGCCATTGGAGGGTCGTCACATGAAATGATGCTCCAAGAGGCAAAGCTGCTACCTGTCGTGATCCCACATTGCCATCTGAAAAGTTGTTATGGGATTATCCAACCATGAGAACAGGAGACGTGATAAATAATTAACCGAAACCATTAGAATAGAACTATCGGACTTGACTGAATTCAATGAGAAAACAAGTTCGGAAAAAAATGAAAACACACAGCAGAGTCGGACTTCACCGATAAATTGGCTTAGTTATTTAGATAAAGTTTGTTTGCATCAGGGGAACAGGATCAATCGACCAAACCATGACTTGTCGTTTATATTTCACAGTACCCCCTAAGTAGCCATCAATGGCCATCAAGCCTGGTTTTTCACGCATCATTGTAGAATGCAACCAAACATGAAAACACAATAACAATAGCAATAAACTATGGTTCCATTGGGTCCATGTTGAGGCCCTGTTGATGGAGCAAGGGGCAAAAGAGATGCCGTTGGAAGCTGAGATGGGAAATTCTCGAAGGTTTTGCCAGGCTTTAGAAGGTAAATGATCTACAAATGGCCATTGAGAAAGGAAATTTCCCAGTAAAACCCTATGAAATCACTATTTTTAATGGATATAAATCATCTACAACTTGGCCATGTTCCGTAGGCCAATGTTGTTTTACGACTTTGTTTACGTCTGTTTGTTTGCCTTTGGATTTCTGCAACATGTGTTCGGTCATGGTGTTGAGAGTGAAGCTGTTGATTTTACCAAGTGGTTGGTGCTTTTTGGATCGTCTCCGGCTGATTTAACACTTCCTTGAGTCCTTCGAAATGCGTGAGTCACCGTGAGTCTTGGTTTTGGAAGCAAAGAAAAGCGGTTAACATATGGGTCTTGGCCAAATGTTGGATGATTTTGGATGTTTTGGCCCAAAAGAGAGATGATTTACCCGTTCAGCGACACCGTCATCCATGTATCTTTGAAGACACGTTTGTTTGCACCAACGCATAAGATGACGAGTTTGTAAAATCATGCTAAATCATGCCAAACTCAGATATTTGATTGATAATGATTGATATTAGTTGGTTGATTTGCCATTTTTTGTCGGTTAAACCGGTGAAATCACAAAATTTTACTCGGCAAAATTCACCACGCTTTGGTAGGTCGATGCTGGGTACCGTGCGAGAAGTGTGGCGGGAGGCGCATTCGGGGTTTGGAAGGGCCCGGAAGGGCGGGAAATGCAGCCACAACAGCCATGATGATAGGCAGTATAGGCTAAGGATATCTAAGGATCTTGTCACGGTATAAAAAAATGTATTTTAATATGTTTTTTCTTTCTAAATGATGATTTAACTATGAACATTAATGGATATTCATGAACATATGATAGGCATTAATGTTGGTAAAGCAATAGTAAGCCATCCCAAATTTTACCAGAAATAGTTTGTATAAAACATCAAATTATGTACGTTTTACCGGTGCTTTACTGACATTATAGGATATTTGATGGTATTTCACGGGATCTAATTAATGGATATCAATGGGCTGAGTTGATTTACAATTACCCTCTGGTTGTGTTGTGGAAAATTTGAATTTGTAGTTGATCTATGATAACCAAATTGGTGAACATATACTACTTGGTGAATTCATTTGGGTTGTTGAATGGGAGCGATAACTATAGTATTCATGGAGCTAATGATTCAACTTGTAACTGGCATGGGGTATTCCAATGGTGAGCTAAGGGTATCCATATTCCCTATAACTATCATGTGGAGCCTGTTGTAGTTCCTACGTTCATTCAGAATTTCCCGGCCGCACATGATAGTTATAGGGTCCCCAAACAAGATAGAAGTAGGCCAATTTCACCACGATTTTGGGTTTGGGATTGGATTTGACCTTTCGGCATCGTTTTGGGTTTCAGGTGTTTTTTCTTGGTGGTGACCATGGGGCGGTTTACCCATGGGATAAACCAGAAAAACAATGGGGAACAAACAAAAATCTGCCTACTATTTGGGTCTGTCTGAGTGGGGAATGGAATGGAATGGATCACCTTGGATAAGTACAGTGGTAGAATAGGATTTTGAATGGGAATCAACTCATAGCATATATATATATATGACCAATAATATGAGAATTCTGGGCCAAGCGACTGGATCCACAGTCTAGTATACAACTGAATATATATTTTTTTTTTATAAATGGTGATTTGTACTAATCAGGGGCCTTGATTCTAGGTGGTTTTAGCACATGTCCGACGAAAATTTCAACTTGTTGCGTTGGTTTAAAGTGGCCACAACTTCAGGTTTAAGGTGAAGATGATAGATGTATCTATCCCAAAACAACCGAGCATTTCAGGTTAGTCATCATTATGATCATATATTCATAAAATTTCAGACACATCTAATGAGCCACATCTGCATGTGTTATCTTTTTTGGTGGTCAGCTTGAGTCAAATTCCCATGTTGATTGCTTTAAATCCAGGTTTCGAAACCAAGTCTTCTCCAGTCTCAGGGTGGCCTGCGTGCCCTGTATTCTGGTGCTGGCGTCAGGGCTTCCCAGGGGGTGCAGCTTCACCATGGTAACATGGTAAACCTAGGGATATACCCTGTGGTAAACTAACATAGCTATGGAAAATCACCATCTTTAATCCTCTGAGAATATTTTGGTGATATTGAGACAACATCTACGAAGGAACACGCTCCTTCATGGTTAAATCAACTACCCTCTAGTTATTTAACATAGCCATGGAAAATTGCCCATTTATAGATGGTTTACCTGGGTTTACCTATGAAAAATTGTGATTTTCCATGGCTATGTTAAATAACCAGATGGTATAAATTGGGATTTGTTCAATAGCTATGTCAAAATAAACGGAAGGTATCCCGAAATCCATTGGTGCACCATCAGTTTCCCTTAATATGTCCTAGGGTAAACATTTGGTAAACTTACAGAAAGATATGGAAAACTCCCATGGTTTCCCGTTCGGAAAAAAAAATCTAGAAATGGTGGCTTTTGCACGTCTAAACGTAAAAACCCTAGGGTAATTGGCCATCTTGTGGGTGATCCCATTTTCAGACACACCGTTCACTGGATCTCCTCATGGTAGTGGATGTTGCAAGATTTTCAGCGGGGAAAAGCGGTTTGTTTCTCTTTTTGACTATTAGGACGAGCAAAAAAACGTTGGGACTTGATTTAGCCAAAAAGATTTCAAGATATTTCAAGGCACAAGGGCGAATTGTAGGTTCATTGATCAATTCGTTGATCTAATGAAAGAAATTTTGGGATTGTTTGGGGTATTTCATGTCCAGACCAAGCTATTTTGCATTTGCTGTGCTTCGTGTGATGGTTTTATTTCCAGAAGAGGACATCATAGGACATCCACCATCATAAATGGTGACTTCTGCACGAAAATCTGTACCCTTTGGTAATTTTACAATAACATAGCCACGGAAAATCACCCCTTGGTAGATGATTTGCCTGTGGAGCATGGATGAGCATGGCCATGTTCGATGGCAAACTGTGGGTCATTGCCGTTCGGGGTGTCAACAAATATTTCGTTAGTATATGAATATGCCATTATATCATATTATATCTCCAATCACCAATCATATCCCCTTTATATCTCCGGGGGGCAATGATATTCCCATTTAGTAATGAGCCTCTGGTAATTTGACGTAGCGAACTGGAACATCACCATGGTATAGCTAGCTAAATTATCATGTTTAATGTACGATCTATTTCTATGTGCCATGGTTGCAACAGTAGGTAGTTCGATAACCAGAGGGTAGTACATTTTGATTTTTACCAGGGCCATGGTAGTTACCAATTGTTTCTATGGGAAAAGCGTGGAAAACCATGGTAGTTAATATAAATGTTTTTCCATGGGAAAAGCATGGAAAACCATCATTTCTATTTCTTTTGATTAACCAGAGGGGGTAGTTCGATGGTTTGAACATCGAGGTGTCCATGACTGGAGCTGCCATCTACTGTGGCTTGAAGTTTGCCAGCTATGATGCCTCGAAGGAGACTTTGACAGATGCGAAGTGGGTCCACCAACGGGTGAATTTTGTTGCTCTTTAAATAGGGAAGGATACGCTATAACATTTGTATCACTTTGTTTTCAGAGTATCATGAGGTTGATGGATAGTTTAGTATAGTGAATATGTTGATAATAGATTTACTAGAAGGATTTATACTCACCAGCTGTTCTTTGTGGAAGAATATCATTCATTGATGATGTCAAAATTCACAAGAACAGGAATAGCCAAAATAGCAGTTAAAGGTGATAAACAATATATGAGTCCTACCTCATTTTACTGGGACGTGTTGTGGGAAGTGCCCCATGTTGTTTATAGAAGCTATACGGCTATACCGTCTATTTGCCTTAGACATGGGACATATTGTCATAGCGAAGGCGCCACTGGAATGATTGAACACATCCTGCATCAGCAAAATCTAGATCCCTTTTTTGTCAATGGTTAAGAACATATCCACAACATATATATATATATATTATATAGTTTATATATACATGAAAACATGTGAAATGTGAAAATAGTCTAAGTTTGATTCTTACTTGTCATCCCAACAGATGATGGTCCTGAGGTGACTCTGTCACATATCACGGTTTTTTTTCGGGGGAAGATCCCAATTTCCCCAGAGTTTCATGATTACATCACATTGAATCCTCAGTGTAAAAGGTCATGTTTGATCAATGGCCATGCAAAAGGAACCGATTCGTTGCAGCTACCATCTATACCATATATATATACCATATATAAGGCCTATTTGTGAGGCTTAAATTTCAGAGAATATCCCATGGGATCTTGAAATTCCCATCTGGTTGCTGCTTTGGAACATGAATTGTTTTTTTCCATAATATAATATTATCTATATTATATATATATATGGGAATAATCATCATCCCAACTGACTTTCACTCCATCATTTTTCAGAGGGGTAGGTCAACCACCAGCCAATATATATATATATATATATATATATATTATATAATATATATAATATATATATATACAATATATATATATATATATATTGGCTGGTGGTGAACACAACTATGGAAAATCACCATTTTTCATGGGAAAACCCACCCGCCGCAGCCATTGATTTGGTGAAATCCGACGTGGCTTTCACCACAGCGGATCCGAGGACTTGTGCCAACGCTACTTGTTGCCCGATCCGGTGCCCATCTCGGAGCAATGGACGGTGGAATGTGAGGCCCCCGTTAGATATGTTTGTTGGTTTAGATTCGCCCCAGTAACTAGTTCGTTATAAATACCATAAACCATAGTGAAATTGGAGTTATAAACCAATTTAGCTATCTTGGGGGCCTCACATTGTATATATAATATTATATAATGTAGTCTAATAAAGAATATCGAGATATATTCCAACTACTATAGATGATATCTTTTTTTTTCTGAGTCAAACACATTGACGATAGGGCATGCTTATAGTTTTTGGGGCTCAAAGTACCAAACATTCTCAAGCCATGGCCGAAGCATCCCAATGTGTGGCAGGCTATCCTCCCCAGTGTTGATGGTTACCCGGCCTGGTAAACTTTCACATAACTATGGAAAGATCCACCCATTTTCAATGGGTAAATCCACTCTAAATCACCATTTTCAATAGCAAACTGTAAACGTTTACCAGAGGGTATATCAAAGCCATCAGATAGCGATACTCCCCAGCCAGTTGTGTCTCTGCTGAAGTCCCTTTTTGTGGGTGAAATCCCGGCTGTTGGCAGTTTCGTGCCGGAGATTGGGAGATTGGCTCACGGAAACCCTCCTATAAAATGTTCAATGAAACTTATACAGTTCCATTTTTTGTTTTGCGTATAAATCGTCTAAATCAGTTTAGAACTTCAATGGTCTGTTTGGTGAAATCCGAAAAAAAAATCCTTGTTCGAAGTCCCCCAAGTCTGGTGAACTCCACATTGCACCAATCGGCTCCAGGATGGTCCCCCCAGCGCGCTCCACCGCGCGATGAGTGGAGGCTTGGCTGGGGTGATGGTTGGAGCCTCAGAGCAGCGGCTGGGCTTCGGCTGCTTCGGCTGGTCATCATCTTTTGGGGTACCCTCTGGTAAACTAACATAACTATGGAAAATCACCAGTTTGAATGGGAAATTCCACTATTTCTATGGCCATTTTCAATAGCTATGTTAAATTACCAGAGGGTATCAGTGTGAGTTTCTCATACAGTGCCACAGCCTCACTTTTTGCCAGAGTGTCTTCTCTGGGTTTTCAAATGTTTTCACTATGTTTTCTTCGGCTTTGTTGAAGGTGGTTGTCTATTTTACAACTGGGACATCAAGTATTTGGGGAATCTACAATGATAGGGAATAATTGTATATATATATATATATGTGATATTATATATGGTGAAATCCCAATTGGGTCGGTTAGTTCTTTGATGGAAAACCAAGTGAAATCCCCCATCAAGTTAGATCGAGCTTATATGATCATTTCGGTGTTGTTTAAATCCCATAAATCCCATAGAACTCCGTGATAAAACCAATACGACCTATAATATCCTCTATGAGTCATGGCGAAGACCAAAAGGATAAAATAGTAAAATCCTGAAAAAATGATTATATGATTACTTTTCCCATAGATATATTATAGTTCTTATACTGTTAATATGATTTTCCCACAACCTCCATATGCTTTCCTATATTTTCCTATGATTTCACCAAGACCTACATGTTTTTCTATGATTTTCCTATGACTTTTGGGGGTTCCTGTAGCTAAACAGGGCGGCCAGGTTGGCCGCTCAGGTTGGCCGCTCAGGTTGGCCGTTTCCGAGGCTCAAACCTTTGTGTATCCCTTCGACGTGTTGCCGGGATCCTAGGGCTCCTAGGGGGTTGGTCAGACCAATTCACCAGGAATTCGTCCGGTTAACCTTTGACCCAAAGAAATGGCCTGGTAACATTGGGACTTTTGATGGGTAAATGGAATTTAAATAGTCCACCAATGGTGTTTGAAGATTTTTGAAGGCTGGGATTGAATGGGATTTAATGGGTGAATGCATGGGATAGCCATGTCTTGCCATCTGAGACATGGGGGTGCCATTCGCGCCCAAATGGCCAGTTGAACACATATCTTCAGGAAAATCCTGATTCAATGATTCACCCATGGATTTGAAAAATACCGTATCAGAAATACATGGGATACGGAATATTCATGAAACGTAGGATTTATCTATAAACGGTTGACTATTGGGGGTGCAGGAATGTGGTGATATCACCATGGCCATTTTCCATGGCATTCCAAACCTCATAAACATGTTTGAACTGCGAATAGTTTGGAGGGTCCCCCACTTGTCGCTGGAAATGCACTCCCACGCAGTTACAGACGGTTTTCATGATGAGTTTTCCTATGATGTTCCAAGTATTTCCAATGTTTGTTAGTTCCATCTCTTTTTTTTTTTGTGTGTGTTTTTTTGGACTGATGTTTTTTATTTTATATGTTTACTTTCAACATTTCGATTTTTTATTTTTTACTTTCAACATTTTTAATTTAAACATGTATATTCCCATGACGTCTAATTTCCCATGGATCTTCTGGCAGGCGTCGGAGGCTGCAAACGGGCGGTCCTGCCATGCGGGCGGGACGACTTAGTGCGGTCGTGGAGATGTGCGAAATTTATATGGATAAATAAGTTACTGGTGCTTAGTAGGGAATGGGGAATGGGATGATTATTACTAGCAATTATAGATCATTCCCCCATTCCCTACTAAGCACCAGTAAGATAACATAGCTATGGAACATGGATAAATACCTAGATAAAATTAGATAAATGGATAAGATTCAACCTAGCTATGGGAAAAAAACATGGATGACTTAATCTAGATGTTTAAATGGCTGGTTGCCCCAGGGTAAACTAACATCATTCTGGAAAATGCCATGGGAAATGCACCATGGAGGTACCCCCAAATCATCCCAAATCATCCAAGACATTGAAACCTATGGTGACTTGGGGATACCTCAGTTTAAGAACCCCTCCCCATATTTTTTTTGTACCAAGCAACCATGAAGCACCGTCTTGTGGTACGAATAATATTGGGATTGAATAAGATTTAGAGTCAAGCCGGACTTAGTTACGTTGTTGAAGAGTTGGAAACATGAAACCTGGACATGTTGGAAGGTGTAAACATAATCTAATTCACATCGTGGAACCACGTTTCTATCCTGAAATCTGATGTTAATCCCCAATGGTCAATCCTCCCGACACGTGAGGTTTTATGGGTTCCTAACAGTTTCAACCGCCATCAACCACCATCAACGGGGCTTATGAAAAAAAACTACTAGTAGGGTACCACAGATCCTAGATTTTCCTGTATTTGATGGTCAAACCCATGGGTTTATGTGACAAAATATTAAGGGGATTTCCATAAATGGAGGATCCCCAAATGGTTGGCTTATTTCATGGAAAATCCTATTCAAATGGATGATTTAGGGGTACCCCCATTTCAGGAAACCTCCATATGAATATGTATAATCTAGTCTCATGGGTCAAGTGATGTCAAGATAGTCAAGTGATGTCAAGATAATCATGTGTGACAATGGCAGTGTGAGAAGCGAGTCATATAATTGAAAAAATCTGAAGAGATGTGTATCCCTATCAGTGAGAATTGAATTTACTGCTTAAGGTGGTCCACCCACTCGTCAATCCTTCAGTAGCCTAGATTTGGGGGATAGTTCTAGACCATCCTCACTATTGGTTATCTTAAGTTGCATCCACATCATGCCATTTCGATTCTGGTGGTCATGCCAATCTGTTGGTCAAGACACAAAACGCAGACTCAGGAGAAATACCCTGGCAGCATCAGTGGCCTGTGGAGACTCTACAAAGAGGAGAGAAAACGCGGCCCTAACGACCGCCGGGCACAGTGGGATGGTGTGGACGGCCCGATGTGACAATTTTGAGAACTTCAGTAGCTATGTGGGTTTGTCTGAAAATAGGAGAGACCCACAGTCAGAGCCAATTTTAGATTTTTCAAATTACGCTTTCAGTAGGGAGGAGAAGGTTGAGAATCCATTGGAATTGTGGGGAAACCATCGCCTTGGTACCTCCATTTATTCATCGCGACTTTGACATAGTTGGTTTCCATCCCAAAAAGTGAGATGACTCCATCTCGCTGACTTCGAAGTGTGGAAACAACATGAGACAACTACAAGGTGGCCCTTTTTCGTTATAAGTTGGTTTATAAACTCTGTGAACTCTAGGTGACTCTGTGAACATGTGTGAACTATAGACTATAGGAATCTATAGGATACCTTAGGTATAACATGGTATAACTACCATAAGCCCTAGTCATCGGTAATATCCAGCCTAGCTATCTTGGGGGCCCCTTTTAGAAGGTTGCAGGTTTCCGTTGCTTGTTGAATCCCGTGTTGTGTTGCTCGAAATCTCTGGGTTTCTGGTTGCTCTGAGTGTCTGACCATCCAGTTCAACTGGCAGGGCCAGATGTTTTTTGACAGATTTGTATTAGTACTTATACCTAAATCATCTTAAATCATACTTCCCAATGTGTTGCTGATGAAATTCCAAGAACTCCCTTGAACTCCCAACAATTGGCACATAAAAAAAAGCCTCCACGTAGCCGTGCGTTGCTTCAACGTTCGCAGGAAGGAGTTGTGCGTGGCCTATACCGGGGATGCGCCTTGAACTATGCACCTTGGAGTCAGAATTTATGCCCTATGAAAAACCACACGTATTTCATCGTATTTTTCCGTAGATGTTTCGAATTATTGGATCTATAATGATCATTAATGATATATATATATACATATCCCATAGGATCCATGTATGCTATATATGGTCACATTTACCATCAATATACCCCCAATGTTAGCATATATACCATACATGGATCCTATGGGATATATATATACACTAATCAATATATATATATATACACTAATCAATATATATATATATATACATACATACATATTTATTGGGTCATCCATAATTTTGACCCATACCCAAACCATGATGTTGATTGAAGCATCATGGGATGGGGATAGAATCCAACGTCCATATAGTTTCCAAATGGGATGATAGAACCGGATGGTCTACCCTCCGGTAATTTAACATATGGCAAAATCACCATCATTTAATAGGTAAATCAACTACTTAAATGTGCAATTTTCAATGGCTATGTAACAAATTACCAGAGGGTATTTTTTTGGAGTATTATCTGGCAAATCATCTGACATTCTATCTGGCATATTATCTGGCAAATCATCTGACATTCTATCTGGCATATCTTGTGGCATTCTATCTGACATTTTATCTGGCATTCTATCTGGCATACCTTCTGGCATTCTATCTGGCATATCTTCTGGCATTCTATCTGGCATATCTTTTGGCATTCTATCTGGCAAATCTTCTGGCATTCTATCTGGCATATCTTCTGGCATTTTATCTGGCTGTTGAGGTCCAGCGGTGCACACTGAGCTGGGCAGGTCCCCGGTTGAGGTCCAGCGGTGCACACTGAGCTGGGCAGGTCCCCGGTTGAGGTCCAGCG
>Ga0126342_10001699_pt1 | contig 31987 bp, 23 predicted proteins | sample Cyp1metagenome_FD_92528 | JGI IMG/M metagenome (GOLD analysis project Ga0126342, IMG submission 92528) | Coral microbial communities from Lord Howe Island, Old Settlement Bay, Australia - Cyphastrea 1 metagenome | ecosystem: Host-associated > Invertebrates > Cnidaria > Coral ...
ATTGTTTTTTAAAGGGGATCAATTAAAAGTCAAATTGGCCAAACTGAAATTTTCGGAAATTGGAGATGGATGCCTGTTTTTAGTATTAGGGGGACGTTTAGTATTAGGAGGAAGGGATTAACAACAATTATGGTGAAAACCCTGCAATCCCGTGGTTTATCCCGCAGTTTTGGACAAAGCCTGGGTGAAAGCCTGCTGATTCGTCGAATGATTTGTTGAATCGCCCCAGGAAGTCAATCCACCAATATTGGTAATAATATGTAATAATATTATGTATCCAAAAAAACGTATTGTTATAACTATAACATGTTACTTGTACAACAAGATGTGGGTGATGTTTGATTCTGCTTGTAAATGGATATCTGGATCATGGTGCGTGAAAAGCAACTGCAGTTGCTGAAATGAATTGTGGGTGAAGATAGATGAACAGATATTGCTTCATTTTATTGGCTGATAGCCGAGGGGTATGTACAGTATACTTTCTTGCTAGGATTTGATTTTGAATAACCTTGTTTTTTTTTGTGGTATGGAATCACAATAAGTGGCACATGTGCAGTGACTTGCGCTTTTGCTTATCCTGTTGGCAGAATATGCCCAGGAGATCCAGCAGGGAAGACCCAGCTGGGGCCTGCAAAGTAGCTATTGTTGTTGGCTAATAGTCGGCTAATAGACAAAGATCATGATATATCATGGTTATCATGTTATATCATGTTATATCATACTTATATAACTTATATCATATACACTAGCTAACTATGTTTCATGGCGCTTAAAATATGAGATATTGAGATATCTATGGTCTATGATGACACCAAAGATCATGGTTATTGTCATTGGTATATCATATAAACTGATCTAGTTCCAGTTCACTCAGTTCACCTCAAAAGGATCACAACGGGTTTTCACTGTCCTTGGGCCTTGGGTGCGTGGAACCCTCCAGGATCAGATGATATCATATCACTATCAATGGAAGTTTGAATTCAGTTTGAATGGGAAATTTATCTTTAAATTCGTGAACTTTCTAGCTAGCCATGTTTCATCGTCAGAGGGTACAATTCGCCACCTTTTGGCTCAGTTTTACAGGCATCATGATCGAAATTGAGCCGACAGCTGCTTATATCATCAGGTCGCTGCCACAGTGTTTTGTGCCGCATCGAAATCAAGATTTCAGGAAGACATCGAAACAATGAACAACATATTCTTGGTCTTGGTATTGTTTCTGGTAGTTTGAGGTTTCTCAATTCATTGAAGGTACAGTGCAACCCAGGTTGTTTGCTCGCATGTTGTGAGCAGATGTGTGGCACATCTCCTTGTAAAAGCCATTCCAGACCCCAGAATCCATCAGTTTGATAGCATTTAGTATTAGTTGGGAAATTTACCATTATCCATCTACATTTCATGAGATTCCATAGAGATTTTGTTAGGGACTTCACCATCATGAGCTTCAGCGGCTGCTCGACGAACGGGATTCCACTGGCGCCCATGGAGCTGGCGTTCGAGCGCTCCACCACGGCTCCGCCCCTGAGAGACAAGCCCCCTGGTGATAAGCCATGGAAAATTTGGAAGAAAACATGGCTCTATTACCATCAAATGGAAAAGGATTTTAAGATGTTTTAACCATTTAAAAAAATGGGGATATAAATTCATATAAATTGACATGGGATATTCAAGTGATAAGTATGAATAAGTGATGTGTTTAAAGCCCCTGTTGGTCTGTTGGCTGATGATTTAAAACTCAACATGTCTTGAAATAATTATATATATGTAGGATGGATGATACTAGGGAATTAACCATAAAAATTCCTAGTAGCCAACCAGTACAAAGCGACGACAGGGTTTTGAACACTGCCCAGATAATGTCACCGTGGTTTATGGGAGATGTTACACCAAGTTGTGGGTGTTTAACCAGCAAAGAATGTTGATTTTGGATATGTGGGCAAGCCTTGGACCTTGGTGAATGGTTGAATGGTGAACGGATATGCTGTTTGCTTGGACTGTTGTTGAAGCCAACTTGATGGAGGGATATATGATCCCACATTTGAAGTGCGTGTCTTGCAGGGGAAAGTGAGTCGTGTCATCACCTACTGTATCTACCCTTTGGCAATCTAACCTGGCAATGAGAAATCTCTATATGTTATGGGTGAATGAATGATATACAACTAGGGCGTTTTTCATTGAACAGAGGGCAAATCATGGCAATTACATACACTGAGATGTTAAGATGTTATTGTTACCAGTATAAATTGTAACATGATATATTTACAATCGTTTGAGCTGGGACAATAATGTTCACAATACATGCTGCTCGGTCATAGTGTATCATAATGTACTCTGTGGTAACAGTGCTATGGAAAACCCACCATTTCCAGTCGCCCAGGCTTGATGACCGGCTGCTCGGTACATATAGGATGGGATAGGCATATTTCTTTGCTGGTGAAAAAAAATGCTTTGCTACTTTCCGGACTTAGGATCATGTTCTGCAGGTGACGGCCTTCTTTTTCAAGTATATGTATATGTATATATAATAGCATTGCATATTATTGTATAATGTACATTGGTATTTATATCCATTCTAATTTTGACTTTCTGTTGTTTCTTTTCCCAGCCTGTAAATGATGATTTTTTCCTCCTGACCCAAGATGTGTTTGGAATTAACTCAGAAAAATGGGCAAGCAGGAATTTGACTAATGTGGTAAACTCGAGAATAAACCTTCAATTTTCGATGGTTTATAGCACCCATGCATAGTATTCTTGGGGATAGTTGATGGCGGACTGCTGGGGCGAAGGGAGATCGCATTTTTATCCAAGCCCATTTATAGCATGTCGCATAACCCCACGAAGTATGTATTTGTTTTCATTTGAGAAAGTTACTGTGTATGTATGTAGTAACTAGTAACCCCAAAAGGATAGGAAAGGACAGTAAAACCCTACTAAAATACTCTAGTGACTCTAGTGATAAATTACCTTTCTATCATTTTGGGATTTGATATATGGCCGAGGCTCAACATGTATGGCCCCGATCCATACCCTGGTCCCACAGGCGATCCATAGCCTAGCCCAGATCCATACCAATGATTTGATTAAAACATCTCTAAGGGATATGATCCATACCCTTGAGCCATACCCTTGAGCCATATCTAAAATGACAAGTTCTATACTTATTTCAGGCCACTTTAGTGTGTATTAATATGTATATATATATATACATTGATCTTCTCAATCAGTCCGGATCAGATCCCTCATACGTATCTCACTCGTTCCATACGTCCGGATCACCGCGGAATCCCCGTTTTTTTTGAGCCATAGCGTATCTCATATGGTCCATGTATGGAATATGTCAGAATATGCGCAACATTGATCACAATGAGCCAGTCAGCGAGCAGAATATTCCAGCACCATGGAGCATATGTTGGACCTCAGGATCTCAAATACGTTTCATCGTGGCGTCACAGAGCCCTCGTCGAAGAACACCCAGGCCGATGACATCAGTGTCTTGGTCGAGGAAGGCTCAGGGGAGATCTTTATTGGTACAATGGTATGAACTGTGGTAATACCATTAAGTTATAGCCATAAATATAATGACAATACCATTAACTGTGGTGATAATACCATTAATAGTGGTGATAATGGGTATTAAACGAGTATAAAGCAGGAAGAATAACATCTAGCAATGGGGATGTAACGGGGATATACCCAGTATTTGGGCTTCTTCATGGATATGACCATGGCAGTTACACCCATAAGTTGGTAGCTGCCCTACACTTGTTATTACTACTACTAGTACTACTACTACTACTCCTCCTACTACTACTACTTCTACTACTACTACTACTTCTACTTGTACTTCTACTTCTACTTCTACTTCTACTCCTACTCCTACTCCTACTCCTACTCCTACTCCTACTCCTACTCCTACTCCTCCTCCTCCTCCTCCTACTCCTACTCCTACTCCTACTACTCCTCCTACTACTACTACTACTACTTCTTAGGGTGAGCTGCACCCCGAATCCCCATATATCCAGTGGACTTGGGATGCATTAACCGGATGTCGCTCATAGCACCTTTACAGACCTCCCAAGACATCAATTGCCTGGCAGTTGAACGGTTGAACCATCGAACCTTGTGGCGTTACCATCGAAATTTGGGAATCCAGACATGATACTGGATGGTCACCTGGATTGGTTGCTGCTCGGCAAACTTTGTTGGATGAACTTCCAACTGGTGGTGAAGAAACTAAGCAGCTAAGCATGTCATTGGCAATGCCATTACCTCATTTATAATAATATTTTGCATATTTTCTTGTCGTGTTTTTCATCGAAAGTTATCACAAGACTCGTGATATCCCAGGTCATCGTGTTATGGAAGACTACCCGCTGCTGGAAGAGAAACAGTCGGCGCAGGCGCAGCTGCAGAGCGTTCAATCTATCGCAATGAACTTGTTGTTGTGCGCGGTACCTCGGCCGGCAAGCAAAAAAAGGTAGTTGTTGGCACCTTGGTGATTGGTACATTATTCCTCATGACAAAAACAAGGAAAAACATGAAACAACCAAATACAGGTGATCTATACATATCTACAGTATACTGATTTGCACAGATAATTTGTCATTTTCATACATGTTCTTCTTAGTTCCACAGTTTGGCAAGTCATCTACTACACTTTGCCGTTTCATTGTTGCTTATATAAATCCCCATTTCTGTTTTTTTACCCCATTGTTTGTCAGTCAATGTCCAGTTTCGTGCGTTTTTTTTTTTTTTTTGACCTATTGGAACAGAAGATGGGAATCGATGGGTTTCCAACCTATCCTTCAGGTGATTAACTTATTTCCCTGGTCCGTGGGTGTCGTTTCAAGCGGAACATTTGGATTTGTCCAACAATAGGAGGCTGCTATCAATTGTTGAAACAAGGTGAACGTGATATCTTTGACCATTACACTTTGAGCTTTTCCGGACATGGTTTGTTCAGACAACCCATATTCCAGAGCAATGACAAATAGTTTTTTTTTGTTTTATTCCGGTAAAGTTGTCATAAAGTGATTGCCCATCAGGCCATCAGCTATTTTCAGACAAAGCCACAATGCGAATTGAGCAGGTGTGGGTTTGTCTCAAATTAGGATACCCCGTTCCGTCCCATGGACAAAACCCATATGGATGATATGCAACTAATGAGTTATATGTCTACCATCAATTCGATTGATATCCTGTGTGTAAAACAATGTAAAACACAAGCCATCATGTATCCATGTTTGGTTTCATTCTGGCTGATTACCACCAAATTCTGCGGAGTCATTCAATGATATCCATGGTATATATGATTCAAACCATCGTAAAATAACACATTGATAGTCATACGGTGAGTCATATGTATTAAAATGCAGATTATTGTTATGGCTATATATATATACACACTACATTTACAACCACTGCTTTAGCGTAAACCATCATATTCATTGACGCAATGAAATATCATGATCTCATCATCTTATCAAGTCTTGATATCATATTATCAGATTTTTTAATGATGACCCATTATGATAAATTACCAATGCTATCAAGTCTATTAAGTCATGACCTATTGTCATAATATTAATATATATACCTCTGGTAATTAACACAACTATGGGACATGGTTTCCTAAAATGGGGGGCATCCCAAAATCATCAATTCTAATTGGATTTTCCATTATAAACCATCCATTTTGGGGATCCCCCATTGTAAGAAACCCCAACCCAATGATTCAGATAATATGGTGAATTTCCATAGCCAACTCATAAACAAAAACTGTTAAACTACTGGTCTCATAATCCTACTAACATAAGATTCCATCAAAATCCCACGTTTGGTCCCTACCTTTCACTAAAATGTGGTCCATACTATCTCTAGTCATAGATACCCCAGAATATCTCTATTAAGTCAAGATTTCGTCATATCATGTCATCATAAGCCACGAGGTCAATCTCCTGGCGGGTTGTTTCATGCCGGCCGTGACAGACCGCTCACGGACCGCCACGGTCTATGGCCCCAGTGGCTCGGTCCAATGTTTTTTCTAATTTCGATGGGAAACATCATTGGATCATATTGGATCTATATGCAATACATTGCAATACATTGCAATACTAACAATTTAATTCATGGAGTGCAACAAAATGAGAAAACACGAGATCTAGTCATTGTTTGTTTTAGATATTCATCCTTCAAATGACCACTTTGGGTATAACCCATTTCCAGGCAAACCCATTGGGTTTAAATGTTGGAAGTAAGTGAAAGGTATAACAGATGCCTTTAACGGTCACTAGAGGACACGTTTTGTTTTGAACGGTTTAGTCATGTTCTGTTGTCAAAACCACATATAACCAAACTAAGTCGTAGGGCTTTCAGACTAGGCTAGTGACTATTTGCAAAAACCTCAAGCGACCTCGCAGCAAGGGAGAGTCAGGATATTCACTAAGAAAATATCCCAAAACAAGATTGGTGGGATAGTTCTTGAAATGTCTCAAGATCTGTATTTGCACAATGCGGGATAGACTATTTTAGTCCAAAACTGGGATTACTGGATAGTTTAGTTCACAAGCAGGATGGTGAAAGAGCACCTCAAACTGCATCGACATGATCTGTTGAGTTTCCAAGAGATTGCACGGTTTCAGAATCTGGGATGTAATCTTACAGTGATAAATCAGCGCCCAGAATTCCCAGAAAGGCACTGTCCTCCAGCATCGTTTATGTCACCTTGCCATGTGGTTGTTTTCCCTGCAAAAAAAACGTGACTCAAACGAGTTTCAACAGCCAGAGACAATGATACAGCACTCATCCGCACTATACTCACTATACGTGTCCAAGCACCAAATCCTCTCTTCAAGTCTGTGAATGCAGTGATACATTTGGATCCAGCACCCCGGAACTCGTAACCGCTGGACGATTGGCATTGCGTGGGGCCGAGGTCATGATGGGAAAACGATCGTGGCAATCGACCAACGGTTTCTCGCGGATTTTGAGAGTTTGTAGCCTCTGGTAATTTAACATAGCAATGGAAAATCACCATTTTTAATGGGAAAATCCACTATAAATGGCCGCATGGGTGTTGATAGTCTCCTCGGACGGTCAATTTTTGGTGTTTGCAACTGTTTTCCGACAAACCTTTTGTCAAGGATGTTTCCATCCAAATAACATGGGGCCTAAAAAATGTGATGCCCAAATGTATTGCCAACCAGGGAAGATTGTCATATAGAGTCATAACATGCCATAAACCAATCGAACCATGGGGCTTTTCCAGTCACATAAGGGAGGAATGGGTGGCTTCCAGGTTTCCGTATAGTCCAGCCACGCTCATTATGAGCGAAGCTGTTGCTTCTCGCCATGAGTTGCGTTGGGGATGTTTCTTGGGGATTTCGTTGGGAGGTATTTCGATGATTTTCTAAGGGATATTTCATAATTATAAGAAATGCACCTGTACCATACTCTGGAAGATATAAGCTATGTTTTGTGATGTGGGAACTGGTTCACTGGTGGGGTATGGTTGAAGAATATGGCTAAAATTGGCTCCGCACATAGGTTGTGAGCGGTATCAGTTTCCCTATGTGGAAGAGCAAGCAACGATTCCTGTACCAACGAGAAGCGACTGAATGTGCAGAGGCGTGTCTAGAGGAATGGAAACTGCTATACTATACTAAACCGCCAAGTGAAAGCAATTCTCAGCCAACACGCCAATGCCGAAGAGTCCGTGATCTCAAACTGCTACCATCTGCAATTTGATCTATCAAAATCTCTCAAATTCACTACTAATTTGAATGTTTTTATATAACTCAAACTCTTTGATTCTGATCGCAGCAAACCACATCCTCAGACGCACCCTGAAGATTCAGACCCATTTGAGAACCTATATATAACATAGCCTGAATCATCCTTGAGTGCGGAGGCACATATGCTGAACCCACACTGCATAGCCAGTTCTGAAAATAGGCTACCCCAAAATCCAGTAGTGTATCATGGTTTATCATGGATATGATGGGTTATCATGACATTCTCCATCAAATGGTCACATTTTGGGGGCTGTCCACGGTGTCCACGGTGTCCACGGTGTCCACGGTGTCCACCAACCTGCCCGGTCATCAATGGTGGACAGGTGGAGCCAACAAATCTAGTCCGACCCCCAATCAACATCAGATATACACCTGCTTAATTAAAGAAAGGCCACCAAAATGAACAGATCCAATACCTTCCCTACCGGTAGAGTTTCTGCTGTGCTGTCTTAAAACTCAAGGCAAACATTGCTATCGGAATGATCGGAATGATTTTTTCTGCTCCTTGGCTGCGTTCATTAGAATCTTCAGTTGTTGTTGAGCAGTGTGAGATCGGGCGAAACACGGACCTGACAATGATCAGAAGCCATGCAGTTTGTCCGAAAGTTTCACCCCTAGTTGCAAACTTACATGAACAGTTCGAACAACAAAATGTTGCAAATCCCATCGAAAATGGCAGGTTCGAACTCAAAAATGCTGCAAATACTATTGAAATGGCAGCTTCCAGCTCCAAATGTTAAAATTTCACCAAAATGCAGCAATGTCTATGGAAAATTAGAGGTTCCAACTCCAAAATGTTGCAATGAAATGGCAGCCTCCAGCTCCAATATGCTTCAAATAGCAAGGAAAACAAGGAAAAAAAACATATTTAAAAAAAACGGAAAAACATAATTCCCAAAACAATTCTGGACCCTTTATCATTTTCTCATACATAAGAGTATACCGTACTATGTTTATTGAGATTGCCATGCATTGGGAGATATTAGATTGAACGTATAATTACCTCTGTTCGGTAGGACACTTTCCCTGCAACCTCAATCATTCGGTGGTGAATAAAGCCTGAAAATTACTTTGCTTCGTGTGATCCCCACCATGGCAAATATCCTGACATATATTCTGAAATTCTATTTGACATCTCTGACATATACATATATTGTAGCATACTATCTGACATCTCTGACATGCTATCTGACATTGTACCTGGCATTCTATTTGACATTCAATCTGACATGTTATCTGACATGATATTTGGCATTCTATCTGGCGCAAAGTTCAGGTCTGTAGAGGTCCAGAAAGCTGGAAGCGCTGGAAGCCCGCCATGGTGTTCGGCTCCGTGGCCCAGTTGACAGGTTCTGCTAAAATCTAGAGACCCTCTCCTGGCAGGAGAGAAAGTGGTTGGTGGTTAAGCCTTACTAAAATAACAACCAAAGGTGATAGTTTTATCCCATCCCCCAACATTTTAAACACCCCAAAACTGGTGGATGATGGAATTTACACATGTTTGGGACCACATCAAGGCGCGCCCCTGGCGGAGCTTGTTGGATCTTGAACTCCACTGCAACATGTTTCCGCTGACGCTGATTCTCCAGCTGCAGTTAACGGAGAAGGAAAAGCTGTTTTTCCGGGAGTTTCTGCAGAATTTGTTGTGAGACAACAATGATTTGCCAATGGAAATGAATTTTGATGTTGGGAAAAACATGTTTGGCGAATTCAGATTTTGATGATTCAAGGTGCAGTAGCTGGGAAATCGACTGGGATGCGCACTCTAGCACGTTCATTTTTTGCGATTCAAACGTGGATATAATAACCTCACCCATTGTTTTGCGGAGTATAACGGTATAATGGTTTGGTATATTTAATGGTATACCAAGATTTGTCATGGTTTGGGGTGTAAATGGAAACATATATACGGTAAACATAGGTAAACCATAGCAGACCCAATCATACATATGTGTTATTTTTGCAATATATCTAGTTTCTATATATGTATATATTATGTATTGGGATTTACCAGCAGCAATTGTGAAAGCAGTGTCTTTGTTTTTTTTTACATGTATACTATTTGTATGTTTTGTTTGTGTCAAAACATGTTGTTTATTTGTTGGGTTGGACAATTATTGTGGTAATTTGGTTTGTCGTTCATTGGGTTATATAGATATATGATATTAGCCAGCCATTCATACGGGGTTAGCATTGCGGTAAACCACGCACACCCTGTATTAATGTATATATATACGTATATATGTATATGTAGATAAGTCAAAATGGGTTTTAGCAGCAATAACTGCTAAACCTTTGATGGTTGTTTGTTACCCAATGTAAGTTTATTGATTTCTATATCAGTCTAGTGGGGTCTGTGTAATGTGGTAAAACCAAGAACCAATATCCCACCAGATGAGATTTGTCGCCTTGTGGGATGTTGTGGGATGTTGTGGGATGTTGTGGGCTGTCGACGATCAACCAAAAAAATGGTTGGTTTATCCACCCAGCGACTCACCATAAGGGCTGGGATTTAAACTGCAGGATATAACTGGTACAAAATGATGGCAAAACAAACCAGACAGGCCATTTGTACCTTGGATGGGTCCAAAGCATTGCAACTATGTTTTGTTGTTTCTTGGTTATTTTGAAGTGGAGAGACATGGGACAATCATCAAGTGGTAGAGAATTCCAGTTTCATTTGCATATGTAAATATATCCCCATGTTTGTGGCTATCAAACACCAACCAGGTTGTCAACCATCAATAAGTGAGTGGTTAAAACATGCTCAATCCGCATTTGCATATATAGATGTACATGCTACAGTACATGTAGGATCATGTGGGTATTTGTCCGAAGTTCAAACATCCAAAGAGACCACAACATCTTGAGATGAGGCATGAACCAAGATGTTTTTGCCATCCCGTTGATTCCTCTCAAGCAGTCTCGAACTATATATACAGTGTTTCTCCACACTCACCCTCAAACATCAAGATTTTGTAGTTTGTGTTGCTTCCGTATAGGGGCCACCATCTGGGCCACCCCAATAATGAAAGTTTAATGAACCCTTGGTTGTTGGTGCTAAGCTGCAAACGCGAGCACCCCAATTCCATCTCCATTTCTATTGGGATCTCAGGATCTATGTGATCGGAGACATTGCTGCCTTGGGAGCCATCGGAAGTGGTGGGGGGTTGCTTTACCTCACAGCCTCCCGGCAATGGATGTGGTTGAAAGATCATCAAAGTGGGGCCCCAAAATAAGTTGGTTTATAACTCATGAAGCTAATGTTGAGAGATGAGATTCTCCCTAGAAGAAAAACATTGTTTGTTGTTCTTTTGTGAAAACACCATGTTAAAAATGAAACAAGAAGAAAAAAATGGCAGACATGTTTCCCCAGCAAGAAGAACACATATATATATATAAAGAAAAATCACAAAAACAAAACGTGTATGAAACCTGTGTGACATTGTTTGGCCTATGTAATGTTTGCTTGGGCTTTTATATGTTCATTTTTGTTATATGATGTTTCTTAAACTGTTCATTTATGTTCATAACATGTTCATATGTTATGTTTCATGAGTTTTTCATATACATGGAAAACATATGCACAAATTAGAGGAACAAATATATACAAATATGACAAACATACGAAACAACTATGTTCTCAAAAAAAAACCGGTTGTATCCATATTTTTTTTGTCAGAAATTTTATGTTATATAATGTTATGTATATATATATATATATGGTGGCCATGTGTTTCGCATAGTTTTTCATACATGAAAACCGTTTTATTGTTTACTGTTTTTTGAATACAATGTGATTATGTTTGTTTCATATTTTGTTCATAAAAGAAACCATGTGTTAAACCAATTTTCTCTGGGGAATCTCATGTCTCAAAACTAGAGGTTAACTAGGGTGAACAGTAGATATGACATAATTTACAGTAACTATAGTTGGATGGCTTTTGGTTCACCAATCTATAACTGGGTATGTTGGATGAGGTGCTGCCAATTTGGGATAGCATCCAGTGAATTCACACATATGTAATTGAATAAAACAATGATATCCCTCGAACATGATCTAGATTCTAGATATTGTGGGTTTGCCATATCTGTCTTAATTGTTAAATTACTGGAAGGTTTACCCAACATATCCCATCTTAGGACTAACATAGTCTTAGACTGACTAACACACTTGTTACCGGCATTTTGGTGTTTTGGTCATCTTAAGGGGCACGCGCCAAGCATTTCCCCTGTTGGAAACACCTTCAATCCTACCGCCTAGCTAGGATGATCGTCTACACAGAAAAAACAGGGTGAAACCAGGAAGTTTTTCACGTGTTGCCTCGGTCCTGAACACATCGCTGGATCACCATGCGCTGCAGTTACCAAGACCCTGTTGACTGATTACAATGGGGAGTTCTACTGAGTAGTTGCCATTTACATGGAGATTAAGATTCTCACCGTCTATTATGGAAACACCTATCAACCAACCAGCAGAACCAATCTTTAACCGGTGCTCATTTGAAGAGGCGGAGAGATTTGGTGATACTGTGGTAGCGTGGTTTTCTACCACCCATTTCTGGTGAAATTGGGGATGGTTTATTGTTTATAGTTTGGGTTTCCCACCTTTTATTAAATACCACTTCAATGGCCATTTCAGGAACCTAAATTGAAGATACCTACCATATATATATATGTATATATATATATATATGTATGTATATAAGGCCTATGTAAGAGAATGTCCGAGCAAAATATGGTGTTATATGGTACAGTAATTACCTCCATTTTAGGATTCTTCGCTGTCCAAGGTGGTCAACTCACGATTGCTCTTCGCTGCTCTGGCCTCCACAATGAGCCCTGAAAAAAAAAAAACATTATGTTTTGATTGTTTGTTTCCAGCGGAGAAAAAAAGGCAAGAACTACGTAGTTTCAAGTTTTCTGAAGTGTTTTTCTTTGATAATCTTATAGACGGTGTTTTTGTTTTGATGTTGTTTGAAGGACCGACCGATACCGGCGGAGAATTTTTGTTTTTGAACTGTAAAGCTTCTTCCTTGCGATTCGAAAGACTCTGAACGATGTACAAAGCATTGCAAAACATGTTTTTGACATATACATATATATATATATATATGTATGCATTATACATACATGGATGGCATTTATACCTTGAGTTTCAGATGTTTTTTGCTTCCCTTCATAGTCCAAGCAGTCCAAGCCTGCTAATTTATAGAGGTCTGACATTTTGTCGTTCGGAGGTAGTAAAGCGTGAGAATGAAACATCACTGCGATGCTCATTTTGTTTCAGAATGCACCAGTAGCCACTGTTTCTGTGTTCTTTTTACATCATCACCATCGATAACCAAAAGGAGTAAGCCTCCAAGCACACTTCCTGCGCTCTTGTGCCAAATCCTCATTTGATTCGATTTGTTGGTGGATTCTGTGTTGTTTTGAGGGGTCCACGGGGGGTCCATCTAAACAAATGGCAAGGCGCACGATGCTCGGCGGGCTGCCTTTTTTTTTGAGCGATACAAAACCAGCATGCATCCAGAGAAGTTTCAGAGACCTCATAGCCAAGCCCCAGAAATGATGGCCAATATAAAACATTATATAGCAGTAGAATGGCTAACACTTAAATTATGATGCCTTTCAGTATCCGGATGTCTTTGAATTGCTTTTTCAGCAATCCTTGAGTTGAAGGAAAACTTCATAGTGACCCCATGTGACCCCAAGATTTGGGGAAAAAATACCTGGTTTCCAGATTGAAAACCTGACATCCAAAAGTGCAGAAATCCGTTCAATCCATTGCCGAACATCAACATACCTTGATTGCTCTTGTAATTTTGATGCCTCACGTATCAAGCACAACCATGTTCATTGTTTAGATCCTTAATTCCTAGAAATATCACTCAAAGATACTCAAAGATATACCAGAAATAAAAAGCCTCTAACTCTCCGGTAGATATCGATAAAGATCCCCTAACTATCCCTTAGATTCTTAGATATCCTTCAACAAATCTTCAACACACGTGTTTTTTAAGTAACGAGTCTCCTCCAAGGATCATGAAACAACGTTTGGAGTGCCTTCAGTGGGGCCTACTAGCCAGCATCACCACCTGTATCGTTGCTTGCCGAAAAATGTGAAAACAGGATGTTATTTCGATGATTTGTTCACCGCACTTGTCATACAATCCAAGTGTTCTATCTATGTTGGCGTTGCTAAATATCATAATTATATATTGCCGATTATGTACATAGGTAATTATCATAACATGCTTATATGTATAATTGTGTATATAGACATCAGTCTAATATTCTAAGACATGTAGACACGTGGCTTCATTTAGAATTTCCAAACTATTCCTGTTTCGCCTTCGGTTGTGGGTATACTATCGGCAATTATTGGTATATTATAGATGTCCCTTTGAATATTTTTTGGTTGGGTACTTGACCAGTTCCTTTGTCGACGTTTATATCATATATGGCTTATTTTTAAAACAACACTGAAACATGTTGTGGCCAAAGTGCAGTTTAGTTCCGGTGGATTTAAGGTATATCGGTATATCATATATTTGGGTAAACTATAACGACCTCTCTGCAACCTCACTGCAGTGGATTATCATAATTTAACCAGATTTGATTATGTATATTAATTATATATATATATATATATGTGCGTGTGTGTATCCCATCAAATCAACACTTTTCTCTGGTGTATCTGACCATTGCATCATATTACATCACTTTATGTCCAAGACATATGTTATATGGTGGTTCCCTAAAATGGGGGTACCCCCAAATCATCAATGTTATCTTCGGGTTTTCCATGAAATAAACCATCCAGCTATTGGGGATCCCCCATGACTTAGGAACCTCCAGGACAGTCGCCGTCCCAGGTGATTTTCGCCACAGGACACGTGAGATCTGAAGATGAGTCCAGCCACTGGTTTTTGACGCGGCGCTGGTTTTTCCGGGTGTTCCAAGGAAAACCCAATGGTGATGGCACTATAATCATTGCATCAGGAAAAACACATATGCTGAAAGGTTGAGCTCATAAAAGCGGGTCTGCAAAATACGAACCCCCACACCCACACAGTAACTTCTGATTTTCCCGCTTCAATAGCGAGACCCATGCAGACTTAGACACGCGCTGTACTGCCAAAGGGTCAGAAAATCTATTGAGAGCTAGGTGATATGAGATCATATTGAAACATAGCACTCCTATTCCAAACAAATGTCAATTAACCCAAACCCTTCTATGTTCCCCTACATTTTCACCACTATTTTGCTGGGTGAAGTCTACGCGTTCCAGTCTATAAATCATGAGTTAATTGTTGCTTAGAGGGCCCAGTTTCTGCACCAACTCCCACAATGAAAATGGTTCAAAAATGCAAAGCCTTCAAGCACGCATGGTTCGGTGGGTCCATGATCATTATTGACTTGGTTCAAGAGAAAATCTAACAGGATGCATTGTTTTCCTGTATTTTTTCCCCTGAACCAATTTATTTTTCAACCGTGACAAAACAATGAACATCAATGACTTAACAGTACATCACTTATATAACTATATATATATAATATAACTTACACTGAACCAACAATTTCCAACCTCCAAATTGATGACCAGTGGACCACCTCGAGGCTCAGGCGCCACGGTCGCGTTGCTGTTGGCCTTGCTGAAGTCCTTTCTGTCGGCGCTCGCTGCCGTCTTGACCGAAACACGCTACAAGCAGCCTGGACGAAGAAAGAACCGGTGAGTTTCTTTGGATGAGTGCCGCAATGTGCCGCAATAGTGCCTGTTGGTCATGTTATGTCATGTTGAAAGCTGGAATATAGTTTTGTAGTTTTTTTGTATTGTTTTATATAGAATTGGAAGCACATGACAACATATATATATATGTATGAATATATATACTGGAATTTTGTCAGTCTGTGCATTGGGACAATTTCACATGTTCACCTGCAGGTGCACCTTTTATGCCCGAATCAGTAAAAGAGCTACTGTTTTCAATTTGGTAGCGGAGCGCTGGCTCCTATCTTTTCGAACTTACCCCTCTTTTCCACGCCATAGCTTGCACCACGACTTTCGCTGCTTTTGCTGCCGGTGGACGGCACACGACACCCTGCACTACGAGCACCACGAGCCCTACGAAGCCTGGCAAGCTGGTCTACTTCCTCGGCACTTGCTTGGTCCTGAACGCCTTCGACCTTCTTGTGTATTTGGAGGTGTTCCTTCTGGTCTCCTTGGCGAACCATTGCTGGCAGCTAGCATCCATACTACTTGGTGTACCCCTTGGACCTTGTGCAGACCTTGACGGCGCACTTCCAGGACTTGCCCAAGTACCTGAACCAATGGCTGCAAGCACTTCAGCTGGCAGCGGCATCCCATTGGATGAATACCGGAAGGACGTTCCCCCCGGTTGGGAACCGGGCAATCCCCGGTACCCATTGAAGCAGTACCTGGAGAGGATCAAAATGTGGTATAGACTGTATGATGGGCCAGATTAGAACGTTGGACCCTTGATGGCAGGCAGACTTCGTGGACGTGCCCAACAGATAGCAATGACCTTGAGGTTAGCAGACCCAACGGGTCATGTGGATGTGGGAGACGCTGCACTAGTTCGACTATCAGTCGACGAAGTGCACGACCCTACAACAGGAGCACTTCTACAAGCTGCAATTCCCTCAGGAGTTCAAGCTCTTCTACATGCACTCAAATCAGCGTTTGGAGAGGCGGAGCAGCTTCAAGCAACTCGTGCCCTCGAGCTGTTCTTTGAGTTCAAACGTGGAAAACTTCCGATACCGGAGTGGTCAGTGCAGTGGGAACTCAACTACGAGGAAGCAGCTCTTCATGCAGGACTTGAGGTGAATCCAGTGGCCAAGACCTACTTGTACCTGAAGTCAAGCCAACTCGGACAGAAGGCCATTGACGACCTCCTGCTGCAGGCACACGCCGACATGCGGCGCTTTGAAGAGATCAGAACGTTGCTCCTTCGGATGGCTCATCGTCATGCTGATCAACCAGGAGTTCTTTATGAAGAAGCTGGACACCAAGCATACTATGGCGATGATGCTGAATCGACCTCATGGAGCACCGTCACAGACCCTCGACATGAAGAATGGCATGATGACGATCTCTACGCCTGGTATGAGGACTGGTATGATGGAGACGGCAACTACTACGAGGACTACCTCTACGACCAGGAGGAATGGCCTGACTCTTGGTATGAGTCTGGATTCGATGAAGAAGGTCCTGCAGAACAAGCTGATGGAGATCCCACGGAATCCAATGCCAATGACGAGACCTTTTACAAGGGCAAAGGAAAATCCAGAGCAAGCACAATGGGCTTGGGGTGTTCTACATGTGGCTCCAAATGGCACAACACCCACAGCTGTCCTTTGAACGACCAGTCCAAGGGCAAGAACAAGGGCTATGGAAAGTCCAAAGGTTATGGAAAAGGACATGGCAAAGGCTTTGGAAAACCCTTCAGAAAAGGATTCAACAAAGGCAAAGGATACGGCAAGAAAGGCAAGAGCTACTCCAAGAAGGGCTACGGGAAGCGTGGCTTTTGGTCCGAAGAACTTCCTCGTGGCTACCAGGACTACTATGGTGGATCCTACTTGATGAACTTCAAGGACTCTCCAAAGAACACCATGGCGGCTTCTTCGAGCTCTACGCCCATGCAGAATGTCATCAAGCTGGACTCACCGCAGAAGGAGGAGCTCTTGACAGGCAAGAAAGTCCGCTTCGAGGACAAGATCCAAACAACGGAGGCTGATGAGAAGGTCAACAAGACTTTGAACTTTCCAGAGATTGCCACAGAGAACCACGACCTCTACCACGTCGTTCGTGGCCAAAGAGTTTGTGGCCTACTTGTAGATCCAGGTGCCGCCAGTGGACTTGTGGGAACCGAGACACTTCGGGAGCTCATGGAGGCGATTCCTCAAGCCGACCACCACAAGATCACCTGGGGCCCATCGACTACTTCAGTCACTGGCATTTCTGGTCAGAGTGATTCAACTTTGGCCCGCATCAGCCTGCCGATCGACATCAACAACGACGCTCCTGCGAGCTACACAGCCGACCTGATCGGTGGCCAAGGATCTCTATGTCCTGCCCTCTTGCCGAACACTTCGCTGCGACAGATGCGCTCTGCAGTCTTCACAGAATGGTTTGACAACGGTGATGGCATGATGGCTTGCTCTCCCAATGGACTTCGACTTGACCATCCTGATGCCAATTTGGTGATCATGCGCATCGTCCTCACAGAGAGCGGCCACTACATCATACCCATCAACCAGCAGAGCGAGTATGACATCAGCGATGATGACAAGATCAACATCAAGAAGATGCTCCAGGGAAACTCAAAGCCCTACCAAACGACAACACTGGAGCAGACTGGAAACAACATCGACGACACAGAGAACCTTCTCAATGGCGACAAGAACCAGATTCCTTGCGACTCCCAAGACAAGCTTCAATTTGCAACTGACGAAGCAGCTGGCAACTTGATCCACGATGGACTTCGAATGGATCCTGTCTCCACTGGACTTTCCGATGGACTTCGAGGAGACTTGAAACAAGTTGCCACTGATGAGAAGCCGATCCAGGTCCTCTTTGGGAAAGACTACAACATCGACTACGATGAGTCCACCACGGAGTATGCTGGTGACATCTTTCCTGGGCATAGAAGATGGCAAACTTCGCTACTTGCAGAAGATGTACAAGGCCATTCCAGAAGAATTCTACTCCAAGCAGAAGGAGGTCCCTGTCACTCCATGCAACGCCCGTTCATGGGCCAAGAAGCAGAAGGGCAAGAAGTTCCACTTCTGGGAATGGTGCTCAGGCTCTGGACGCCTCAGCCTACTTGCACTTCTTTCTGGACTTCGTGTGCTTTTCCCAATCGACTATCGATATGGCTGGGATCTTGGATTGCCTGAACATCAACGCATCATCTACGAGGTCGAGCCGGACATTGGCGGTGGACCTGATGTGCTGTTCTACAGCCCGACATGTCGTCCCTGGTCGATCTCCTCAACCAAACGTGACCTGGACCAGACGCAGCGCGAGAGAGCTGCTGAGATGCCCACCATCGACTACATCAAGAAGAAGTTCAAGAGACGATCCAAAGAAAAGCAAGGCAACGTGCTTGAACAACCATGGTCCAGTGCACTTTGGAGCCAATTGGAAGATCTTCCTGGTGAACGCTTCAGGACTGACCAATGTCGATACCGAGCTCAAGACGAAGAAGGCAATCCCATCCTGAAGCCAACTGGCTTCCAAGCTGACTTTCATCTACGACAAGCTGTCTCGAGATGCAATGGTCATCATGGCCGAAAACATGGATGGCTACAAGGTGCTGTCGCTGGCATGAACCGCACAACGATGGCAGCTGTCTATCCTGAGCAACTTTGCCGAGCACTCATACGAGATGTGAAGAAGTTTCTCTCCTACAAGAACACTGTGGAGGACTACTACAAGTGCCAACGTTGCTCTATGGGCAGAGCTGCAACAGCTGACATGGAACACTCGTTCCTTCCTGGTGAATGCCGCTACGGCAAATGGCCTGAGGGAGAAGGACCTCGTGAACGGAAACGACTAGAACGAGAACAACAAGATCAGGACAACATCTTTGAGAACTTCCGCAAAGAGGCACTGAGAAATCCCAAGGTCATGCAAGGAAAGCTGGCAGCTCACCCAAGCATCTCCTTCGACAGCGAGCAAACTGCGATCCTCAAGATGTGCATCATCAACTTGCTGTCTTCAGCTGTGGACAAGTTCGACAAGACTGAGAAGAAGAAGGATGACCAAAGCTATGTGCATTGGCTGGAAGATCCTACCTCACTTGGATGGCTTCAGCGAATCCTCAAGGACTACATGAGAGTTCAAGGTGCCATGGCATGTCTTCAACCTTGGAGCACACCAACTCCTGAGCCTCAACTTTCAGTTGATGAAGCCCCACTTCGACTACTTCTTCGAGGCTCCATCGAAAGTTGGAAGATTGGACAAGTTGAAGACCTTCGCACTTTGTCGCTCAGCCAATGGCACGAACCCATTGAGTTGGATGAGGACTGGCTCATTGCCTTCTTTGGTGCTGACCCAGAAGGTGAACCAACTACATCCTCTTCTGCGTCTTCCATCAAGGCCATCAAGGACAAGGATGCCGATGATGATCCTGGTGGAGAACTTGCTCTACTACCACAACCTGAACTTGAAGAAGAAGCAGCTGAAGAACCTGCACATCATCCTGCATCACTACGACCCATCTTCGACTTCCGACGAGTCTTTGCCAGACTCCCACGTCTTGCTGGAACCGATGACATCACAGCAAAGAGACTCATCCTGGGACTTCATGAACGACTTTGGCACGCTGGGACACAGGACGTCAAGAACATCCTGATCAGATGCGGCATGCCTCACGCTGTGTGGCGACTGACTGGTGATGCAGTTTCATCTTGCAGGATATGCCGCAAGTTCTCACGTGCTGGACGACGTCCTCAATTCAAAGGAGCCAACCTCAGCATGCAGTTCAACGAGATGGTCCAAGCCGATCTCTACAACTATGATGGCGAAACCTTCCTCCTGGTCATTGATGAAGCAACCAGATACAAAGTAGCAACCAAGTGTGAAAGCCGTGAGCTGAAACACATCTTGGGCGCTCTGATGAGGTGCTGGATTCGCTACTTTGGCCCGATGAGGACACTGGTTTCAGATCAAGAGACGGCTTTGATGACTGTCCATGCTGGAGTTGAACTTCAACGACTTGGCATTGCACGACAGCCTGGTGGAACCACATCCAAACTACAAGGACAACAACATACTGCCACAGGACTTGTCGAGAAGCACATCGACCTGACCAAGCTCACGATGGCAAAGATCCAGGCCGAAGCTGCAAGATGGGGCCTGGAGATAGAAGGCGAAGAGCTGGCTTGCGAAGCCTGTATGGCTGCAAACACAATCTTCAATGTGGGAGGCTACTCGCCGGTGACGATGCTGTTTGGCGTCCTCCCAAGAGGCTACTTGGAACCTGAAGAACCTCTACAAGGAGATGAGGTTTCCCCTGATGAATCAGCCTTTGAGAGGTCCCTTCGTCTACGACAAGTTGCCCTTCAAGCCAGCCAAGCCGCCATCTTGGAGTCACGAATCTCCAGAGCCAACAGGTCCAGACCTCAACGACTGCCTGTGGAAGAGATGATCCCTGGAACCATCAAAGTGGAGCTCTTCAGAGATGATGGAGGTGGATATGGTTGGAGAGGCCCTGCAACAGTACTCCAAATCAATGAAGCTGCAGGCACTGCGATTGTGGAGTTTCAGCAGAGGCCCTACCTGGTTGGACTACGTCACCTTCGACCTCTACGGGAAAGCTATTTGCAGTTCCTCAATGAAGCCTCAACTACAACTTCAAAAGAAGCTGAACAGGCTCTACTACGCATGAAGATGATTGTGGAGGACTGCACGCCCTACAAGCCAAACACCATGGGCGAGATCTTGAAGATCGAGAACGGTGAGAACAAGATGCTACGCTTCCCCAAAGAAGATAGCGACACAGTCAACCATATGCTCAAAGATGCCAAGACATTCCTGGACTTCCACTACAAGCATGTAGCCTTTCATGGAGTGCGCTTCGGAAAAGGCATGAAGACCATTTTGGTGCCCAAGTTCTCGAAAGGAACATTGATCACCTGGTCTGAAGGAATTGTCGGCATCGCTATGACTGAGCACAACGTGGGCTCCAACATCCACATCAAGGAGCTCTTTGTCAAGAACATCGACAAGCTCTGTCATCTCTATCTCTACGGCTATGTGCAGTACCAGACAGAGGACTCATGGAGCACAGCAAGAATCTCAAGACCACCTGTGGTCAAAGATCAACCAGACCAACCTGATGACGATTCAATGTCTACTACCAGTTCACCTGAACCTCAACCAGAAGAAGAGCGAAGTCTGAAACGTGGCGGTCCTGAGACCAGAACTGTGACTTTGGCTCCTGAACGGAAGCGACAGAAGCTCCACATGAGCTCTCTTTGGTGGATGCTACAACGACCAAAGAAGATTCGACTTCCTCCTGATGACATCTGGTTTGAGGATCAACATCGGTGGACGCAAAAGAAACTACTTTCTCTACCAGCTCAACATGATCAAGTACCTCGACGGCCTTTGCTTCACATGCACTGCCGCACTGAAGCTGACCTGAGAATCTACCTGTCTGATGGTGCCATCTACCGTGTGGATGAGGACACAGACGTGTTGGATGAAGCCAAGGTCCTACAACATTGGCCAGACTTTGAAGCTAGCGACAAAGCTGAGCTCAAGCAATTCATCGACGAGAAGGTCTTTCGAAAAGTTCCTCTTGATGAACTACCACAAGGCACAGCCCTGGTTGATGCTACATGGGTCAGAAAGTTCAAGCGCACAGCCAACAAAACCCTCAAAGCCAAGAGCAGACTCTGTGCGCGTGGCTTCCTGGATCCTCAGAAAGAGGAATTACCCACGAGATCAACGACGGCTACAAGACTGAGCCAGAGGTTGGTGCTTTCTGTTGCTGCAACACATTCCTTCTCCGTGAGATCCTGGGATGTGAGTGGCGCTTTCTTGAAGGGCCTGACGTTCAAGCGCATCCAAGAGATCCTCCAGAAGAAGGGCATTGCAGTTCCTGACAGGAAAGTTGCCATCATTCCTCCACCGAATGTTTGGAGACATCTGGCTGAGTTTGACCCACAGTTCTTTGTGGCCGAAGGCGATGAAAACCGATGGGCATTGCTTTGTGAGAAGCCTTCCTATGGACTGGTGGATGCCCCTTTGGCATGGCAGCTATCGCTCTTTGAAACTTTGGAAGAAGGTGGCTGCTGTCAATCCCTTTTGGATGAAAACATGTGGCACAAGAAATGTCCGAAGACTGGCAAGCTGCAAGGAGTTCTGACAACACATGTGGATGACATTGCAGTTGCCGCCACAGACCAGTTCCTCACCGAGCAGTACAAGTTTCTTTCTGACAGGTTTGGCAAGATCAGTGAAGAGAAGCCACCATTTCAGCATTGCGGCTCTCGATGCTCCCAAACTGGTTCCACCTTTCAGATCGACCAGCAGGAGTTCATCGACTCTATGAAGATCATGGACTTGAAGGATCTTGGAACAGATATGTGCCGCCTGCTGAACCCAAAGGAAACCTCTATGTTCAGAAGTGTTTTGGGTGGCCTGCTTTGGATCACGGCAACTCGCCTTGACCTTGTCGCAGAGATTGGCGTCTTGCAGTCACGTGTGACGAAGGCGACTGTTCAGGACATGCACATGGCCAACGGCATTGTCAAGAAAGCCTAGATGATCCAGTACAAGGGCCTCGGAATCACCTTCAAGCATTTCTCTACCTCAACACCTTGGAGATTGGTGGCTGTCCATGATGCATCATCTGCATCGAAGGGACGAGCATATTCCCAAGAGGGAATCATGATCCTGTTGATGAAGGACCACCTCAACCTGGACTTACGAGTTCACTCCATCACTGGACTGGAAGTGAGTGAAGAGATGTTTGGTGGAGAAGCTCACATACTATTTGCTCATGGAGCTCGGGCGAAGCGCATCAGCTACTCGACTTCACACTCCGAAACCTTGGCAGCCATATCTGGTTTGGAAACGGTTTCCTTGGTGGCGCTACGCCTTGCTGAGTTGCTCTCCCCGATCAAGAAACCTTCTCTACAACAACTTGCTGCTCTTCAAGAAGCTGGAGTACCCTTCTTGCCTGTGGATGCCATGACAGACTGCAAGGACCTGTACTCCTTGACCACAGGCCGAACAGCCTTGCCTCAGGACAAGTCCCAGAGGGTGTACATCCTGGTGCACCGAGAGGCGCGACTTTGCGGCCGACTTCGTTGGATCATCCTGGTGCCGACCCAGTCAATGGTGGCAGATGATGAGTCGTCAACTACTGCATCTACTATCGACTGGCCTGGTGATCTTTCGAAACGAAGATGGACATCCTTTGGAAGCACGACGGCTACCTCCTGTCATCGACTTCACGGAGGACGACTTGGTGGAAGGTGATGAGAAATGGATTCATCATCTGATGACTCCCAACGACATCAAGATGGTGCAGCACTATACTAATTACATCCAGACCTATGACATCATCGAGCTCTACACCATGGACTTCCTCTACAAGCTTCTGGCTTTTGGCGGCTCTATGTGCAGCTCAACTTGGACGTGGAAAAGCTCAAGGAGAACAGTGCCCTGTGGAAGAGGGCGAAGAATTCAACACACAGAAGGTCATCATCTATGTGATGACCGCCATTTGCATTGTGATGAGCATTGCCATTTTTCACTTGTGGCAATGTGTGAAGAGGATGGCTATGTTTCTGAACGAAGAGACCATCCGCATGGTGCAGCCGCTCTCCCGAGCAGATCTGGTGAATCGCATTATGGCAGCCGAGAACAACGTCCTCGAGCTCCAGATCCAACTGAATGACAACATGCGGGACATTGACATCCTCTACAGAACTTTGCGGCGGCGTGCTGGACCTCATCCTGAAGAACCTTCGGCAAACAGGCCAAGACACCGAGACCGACGACCTGCTGAAGCAGAACCAGAGGGCGAGCTTGGTTCCCGTGAACAAGAACCAGAGATCGAGCGCGCCTTCAATGAGACGGCTTCAAGATCTCGAGATGGTGGAAGTGATGAAGAACGAGGAGAAGATTCAGGACGTGGCCCTTCCGAGATGATGGACAATGCGTCAATTGATGAAGTGACGCACGACATGGATGAGCACCAGAGGCGCCATCGCAGAATGTGGAACAGACTCCACATTATGCACGTGGAGGCGAACAACATGGAGGTCTACCTCTACACCTTGGTCCAGCAGCATGGCCCTGACTACGTGGTTCCGATGTTGGACATCATGAACCTCTATGAAGAACATGCTCCGAGCATTGAAGCTCCAGGAGACTACAGAGCTCAGGAAAACTTCATGCACCAACAGCTTCCTGACGGAACCTGGCGCTTCATGCTGAACGAGTTCTCCGAAGAGTTTGGCGACAACGAGAACCACTTCGTGTCGCAGTTGGGCCTCTATGGATTCAGAAATCGCAGAATCATCCTGCGAGAGAACGAAGACCTGACAACCCGCGAACGAGAAGACCAGGTGGAGAATTTGTATAGCCATTTTCGACTGTATGACGGCTAAAACAGCCAACCATACATATGGCAGCCCATACGCAAAACTCCAACACAGGAGCAGACTGGAATTTTGTCAGTCTGTGCATTGGGACAATTTCACATGTTCACCTACAGGTGCACCTTTTATGCCCGAATCAGTAAAAGAGCTACTGTTTTCAATTTATATAATGCTTAAGATACTGAAATATCTTCATCGATATGTATTTCTTGCAGGTACTTTAAGTTACAGCGTGATAGAAGATAGTGGCCACCGGGTCACGGTTCGCCAGCAAGGCTTTGATGGAAATATTGTCATAACTTGTGGCGCATAGACATAGTCAATTTGGACATCAACCTTTCTCTACATCTCTGTGAGGAAATACATGGTTTTATCTGACAAATATTGCGCTCCTTTCAAACCAAACAATTGCATCACAGTGTTGGAACCCAGCAAGCGATGCTGCAACGGGCAACGGTTGAAATGTCAACTCATTTTGTCACAGTTTGATCGTCAGAAGCCGGCCCTCAGTTTATAGCAATTCCCAGATAGACAAGTATTTCCAGGATGGTGTAGATGATTGTAGATGATGTTTCTTCCATTATTTCATATTATTTCCAGGTGTCCAACTTTTATATCTATTTTGGGGTTGCTGGAGCTCCATCTTGTTGTATTTATATCTACTTTTATATCTATTTTAGGTGTCCATGTTGGAGCTCCATCTTGTTCTTCTCAACGGGGACGTGCTGGACACTGTATTTATTGGGTGATACCCGACCAAGCGCGGGTGTTGTCTCAGGAACAGGAATATCTGGGAAGCTAGCACCTTGTTGAAAATGCAGAGCCTCGGCCAAAACCAGGCGATTTCATCAAAATCAAAAGTTTGTCAATCATGGATAAAACTACTAGGTTGACAGTTGACAGCACCTGTATTTTGAAGAGAATATATATGTATTATGTATGTATGTATATATATATATGTAATTATATGTATCATGTATATCCGACATTAGACCATACAACCATGGATTCAACAAAAACATAGCAGTTCCACAACCACTGTTTTCATACCTTCCATGGCCCCACTCCTGTGAAGAAACTGAAGAAATGCGGTACTTGTACAGAAAGGTGCCTGGTCAATGGCTTCAAGATTGTGTTTTTGTCCGTGCTTTCTGGTAATGTTGGTAAAACAATGCCGTTTGCACCATCCCCCATATCACCATAAATAGTATAAACCATTTCCAAATTGGTGTTTTTTTTGTTTACCCCCATTCGTGTGATTCAATGAATTAGTGATCCACAAGTTGAGCATGTTGGGATCATTCAACCAGACCTTGCAACTCGACCCGGCAATCAAACATGGCAATGGACAACCCCCATTTCATCCATTCATCCCATTTCTATTCTTGTCTCCACTAAAACCCTCCATTTGTTTCAGGAATTTCCAGCTATGTAGACATGAGTACAGAAGGGTAATCCTTTCTTTGTCGCTCTGCAAGGAGTTTTGTCGTCGCTGTTCTGTTGACACAAGTCCGGAGCGAGCATCTTGGTGTCTCTATCCGTGGCCGACTAGGAACAGACTCGGTTGAGATACGAGAATCATGGGGGGGTTCACCAAGGTGATTGTAGTGCGCTTGGAGCATCGCACCGAGAATTTGAGCTTAAGCTACGTAGTTTGTCCCTGTGGGAATCCCTAAGCTGTAGAACCTACCTCAAGATTTCCGACTGTGGGTCTAAAGATGGCTTCTTTTGCATTCGAACATGTTGCAGATTCCCCTATGTTGACTCTTCATGATTGTTCCAATTGATTGGCAAAACATTCTACCTAATTATGCAGGCAACACTTCTGGATACAGTCTGTAGCTACGGCTTACGTTGCAGGTATATTTCATCTAAACGCATACAACTATCTATTAATTACATAAGTAAAGTGCTCAGCAATCCCACAATCCATTATCACGTAGCATTGTATGTATCATGAATATAGTAACACAGTAACATAATATAGATAGATATTATGTATACTAATACATATTATATATATAGATGATAGACCATGTTGCTTATGGCTCTGGTGTTCATGGTATAGCGCCCGAGGCCGCTCCAGCTGTGCCCTCAGCCCTTGACGCTGACATCGCTTCCATCAGGGCGATGTATGGATCGCCATGGCTGGGATCGGTGGACCTGGACCGTGCTGCTCGCAGAGGTTAGCTGCTGGGCTGCAGATGATTTTAGTGGATGATTTTTTTTCGGAGCGGCTATGACTTCATTGAGCCATAAAAACGAGCCCTATGCCATCTCATGAAATACTTGTTGGTTGATAGATTTACCTACTATGGGTTATCAGAATACCCAAAAACAAAAAGTAGCAGAGGTCCCTGTATTGACATATTAACCAATCAACCAGTTTATTTTAATGGCTCAATTGATGATTCTCAGAAAATTTGTTTCTTTATTTTGTGTGAGCTATCCGTTTTAAGGGGATATGGACCCAGAACAGGTGTCACTTTGCAGGATTAACACATATTGCACCACCATCACCACTGATTTTAAGCTGAGCTGGAGCCAACGATTTGATGGGTTGCAGATGGTTACATTGATTCATCAGTTGGGATTCATCAAATGAAAATACATGGACACATCATTGGGGATTTCACCAACTAACTGCCCGGATTTCAGGGATTGAAAGAAGTTGCAGTATCGGCACCTGGCAAGTCGCTGTTTCTCGAACTTCAATTGCCAGTTTCAATGTTGGTGTCCTTCTTTTGACGTACGTCAAGTGTCAAGTGCCTGTTCGGTCCCGAAAACTCGCTTGCCCGGAGCGAGGCAATGGATGGTTGTCTGTGGCGATCTTGACACGCCTGAGCGCGATCGCAAAGTTTGTCTGCAAAGCGGCATGTGCGCCCAGCCTCTATGTGGCCTATTGCTTTCTTGGTGCCTTGGCGGGGAACATGGGACGAGAAAAACCATCGAAATAAAATAAGACACTAATATCTACGGGGGCTGGTAGATAGACTATATATGTATATAATTTATATATGATATATATATGTATATGTATATACAATCTATATGATACTATATATATGAATATAATTTATATATGATATATATATTATTTATAATATGTATATATATATAAAATTATAGTAACTATATATATATTATGAAATATGTTTATATGTATATCATATCATATCATATTATACTATATTATATTATATTATACTATATTATATTATATTATGCAATATATTATCTATTTTATTATCCGATATATTATTATATTATGTTATACTATATTATATTTTACAATATATTATATATTATATTATATTTTATTTTATTTTATTAGATTATGTTGTGTTATGTTTTATTAATATATATATATATCAATATATCAATATATATATATATGATATATTAAGTATGATATTATATATATATATGATATTATATATATGATATATATATATATATATATGTAATGTATATGATATATATGTAATATATGATCCATATCAGATCATACCATATCCACAATGATCGTGGAGTTTGAAAAGGGTAACCTTATCGGGGTCGCTGCCAGCGGCTCCGAGTCTCTCCCTCAGCCAAAGGTGTGGAACCAATCGATACAGATCTAGACGGTAGTAAACAACATATCCCATGATTGTTGTTAGCATGCTGTTGGCTTCTAAAAACAACTGCTCATATGTTAACCAACTAACTTCGTCGTGACCCTGGACATAGAGTCCCAATTGTTTTCATGCCAGATTTTGCTTCTATGAAGCTTTAGAGGAGAGAATCCCATAATATCCCATATCTATTGTTTTATGCACAACACTAGATGTTTTCCGAAATATGCTACGTTTGGCAGATTTTAATGATATCAATTGACCTTCAATCCACACCAGGTTGGAACCAGTTCAAACCCCAGTTGTTCGCCTCCGTTTTGATCATGACCATCTCCATCGTTCTTTACGCCAAAGAATCCATCGAACTTCTCTTGCGCTTCGTGCGGCTACGGCTGGGTTGTGCTGCGCCGGCTCCTGGGCGTTGACGACTTCTCGGTTTGGATACCTCAAGGGGTTTGTCAATTGGGGATTTACCCACGAACTACGCGTGATTTTGTGGGAAAATGGAGGAAGAATGTGATGAACCACTGGATGGAAGGGGGTGCCCGATTTTTTGGACAAAGTCACACATGATTTGCAGAAGTAGTGTGTGCATGCATAGATGAAACATGATTATCATGATTGTGAGTATCCATATAGTTGATACCCTTAAATGTTGATAAGATTGAGGGTGGTACCCCGTATGTTTGTACCCTTTTTACAAGCAAGAGTAAGAGGTAATCTGATAATCTTGCAAGATGGTACGAAACGGAACCCCACAAAAAACTGGTTTACTCAGTTTACTCCAGTTGCGGAATGGATCATAAAGACTTCGCTCGCAGAGATGGTGAAGAATTGAAGAATCGTGCACCGGCGGTTGATTTGAAGACACGTACTGTAGACTAGTGGGCCACTAGTGGGGCCACTGAGAATGATGTGGGTTGTGGTCTGAAAATGGGGTTATATCTACCTTCTCAAGTGGCAAGGGGATATGCCATGTGTATAAATCAAACATGATAATAGGTGATACCGCATTTTCAGACAAGCGCATGTCTTTTGCCAACAGATTCCGACATATCCTTCCATCAAAGCGTGACAGGAGCTTGGCATGTCGTTTCAAGCTGTACTAAGATGTACTAAGATGTATCATTCTGTCCACCCTGCATCCCTCACAACCTATCTCTGTACCATTGGTTTATTTTTCTCCACAGTGCCTGGGATAGCATTGAGGAGAAGAAGTCCGAGAGTCATCTCTGGACTGCAGGATATAGCAAGCCGGGCAAGCCGCGCCGTTTGGAGGGTGTTAAGGAAGCGCCTTAACACCTTGGGAGTGTCTCAAAACAGCTGGCATGATCAAGTTGCTTGTGGCCCTTGAAACTCATTGGTTTTCAGCTTTTTAATAATTCTTAAATGACTAAAGCAATCGACAAATACACAACCAAAGTTATTCAAATTTTCAGGTCTTACTCAAAGTGACTGGTTACCTTATGTTACCTTTAACTGTGAGATTCGGAAAAATTTGAGACAGATCCTGCGAGTAGGGGAGCAGCTACAGCTTTCAAATGTACGCCCCGCGCAAAAAAAAAAAACGAAACGGTCCTGCAATGTGGTGCTGTTCCCAGGCCGAGTCTCACATGGAGATGGGATTATGAGTTATTACACTGCGAATGAGACTAGTGACGAGTGATATTCATGGTATTTCATGGTAATAATGGTGTTAATGACAACCATGAATATCATCATAATAGTCATAGTCACAGTCATTCATAGTCATAATGGGCTATCTCGGTCAAAATAGGAACACATGGTGCTGAACCCTTTGGAAATTGGGTGGTACCCCATTGACACCCAGATCCATACATAGTAGGGTTTTACATGGTTTTACCATGTGTTACCTTGTTTTTCTCTTATTTTGAGTCGAAGGTATCTGTTGAGTCCAATGAGTAGAAAACAATTACCATCGGCCTGGTCATTTTAGTGCCGCGCGCGATACCGACCATCCCGCATTCCAATTAGGAAGTGGCTCGTAATCCACATATTATATCATATTATATATAATATACATATATATATATAATACATATATATATAATATACATATATATATATATAATATACACATATATATATATATATATACATATATATATATTATATATGTATACATATATGTATATATATGTATATACATCTATGTAGCAGCCACCGAAGAAGCAGAATGTGAACCCCACAAAGTCACGAGGATATAGAGGTTAATTCATGTTCTGACTATTTTGGGTGGTTACTACTTTTATGTATGTCTATAACGTAGAATATATGAACATACGTACATATATATATATATTGTACATACCATATATAGCATATATGTGTATTATATATATACATATTCTATATTCAATTATAATATGCTCATACACACCCAAATGGTTTGCCATGTTTCCACATGAACGTTTTGCAGATGTCAGGCAAAATGGTATGGAGCACCAGCGAAGCTCTTCTGCGCGCCAAAGAGCAAGGTGCTTCTTTTGCTATAATTTGGATGTATATAGATAATACAAGTAGCTTAGATCAGTTTAGTATGCTTTGTGTTAACCGCTATTATGAAATGATCAGGTCCCAAAAAAGTGGCCGCTTTGATAGTGAAAACGATCCACTCTGTGTGCCCATAATAAGGTAATCCATGTTGGTTGGCCGAAACTAACTGTGAACCAACTCGTTGTCAAATCCGTATCGAATGGTTGTGAATGGGTGTTGGGGTGCAGACGAGGCATATTTTATGTGGTAAGCTTCGTGACGAAATATGTACTGTATAGTATGTGTATATATGTTGTCGTGTATGTGTATATATATATACATGCACACACATCATGGAGATGCATACCCCCCACGCAACAACGTAAAGGGGTCAACAGTAGTGACCCCCAAAGAATGGATGGTTTCAGCTCCTACAGATAGCCGAGAGTGAGTGGGGGTTTGAGTTGGCGCATACGAGTTGCCAACTCTGAGGGATCATCCCTTGTTTCTGAGGGATAATAACTTGCCCACAATGGCTTTCTTGGGCCTTCATCTCTATCACTAAGTATATGTTGTTTTGTTCACAATGTACAGCCCATCAATCATCATCAATCTAACTAAGGATGTTCCATACATAACTGGATGGACGTAGATAAAGGTCACGCGTGTGGTGTTTTCGCATTTATCCCATGAATCCAACTGGGATATTCTTCATTGCTACACTCCCTGTGTAATTGGGCGATCAAAGAAATACCCAGTAATATATGCCATATGTATAAAACCTAGATATTGCATACATCAGCCACATATTTCATTTATATATATATATATATAATTGTTACACATCCCCAAAAACATCCCAAACATAGAGCATATACATCCCATCTATATGCATATATGCTATATATATATATGCTATATATATATGCTATATAG
>Ga0126342_10001700_pt1 | contig 31985 bp, 30 predicted proteins | sample Cyp1metagenome_FD_92528 | JGI IMG/M metagenome (GOLD analysis project Ga0126342, IMG submission 92528) | Coral microbial communities from Lord Howe Island, Old Settlement Bay, Australia - Cyphastrea 1 metagenome | ecosystem: Host-associated > Invertebrates > Cnidaria > Coral ...
CCAGGGGCCCTTTTTGACCAGGGGCCTCTTGGAGGACCCCGCGCCCTACGCTCCAAACCCACCAGGGGCCCTTTTTGACCAGGGGCTTTTTGTAGGACCGCCCTTCAAACGCCAAAACCACCAGGGGCCCTTTTTGACAGGGGCCTCTTGGAGGACCCCGCGCCCTACGCTCCAAAACCATCAGGGGCCCTTTTTGACCAGGTGCCTCTTGGAGGACCCCGCGCCCTACGCTCCAAAACCACCCGGGGCCCTTTTTGACCAGGGGCCTCTTGGAGGACACCCCGCCCTACGCCCTAAAACCACCTAGGGGCCCTTTTTGACCAGGGGCCTCTTGTACGACCGCCCCCCAAACCCCAAAACCACCAGGGGCTCTTTTTGACCAGGGGCCTCCCGAAACACCAAGACCACCAGGTGCCTTTTTTGAACAGGTGTCTTCTACCATGCAGCATAAACCGCCCAAACTTAAGTTCGCCCAGAGCACCAACTTAAGCAAAAACCTGCCAAACTTAAGTTAAGGCCAGGTCCAAACTTAAGCACAAACCGCCCAAACTTAAATTCGCCCAGGGCGCCAGCTTAAGCACCGCCAGGCCCCAACTTAAGCACCGGCCCCATGCCCCGACTTAAGTGCCCCTGCAGGCCCCAACTCAAGCATGGCCCCCATGCCCCAACTTGAAAACAGCCTCCCGGCCCATCCTTACTATCCAACTTAAGCACAGCCCCAATCCCAAATGCATCTTAGAAAGCGATGCAGGCCCTTGTTAAACCATGTCATGACATGTTTTGAGCCAAGCCCTTCTCGAGTCAACATCCTTCCTGGGTCGGCCCCTACATGCATTATCTTCCCAGAAAAAAAACAACATACAAGCCAAGGGGCATCGGGCTCCTCCGGCTGCAATCAGGTTGGCAATGCTTGGGCTGCAATCAGCTTGGCACGGCCTTTATATGACTAGGCTTTGTGGTCATGTGTTCGGAAATCGGCATATGTTTCACTGGGCAGCACTGAGCATGACAGTAGTGAGCATCTGAATGCATGACGATGCATGACGTAACACCACAGCAGCCCTTTTTTCCTCGCTGCGCCATTGGCTTTGCTAGCTAGGCAGCACTATAAGCCCACGCTGTCCCATAATTCGTAGGCCGGGGCAACCGTGAGAAAGAAATCTGTACAATATAGTATGCTACCGGACTTTGTGGATGTTTTGGTTTCACGCACCTACATCTCTACATCAACAATGCCTTCGGCTGCTGCCCATGCAACGGCTGCCGGGTACGGTTTACCCTTGGCAACAGCTGGGAGCAAGCTTCTCCGCAGCTCCCGCCGCAGCCGCCACCAAGCCCGTCGCCACTTCCTGCTGGCAGCCGGCTCTGCACCCCGGTATTTCTCATAGTTACGAATATGGTAGCGCAACTCCCTGACCCATGGTAGCCACCTCTGCCCGACCGACAAGTTGCCCTTGCTCCACCGGCACTCACACAGGAACTCACGCCCAGCACCACAAAGTTGCGGCGCTGCAGGGATCGGTTTGCCGCGCAGCAATACATGTAGCCGTGCCTTCTGCTTATGTGCCCAGCTGGTTGCCTTGCTGAACCTTGGGCTTTCGCCCGCGCGGCGACGGAAGTCGTTTTGTGCATCCAGCGGCAGCAGCAGCCCGAGGATGCCAAAGGTGAAAGCAGCCTCGTAGACCGGGCTCCCCTTCTCCCGCCAGTGTTGGAGCCGCGCGGTGATGTGACCCTTGCCCTGGGGGCTGCTGGCGGCGTGGCCGAAAGCCTCAGGGCAGCAAAATGGGCAGCGTGGGCCATCTCGCCGCCGCCCGATTTTGCTCGGCCCTCCAGCGCCATCAGCAGCGAAGACGCAGGGTCGAGGGGCACCGCCTGCAGGGTCTGCGAGGCCACAGCAACGTTGCGGCATCATAGCTGGGGTGGCCTAGCTGTGAAAAATTTGAGCTTGAACCTTATAGAACGGCTGCGAAAGGAACACAGATTGCAACAGCAGGTGCCCACATGAAAATTTATAAGAATTATTCAGGGTGCCACCTGTCGATTTTACGTTTTCCTGCTGCCTTCAATTCTGCTGGTGCAAATCAGGAACGGGAAGAGCAGACCAAAAAAAGCGTGAGGGTCGAGAACTCTGGCGTCGCGCTTTCCTTTTATTTACAGCATTCCGTGGTGAGGTCACTTGCCGATGTTTGTTCAGATTTTGCTTGGTGTTGCCGCCGGCGTTTCTCCCTTGTGCTTTTGTTTGTGGTAGCTTCTTTAGGTTTCATGCTTGAAGGTTGCCTTTTTTGGGGCAGCTGCTTGACGCAAGAATCCATACTTCAGGTACTGTACCCGTTCCAGATTTGCTGATAAGGACCTGCAAAGGAAAGAAATCCCACGCAAATTTTCACATTTCTTCAGCCACCCGCCTTTTTTCACATCTGGGATGGGCACTTGCTAAGCTCTCGTCGCTGCCCGGAAATGGCGTATTTGCCTCATTGATCTGCTGATATCCTGCTCGCTGCCAAAAATGGCTAACTCAGGTATGGTTGCAATCTGCTCTCGGGCAAAGAGCAAGACGGGAAAGCCGCAACATTCTGCCCAGGCTAGCAGGAAGGCCGGGTAGCGCGTTGCTTCTGTCCCGTGTACCAGCACAGGGGAGCGGCTGATAGGTGCCCAGGTTGGAGCGTATGATGGGCTAAGATGATGGCAGAAGATGTTCGCAAGGACTTCCAGGTTCATGTTGTCGAACAAGGGGTTGTGAGGCCCGTGCATGGATAGCACCATGCTGCCCATATCTGGGTACGCGGCCAACTCTTCCCAATTGCCATAGAAATCGCTCACCCAAGTCTGGAGATCTTCGGCTGTTGGAGGGCGGGGATTCAATGCATAGGTCTCGTCCAAGAGCAGCTGCATGCTGCGACCAGGGAGTGCGGGTGAGGGATTGATGGGAATGAGCCGGGCGGTAGCCAGGGTTCCCGGGTTGAATCCAGGCAGACAAAGGCTGCCGTGCAGCACGGCAGCGCAGAGAAACTCGTTCAAGTTTTCGATCTGCTCTTTTGCCATCTGCACCTGGCGCAACTGCGATTGGCATTTGCGAGCTGCTTTGCAAGTGGCAAGGAAAGAGACTAAGGCCCAGCCGCCCAGAAGTTCCAGGATGCCGGCACAGATCGGATCCCATACTGCCGCAGGCAGTGCCATGGCTTGAAGCAACGTGCAGCCGCAGGCAGAAGCAAGTGTCAGCAGGCGTCTGTTCTTTTCGCTTGGACCCAAAAGGAAAAGGCGGAGATATGCATGCCAATTGTGCTCAAAAGCTTTTGCATTTTTGACGCGCAAGCTGGACCCTCATATTTTCGCAATGCATTCATAAATTTTATTTGTAAATACACACATAGTTACATATTAAATACAGAATGCGCTCAAATAATAGTCATAATAGTGTTGCTTGCCGATGCCAATCGTACAAGCAAATCATCCAGCAATCATTCAAAGCGCCGATTTTTTTGGGTCACGCGGCAATCAAATGGAACTATCGGGGCATTGTCTGTACATCTGTACATTCGAAGCGCAGATCCTGCAGCAAGCTTGCGTCAGAAGTGCTGCGCTCATGAGGCCATTTGGTGCCGCGCCGGCTTAGAATAGCCTAGAAGTATACTTCACAACCGTTGCCACCTCGAGCCAATACCTTTGGGCAAAGCATCGCAGAGCACCGCCCACAGATGAGGACCGGAGCAAGTTGCGTATTTCCGGTCAACAGGCAAGACGGATCGTTGTGTATCAAGGGCACGGTGTCTGAAGCATTTGCGAATAGCAAGCGGTCTGCAGTGGGCCTTATAGTGACGCACTGGCGGCACAGATAGTATTTGGCGCACAGCTGTTTCGCGGCGTCATTCAGCAAGCGGCATCCAGCCATGTGCACGGCCTGGCCGGGCGCCACGAAAACGCGGGCGCCCCGCGACCCCGCAAAGGGATCGCTCTGGGCTCCGCAGGTTGGGGCCGCTTCTTGCGCGTCAGCTGGCCTCATTTGGCGTTCCGTCATGGCGACTGGCAGAAAGCTGATGCACTGATGCAGTTAGAAGGGGTGCCGTTCAACTATACAATTTATATATTCTTTGTCGTGTACGGTCATGTACGGCGGGCGGCATTTGGTTTGTGGAGCTTATGATAGCTTACGGTTATTCCACTATTTTTTGCCTGATTTTTTCTTGAACCAGAAAAAGCACTGCGGGTCCGGCCATGCTTATGTGCCAACAATCGTTGCAGTTCCCGGGCGCGCATGGGCCACCGAGGAGGTTGCAAAGTTCAACTAAGCGCATGTGTATGACCAGTCATGTGTGTGTGTGTGCATCCGTTTCGTTTGTGACAAGCGGCGGCCCTTGTGGCAGGCTGCGGCTGCACGCCTATTTTCTTTGCGAGGAAACTCATGCACCTTGGTCGGGACGGTGCTGGTTCTACCTGTCGGCTTTCTGTACACGGCGCCGGTTTGTGGTCCATATAGGGCGTGTGACTGCACGGGGCGTCTACAAAAGCGCGGTCGCACGCCCTGACCTAGAAATGATACACGGCTATATACATTGCGGGAGCTGCTCCTTCGCGAAGACATGCAGCACGTCGTCGATGAGGCACTGCAAGTCACTGAGGGCCAGGTGCTTCTGTAGTCCGGGCTCGAGGGAAAGCATCCTCTTGAAGAGGGAGCGGGCAAGGGCCAAGCCCATCTGCAAATCGTGTTTCTTCGGCTCAGGCAGGAGGCGCAAGTGACAGAGCGAGCGTTGGGCAGGCATGGGGTCCAAGTCGTTCCCAAAGACCGGTACCTCAGCGGGTTCAGGCTCCGGGTCTTGTTGCTGCATAGCTGCCTGCAACTGGGCGCACAGACGAAGGCCCGCGACAACAGGAAGGGTTGCTGTACGATGGCCGCAGAAACGCAGGATCTGCTTGAAGGCTTGGGCAACCTTCTCAATGGTCTCCATGTTGTACACGCCGGAATCTGTCATGTCCTGCCACCAGGTCAAAAGGGTCTTCTTTTCGATGGTCGGCCAGTAGGCAACAATGGGCACAGGCAGCGGAGGCTGCGCGTGGCCGCGGCACCAGGAAGGCGGCGGTGACCTGGAGCGCGCGGGCTCGGGGCTATCGAAGCTTTCGCCGTTGTCGCGCGGCTGGCAGCGCAGGGCCATGGATGTATAATTGAACTGGCGGCAAGAATACTATTTATTGGTCGTTTGCTTCGAGCTTGGCGGGTGTAGACATTGCATTTTGTTTATTGTACAAGAAAGCTTGAAATATTTTGAAATATTGCTTGGATGCTTGAAGCAGGATGAGCAAAAATTGGGCTGCAGGGTTTGGGTGACAGGTGTAATTTCATTTTCGGTATTCTGAATTTTTACCTCAGCAAAGCACCCTTCAATGGCAATCGCGATCGCTTTCCTTCAAGTAGGATGCGTCGTAGTTGGCCTTTCTGTCCACATCACGCAGCAGCTTCCACACCTGTTTTGCGAAGCATTCTGCGCGGGTAGGTTGTGAGAGCCAGCTACGGTCTGTAGAAAGTTGCCGCCAATTTGCCTGTACAAGTTAAGGCGCTTTGGCCCAGATGAAATGGTCAGCGCTTTCGGCAAGCGGGGCAGTAGCGCTGACGTTTGGCACCAGCAGACGACGGTTCTGTCCATTTCCGCTTGCAGTCTTTATTGCGGCAGGTCTGTGTCCCCTTCTCCTTTGTGTCGCGGGCAGCGCAATTCAAACAGCTTTGGCCTCGGTCCTTGCCGACAGCAACAGCGGTTGCATACACTTTCTGACAAGATCTGCAGGAGAAGAAGCCCCTTGTCCGTCTTTTGCGCACCTCTTCTTGACATTGTAAGCACACAATCCCATTGGCAGGCATGGTGACCATTTCCGGCGCGAACTCGGGCGCTGCCTTGATGTGGAAGCAGCGACAGCACTGCATCTCAGCTCTTTGCACTTGCAAGCATTTCAAGCACCTTTGCAAAGAGTTCGCATTCGCCTGCACCAGCTGCGCCCGGGGGAAGGCCTCGGCAATCTTGTTGGTCTTGCATCCGTGGCATTCAAACTTCTCCAAGCTCTGCGCGTCCAGCTTGCGCTGGCGCTTTGGGGTTACGCCGTCCTTGCAACTCCGGCACATGCCGCTCTTGTTGGCGCGGACGAGCTCCCACTGCTCGTGCGAGTAGACGTCCATAGGCAAGATCTGCTGGCAGTCCCGACAAGGGGCACAAGGCCTCCGGGCTTCGCGCACGGCTGCCCAATCGATCTCTTCCCCGCGGAGCTTCTGCAGTAGTAGGTCCGGCCCCTCCGAAACCAGGCCCCGCTGGAACAGGAATTGGCTGAAGGGCCGCATGATCAGGACGTCTTCTCTGCTGCGCACCCGCGTGGTTGCAACAGTGCCAATGGTCGGGTTGACCCTTTTGTCCACCTGCAAATCCAGAAGCACTGCTCGGAGTGTTTTTCCTTGGCTGGCATGAGCGGTCATGGAATAGGCCGGGGTCAGTGGGAGCTGGGTGCGTTTGACCTTGAGCGTCTTGACTTTCCGCCCCTTGTCCAAATACCACGATGATGACTGGGGCACGATGGGGTAGACGCCGGGTTCGTCGAGGCCTTCCAGTTGCCACTGCGCGCCGTCGAACTTGACGTAGATGATAGATGGCCTTGGCTGGTCTTCGGGCCACACCCACGAATGCACGATGCCCCGGGTTCCTCGCAGCAGCTGCTTCTCCGACCGGTCAACGTGCTCCGTCAGGGCCACCGGCATGCCAACGGCCAAAGGCAACATTCCCATCAAGTTGCTGGTGTCCTTGTCATGGTATTGGAGCCACCTGGAGAAAGGGTTGTGACTTGCATTTTAGCGGCTTGCGCGTGCTATGCAATATGTTGTGTTATTCATATATTCGGTAGCTGGTTCCAAATATAGCACGCAATAATGAATTAAGGAAAGAAGAACCGAAGTGCCAAAACTTGCTCAAGACCAAGGTGCTTGATCTTCCGGTCCTTGTCGCACATTTGTGCTTGCAGCGCCTCGCTGGATGCCACGTCCTTCGCGCGGGCCCACCGCAGCCGTGCTCCAGTATCCTTGGCATACTTCCTGGCCCGGTCCTTGTTGATCTGGTACTTGCTGTCATTGTTGGCCACAATCAGCGGAGCATCCTGGAAGCGGGGCAGGCGGAGCCGCGGGTCCTCCGGTCCAGTGATGACCCGGCGCCGCGATGTTCTTTCCTCTGGCGAGAGCTGGCAGCCTTCTACAGGAATGCCGTGGGGGTACTTGTAGTTCTTGTCAGACAAGCGGCCTGCCCGCAGTTCATCGGTGACCTCGTTCCACCACTCGTCTTTGCATCGCTCTCTTTCTGTTAGCTCCACGGCACCTTCGATGTCTTCCCAAATCAACTTCTGGCCGGCATCCACCATGGCATCCGGCGGCTTGCTGAAGTCGTTCGGTCCGACCCATTGCTTGTGCGGGATGCCTGCCAGGTATCCGCCTTGGGGCGGGGGAAGTTGTTTGAAGTCGCCGATGGCCAGCAAATTGATGCCGCCGAAGGGCCGCGCCTGGCCGTCGGCAGCGCGCTTCCAGACATCTGCTTGCGGCTTGACTTGCCGCAGTCGCTGCTCCAACTGCGCCAATAGATTGGCGGGCACCAGGCTGATCTCGTCGATGAACACGAAGCGCCAATACGCCATGCGCTTAGCATTTTGTGCGTTCAGCGGCTGCTCGAAGCTGCGCGGGTCCAGGTTGAAGCCACAAGCGTGGTGTATGGTGTCACCGTCCAGGTCGGCTGCATTGGTGGCTTGAAAAGCCAGGAACTCCCAGTCGATGCCTTTCTCGAAGCCGACCAGGTCGAAGAGCTCTTGTAGCAATTTGACTGCATGCGATTTACCGGTGCCCGGTGGTCCATGCAGGAGGTACCGCAAGGGTTCATTGCCGTCGGGTCGCACAGATGCTGCGGGCGCCATCAACCCGAGTTCCACCTTGAGCCTATCTGTCACCAGCTGAACGAGCTCAAACTGCTTGGCGTTGACTTTGCCCCGCGCGCCTTCCAGCCAATCATCAATCATGCATGCTGTAACCCGCGGGCGCACCTGTTTGAAGGCGGATGTGGTTCCAGGAAGGGGGCATCGTCAAAGTGTCGAGTCGAGAGAAATCGGGAGTGGCAAGTACAATGATGCATATTATGCAAAGCAATTCAAGGAAGTATGTGCCCTCGGTTTCTCGTCCAAGCGATATTTCATGCATTGAGCGACAGGTAAAAAATAATATTTATAGAGAAGAGCTTTAGTTTGAGCCCGCCCGCCTCAGCGACGGCGACGCCTTCGCCCAACAGGCCAACATTTGCACCATCCTTCTTGGCGCTGTTGTCCGAATCCCTTGCAGCTTTCAGCGCCACACCGTGATCCGGGGACCATGCAGCGGTGCGCTCCAACAGCTCTTCATGGCGCTGCCGGGCAGCTTCGTCGATTCCTCCCTCCTGTCGCTGCCAGATGGCACTGGATAACCGAAACATGTCCATGGTCATGTCGTAGAGGCGAGTAGGGTTTGCTTCGGGTCCTTGTCCCTGAGGGCTTTCCGCGCCGCTGCAAACCCCGTCTCCGTCTACGCTGTCCTCGACAGCTGGGTCAATCACGCCGCTGCCGCGGACGTGCGTCAGGGTCGCCTCCAGCAAATCGTTGTCGTTGAGCTCGAGGTCGGCCAGGTCGTCCACCAAATCTTCGTTGTCCGAATTCTCTTCCAAGCCATCGGACAAGCGCGCTTGCCGGGGCAAACAGTATGTGAAAACAAAATTCAAAACCAAGCGCTTTACCTCTTCTGTTTGGAACCGGACCCGTGAAGCGTGTTGGATGAGGGCTTGGGTCCAGTTCTCCGTGTCTGATTGCCAGAAGTCGCTGATGAAGGGCACAGCCGGCGATGCATCCTTGACGTCGTTGACCCAGGGGAAGTAGAGGATGAGGATTCGCATGGCTTGCTCCTCCGTCGTCCGGCTGCTCTGTGCCCCAAAGATGACCGGCACATTTGGCCGGCGCCGCAGCTTGATGATCCAGTCGTGGCGATAAGGCTTGACCGGCAACCCGTCGCCTAAGGGCCACCAGTCGGCACCTCCTTCTTCACGAATCGTATAGTCAGTGCCGGGCACCAACTTGCTGATCTTCTTCTGCATCTTCTGCAAACCTTCCTCAGTGAGCTCCGCCTCGTAATTGCCCGGGTTGGTACACTGCTTCTTCACGCTGTAGGGGTGCCGGGCTTGCTTGATGTGGAAGTGCATGGCAAACTCGTAGGCGGAGAGCCCGTGCAATTGTGCGCATGTCCCTCTACCGCCGTACAGCGTCCAAGGCGGGCACTCCACCAGCTTGCGGTTCATGGGATTGCGCTTGTCGACGGTGGGCTTGCAGGGTTCCTTGGGCCACGGCTTCCGTTCCTCAATGTGGCGCAAGAGCTTCAAAGGGTAATGCAAGGAGATGTCCGTCACGGGGGCGGTCTTGATGGACTCGGCGGCGGTCGGATCGTTGCCTCCGGACTTGAGGATGAGGTTGCAAGTCTCAACGGCGCCGCGGACAACCCCTCGGCCGTAGCAGTCGGTGATCAAACGCTTTGCGACCCTGGCGCCCAAGTAGCCCAACTTCTTTTCCTTCAGATCTTCTGACAGCTGCTGCTGACCCTTCATCCACTCCTTGACCTCGTGGACCGCGATGGGGAGCCGCTTGTTCTGGTAGTCGCAGGCGTAGCCGGCCTGCGCCGCCTGAGTTGTTTGCGCCTCCTTGACCAACTGCCAGATTGGCATCTTCTCATCGCAGTGCTGGTCACAGAGCTCATGTGTGTGGGTGGCCGCAGTGATGGGGAAGCGATAGGGCGGCTGAACGTCGCAGTTGCTGCGCAAGGCGGCGAGCAATGCGGGATGACAGCCGTTGAGATTGGGATCGTTGCAAGGGCCCCAAGGCAAACCGAGCATGCTCCTCTTGCCCTTGTGGGGCATTTCCCTCTCTTCGGCGATGGCCGGGCAGATGAGGAGGGGCGCGTCGGTCAGCCACGCGGTTCTCGGGAAGTGCGCCTTGCACTTGGTTGGGTCCTTTGGATCGCGGCAGTGGTTCAAAGGTTGCCTGACGCCTTTGCGGTCCGCCATGTGGACGTGGTGCTGCTTGTGCATTTGGAGGGCCTCCACATCGACGGAGAGATAGGTGGCGCGCCAAGAGATGGCTTCCATGCGGCGGTTTTGCTGGTAGCTGGGCCTGGATGACATCAACGTCGCCTGCTTGTACTCGGGCCAGGCATCCTCTATTTCTTGTTGCTTCTCCGCCCAGTCATCCAGATCGCAGTAGATCATCCGCTTCACGTGCCCAGAATAGTCTGAATATTTCCGCAAGAGCTCCAGCTGCGGCTCCTTGCCCAATTCGGCCAGCTCGCTCAAGGGCGTGAACTGGTGGAGGCACTGCAAAAAGAATTGCCCGTGCAGGTGCTCGTTGCCGTTCTTTTGGCATTCCAAGGATGCATAGACGGCATCGATGCGACCAAATACTCCACCTCGGGCTGTGGCGTTGCTGCCGAAGGCATCCGTGCAGGGCGCGTCTGAACACGCGCAGTCTGGGCACCTGGGGCAAAAGCGCAGGCCGAAGATGTGCCTGAAGGCAAGCCCCACCAGGACTTGGAAGCCGTAGACGCAAGCCAGCGGGTCCCTGGCCAGCAGGGCCCGGCGGGCTTCATAGTCTGGCAGCTCCTGGCGCAATGCCAAAAATATCTGAAATATATTGAAATATGATTGGCGTGCTGTCTGCGGAGCATGCATTTGCAGTGAAACACATGGCAAAAGCAGGGGAATCAAAACAAGAAGCAAAGGACCCGCAAAAGCGAAATCTACAATCGAGCCTGACGCATGCCAGCCCAGTCGCGCCTCGGCCAACCGCTCCGGGGACAAGCGAAAGAATTCTTCATTCAGCTGAGGCTTCTGTCTGGTGTAGAAGTCCTTGCTCGGGTCATTCGCCACCGCCGGGTCACCCAGCCTGGCCCTCGCCATCCGGACCATGATGGTTGAATCTCGTTCTGATGGAGAGAAGGTGATGAAGATGGCCAGGCCGTAGTTGACGCGGTAGGCGTGGGTCTGGTGGCGCATGGTGCTGCGGGCTGCATGAGTGCCCGGCACGGTCTTGGTCCTCGCTTCCGCGTTGCTGAGCAGCTTGTGAGCCGCGACCGAGAGGCCGGGCACGAAGCGGAGCTTTGTCAAGTCGCCGCTCACGGCTTTGTTTTGATTGTTGATGTCCACGTAGAGGCCATTCCTGAGCACGCGGTAGATCTCTTGGGCACCCTCCTGGATCTCCTTGCAAGTCATGGGGCGCGGGCCATCGGCATCTGTGCGCTGGGTGGCATAGATGTAGGCGTTGGGCTGCTGGTTCACCCTCGTGCGGAAGAGAAAATTCCAAAGAGCCGGGGCGAAGTTCCAATCTCTGCGGAACTGCGAGGAGGCTTGCCGCTGCATGGCCGCCCCCCATGCCTGAATGTCGACCTCGGGCGCTTGAGGGTTGCCCTTCTTTCGCCTTGACAGCGTGACTTCACCTCCTCCGTCGTCTTCTGCTTTGACGGTGTTGATCACATCGGGCTCGGCCGTGGCGTGCTTGAACAAGAAGCAGAAGGCAATGGCCCAGTAGCAGCCTTGAAACATGTCCATGAGCTGGTTACCCGCCCGCACCTCATAAGTTTCGAGGCCTGACTGGATGCCGTCCGATTGGAGCTCTGCCACCATGTTCTCGAGCGCCAGCTGATCTGCTTGATTGGCCTCGGACGTCACTTTGCCTTCTGCCACCACGGCGCGCGGCCGCTGCGTCGAGAAGGTCGTGCCTGCTGCGACCAGGTCGCGTTCCGGTGCCTCGCAAGGGGTGGCGGCCTTCTGGGGCTGCAGCTTGCTGTCCAAAGGCGCATCGTCGCCGCCCAGCTCCTCCCTGAAGATTTGCACCACCTCGGGCGGAACGCCGTCCTGTGGTAGTTCCACGGCCTTCTCTTGCACTTCTTCGTCGACCAGTGCTGTAAAGGACGGATGACCAAGCCGCTTCATGTCCAAGATTAAATCAACGACGACCTCGACGGGGCGGGTGCAAAATTGCCAATTATATATGTTGCAAATTGTTTTTCTTAATCCTGCCCAAGTATTCTCGTAAGCACGCAGAATCTAGCTATGCGTGTTGAGGCTGCTGCAACAAACAAGTAACATTGTGGCAATGGCCTGGTGGGTTTGTGGGGCTCCGCGCCTGTCGTCGCACCCTTGCTTGATGGATGAGGGTCTTGATCTCCTGGTCGGTGGTCTTGCCCGTCTTGTTGGTCTTGAGGATCACCCGGAAGACGTCGCTGAGTTGCTGACCCGTCCGTGGCACTGCTGCGGCGCCATCGGTGGCTGCCAGGTGCTGCTGAAGCTTCTGCAGGAGGTCTTCCACCGGGAGCGGAAAGGTTATGACGTTGCCCCTGGCACCATAGCGATGTCTTGCCATGTGAGCCTCCTCGTCGAAGATGGCAACGCTGGCTTCCTGCTTATATTTGCTTTCCATGGACATGAGCACCATGCTGGTGAGACAGGGTGAAGCGCACAGGAGCTCGATGGCTGTCACGTTCTGCCTGTAAATCCTCTCCAGCCCATAGCCTGTCCACATATCGTTCGCATAGCTGAGGGGCGGAAGCTTGGCTGTCGACAAGTGGGCGAAGCATTGCGCGCAGATGGGCACCCAGCAGTGCTCACACAGCCGTTGGTCATTATCGTGGGGCTCGCTGCAGCTCCGGTCCTGCGGCAAGGGAGAAAACAAGAAGGGTAGTATAAGCAAGCCGTCGAGCTGATGACATAACAACAGGTAACGTGAACCAACGGGTATACAGTGTATATGGAAGTATATAGAGGCGGTGCCGCGTTGTTGTTGTACGGCGCCACGGCGCCTTTAATTTTGCAACCGTGAGTTCCCGTCCTCGGGACAACAAAGCACGTCGCCATCCACCAGTCCCGGCAACTTCAAAGACCATTCCTGAAAGGATTCATGGGCCGTCAGAGACACTTGGCCCGGTGCGACCAGATCGTACTTTGAGAAATAATTTTGCAAGCCTAGGAGTTCAATAATTGTCGTGAGCGGCTGGCCCAAGAAGAAAAGTTCACCGGTGGAGTCGCTGCGCTGGAGCGGCTGGTACCAGTTGATTTCGCCCTTCTCCGCAACTTCCGCAACATAAGGATGAATTCCCCCGCAGGACCAGCAGATCAAAGCCTCAACATTGTTCCCAGCAGTTGCCTCTGCGAAGCTGTGCAAAGCGGTCCGGTCCAGCGAAGAGCCGGCAATGGGCGGTTGGCCCCTGCACTTTGCGGCAATGGTTTGGCAGTAGACGCTGCGCAGGGCATCAGGGGCATTGCGGCGCAACATATGCTGACAGATGGGGTCCAAATCCAAGGCATGCTCTTCACGAAGGTGGTCATCAAGTTGTTTCTCGGTGCCGAAATCGTCTTCCCACATGCAACCTTCAAAGGCACAGAAAACACAAGGCCACAGCACGCCATCATCCACAGAAGCCAGGGCGGCACTGGGCGGGATGGTTGGGTGCGCGCGCAGGCGGTTGGCAGCCAAGTCCTGCGAATCGAAAGCTGCCATGGACGCGAAATAATAACATGAAAAAATATTTCATAATAGGCAAATATACCAGACCGCAACCTATACCTATCAAACACTGGGGAGGGGGTTGTTAGACAGCCGTTCAAACGGCAACAAAGGACGCATGAAGCGACGCGTTCCAGCAATGTCCTTGATGAGGTCCTCAACCTGCCTTTGCGGGTGCAGTGACGATTCTGCCACGGGGATGCTTTGGAGGGCTTCCGTCAAGCCGGGTTGGTTCCAGTCGTCCTCCTCATCGTCACGCGGCGCAGGCGCCTTTTCAGGCGTCTCGGCATCATGGCTCGTGCCTTCGGCCTTGGAAGGCGCTGGCTTTGCTTTGGCTTTCCCTTTGCCTCTGCCTTTCTTCTTGCCAGGTGGTCGTGCGCTCGGCTTGCTTGGCTTGTCGTCATTGGGCGGTGAGAAATACACCGGCAGCGCTTGTTGTGGCCAGGATGGAACCATGCCCGTCAGGTCAACGATCTCGGCCCAGGCATCATAATGGTCTCTGTTGTTGTACAAGATGTGCTGTATCGGCGAAGCGGGATGGCCCCAGATGGACCCGTGGCTCACCTCTTCCACGGTCACGCGCCCGTCTTCTGCGTGGTGTGTATGAAGCATGACCCTGGTGCTCTTCATAAGGCTGTAAGCGGTGATTGCGGTGTGACCGCCCCATTTACTCGCCCGAAGCTTGCTGGCCTCACGGAACCAAGCGGCCTCGAAGCCATTCTGTTCTTCCGCGTGCGCCTCCATGAAATCAGCCACCTCGATCCTCAGCGCCCCACCATCAGAGGCGTCGAAGAAAGCAAGAGCGTGGAAGAGGCAATCTCCGTCGCCAGCCACTCTGGTCACTGCGAAGGCTTCCTGCGTGACGGGCTCCTGGCCATGGGTCAACAGCGCGCTACATGAATCGACAGCAAGCAGGAGAAAAACGATATGCCATAAACTTACCTGCGCAGAACATAATTCCCCAGTGGGGCTTTTGGTGAGGATTATGACATACAAGAAAACCTGAGGGTCTTGCGCCTGGGCTTCTGTGCCAGCTGCCGCACTCGCCATCACGTAGGAGATCCTGGCAGGTGGCAATGACAGCGACGGCGCAAGGTGGTGCCACTGGGTTCAAAGGGCATTCCAATTTACAATTCAATACCGCGGGTCCTTGTATCAAACTGGGTGCCCTTCGAATTGAAGCAAGAAACTGAATGCTGAAAACGGCTGCGTGAAGAAGAGCAAATGATTATGCTTTTATGTGATGCGCATGCAGCTTCGTGAATGCCTCTTGGAAAAGTGCTGGACGGTCCGCCCTATACCCTTCCCCAAATGAGCTTTTACGGCCCGCGGCATTTGATTGAAGTCAGCGCGGCTCCGCTATGTGGTGGGAAATCCACCCGCGCCACTTCAGGCATGGGCTTCTGACTGGCAGCGCTGCACCGGTCCAGTAAGTTGCTGCCCACAGGAAAAAGCCTCCAGGACACAGCATGCCAATCATTTTTCAGGATGGGACCAAGTGCGGTAATAAAAGTATATAAAGATATTGCTGAAGCAGTGCCAGAAACGTCTTAAATTTGTTTTCTTTCATTCGGTAATTATTTCGACTTTCTGCAGTAAGCCGGTCCTGGGCCCCGTGCTGTGGCATTGTCACCTTGCCGTCCGCGACAGACATGTCAAGACTCGGGCGCTTGCCCTGCTGCTGTTGCTTGACTCTTTTGATCTTGATCAAGAAGCTGGCGCGCTGCCAGCATCCTGGCGAGCTTGTCGTCGGCTTGGGGCGCGTTGCGCCGACTTCGGCGACTGCGGCAGGGGGGCGCGGCAGCAGCAGCTCCCGCAGTCACGTTGCCCTCTTCGGGATCGATGTCTTTGGGCTCGTGGCGCAATACGGTTGCGCGCAGGCGTGCCATGGCAGGGTCTGTCTCCTTGGCGTGCTTCTTGGTCCCCTTCTTGGCGTCCGCTGTTGCCGCGGGCTTAGCACTGGCTGGTGTCGCCGCAGCTGCGGCTGGTGCACCAGCGTCTTTGCTTGCCTGATTGAAGTTTTCCTTCTTGGTGCCCGCTTTTGCGGCGTGCTTGGCGCTGGCTGGCTTGGTCCCGGCAGCCGTGGTTGGTGCAGGGGTTGCTTTGTTGACCGGCTTCGGATTGTGCACGGCAGGCCCTTGCAAAGCTGCCTGGTTGAAGTTTGTCTGGATGTTCTTGCTGCGCCGATGGATTGGGGCATTGCTTTGTCGGAGGCTTGGTGTTGGAATGGCAGCGGCGGGGGCTTCTGCTGCTGCTGGAGGTTTGGGCAGGTGGGGCCGCTGGCATTCACACATGTAGCCAATTCCTTGCAAAGGTTTGCCACATGCGCGGCAAGGTCTGGTAAATTGGCGGTCGAACTCTGCAGTGTAGCGATCCTGGCGGTCGTAGTTTTGCCTGAAGTGATCGAGCGCCGTGCGAGCGACTTGAATCGACCGCTCCAAGCCCGTAATCTTGCGGAGCTCAACCACAGCGGCATGATTGTCGTCGAAGAAGGTGAAGAGGTAGTCCGTGAACTCCTCGGCCTCCTTGATGACAACATCCGCGTTGGGGCACCAGGCTTCCATCAGCACCGTTTTCTTGCTTTCTTCGCGGTTAAACCAAAGCAAGAGGTGCTGGAGGAAGGCGTGCTGCAATGCGTGGAAGGCGGGCTCCTCCTGTAAAGCTTCCGAATCCAACCCCATGGCCCCGAAGATGACCGCCATGCATAAACCCGGGTTGAGATGCTTGCGGTTGAGCTGTTCCCACATGGCGGCTTTGTCTTCCGGGCGAAGCTCCGCAGCAAAGTGTCGGGGTAGAGTTGCCCCGGGCCGCACGAGGAGCATCTCAAGCACAGCGACCCGGATGGTTCTTTCTCCGGCTGGCCCCTGCTGCCTGTCCTGGCCTGGTGGAAAAATGAACCAAACCAATTTGACAATTGCGTTCCGGGCTTTGAGGCTCTGGCGAGGCACCCGTAGACCCACCATGTCCTTCTCAAGGCCGCCTTTCCACAGCTCTGTAGGAACAAACTGGTAGCTGGCTGCGGCCCTGCGCGGCAGGTGCGTCCGGAGGGATTTGGCGCACTCGATGACCGCATGGTTGTCCCGAAGGCCTTTGCATAGGGGTGCCAGCAGCGGCTCTGTTGCAACGGGCGTTTGCAATCTGGCATCGGAGTCCAAGGCGCCACGGGCATCCACGGCGCAGACCAGCAATCCTCTGCCGACGAGGCTGCACGCATCAAGGCTGCGAAGAGATGCGTCGGCCACAGCCCCGCCTTCTGCAGCGCGATGGCATAGCATAGAGCTTGTGCAACTCCTCGCTGTCCGGGAGCGGCTCCGCTGCAGGATCCTGGTGGAAATGGTGCGGGGCTGTGTTCTCGTGGGAACATGTAGGAATCACCTGTATACTAATACCAAAAGCATTATACTGATTATACTATTAGCAGGTCGTCGTCACCGCAGCCGCAAAGCCACCCAAGTCACCGCGCCTGAACGTTGGCGCCAACATCCCGGGACGCCATGCTGATCGACGATGGCCTTCTGTCGGCCTAAGGCGCCGCAGAAAGTGCAAGCTGAGGGAAGATGGTTTTGAGCGTTGAAAACGGCTGCAGCGCGCGCACACACACACAATCATGCGTACATTTCTTGTGTATTACTTTAAATATCAAATATATACATACCTTGACACGTTATGTGTATGCGTGCGCATTTTTGCAATGCCGTTTGGTTTGCAGCATGTTATTTGCATCACACATGGTTCAGGTGCTTTCACGATTCGAAAAATCATGCTCCAGACTTTTGACCCGCGCGGTTTTCCGCCTGACGCAGCGGGGCGTGCGTGATGTGTTCAGAGAATCATTCCGTAGATTACAAAGCTCCAAGGCCATGGTAAGAGGCGACCAGCAAAGTGCTGCCGAAGCATGGCCTGCCGAGCCCTCAAAGCAATCCGGAATTGGCGGGTTTCCGGCTGAGGCACGCACAGCAATTGCAGAAGCCAGCCCGCCAAACGTAGTAGCTCCTGCTTTTCCACTTCCGTCACGGCCGTCTCATCGTGCTCCGACGACGTTGTCCAACCAGCAATGTAGGCGCGGGTGTACGCTGCAACCGGTGCAAAGAGGCTCGAAAATTCCACCAGCGGTGCGGGCGGCCCGCTTGTACCTTGTGTAACTTCCACCAAGGCATCGTAGTGGTCCAGGTCTGTTCTGTGCAAGATATGCACCACGCGTGCTGCTGCCTCGCCGTGCAAAGCTGGATGACTTGCCTCCGCCACCGCGGCTGCAATGTCTGCCTCGTCCGTCAGCGTGTGGACCACCACCCTGGTGGTTGTCATGAGGCTGTATCCCATTATTGCGAAGGCGCTTCCCCAATGCTGTGCCCGGAGCTGGCCTGCTGTGCAAAGCCATTCAGCCTCGAAGCCTCTCTGGTTCACGGCTTCCGCTTCCATGAAATCTGCGACCGTCATCCGCAGCGCCCACCCATCCAGGCTGTCAAAGTAAGCCAGTGCATGAAAGAGACAGTCCCCTTCGCTTTCCACGGCTACCACGCTCATGGGCTTGAACTCAGCAGGTACCTGGCAGGCGATTTGTTGCGCAAATATTCCTATGTGTATTATATCGGACCCATCGTAATTATTAGACCTCATCATTTATATTATATAATCAGCTGCTATTTCATTTGCCGCTGCAATGACATGGATGAGGTGCAAGCAGCGCCTCACAACCTGACGGCCAAGGTGCCTGGTAAACCGCTGCTCTGGCATCAGGCGCTGCTTCGCAGCAGTGGCTGACCATGCTGACCATGGCAAGGACAAGGGCCAAGGCGGCCAAGGGGAGGTAGGAAATAACAAGTGACATCCAGAATGGCTGCGGGAAAAGGTTACGCGCAATGAATAACAATGACATCTGCCCATGCGATGCTTCAGGTGCGGTTCAATGAACATGCAGCACGCTTCATCGTGTCTACGCCAACTTCCATTCGCAAGCAAACGCGCGCGCGCGCCTTTCTTTGCCCCGCGAGCATGATTCATGATCTTCAAGACCCCCTTCTGTGCCTAAGCGACTGCTATACCCGATCTATAATAACGCAGCTCAGCCAATGCGTCGCTTAGTTGGTGGCCCCAGCGTCGCGCTGCTCCGGCTAGGCAGTCTTATCAGTCTTATCCTCTACATCCAGGGGTTCGCGCTTCTGTGCTTTGGTCTTCTGGCGAGTCGGTGGCGATTTCATCGGCATGTCTTCTGGTTGCTTGCGATAAACATTCCATCCAATGGCGCATCTGGGCCGCCAATAGGGCATGGGATCGGGCAGCTGCTGCACGTCGACGAGCAGCAATCCCCACATTGTCTTATACGGGGGCTCTTTCTCGGCCGGCCAGCCGTGCTCTGCCGCGCGGGCCCTGAATTCTTCTGTCGTCATGGCAACGGCCTCCGCTATCTTGACGCGGCCGTAGATGTGCCCGCCCATGCCGAGCCACGCAGAACCTGCGCGGTAGCGCCGGCTGCGCAGCTCCATGGTTTTGTCGCCGTCCAGGATTTTGTTGAGCCATGGTTGGCGCACCACCATGATGCGGTCACCAACTTTGGGTTCCAGCACGTCGTGGTCAAAGGCCGGCAGGCGGCGCAGGGGAGGCGCAGGGACAGCGGCAACGGCAGCAGCAGCTTCAGCCATGAGGGCAGCAGTTGTTCTTTGCTTCCTTCCCTTGATCTGTTATTGTTTTGAGAGGCGAAAGGGCTGCAATAAGCACGGCGGAAATATCTACACGCTTTATTGCGCAGGCTATTTCAATCGCATGGAGGGGCACAGCGAAGCCTATTTTGGAACGCGTGTATTCGACTTGTGTTGAATTACTGTATGTTAAATGCATATATGCATTGTTTTAAAATATGTGTTTTCAAACACAAGAGATCGGCCATGGTCACGTGCTACCTGTGCTATAGCGCAGCAACGTATACCTGCGGCTCCAGCTCACTTTTGTTTCCCGCTAATTAGCCTGTACACGGCGGTGCGGTCGACGCCTTGCGGCTATCCTGCGCCTGCATCTTGCAGTCGCATTTCCCTTGTCAGGAGGCCGTCCAAGGAAAGCTTTATGGTCGGCGGCTCCAAGCTCAAATTAGCGTGATAAACCAAGTCGTACCAGAACCGACGGGGGAGCCATAGATTTCGGGCCCGCCCGCGCAAACTGTGCTGCCAGTCTCGCAGCAGCTGCAAGCTCCAGGTTTGCCGCTCTTCCAAGTGCGCCAGCATGGCTTTCGCGAATGCTTCGACCTGCAGGAAACTCTCGATTCGAATGCGGTGCTTTAATTTTGGAATGATATTTCGCAGATTAGCTATTTAGCATGCCAGGATCTCAAAAGCCCCTCCTCCCGCAGCCACCCCCTTTATATGCGGACCTCTATCCGCAGAGCCAAGTCAGAGGCGTCAGTGAGGGGTTGCCAGAAGGTGGCATGTGCCCTTTGCGGCTCAGCCGCGCCAACAGGGCAGTTGCAATGGCTGCTATATTCCCGGACCCGTGGTGCCTTCTGGTCAGAAACGGGCACCAGGATCAGCGCGTCTTCCGGCGAGCTTGCCGGAGCGGATGCTGCAAGGCTTTGCGGTGAGGCGTGGGCAGGTTCCTTCTTGACATTTGTCTTTTGTGTTCTTGCCTCGTTACCTGATTCCTCCTGGTGCAGCGATTCTGTGTGAAGACACCCCCAAGGATCCAAGGCATCATAGCCCTCCCCATCGCAGATGTCTGCCCAACGCAATCGCACCATGAGCTTTGGGCCTTTGACTTGAAGGCTCTAGCACGGTGGGGCACTTTGAGGCATCACGGCTTGCCGGTGAATATGTCTAGATACAGTGAACTTGCAACACGTTGATATTCAAAAAGATGGCACATCTATGCAAGCAAGTAATTGTAGTGACAAATCAAAGCGGCCAACCAAGGCATCAATCCAAAAGCGCCGGGTTGTTTTCCAGCCGGCGGCGCTGTCGAGCACAGTCATAGGCGGTCAGGGCTTCCATCGTGCTGGGCATCAACGGCCCTGAGCCACGGCAGGAACATGGTTGTCAGGTAGTGCTCGTCCGTGTAGCGAAAGCACAGCGCCACTGGTAGATTTTCGTGGCGCAGGGCAATGACAAGTCCGGGCCCTGGCACGAGCTGCTCCTCCATGGGTTGGTTGGCGTTGTACACAAGGGGCGAATAGAAAAAGCGAGCGCTCCCTTGCTCTAGAAGGCAAAGAAATTCTTGGAAGGCCGCTGATTGTTGACACGCGCGGTTCATGGCGCGAAGCGCGCCTAAGGGGTCCAGGCCACGGAGCCCAGGATTGCAGTGAATCCATGCCTTCATATTTCCTTGTGATCCATAGTGGAAGTGCTCCAGCATGAAGAGCGGCGGCTCGATCAGAATGGATGCATGGCAGGGCGGGTCCCAGGTGGTGAGGGGCTGCAGCGCCACTGCTAGCTCGTCGTCTGGTTCGAAGCCTGGCAGGAAAGGGCGTGCCGCTCGCAGGTAGTGGCACACGTCCAGCAAAGCGCGCCCCGTCCGCCGCAAGGAGCCATCGATGAAGCCCGCAGCGTCTTGGGCACTGCGACAGGTGGCCATGAAGCGAAAAGCGGCCCAGCCATCTTCGAATTCACACACGGCTTTACACACCAAGAAATAGGGCACCGACGTTGCGCAGCGGCGATCGTGCTTCAAGTCGCGCGCCATGCGCCCGCTGGACTGGATAGGCGACGCGCGCAACTGTAGCAGAAATTGCTTGAGACTGCGCGGCGGAATTGAACTGGCAGGCGGAGAATGAAGAAGAATACACATTTGCATACATGCGCGTGTGAGAAGCTTGTGCAACTGAATATAATCATATAGGCTAGATTTGCAAACAGCTGACTGCCGCTGATGAACCCCTTCTCGGACTATCAGGCGAATCTCGGTCGCAATTTGCGGGCGCGCTTTTCATACGTTGGCTTTTCTCTTGTGCTGTACATGCTCAGGTTCACTTTGCCTCGCCTGCCTCTCTGCAGTGCTGCAAACGGCGAGAGGCTGTCAGACGGGCGCCGCTTCTGCTAGAGGTCTGTACATGTGCGATCGTGCAGCTACGGCCAAGGTTTTTATATACCGATCCAACCTATATAGGGTCTACACACCGGGTGCACCCCCGAAGGCAGAGTGCAAAGCCTACGTTACATCTCCTATGGGTCTTCAGCATGAAGGATGGAAGGTTGTCGCTGCAGCCACGCTGCGGCAGCGTCGCCTTTGTCCACCATGTTGACGAAGTAGACCGGGAGCTCCTTCAGCGCATCCGTCAGCACGGCAAGGACCTGCTGCATGGCCTCTTCGTCCCCCATTTTGAAGGTCAAGTAGCGAGCGAACTCTTTCTTACCGGATGGGTTTTCATCCATCATCCCGACCATTATTGACTTCAAGCCTGTCTTTTCGAGGCCGTCCTTGAAGTGGTAGATGCCGCCGAAGAAAGTGAGGATATACGTGGTGCTTGCAACTGTATCTCTTTCTGGGTTCATTCCGGTTCCTGCTTTATCTGCTGCATCTTCCCGGGTGTGCTTCTCCAGCTGCGCAATTACATGGCGACGGCCTTTGGGCGGCAGGACGCTGAAGGGCTCAGGCAGCTTGAAGTTTGCGAGGCCGCGCAGCAGCCGCCAAGGAAAGGGAACTTGACAGTCGTCGGTAAGGTTTGCACCCACGATGTGCGCGGCCAAGTCTGGCATGTTGTCCAAGTAGCCCCTTTGTACTTTGTACCTCAGGACGAAATGGATGAAGGCTAGGGCATCCACCCAGTGAGTGCAATACAGCACAGGCTGCCACATCAGGAAGCCCATTCCATCTGGATCTCCTGGGCCGGAATATGCCGGGCCGCCTGCAACCACGCGAACCCGCAACACCTTTTCCAGATCGTGCAAAGTCCGCACTTGCGGGTTTGGGTGTTGCAACAGGGCATCCTTTGCAAACATCAAGAGTCTGAAGGCGAAGGCGCTTTGATTGTCGCCGGCCAATTGCACTTGCCACAGAGGCGTCGACGCGGCGCTTCCTCATGCAGTGGGGGGGGGCGCGCGGGGAAACGAAGCGCAGCACGGCTAAATACACACATATAATGTCTATTTTATAACGCTCCATACGCGTATCTTTCCAAGGCACTGAGTTGGTTTGTCGTGCATTCGTACACACATAGACAAACTTCAAATAGACATATTTCGAAAACATTTCCATATTGTAGCTGCATCGTTGCAGGCCCAGCCTTCGAAGACCCAGGCGGCGTTGCCCCAGCGCCGCGCGCATGCAATCACAGGCCCATCGCCCGCGTCAGCAGCAGCAGCGCTGACATCATCAGCGCTCCCAATGCGCCCAACCTTCCGACCGGCCTCGAGGGCTCCCAGGCAAGCTGCAACACTGATGCGTTTGCTTGGCATGGCTGCTACTGAATGATAATGGCGAAGGTTGAGCGGAAAAGGACGAAATCAGGCTTGAGCACAAGCAGGGCGCGCAGAAGGATTCTTCCCGTCGGATATCAGGTGTTTATGAACATTTTCATTCCCATCCTATCGACACCTAAAATCACATACAATGGCATTACCATTTTATTTGGGGACTAGAAATGAAACTAGTATTACTTCTTGACTGCTGGTGCAATGACTCACGTAACAAAACCTATGGCTACAGCGGTGACTGCATTTTTTCGCTTGACCCACAATGATCCAACCACCGACAGGGCAGCTGTGCGTCACCCGCCTCTCTCTGTACATGAGGGCGGGTAGCTGTGCGCAAAACAGACGCCCCTGCAACAGTTGCTTTTGAGAAAGAGATGAAGAAATCAAGACGCTCGATATTATATATAGATAAAGATCCAAGAGATATAGATGATATAGATGACCCAACGGCGGCGCAAGTTGGCCGGGCACCGCTGCGCTCATCCGACGGTCGATGTTTCCTTCTGGAAGATTGACGGTTGCTGCTGCAGCCAGGCCGCCATCGGGTCATCTTCGCCCGCCGCGTTGATGAAATACACAGGCATGCCTTTCAGGATATCTTCCAGGACCAGCTCCACTTGCTTCTTGCCTTCATCATCCAGGCTCACTTTCAAGTAGCGGACATAGTCTTTGTGCTCCTGGGACTTGATTGGGACCAAGCTCCCGGGGATCCCTTTGGCCTCAAAGCGTTCCTTGAAGTGATAGATGCACCCCCAGAAGCTCAGCGTGTAGGGGGCGTCGTCCTCCTGCTTCGTTGCTGCGCCGTTCGCCGCATTCTTGTCATTCTCGTCGTTGCTTTCCGCCGGGTCGTCGACGCCGTCCTCGTTCTTTTCAAGTTGCGCTATCACGTGGCGCCGGCCTTTTGGAGGCATGACGCGGAAGGGCTCCGGTGGGATGAAGGCGGGGTCGCTGAGCACGCGCCACGGGGAAGGCAACAGACCTGTGCCAACATCCACCGCGTGCAAGAGCAGGTCCGGCATGCCTGCCACATACCCATGCTGCACCTTGAAGTCCAATATGAAGTGGATGAAGTCGAGGGCGTTGGCGACGTTGCTGCAGTACATGGCCACCTCCCAATCCACGAAGCCGACGGCATCCGGATCAGACGGCCCAGCTTGTGCCGGGGAGCCCACGATCAAACGGAGCTGCAAGACCGTCTCCAAATCACGGAGCGCCCGAACATCTGCATTGGGGTGCTGCAGGAGCGCATCTTTGACCACCGTCAGGACGCGGAAGGCAAAGGCGCCCTTGTTGTTGCCGCAGAGCTGCAATTGCCAGAGCGGCGTCGTCGCGTTGGCTCCTGGCGCAAGGCAGGGTAGGGCCGGGTAGGGAAGAGAAACACACACACATCTATCTGTTGATAATTATATAGTCCCGTGTATCCACAAAGCGTTTGCCCACATCGACAGTCAGGGGTGTTTTGCGGTGCACCGGATGAGCCAGGCGGAAGCAATACATGTATATCATTTAACGTGTTAATGTTTGACGCAAAACTACCATGATGATATTCTGCGAAAGGCCCTGCATGGTGTGTGTGTGTGCGCTTGCCTTCGAAGACCCAGTGGGCGCTGCCCCAGCGCCGTGCGGAAATCACAAGTGGCCCGCTGCCCTCTCCAGTTCGCCCGGCTTTGCGCGTGGGCCCCTGTGCTTTCAGACCTGCTGCGATGCTGACGCGCTTGCCCGGCATGGCTACTAGGCAGGGCAGAAAAGGGCAGGATCAGGAATCAGGTTTAAGCACTTGATCAACGGCTACACAAGGAGATATTCTGGCCGGATTGAAGTGTTCATATTCCTGTTCCCAATCCAGCCACATCTGAAAGCATTAGGGATGGTAATTTATTTGGAAGTAGTTCATGCGGGGTCAAATAACTATAGTACCCTTTCACTACGACGAGTTGCAATGACAGCTGCGATTCCCTTTTCTCGTTCAACCCAGCATGGGGGAACCGCCGCCAAGGGAGTCATGGGTCACCTGCCTCTCTCTGTACATGAGGGCGGGTAGCTGCGCGCAAAACAGAGGCCACTGTGGCAGTTTCTCTTGTTACAGAAGTCAAGACATCAAGAAAGCATTGCAAGAGAATCTCTGCCTCAATGATGGCTTGGCACCCCGCGCTCATCCGACGGTAGGGGTTTCCTTCTGGAAGATCGACGGTTGCTGCCGCAGCCACGCAGCCATTGGATCATCTTCGCCCGCCGTGTTGATAAAATACACGGGCATGCATTTTAGGATATCTTCCAGGACCAGCTTCACTTGCAGCTGACCTTCTTTGTCCAAGTTCACCTCTAGGTAGCGGATGTAGTCTTTGTGCTCCTGGGACTTGGTCGCAACCAAGCTTCCGGGGATGCGTTTGGCTTCAAATCGTTCCTTGAAGTGATAAATGCACCCCCAGAAGCTCAGCGTGTAGGCGGCGTCGCGCTCCTGCTTCGTTGCCTCGCCGTCCTCGGGGTCCTTCTGGTGCTCGTCGTCGCTTATTTCCACCGGGCCATCGACCCCGTCTTCGATCTTGTCAAGTTGCGCTATCACGTGGCGCCGGCCTTTTGGAGGCATGACGCGGAAGGGCTCCGGTGGGATGAAGGCGGGGTCGCTGAGCACGTGCCACGGGGAAGGCAACAGACCTGTGCCAACATCCACTGCGTGCAAGAGCAGGTCTGGCATGCTCGCCACAAACCCATGCTGCACCTTGAAGCCCAAGATGAAGTGGATGAAGTCGAGGGCGTTGGCGATGTTGCTGCAGTAGATGGCCACCTCCCAATCCACGAACCCGATGTCATCTGGATCAGACGGCCCAGCCTGCGCCGGGGAGCCCACGATCAAACGGAGCTGCAAGACCGTCTCCAAATCACGGAGCGCCCGAACATCTGCATTGGGGTGCTGCAGGAGCGCATCTTTGACCACGGTCAGGACGCGGAAGGCAAAGGCGCCCTTGTTGTTGCCGCAGAGCTGCAGTTGCCAGAGCGGCGTCGCTGCGTTGGCTCCTGGCACAAGGTGAGAGGGGAAGGAGGGATATAGACATGCACACGCACACAGCCTTCTATTGATTGGTTGTTGCCTCAAATATCCACAAAGTACCACCTCATATAAACAGAACATTTGAACATATGCTAGGGGTGGACGGGCAACAGGGATGGCATAAATCGTATATCGTATAGTATTATATTTACGTGCAAGCTGGCATGTCATAAAATAATGCATGGCCAAAGAAGAAGCGGTGTGCGCACCAGCCTTCGAAGACCCAGTGAGCGCTGCCCCAGCGCCGTGCGGAAGCCACAAGTGGCCCGCTGCCCTCTCCAGTTCGCCCGGCTTTGCGCATGGGCCCCTGTGCTTTCAGACCTGCCGCGATGCTGACGCGCTTGCCCGGCATGGCTCGTAGCAACGGGGCTTTTGCACAAGTAATACGCTTGAATGGGCTTGAACTAAAATTGCTTATACCGGTTGGGACGAAGTAGTAATAGTATATAATAGACTGCACACCCGATGTGCTGCTGCAGGAGTGTAAGCATTGACTGATCTGCACAATGTCAAAATTCAGCATGCACGGTTCATGAGAGAAGCGCGCATGCCCAAGCCGCAGCCTCCACAAAGCAGCGTCTTTTACATCCGCGCAGGCTGTATGAGGGATGATTCAGATTCAATTCACGGACCTGAGCATTTAAAACTCGATTGATCCTAACTCGGATTTGCAAAAGCGCAATTGGCTTCCGCTTCTTTGTTCCGCTTTCGGCCTGGCTGTTGCATGACGTTCTTCTTTGGCTTGGAGGCTGCAGGCATGCCCGGCAATAGTCCATCTCGCACCCGCAGGGCAAAAGCATGGCTGAGCTGGATCTGGACCGTGGGAGGCAATGGCGAGCAGTGCGCTCTCAGGCACTCATAGAATACGTCCTTTCTGGTGTAGCGGTGCTTCGGCCATCCTGCTGCTTCCGCGCCCCGCAGATACGTCTCAACGATGCATTCGCGCAAGGTGCGCAGCCCCGCCTTCCTCATAGCAACGCTTTGCGGCTCGAGGGCCTCATAGTCCAGCGCTGCGACATAAGCGCCCAGTCCTGCAGACAGCGCGAAATTGTTCATGGCATTTCTGGCGCTGAGTAGGGGCAATCAACAAAATTGAGAGAATGTATCTCGCACTTTGAGCCACGATGGAACCGAAACAACGCAAAAGTATTTGACAAGCAAATGCAGGGCCAGCTTGTCAAGGCCATTTCATTGACCAGTGCTGTCAAATGCAGTTGCATTTCGCTTATAAAAGATCTTACAATATATGCCTGCCTACCTGTCTATTCTATCGACCTATCCACCGATCATATTATGTCTATATCTCTTTTCCCCATATCCCCGTTGTATTATCAGGCTGCACTACAAAGCCGCTGCGGCGCTGCGATACAGCTTCATTTTTTGGACCAACAGCGAGAGCTAGAGATTTTGTCTATAGGCAGAGCCCGCCTCCGGCAGCATGCACCACAAGCTGCGGACTTCGGAAGGTTTATGGTACAAAAGCGTGTTTTCCTGAAGCTCTTCCACGCCCCCGTTCATCAATACCGAAAGCTTCTGGTTTTGGCTTCGCAGGTAACCCATGGCTTCAGCGGTCTCCCGGATGTGGCGGATCAGGTGGCCCCCGGTCAGGAACGGAGGCATATCTTCTTGCAGCCGCATCACTGGAGTGCCGGACAAAGTCGTGAAAACAGCTTGGAATTGTTGTGCTTGCTGCATGTCCCGGAGCTCGCAATTGAAGACAACGCAGGCCGGCACTTCACGCACAACAACTCCGGCTGAGAGGAACGCTTCACTGTGATCCAGGCCGCGCACGGCATACCACCATTCGTCAGCGATCGGCATAGCTCCGTAGCATTCAGCCAGCTGTCGGTGCCACGCTTCAAGCCGCACAAAGAAGGGGCGCAGCCGCCACCCAGGTAGCTCGTCGACCTCCTCCACGTCGTCTAGAAGGTGCTCTCCAAGTAGCTGCCAATTTTCTGGTGCTTTGAGACAGGCGATGCACTGCTGATCGAAGACGTTCTCAACAAATGCAAGCTCAAGGCGACGGGCGCTCATCGCTTGGCGCAAAGAAAGCGGACGGGACGGTATATATTATGAGAGCAGAAACCCTGAAGAGCTGCAGAGTGCATCTACCGTAATGTCACCCCATGTAGCATGCAACATTAAGGTAGGTTTGTCCGCACCCTTTTGATTGTATGTCCATATATCATTTCATACCCGCAATGACAAACCGTTGTCAATACAGCGTTATAGGGCTTCTGGATAAACTCTATATTCTGACTTGTCCAGTGTATTTGCTGCATTTGTTCTACGTGCTATTTGTCAGCGCACCCAGACATGAACTTGAACGTGCACAAGCAACCCCAAACATCGACGCGCAAGCCGTGCGCGCGCGCGCATTTCTTTTCGCACAAAATCGCTCGAAAGCTGGGTTCAGCATGCCTTTAGCAACGCTTCAAGCCGCAGCTGCGCTGCAGCAACGCCTTCCTCGTCTGTCTTGAGCTTGTGCCACAGGACCTCCGCTGGGTCCTGCTCTTCCACGGCGCCATTGATGAGAAGACGCACTTGCTGGTTGGCGCTCTGCAGGAGACTCATCGCCTCAGCTGTTTCCCGCGCGTGCTCCACCAGGCGGTGCACGAGTAGCGTCGGCGGCAAATCTTCATCAAAGTGCGTCGCAGGGTTGCCGGCAAAGGTGTGGAAGACAGCTTTGTACTTGTCGTTCGCGATGAAGGAGAGCTCGCAGTTGAAGATCAGAGGGGTTGGGACTTGGCGCGCAAAGATTCCCGGGTTTCGGAACCCCTTGACGCAGGCATCTTCAAAGTGTAAGCCGTAGAGCCGCCCATGTGCTGTCACATTGGCTTCGAAGCAGTCAGCAAACCCCAGGTCCTTGAGCCATACCGTGAAGCTGTCCACGCGGAAGCCGGGCGCCTCATCGCACGCTGTGATCTGGTGCTTCAAAACATGGTTGCCCAGCAACTCCCAAGAAGAAGGGCTGCTCATGATTGCGGCCACGGCACGCTCGTTAAAGATGTCCTCCAAAAAGGCAAACTCCAAGCACAGGGCAGCCATGGCTATTGGCAGTGGGAGCAGCGCCGCAGGAGAGAGAAGCTAGTCACACAGCTAAAGCCTGAAAGCTACAGGGCCAAGGGTGCATCATACTGATTGTGTGCACATGTGCGGCTTCCAACAGCAGCACGCACAGGTGGGCAGCAAACAGGCCATGTAATTCTTTATATTTTGCACACTGCTATACACACACTTTTCTCTTCAAAAATAGATTCTGGTGGCCTGTGGCCTGGCTCTAAAAACTGTACTGTGCTGACTACTGCCGCCCCGGGCACCAAGCCTCAGCCGAGGAGGAACTTGTGCTGGTCCCACTCGGGGCCGGTGATCAAGGTGCTGGTGAGGTGACCGGCGAGGACGTCGTAGCGCACGATCAGGGAAGGAGGATTGAGAAGGGACCTGCAGGTGTTCTCCTTCTTGTCGCAGCTCACCACAAAGGTCGCCTTGTTGCCCCAATCCCAATCGCAGCAATCCCAAGTGTCATAGTCTGCGGGATCGTGCTCGATGTCCGCTACCAGCCGCACTCCGTTCATCTTGTCATAGATTTTGGTGCGAATCCTGATGCCCGCCTCCCGGATGTTCTTGCGCAGCCATTCTTCTGCTTCTCCCGCAATGATACCCTCGTCCTCCTCTTCTATCTCGCTGTCCTCCTCCACCAGCTGCCCATGTTGAAAAATCACGCTGGGCGGCAGCGGGATGTCCATGACCTTGCCTTCCACGGTCACGAAGACGACGTAGTCCTTCTTGAAAGTCTCCATCTCCTGCAGGCATGCAAAGCAATCTTTCTCGCTGTAACAACGGGACCTCGTCGAACGGAGCATCTTTCCCAACTTCTCTTCCGCCGCTTCATCCACGAAGGCAATGCTGCGCTTCATGGCGATTGCGCTTCAAGAAAGAGAAGCTACGCGCGAGAAAATAATTCAACCAAGACATGGGCCACTGTGTATATCATACAGTGCGGTAATTAATCTAGCAGGTATCATGTAATGAACCATGTATATTATGCGACTCGATAGCCTAGTAGCAGATGCTAGTGCTGCTCATGCGGTCGTTTGTATGCAAACCAGGAATGCGGATTTGTACATAGGATCGTTGTGACTCAGTGGGTCATGGACTTCGGTTTGGCTTGGATCAAGAAACAGCTGCGGCGGACAGAGGCCCAACCCATGATCAAATTCAGCACGCAGCAGGCACAACATCATGAGAAAGTATTTGACACGATGCTGCCATCTACTGGAACACGCATGCTGAGCAAAACACATACATGGTGGAAGATGCCGCCAAACTTTTTCGCCGCAGGCGCAAGCTACGGAACACGTGTCCTGAGGCCGTTGGAAACGGGAAGAACTGGCACGGTGAGCAATGCTGCGGTGACCAGGTAAACAAACTCAGGGCCAAGTGCTATGTCGAGATGCCGGGGCACCAAGCAGGGGCTGTGCTGCATTGTACCTGGAGGTTACCCCAACAGGTACATTATACCTGCTGAAGTAGTCACCGAAACACCATCCAGCAAGCTTCTTGTCTGCGTCTGTACATGGAAGGGTCCCTCTTGTGCGGACCCTTCAAATTAGCATCGGGATAAGGAGTTGAACTCTTCAACTTCTTGCAGGGTAGCTGGGAGAAGCTTGGCCCATGGTTGACGACCATCGGCTGACGACGACTTTGCGCCCACTAAGCAACATTCAAGATATCACTCGGCAAACGTCGTCTGTACATGGAAGGGGCCCGCTTGTGTGGACCCTTCTAATTAGCACCGGGATAAGGAATTGACATGTCAAATCTTGTGGCGCTACAGCTGAGGGAAGCCTAGCCCATAGTTTCAGAGCATCGGCCGGCAACTGCTTGCACTCATTGAGCAAGCTTCTTGTCTGCACATGGAAGACTCCCGCTTGTGTGGACCCTTCTAATTAGCACCGGGATAAGGAATTGACATGTCAAAATCTTGTGGCGCTACAGCTGAGGGAAGCCTAGCCCATAGTTTCAGAGCATCGGCCGGCGACAGCAAAGAGATCATGCAGCAAGCTTCTTATCTGTACGTGGAAGAGTCCCGCTTGCGTGGACCCTTCTAATTAGCACTGGGATAAGGAATTGGGGCGGTAAATCTTTTGTAATCCGGAAGCCGAGCCCGTAGCTGCAGAGCATCATCCGGGAAGTGCTTGCACGGATGCAGCAAGCTTCTTTACTGAACATGTGACGGTGTAAGAGCAAGCGGTTCTTGTCCTCATCTCATCAACTGGCACACTGGCACACACACACAATGCATTAATGACAGCAAGTGAATCGCGTCGTCCGACCCTGTCGTCCCCCATCCGAGCAACAATGACAGCCGCTCATTGTTTTGGCGACCGTTGCAATCTTGTGATGAATGTCGGGAAAGAATCTGCACACTGTACATAAAGCTGGCACTTTGGCCGCTTTCAACGCCGCCGGCAGTCTTGGCAGTAGCGTTCCGCGGCATGCGCCTCCATGAAGTCCGCGACGTCGATGCGCAGCGCGCCGCCGTCGGAGGCATCGAAGAACGCCAGGGAGTGTGGACTTCCACCTCGAGGGCGACGACCTGCTCGCGGCCACGCGCTCCCACGTCCGCGGCAACGGCCTCACGCCCACCGAAGACGAGGACAACTTTGACAGCCAGGCAGAAGATATACAGGAGGCAGCACCGGCCCCAACGACCAGGCTATATGACATGACGATGCACATGTCTCGTCATGTCGTATCGTCATGTCGTATAGCCTGGTCGTTGGGGCCGGTGCTGCCTCCTGTACTTCTTCTGCCTGGCTGTCAACTGACGACCACTTTGCGCCTGCAAAGCAGCATTCAGGATGTCACTCGGCAAACGTTGTCTGTGCATGGAAGGGCCCCGCTTGTGTGGACCCTTCTAATTAGCACCGGGATAAGGAATTGATTCCCTCAATCCTTTGGCACGACAG
>Ga0126342_10001701_pt1 | contig 31970 bp, 32 predicted proteins | sample Cyp1metagenome_FD_92528 | JGI IMG/M metagenome (GOLD analysis project Ga0126342, IMG submission 92528) | Coral microbial communities from Lord Howe Island, Old Settlement Bay, Australia - Cyphastrea 1 metagenome | ecosystem: Host-associated > Invertebrates > Cnidaria > Coral ...
CGATAATACACTCTTCAAAAAACGATAACATTTACTTATGTACCAAAACCTGAAAAACGATAATACACTCTTCAAAAATTGATGACTTGGAGCTATATACCAAATATTGACCGTGGCCCATATATATATATATGTACACATAACATATAGGTAATACATGCATATTATATATACACACATACAGCATACATGTTTGTATATCTCAAGCGTTTTGTTGGCACATGTTGGTACTTGGGTTGATTCAGGTTGAGACTGCAAGACTGCAAATTCCGAATTTCAATACATTTCCTTCTTGTCAATCACCCAAGCTGTAGTAGCCCAGGTTTATGCAGCTTTTGACATATCCAGTGCTGGTTGAGGTGGTCTTGACAGTGATGTTGCCAACCTTGGGGCCAGCAGCCTAACTTGTGCGCCGGTTCCAGGCATTTGATGTTGGCTCTTCATCAAACATAGAGGGGCAAATTGGCACTTCAGGGTGGCCCATAGGGAATTGTCCACGTGGACACACCACGAAGACATGTGGAGACATTCAAAAGCTGTTGTCCGCTGGTGCCCGCAGTAAGGCAGTACGAGCTGCGATTCCAGTGGGGCATGGTACCGCTGACAAGCACCGATGCTGGCCTTTGTCGAATGCGCTGCTGACATCATTAGAGGGAGAGGGATTTACCTTTGAGATGAACTATGTCATGCTGAAGACAAGAAAGTCCCTGACAATCCTTCGGTAAAATCAAACATTCGCACAAGTCAAAGGATAATATGTTTGCGTCTCAACACAGACAACAGTCGTGATTTGAATGTTAAATGTCTTGACCCACACTTTTTCCTTAAGCATTATCCATCCTTACCCACAGCTGTGTGGAGGGTCCTTGTTCCTGAGTGTTTTTCATCAGCATAGTCTTTCCGCACTGGATGTAGCACTATGGATGGAATGCGCCACACCGCGACAGGGTGAATTGTGGAGTGGCACAGATGGATCATCCTTTGCGCATATCTCGTGGCTCTGGACATGTTTGATCCGGATGGGAAGCATGACACGCTAGTGTTCTCGCCATGATGTAGATATATGTAGATGTGCATTCCGCCCAGCCCATCCCAGCATAGGAGTTTTGCAGGAGGGTGCGGATTGCAGTGGGTCTCAACATGTCTCAACCTTGTCAGCCACTGCGATTTCTGCGTGCCTTTTTTGCCAGTGCGTTGTCACCGACCCGATCCCGACTTCAAGCACTTGGTGCAGAGCTCACACCGCAGCAGTGTACCGCAGTGTACGATCGGGTTGGCTAGGTGGTCATCAAGGCAAATCATATCAAAATATATCAAATCATTATAATTCATTATATAATATATTATAATATTATATATTTATCATTATTTATCTAGACTCTAGACTAAAACATTTGGACCAAAACCGAGCATTTTTGCCATGAGAAGAACTTGGTCCCTTTAGTGATTTTTAGTCAACGTTTGCAACAACAGTGAACATGTTTATGTACAGCACCAACTACACTGCAGCAGTTGTGAACTGCAAATTATCCGTTCGGCGCGTGGTCAGGTTCCTTCGTTGCTTCATACTTCAATGCAGAGGCGGAATTTTGTCGGGACGCTGCCGTTCCTGTCACAACAGCTTTGATCCGTTCAAACTTTCTCAAAGGACCTACCACCTTGATAAAATACAAAATCTACTTCACTAAGGTCAACCAGCACCCGCACGCTGAATCATAATGATTTCAATTATATATACTTATAAATATAAAATATACATACAGTAAATAGAATTTAAACTTAGATGGTGCATGCATCATATCATACATATCCTTAGCTTTGGCCAAACAGGCAAGGGGGCAATCTGGTTTTCACGTTTCAATGTTCTGCTCATAGCCATGACAGCCATGAGGTTTGGACGTAGACACCTGAGCTCAGGTATGGTTTTCCGGTGAAGCATCCGCTGGCGGAACAATTTGGAATGACCCTTCTCCAGCCCTTGAGGCCAGCTGCTTACAGATCCGTGGAATAGGGGACCAAGGGGGCCCTACCTAAACAAATTCCAGTAGAGACCAGTTGATGTGTGTTGATATTGTTTGTAGTGCAGCCATTCACTTCGTGATTCATACAATATTCATATAATTTTATACATGCATATTCCTTCATTCTTAGACTGAGCAGGAAACTAACAGTGGCACTGATTGTTTTGAAAGGACAACGCCTGCCTTTTTTTGAAGCGTGTTGAAGCGTCTTGTAGCTATTGAAGCCAGAAAACTCGGCGGTGGTTCCTCCAGACAGATTGAATCTTACTTGCAATCTGCAAGATTCGTAAACCTCCTTGGGTTTCTGCAGAGTACCTTGATTGAATGTATGGAAGCACAGGCAATGGTCTGCAGCTCCACAGGCTATGCTTGAACCCCAGTACGTTAGATGGCCGGGAGGCATCGCTTGCGCAGTGGTCAAGAGATCCGCTTCTTGGTCTACTCCACGCAGGTGCAGAGACATAACCCGAGACATACTGTCAGCTATCAAGCTTTCATGCTAGGCGTAAATGATGCAGGAATGCGTGAAGCCCTTTAACCCAAAGATATCGTAGGTAGAACGCCCGTAAGATTGGTCAATATGTCTTTCCATAAAGACGAAAATTTCTCGAGTATGGCAGGCTGATGTGGATAGCTCCCATTTGCGGAAGCTAGCAGCAGAGACCGGGTGGCTACCCCAGCTTCCAGATGTCTCTACGATGTCACGATGTCTCCAAGATGTTTCTCGAATGTGTCGAGTGCATTCCATTTCCCAGGGCCGGGTCTGAGAGACGGGGCCTCAAAGAGTGGCTGCTGTGGTTTTGAACGCAACATCCTTTTTTCAACCATGAAGGTCGGAGGTCCTTGAGAAAAGGATGGAGAAGGATTGTATTCAAATGGTAGATGTGTGCATATAATGCAGATTTAATGTGGATTACTTAGCCACCGATTGCTAACTTAGCACCTCACTGGGGATGATTTTCATCCCCTTGCCAGTGTTACCTTGACAGGATTGAACATGGATATGTCTGACTTGCCTGGAGAACAAGCTCTCAGCATCTCTTTGGCATAAGCCATAGGTTGTCTCGATTCTTCGCCCCTCTCGATCCAGATGTCAACTTTACAAAGGTATTTGAAGGCAGCGCATATATTGGTAGATGAACTGTATATGGAGAGAAGCTAATTCCTTGGTAGATTGCGTGTGCCACGAGCCGATTCGGTGGCTGTCATCCTTCACTAAGGAGTCAATCGTCGTGGCAGCCATGTCAAGGAAGTGATCTCTGAAGATGGTACGGGGCGCAGCTGCGGGCATATCTGAGACCGACAGTGAAGCGATATGTTTTCCATTGTGCGATTTGTTCAGCCCCACATCTTGTGGGAAAGAAGGCGGTTTGTTTTGTAATATTTGTAATGTTGCACTAAGATGAAACGCACTCGAAGTTCGTATTTGATCAGGTTTCGTGCATGTTAACATATGCTAACACCTTTCCCACAGGTGCAAAGAAGCCAACCAGCGAAGAGCTGCGCCATAGGTTTGATGGGAAACGGGACAAAGCTTGATATGTGGGTATACTATGGGCCATAGTAGCCATAGTATATGGGTCGATGATGTTTGATGGAAGTCTCGGTTTGAATCTCTGCTTCCTGATATTTCTGTATATTTCTGCATCGTGACCTCACTCATTTCTGGCGATTAATTACATAAGATGACGGCACAGAAGCGCGCAGTGTGAAAACCCAAGATGGTCAATGAACGAGGCCACCTTTGGATATATGCTTGACCATTTCAGCCTTGTGAGCCCTTACATCCTTACCACTTCATGACACCCCCCGTCCTTACTGCGGTTGTTATGTGATGTCCTGTGTGATTTGCCAACAAATCTTGGACAGATGTGAGGATCCGTTCGGCTTTGAAGCTGTGCATGCGTTGCGGTTCTGCCAAAGGCCCTGCAAAAAGCTCAGCTTTGGCTTTCCTTGGCTCCGAATGGTGAAAATGTCAACAGCAATGGCTGTAGATTCAAACTTGAGCTCTCAAGACAGTTGCCATCCAGACGATCAACACATGTCAACACCTTTTCTCATCACATTTCAGTTGAGGCCTTTCCCGAATTTCAGCACATTTTTCTGACATTTCCTTGCTTCCTTGCGCTTTTTCAAGCTTTGCAAGCGACCTTAGACTCTTAGACACTGGGCATGCCGGCACCACGCCCCAAGGCCCGTATTGTGGTGGTCATTGGAAACTGGCAACGAGTCCAAGTCCTCTCCAGGTGGGAAGATAATGGAAGAGTCTGAGAGAATCTGAGGAGTCACAGAATGTCACTGATAACTTTCACCTTGGTGACACAATGTTATCTATCTATATATATTATATATAAAATATATAATTATATATATAACATAACATGGTAGATCTTTACCTGTCGACTGTACCGACTGGGCACTCTCTGGTGATTGGGGGGCAGTATTGCCATGGAGGCGGTTGCTGTCGACAGATGTCTCTGCCAGAGCCGAGGCAGACTTTGGGGATGGGTTGTGCAACAATTTATTCATATTTGATTAACCTTGATCAAACGTATTTTTAGCACCTCCTAAACAGAAGTTTGATAAAGACCAATTCATCGAATTTTGCATCTTCACCCTCAACAGGCAGTCTTGGAGTGTCTTACTGCAATGGACGATGAGAAGCGATTCAGACCTCGAACCCCACCCATCCCCACCCCTTTCATCGCTTTTTCACTTCTTGAGACTTTTTTGGCGAGAAACTGAGAAGCGTTGGAACATCTTGGAACATCTTGGAACATCGCTTGAGGTGCATGAAGGTTTGGTTCGTCTGACATCAGAGGAGATTCTGCTTGTGCTTCCCCTCTTGGATTTGATTCCAGCCTTGGAAACTGTAGAAGTAGCAATTCCGAGTGTTGGCAGAAATGCTGTGATGGATGTTGCTATGAACTGAAGTCTATCAAAAGCTGGGCACCACTTCAATCATTTAATGTCACCCGCTGCTCTTTGTTTGTGAGGACCAATGCCCTTTTTCATAGACAGTATACTCGGTACATCGTACACCAGCTTGATCAGCCACGATCAGCCATTTGACAATTCTCTGCAAGAAGTACTCCCAAATTGCCAACATGTGGATACATCGGATACATTCAGGACAAGGCCCAAACCTTGCAGCTCATTGTCTTTCAGGCGAAAGACAGAGACTGCACATGATTGAACCATATGGATGAAGAGGGAAGATAGGGAAGCTTGCAGATGGATATGATGGATGGTTGATGCCTGAAATATGCCAATGAGATCCAATGAGTCATCAGTTTTGCTTGTACGGACAGATTATATATGTATAGACATGCATGCACGTATGCAGGCAGATACGCATCTACACCAATATACAAAGACACAGATATGCTTTTGCGCGAAGAATGCTTTTCAGAAAATACACTTGAGAATATAGACATGGGAAACATGTGACAACATTCTAGCGTGACTTTTTACATCGAACCCATCCCATCCGGTCCATTCCGGTCCATTCCGGTCCCATCCCTCAGATTCTCAACTGGCCGTGGCCGTGGTTGCTGATGTTACTGCCGCTTACTTCGCTTTCAGGTGGCTTCGGACAAAGTCCTGGATCAGTTGCTGGCCGATCGAGTGAAGAAGGCCAAAGACAAGGAACCATTTGTCAGGCTGGGAACGTCGCAGCAGGATAGATGAGGATAGTCCAATATATGATAGTATGATGTCGATACTGAGTCGATACATTGTTTTTTTGTTGTTTTTTTTGGGCATTCATTATATCATGACGAACGCACTGGACCATCTTCATGTGACTAGTATGATGTTGCGATAGAATGCAGATTCTGTTCTGTCAAGACAGTAGGAAGAGTAGGAGACAGAAACTTCTCCAGTGGGCAAGTTGGCAACACTGCACTACCTCTAGCCTTCATTGTTTGGGTTCAGGAGCTGTGGAAAAGCATGAATTTGAATCCTTGTCCTTGTGATGAGTCCCTCCCTGAATTCAACTCTGCACGTGGTGCTTTCAACGTGTACACACATCAGCCGGCAGGTAGCTCCTGATCTTGTCCCATTGTTGGATGGCTGTAACAGTTGAATCGGTTTCGAGATGGGAGTGCAGTGATATGTATATGTATATATATTATATATATAATATATTATATATATTTATACATTGACAAGTACTGTAACTCATTGGAAGCCACATTTGCCACGACATTGTGGGGCAGGAAAGACATTCCCTTCGAGGGTGCCCCAGTGCTAGGCACGCTGGGCAAGCATGATGGTCAGATGATGTCAGATCCCAGTATGCAGAAGCTGATCCATCAAGGGTGAGAGATTGTTAAGGAATTCCCAAAGATGCAATTCGATGTGATTCAGCCATTGCTTTGTACTTTGCGTCCCTGATGCTAAATCTCATAACATCTTGTGTACATAAATATATGCAGCACACATGCAAATCGAGTCAATGAATTTAATTCGACCGGTGGCGATAGTTGCAGCACGTTGCAGCACGTTGCAGCATGTTGCAGCATGCATCCGGATGTATTCCGTAGCTATCCGTAGCTTGACCACCAGAGGACTGGGTCTCTGTCGGCTCTGCCAGGCAGCACACCGAGGCCCAACTATTGGGTCTTGGCTGAATTCCAGGTTGACAGCCCGGGAGCCAAGAGAGACACGGAGAGACACGGAATGTCGCTAGTCGAGGGATGCAACATATGATAAAAATTGATAAAACATGTAAAGGATGTGTTACATGTGTTACATCTCTTGGGATCTGGAAATATCTGGAAAGATTAGTGACATGACCTCTGACCACAGATATTTTGCCTGGCTGAAGGACATACTTTTCGATATTCCGCACAGAATGGCATGCCAGAATGGCAGATAAATGCTTTGTAAACTCGCATCTACAGCAGCCCCGTCAAGTTGTCAGCTAGCAAAGGTTCTTCCACACCGTTGCCGTACGATGAGGAGCATTTCAGAGCAAGACCATGCAAGACCAATGAAACACAGAGTAGCTTCAACACCTTCAACTGTACTACAACAATCTTCAACACAGCGACAAAACCGAACTTGTGCTCACTTTGGCAGCGCTGGTGCTCTATGGTGCTCTGATATGGGGAGGTGTTTCTTGATGTTTCTTGATCACCTTTCGGCAGTTATTGGTCGTTGCTCTGAAGATTCAAAACTGGACCTTCGGAAAGACTGGAACAGAGCCATTCTCTTTGACACAAATACTGTAGTTTCAACTACTGGTTTAACATGTTTTATATATTATATTTATATACTTACTTGACATTAAATTGACAACAAGTTGATAATTGATTCATTGATCATCAATTGAACATCAGTTCGATCATCAATTCGATAGTCAATTTGATAATCAATTGACGCATCAGTAATTAGTTTCCGGACTGGGGTTAACCAGGAGGAGATGCTGAAGCCCCCTCCACCGCCACCAGATGCCATCGAGCTGATCCGAAACTTGGAGGCGATGCCATGGTATGCCATGGTGTCGTTTATCCCAGCACTGGCAACATTTACGGAACCAGTTACATTACATCATGTTACATCATGTTACATCCAATTACCAACTTCTTAAACATTTCTTGAACTACAGCGTGCTGTCATCCTTTACCATAGCATTACCACATGCCATTCTTCATTGTTTTGAGTTTAGAGTTCAACCTTCATTGAGATTCATGGTGTGCTGCTGTTTCGGTGAAGTGACTGCATGTGACTGCTCTCTGGGATTTTTGCGCCTTCTGTTTTGTTTTCGGCTCCAGGTTTTGATTTCTACTTGCACATAATTCTACATGTTCGCGTCATCAAGCTAATGTAGGTTTTGACGGTTTTGGATGGTTTTGGTAGTCAGATTCTTTGAATCCTGACCCAGGAGTTTCTCAAATCTGGGTAGTTAACTTGGCTACATCATGCTACAAATAGCTACATCTATACTTTGCCCCGGTGGCAGACGCCTCTGTGTACTGAGCCTGGATTCAAACTGTGCATCTTGTCATATCTTGTCAGGTTGGCAGATCCGTCAAGCTGGATCACCAGGCACAAATGTGGACAGATGTGGACAGTATGCATAGATATGCATAGATATGCATGGTGTACTTCAAGAACCTGGGGGATGCAGTTGAAGCCTGACTGAAGCCTGCTAGACAACCGTTCCCTTACACCTGCACTTATATCGAATTAGTCATGTAGTATGAGTTTGTCCTTGCATGGCCGTGGTTCTGCGTAAGGCGTAAGAGGTGCTACTTCCGGACTCAAGCTGGTTAACATGCATCCCTGGTTCTCAGGGTGATGACAAGGAGGAAAAAGAGGAAATTGCTCGGAGCGCGAGCAACGCGAGCACTACGACAGCAGTGCGCCCAAGAAATGGCACGTGCATCTGGGGCCTACAATGGCCCTAACACTTTCAAAATTGATAATTTCACGAACTTGCAGATTGTGATTTCAAGATTTCAAGATAGTTTTAGCATGTTTTAGCCCATTTTAGCCCTGCATTTGATTATCGGATAGGCATCTCATAGGCCGGATTGATCCGGACTGGATTCTTGTAGCTATGGGACTTTGACGGAGTTCGCCGTGCCTCGCCACGTCCCTGAGGCGACGCGGTGAGACCCAAGAATAGGCGTTGTGTGTTTTCACAGCTGCAAGCGGACATTGGATTCTGATTGAATCGTTATATTGGCATCTTCAGAATCTTAATCATTCAATGCAAGGTCGATTCGAAGAATCTAAGTATTCTAGTGTTCACTGTGAAATTCAGTACATTGATTTCTGATCAAATAGAATTTTAGTGGCCCAAAGACCCAATGACTGCTTGCAGCAGAAGCATTGCTGCTTGTTTCTGGCAGCAATGCCTCATTGTAAACAGAATGCCTAGTAATTACGGTTCAAACTTGTAAACAAAGCGCATGTACACATAATCAGACCAAAAATACAGGAATATGTATAGGAATATAGGCATATGATGGCATATGATATAGATTTAATTACAGGCATTAAGAACTGAAATTCCATTGCGAAACATGACACGCTGTGTTGCTTTGCAACAGAATCTTGGACGAATCTAGTACCGTCCGCACATAAGGAAATCATTCAAAGGTGCAGTTTTTCTGAAAGTAATATGAACGAAGCTGTACATAGATGCCTTGCATGCTGAAAAGCTGGTCCGCCCCAAATGGTCAGAGGAATTCGACAAAGGGTCCAGTGAGTGAAATGGTACATTACATGCCTGGTGCTTGTCCTCCATAGCCAGGCAATACTTATATATTTATTTCATTTTATTTCATTTAGGGTGGACAAACTGTTTGGGGACGAGCCCGCACTGATAATCGAGATGCTTGCACTACTAGAAGTAGAGCCAAATGGCGAGCAACTCGCGTCAGAACACTGGAAGTACGAAATACGTACATGCCAAAGACTGGCAGAGCGAAACAGCTCGCCCAAAGGTCCTCAAGAAAGATGTGTTGCATTGTGTTGCAGCTTGGCTTGAAGTTTCTACAAAGGTTTGTGTCAGTATTAAGCACAGTCAATCCAGATTTATCCTGGGAGCCTCATAGAAAAACAGCGGTGGAAACACGGACACTCCTCTCCAGGTTTCACACAAACCCAGCTTGGCTTGGCATGCTATGATATGTTCCCGAACCCAAGCACCGCAGCCAACTCTAACCCAGACTCGAAATGCTTCATGACGAAATAAAGCACTGAACACGTGATCCCAAAGTTCTTCTGGACTTTCTCGATGCTCGTGAAGCTGTATGAGCTCATAGACACGCAACACCAGAAAGCAACAGCCACCATGCTTTCCAGCTTTGTGGATGGACACTTGGTGAGTCCACCCGTTGAAATATCTGCACACCATCGATCCAATTCGATCCAATGGGAAAATAATGACTTGTCCCGAAAGACCCAGAGCCCAACCCAGCAGACAAAACACTGACCGAGCCCAGAGACACCTTGATGATCCTTGATGCATGAGAACAAGCCCATGAACTACCTATAGAATCCTATAGAATCCTATAGATACCTATAGCATCAGCAATTCTAGACATTTTCGGCCGCTGAAGGCGACCTTTCCAGGGCAGCCATTGCGCGTCCATGGGCGAGGACCGCGAGGATGCTCGTCTCACCTTTCGTCGTTGGGGCTCGCGAATCAAAGCGAAGCTGGCGCCCGGGCTCTCAGTATGTTGACTCTCGACTCGGCTACAGAAAACGCGGAGCCACCCAATAGGCTCAACACTGGTACCATCTTGTACCATCTTGTACCCCTTGGGTGGCCTCACAAATTGCACCAATTTTTGTTGGCAAAGCTTTTGCTCTTGAAAGACGTGCAGGATGGATTCGGCCACAGCAATTGGCTGCGAGTCAAGTTCCTGCGAAGTTTTTTTCAAGGAAATTCCAATCTTGATCCTTCCTCCACAACTGATGCTCAAAGTGTTGTGTTTGAGTGTGTTTGTATTTATCGCACTCATTGAAATTTGGATCTTCTAATATATATTTGTATAATTTTGTATATAAGCAACAAATAATTGAGAGGAATATATATCATTATATATATATACATCTATAGTAGATTATATTAGTCTATTAAATTCATCATCCGTTCTCAGATCTGATCCACCCTGAGGTCATCCCTATCTTCCGTGTCGCTGTCGGAAGCCAAGCTTCGTGGAGGCCTTCTCCTGGGCGATGAGACGCTTGGCGCTTGGGGCTTTCAGTCACTGGCTTTGGGGGAAAATCTACTTGCGAGATCTCGCATGACATGGTTTTTGAATGTTTTTGACCATTCAAATCCATTCAAACATATTCAAACATGATTCAATATTAATATGAAATATGAATAAATATGATAATATATGATATGTTTTTTTCTTCAGATTTCCCCTGAAACCAAGTCTGGGAAGAATGCCGGAAATTCATGCTTCAACATATCACATCATCTCACAATCCGCCGTTGAGGATCTTGGTGACGGAAGCGCTTCACACGCGTCGCCGCTGCCAACAGCAGAATCCAGCTGACATTTCCAAGGGCTACCAGGATGTCGAGGGTGAGACTTAGACAACCAAAGAAATCCCAAAGAGATATGCAAACTGCGCACAATGCACGCATCACTTGGTACATTCAAGTCTAGCACAAAGCAGCTGGACCATCTGAATCCGAATATGAGCAAGGGAATCTTGACATATCTTGACATATCTTGACATGCATTTCGTTACAAAACAATCAAGTTGGATCAAGTTGGTCTTCTGAGTCTTCCTCGGGATGTGCTTCCACTTTGGTCCTTGGCACGTCGCCGTGACGGCTCTAAGAGTTTTCTGGTAGAAAGGGATGAGGCTGGAAACATTCGATTCCGCATGCCGTAACCATTCAGCTTTCAGCGCTGCCAACCGACACGTTTGGTCTTTCAGATTCTTTGAGTATTTTGAGTCCAGGACGACACATTAAATGGCTTTGAGACCTTTGCTCTAGACTATCTCCTCCAAGGTGTGGAATCCATACACAGCTGGGAGATGCTGGGAGTATTATCCAGAAGATTCTCCGCAACCTTCAAATCTGTCCAAATCTATGTTCGAAATTGCAAAATGACGCATTTAATTGGTACCGGTATGCTGCAAAATCATGCAAGATCAATGTGGTATCCCCCACAGCTTCCCTTTCTGCATGATGAGGGAAGGCTGATTTCAAACCAGTTCAAACATAGATCCTTAGCACGTGACATGTTGAATATACCTGGCTTGAGTCTTTGATGTCATTTCCAGCTCTCTCAACCTGCACAGCTAGATCTCATCGTGTGAGCTCTCCGACTTCAACATCCCACATCATCCGACACACTGTGAAACGCTGTGAAACACTGAAACATCGTGGCTATTCCGTGGCTATACCTTGCAGCTCACCATGTCCGTGCGCAGGTGTTTATTCTCATTCGTTGGACTCGATGCTCTCCAAGCGACGGGCAAGGAATTCTGTTGCGAGACGGAGCGAACTGTTGAAGCGCTTGTGGAAAGACCCGGTGCCTTGTCAGTTCAAGCGATGGATCAACATGGGTTAAACGAACGGATTTATGATGATCATGCTTTGACAGCCTGAGTGGAAAGCCGCAAGATGCTGGATATCTGATGATACACCAATAGCATCCAATGGCAAGATGACTTATGTTTCTTTTCGTCCTGGAACAGGCTCGGCTTCCAAGCCGCAGCTAGCTGCAAAGTATATATATATAGGTCAACAGCAGTGCATTGTCACGCACTTGCGCATCTGCTATCTTTGCCAGTTTCTTGTGTTCTGATGACGGCAGCTTGTTTTGAACTACTTCAGCCTCTAGACGAAACTGATGCTTTCCCATACAGCAACGTTCGCAGTTCTGCTGAGGTCTACAGCCAGGTTCTTCAGCAACAGCAACTTAGACTTAAACTTATTTGATCTGATTTGCAAACTTGACCAAACAGAGTCGAACCGTTCTTCAACTGCGCTTGTATCCCAGCGCATGTTTCTGAAGGGCTTGTTTCAAACAGGCAAAGGCACTCTCGGCTGTTTTTGGATTCTTGTCCTCCAAAATGTTTACCCCGTCCCATCACCTCATTGCCAAACAATAGCCATCAGTCCAGAAAACTGCTTCGTATCTGCTCAGTAAGGTTGGAGAGTGTGATCTTCTCAATCCTGCCGGCGGAGGATCCACAGGCAGTCAAGGGACTCATGCCGGTCTCAACAACGAAAATTCCCTTGCTCTTTGAGTCAAAACATAAATTTGTAGAACGCTTTGGCAAAACATGTTCTCCTGCAACTCTAGGGACTCTAGGGGACTCTAGGGGATCTGCGTTTGTGTATGTTGCTTGTGGTTTGGTCGACAGCAGATAAAGTTGAGATTAAGAAGTCAAATGAAACTATGCTGGCCTACAGACGGACAAGGGAATCGATGCGTAGATGCAGATACGTGTGAAAGCAAGCTAATGGTTCCGGTGATTGTTTCAAGGGTCTCTTGAGCTGTGTGTCCCATCGTAGCAAAGCCCTTGATGGTGTGGTAGCCGGCCATCGCCCCTACCAAATTGATCAGTTTGTGTTTGGGGATCTCCAAGTCGACTCCCTCACACCGCAGAATTGCATGGCACCAGGAGACTCAACTGCAACTGATGGTGCCATCATCGCTTCATAGAGTCGCCACCCTGGGTTGCTTGGCTTGAGGAGCTCTGCAAAGAAGGGCGAGAGAGACATAGTGAATTTCCAGGTGGCAGGGATTCAGCATCAAGTTAAGTAGGGGAGAATTGCACATCTAATCTAAGCACCATAATTCACACATGAACAAGTATGTATAATACAAGAAGAATATATTGGCATTTCCAAAGCAATTAAATTCATTTCATATTTTTGAGAATGATCAGTAGACAACATATCTGTGATAAACGCAGGACATTCAGGCGCGTCCAGATGAAGTTCTCATTGTCAGCCATTCTCTCAGGCTGTGCAGAAATCCTGAATGCGCTCATAGAAGCATCCCATTGGCATCCTTGGAGGGTGCTCGCGGGATATGATTCACCAGAAAGGGATGATGTTTGCATGCCCAGTACCGAAACTTGGCTGCCAAGGTGCTTAAAAATCCCAAGGACGTGCGAAATGCGAGAGGAGGATTTAGCTGATTTAGCTGATTTAATGCACTTTGTCGTTCTTTTTCTTCTTTTTGGCACTACTTACAGGTGTCTTGGTGCAAACATGGCACTAGCGGTTCTTTGCACCCGCATGCACCCGCAGTCCACAGTAAAGCAAAATACGAAGGAACGTAGTGCAGCCTTGCGTGGACTTTGCGATGTCTGGGTGATCATCCTTTTGCATTGACATTTTCAGTATTCTGCAGTTGCTATGTATTATGATGTATTATGCATGTTCAAAGTAGCGCTGACAGCAGAATATTCGATGTCCTCGATGTGACTTCTCAAGGACTTGCGTCGTTGCCGGGACTACTGCGTCCGTTTTGGCTATAGTGGCTTCGTTGTGGTGGCAGGCTTCGCACGGTCCTCTGCGGAATCGCTTCAAACCACTTAATTACTCACTTACTAATCTTATCAACGAGACCAGCAATGACTGTGCACTGCAAGTTCAGTATGGTTCAGTAGTTGCCCACAAAGATTTCCAACAACTTTGCCGTTGCTGGAGCAGTGCCAAGGGCTCGCCATGCCACAGGCTATGCCTACTTTCGCCGTGCAGTGACGAATTCCCTTGAGACACGAATGTGTGCTGAACTTCATCTGGCACCCGGACCTGATACATGGCTGTGAAGCAGTCAATGGCTCCTTTGGGATCTTAATGGATCTTATGTTTTGATAATTTTTGATATCACTTTAATATACTTTAATTATTGAGGTTCCCACCTTGCTTTAGTGCGTTTAGTGAATAGTGGCGATTAGTGGTGAAGGGTGGAACAATTGAAGTAGATCTTCACAAACGGCCATGAAACGGTGCACTCATGCTTGCACAAGGGAAATACGGCTTTAAGGGGACACAAAAGGTCTGCTTCTATGATTTTCTATTCCTGTTTTGGAACAGTTGCTGACCATCTAAGGATGCCTTATCTGCAAGATCAACAGCAGCATTTTTGCTTGGGCAGACAATGGAAGGCAAAACTGCGTTGGATTTGGCTTTGAGTCAGGGCAATGTGGCCCTGGTGCGTGCCCTGGGCCGCATGGGATGCGACATATGTGACATCAGCCATGGCCAAATCACAGAAGAGAAGAAGGTTTTGGACCGGATCCTCTACGGAGGCTTGCCACATTGGTTCGTTCGAACTGTTGGGACACTGGCGCATAGTGGATCCCGATCCGTGGAGGAGGATGGGATTGTTTTGGAAAATCCAGAAGACATCCGCAACTATACGCAGAAGGAATCTTGCCAGATCTTGCCGAGCGATGAAAATCGTTTCACTGATTTTGGGCACCTGCACCTCATGAGCCTCATGGGCTTTGGCCACAGATCTTACATGTTATTATAACAATTATAAGCTATCGGTCTCCCGCCAATTCTTAAACAACTGGTAGTCCACAGCCATTCCACCGGCGCCACGGGGCCCGCCACGGGCCCGTGCAATCTGAGGAAGTCGAAGAAGTTCGATATGGCACGGGCTTATCCGCCCCAGTGGCAACGCTTCTGCTGCGACACTATGGTCAACCATCTGTTGCGATTGAACGGTGACTTGGCAAGCTAAAAGATGGCCAAGGCGGAATTTGTGGACAGATAGATATGATTATATTATAGATGTTGATATGAATGAAACAGTATGTACTGTACAAATCTGTGTACTTGTTTATAGTGCATGTAGGTGTGTAATATTGTGTAATTAGTCATGTGTGCATAATTCTTCCAGGAAGGCGATAATCAGGTGATATACAGTTTTCCTATGTTTTCCTGGGGCGCATCGACTAAACATGAGTTACAGCATGTTATAACTATAACTGACACGTTGAGGCTATTGACTCCACTGATCTTCACTTTATCTCAGGTTCCGCTCAGACCCAAAGACAGCGCTGGCGGCCGCCCAGATTCGGACTGCAGAATCTGGCATGCAGCGAATGAGAAGCGGACCCTGTGGCCACTGTCTTGCATTTTTGCCTGGGAACAGCCCTTGATATTTGATATTCCTTGATCAACATCTGCTTGTTCATTCCTCAAGTCTGCGGTGACTTTTCCGGAGCACACTCTTAGGGAAACGCACACTGACTGCTTCTCTATATGAGAGAAATTGAGAGAATGTACATTCGCTCATGGTGCTTCGACACTTGCTTTCTCCTGCCTGCCCAGCCCTGCAATCCTGACCAAGGCATTTGCTTCGATGAATCTCGAGGTGAAATGCAGAAATTGTGCCTTCGTCAAACTGGGAGGATGTTATATGGTGTTATGAAAAGTTCAATGGTCCAGCGGCCAGCGGCCGTGCGCTTCAAACTACAGTCCAGATTTACATTCTGCAGTGTGCACCAAGTTTTCTCCTTGGTCTTGCTGCCCCTAGAGATTGCCACATGTGCTTGCTGTGCATGATGTGCTCCACGAGTTTGTTTGCCAAGGAGCTTTTGCAGTTCTCAAGCTAGAATATGGTAGAACTGTTTGACCAAAGCTGAGAATTGTGTGACCAGCTCCTATCCTGACAACTAAGGCTGCCATGCGGTGGACAGCATCCTTTCTGTGACGATTGCCTACGACAATATCTGCACGGTGTACTGGAGAGTGGCAATGTAGTGGGCTCAGCTATGGGGTGAAATAACTGGGGGCCACTGGAATAATGGAAGGTACCAACCAATAAACAATGGACAAACGAAAGCAAAACACACAAAAAACAAAACGAATGACAATGACAATTACACATAAGGGAGATAACAATTCCACGTAAATATAAACAGAACTGTACCAAATAAAACCAAAAAGATGCACATGAGGGAAACATAAAATAGCATAAACTAACTTGTTCTGGTGTTATTAGTACATAATATTCTCATTGTCATTGTAATCATTCTTATTGTTGTTATTGCTAGATCATAATATATAATTATATATATATTATATATATTAGTTGGGCAATTTTCAGTATTTGGTCAAGAAATGTGGCTAGGACTAATCATCATTATTCTTGTCATTATTTTCAAGTGGGCATTGTTTGGCAATTGACAGTCGTGTTGTCGAAAACAAGGTGGGCAGGATTTTGGGTTATATATATATATTGTATTATATATTTATATAAATTGTGTTTTTCTTATTTTTGTTTTGTTCTGTTGCGTTGTCTTGCTTTAAACTGTGGTATTGTTTGGCAATCTAAAATAGAAGTATTGTGCCAAACTCTGGCCATGACTGTGAACTTTGGTCATTGTTTGGTCTATCTTTTTCGGTATTGTTTTCTTGAGGCTACAAAGGTAGAGAAGGTAGAATGGCGCTTGGCACCAGAAGGATCAAAGTACCCAGCAGGGTTCGTCTTGGCTCCAACTCGGTTCAAACCCCAGCTGTGCGTAACATGCGTAACATGTTTCCAACTTTGGGTGAATATTTACGGCCAGCACTTGTGCTATGCCCCAAACTCTTTCGGGATGATTGCCGGGAACCTCATTTTTGGTGACCATTACAGTACTCTGTGGCCTTCTATGTTGAGATGTTATAACTTGATGTCCCTGGGGTTGCGAACCCAGGGAGGTGTTTGATGACCCTCTGCGGGAATCTGCTGTCCGGCAATCCTGGTTTTCAGCACTTTTCACATAAACCCTAAAATGAACCTAGAAAAACCTTAGGAAAAACCCTAAACTTTCCCTAAAGAAACCCTGAAAAAACCGTATGAAAGTGTATATAGTGAAGTACCTGTGGGGCGTAGTGCACGTACTGCGGGACATATTTACAAAAATTTGCTTTCATGTGTGCGAAACCAAGGCTTTGTTTTCCCAAGTGACCTGCATGTTTTGCAGGAGTCTTTACAATTTCACATCATGTCCACTTCAAATGTGTTTTTCTGAACAGGTACCCTTGCACCAGGAATTCAGGGCTCACAGATGATCCTTCAGTGATTCAGGTGAAAAAGGTACTCAAATGTATTCAGGTACTAACGGCTTCCAGATGGATGAAAAAGATCCCTCCCACCTCTCAAACCTCTTGCCATAAATGGTCATACATGCGTGCTTCTCACACTTTTTCCGTCTCTATGCCAAGGCTACCGCTATGATTTGTCCAGAGCCAACTTGCAGACTTCCCTTGGATGAACACGCCGTGGAAGAGATACTGGGATCCTTGCCTTCGTACCGGATCTTACCGGTACTCACAGGCCAGGGCGGCCAGGGCGCCGATCCTGGCCTTTGATCTCTTTTAGCAGCTTCATGCCAGTTGGCCATATTTCGGCTACACCATGCCACAACCCTTGTATCATGACAGAATATGACAGATGTAAGCGCTCCTTGCGAAACATCCAAGGAAAAACGGCCCGTGCCAAATTTGTGCGCCTGGCAGCTGCAAGAGATGTGGATGCTCTTGGGCACATTGCCTGGTGCCTCGGTGGAAGTCTGTGGCCTGGGCTGACAGCTGGCAATGAAATCTCAAAGTTTCAGGTTCCAGATGTTTCATCATGTTTGAAAGATTTTAAAAGTGTTGCCCATAGTGCTATAGTGACATCGTGAGTCTTGTGAAGAACTCATGGCTTGAAGCACACCTGAAGCCCCACGGACACCTTCCGTGGTTCCCAGGTGTCCGGAGCCTGGATGTGGCAAGGCTGTGGCGCGTGACCAGAATGCTGGACTGACCGTCAGCTGCTTGGCGGAAGCAGAGGTCGCCCGACACTGGGTGATGCCGGTGACAGAGATTCGACCGTATTTCTAGTACCCCAATTAATATAAGAATAATATATAGTATAAACAGTTCCTGATGGAATTTGTTAAACGTGTTTTTTCATCCTTTCCCTTTCTTTAGACTTGCAGCATTTACTGTACTATATTTGTTATACAATTATTAGAATTATAAAGTATTAGAATTATAAAGTATATAATAAATATATACACACACTTCAGCGGCGTACGGTTGTTCTGTCATTCTTGCAAGACTGCGGTGGCTTTCGAAACCACATCTAAGCTCGAATAAAATAAGTTCCCTGGTGTCAGGGCCTGTGGGAAACTGGCTCGGTCAAGTCTTAGCTGTTTCTGTGGCCCAAGGATGTGCTTGCGGCTATCGCATCTGGGCAGAATTCATGGGGTTCAATCATGTTCAATAATGTTCAATCTGCTATCGTTGCATTGAGATTCATTGAGATCCTCTGGAACCGAAGGCTGTTGGTGAGTCATCACAGAACGAACCATGAGGCTTTTGCTGCAGCTGCAAGCTACCGGGAGGCGTTCAATGGGCAGAATGACCGCCAGTTGATCTTAGGTGTCACTTCCTTCCTCTCCACCAGTGCCAGCTGGAATTTCTAACATGATGTCTTTGACACCCAGATATAGGAAGCTCTGAATAACGTGCAGATGTCTTTGTATCCTTTTGCCTATCTGGCAAGATGTCCTTTGCATTCCTTTGCAATAGATTGACAAGACTGCAAAGGAGCTGCCACATTTCAGCGGCCAAACTTCTTGAACGTAAGCATCTGCTATACCTGGGGAAGATTTTGTGCTGTAACCCAAACATACCCAAACCACCCGCTTCAACAAGTGTCTCTTTATCACATGGTACACACGCTGCTGCATTTCGGTATTTGAGAAGAATAGGCCGGTCCCGCAAAGAGTGGATAGCTGAGACTTTTTCTTTAGCATTGCCGTTCTCGGGGAAAGTTCAAACATTGTCACTTGCTAGAAAGAACAGCGGTGGTGCCGACCCTTTTTGAGCCAATGAAAGCGCATTTTGGCCCAGCCAGTCAGGCTGCAACCCCCCTCTTTTCCAATTGTAGATTTTAGATGATTTTAGATGATTTTAGTTGCGCGTGAGTTTCTTTGTGCATAAATTTTGGAGTTGCTCACGCACCCCGCACTGCTGGACAGACAGACAGATAGACAAGATGGTCCAAAGGTCGACCGCATGTCGAAGCGAGGCCACGATCCTTGCAGCTGTGAGCAATGGGGAGCCGCTGGCCCTAGTGACAACACATAGCTATCCAGAGCCTATTTTCAAGGCAACGTGTGACGTATGATGACGTATGCATCTTATCTCAGGTGGTTATAGAGGATTTGTGACTATGTTCATCTCTCAATTTGCATACACACAAAAAACACATAATGTCTGAATGAATGCATATCATTGCATATCCTTGTCCGTTTTACAACCATTTTGCAACTAGGGTGTTGTAAGATTGCTTCCAGGTCAGTTTTGTTCAGCTAGGAAACCGGGGACAGATACCGTGAGTGGAGGTCCTGCTGTCTGCAATTACTTGGAACGCAGCAATATGCAAAGCTCTAAGCGAACATATCAATAGTAAAGAAAGATAAGAAAGGTATTCAACAGAATAAACACCATCATTAATTCAGAATTCAACAATATTCATCAATATTCATGAATATTCAAGATACATCGAAATTGAAACGGCACAGATATCCCGGTCGAGTCTCCGAGGCTTGGAGAGAAGCGCATCCTCAACTGGAGCAGCGACACAAGGAGCGCAGGAAACACCAGGACCGCAACGAGATCACCGCAGTGCTGAGATTCCTCAACTGGAACGAACTGGAACAGGTTGTGGAATGTTGTGGTCTTCTCAATCAGTGTAGCTTGAGGGAAGGGGTGGATAGCTGCGCCGAATGATTTTGGCTCTGCAGAGGCATCAACAAGCTTTGAGACAGAACGGCTTCTACTTTTGTTGCTTTCTACGCCACGAGCGCTGGCAGTCCAGCAGAATGCAACACATAGTATCCAGCAGTGCCAAAGTGCTGGCCTGGATATTGCTAAGATTTGAAAGCAAACCAAAGACATGCAACTACTTGCTACTTTAATGCATTGCTTTCCCAACAGATCCCAACAGCACGGATTGTCATCATGAGGTTTCCTAGATGTGGCCACAAGGCCAACCTGCCAGTACTGCTTTTAGGTTACTGCCCTGATTGCAATAGTCCATGCTTCAATATGGAGCTCGTCGCAGATGCTTCTTGAGCATTGGCATTGAAGATTACGCCTTTCGACCATTGAAACATGCAGAAAAGGATGCTGAAGTACTTGCCTTCAAGTTTCAAACTCGTGGCTCAGCTGGGTTGGGAGGGCAGGATGGATTGGTGATGCTTTTCTTGAGAGCCTTGCAGGCCACACGAAGACTTGAGTGCTTCGATATGTTTCAAATATGTTTCAATAATTTACAATATGTTTTGAGTAAATTCTCCATGTTGTATTCAATGGTTGTGCTCCAGCATGCTCCAGCCAGGCAATTATCGAACGCAAATTTCTTGCAATTCACCGGATCGTGATGCACTGGACAGGCAGATTGAGGACTTTGGCCGGCAATGCGTTGATGAAAGCACCGAATCTTAGACGTATCTTAGACGTCTTTGTTTACCTGGCCAGTATGTAGGAACACATATTTTTTTCTTTTATTTATCCAGATGAAAAATAGATATCTTTTGGTGTTTCACCCCAAAAAAGAGTAGGTAAATGTCTCAGTAGGTGTATATGTTCATATATATATATATTATAGATATATGATAAATGTGTATACATTATATGATGTTGTTTTCTCAATTGTGGATCCCATTGTATTGCCTTGATCAAATGAAGCGTTGCCCAAGGAAGTGATCGTAGTCTACTTCGCAGGCTATGCCATGTCCGGCCGCAGTTCGCGTGTGCGATTGCAGCTGCAACGGGCGCAGCACCCTGAGGATGTGGATGCCGGGCGAACAATTGGAGTCGACGAGTTGATGGATTCAATGCTTCGCTTGCCGACCAGACGAAACAATTGCTTTGTGTTGGCTGTGTTGGATTGTGGCTACTTGTCCAAAAAGAAACAGTTTTAGAATGTTTTGGATGTTTCCGGAGTTGCAAAGCATATTGGCATGTTAGAGCTCGTTTGTAATGTAGGACGCCGCAGGTGCCTTGGCTGGTGGTAGGGGAAACTTTTTGTTCTTTCGCTAAGAGACAGCATGCGCTCCGACCCTAGTGTATTTCCGTTGTACTACTAGAAACATTCATGTCAAGTCGAACAATTATGCATTTGTAAACAGAACAGCATATTTCCGACCGGAACATAGAGTAACAGCGTAACAGTAAACATTGGAAACAAAATGACACAAACATCTCCCCATAGCCTCCACACCCCAATTCCAATAGCAGGCACTTTGACAAGAGTCGACATGAATCGACACTATCCGATCAATCCGCCACAATGTTCAATGTCCTACCAGCATGTGTTTTATTCAGGAATTGTTCATTGCGTTCCGGTTTCGGATGGTTTAGATGAAATCAGATGACAAATCTTCGGGAGGTGATGGCCTGGAAGATTTCCTTCGTTTCATACTGTTTCATCCACACAAAACATTGTTATACTTAGTTTGATCGTTCGAATCCTTTCCGTGGACCCAGGTCACAGTTTGATCGATGCAAACTTGCAGCAGTCCTGCACTCATGGCTTGATGGGTCCTTGGGCCACTCTCTGGTCATCAAGAACAGATGAAGCCATGGACTGGATCGAGACTGGCTATGGACCTTTGGTCTGTGGGATGCTACACCACATGGTCATGGAACCCCAGTTGCACCTTCAGGAGATTTGCCTAAGATTGGATGAGCACGTCGCCGCTTCCACAAGCAACGTAGCTGATGAAAGCAATCCTGCTGCCATTTGAATGCGAGTATCCAATGTGCCCACAACATGATTCGGTTTTCTTGAAGTCTCCTTCATACAGAGATAACAACATGTTTTGTTTCGTCTTTAATCGACTTCTTGATTCTTTGCTCCATACTACCACGAGACCTCAGCATCCTGACATCTTAGGCAACGGCCAAAGAGTGGACGTGTTCTTCTCCAGTTCAACGGGCGAAGGGCCTTTGATCTTCTCACAGGAAGTCTGGAACCCGCAGAGTCTTTGCCAAACTTTAGTTGTTTCCAGGAAATTCCTCTGCTAATCATCGTGTATCGTACCATGGACCTGAAAACTTGAAAACGACATGCAAGAAATGGACCCAAAAAAGTTGGAAGCTATGCCAGATTATGCCAGTATTGCAAGATGCAAGCGCACTTTGGATGGACTGCCCAGATCGATGGCATTGAGCAGCATTGGACGTTTGCGAAGTTCCTCCTCTCAAGTAGCTTCCTGGGGTTGGCGCAGGCGCGGCTTTGGAGCCATAGATTGTCGGACAATGGAAATCAGAGCACCACCGATGATGAATTTCGCATTGGAGACCAATAGGATCTAGTTTCATCTGGTTTCATCTAGTTTCCATTGTTGCTGTCTTCATGATTGAAGTTTCATGGGAACAACATGTGACATGTTGTCCAGGTGCTCCTCCTGCTCTTATGCCCTGGCATCGCTGTGCTGCACGCGAAACCGCAACCGGTCATTCGATGTGTGTTGCTGTGTTGCTTATTGAATATTGTTACAATAATTACAAAATATTACAAACATAATTAAACAAACAGAGTACGCACAGACATGTCCCGCATCTACAGCAAATGGATGCAGATGGAACATGAAACCCAATTGGTATGGAGTATCCTCAGTATTTTTTTTGTGAATGCATTTGGAAAATGGATAGACTGAGGCATCCTGTATGGGATCTACATTCTGCTTGCAGCCGCAATTCTTGTGCTTCTGATTCTCTTGGCATTGAGATCGCACCGCTCAGAGATTGGCCAACTCATGACCTGGACAGATTGAGCTGGTGCCGTGGAGTGTCCAGGGCAAGGCCAACGACATGCCACGACGTGCCACGACCCAACGTGACTCCTGGCGGCCCTGCAACATGATGTTAGACGATGTCAGACGTCTCAGATGCCCCGAGTCCAGAAATACACCAAGTGGAGCTGAAGACGAAGCATGAAGCAGCTGTTATGTCGATGCGCTGTCAGCGCGAAGAAAAATGTCATTTGGAGAATACATTCGCGCGATGCACGTGTCATAGTCATAATAGAAATTAATAGAATACTTTGATTGGAATTAGTCATCAGGCGGTGCTACACTAGGGGTTTGGTGGTTTCACCCTCAAAGTGCTAAGCCTGGGGTCCGAACCCCAGATAATCTGATTGAATTCAACACGCAAAGAATAGCACTCTCTGGTGTTCTCGAACATCATTTTCCTGGGCTTGGTCTTTAATGGAGCCGACGCAGTTTTATTGGTATTAAATTTCACAACAATTTGAACTCTTCCGTGCCCCTGGCCAATATTATCATGTGCATCCAGTAGCAGTTGCGAGGATCGCAACGAAGTCTGGATCAATCGCAATGCACAACATTGTCCTGGCTGTCAAGGTGCAGTTGTGAGGGCACAAAACAGATCGTTCAACCTTGGAGAGAAGACTTTGTATTTCAGGATGGACATGGTAGAACTGTTTCCAGTTCTCGTGCGCATGATTCTTGTTTCAGTCCTGGTGGGCATTGTGACCATCAAGATGAGGTATCTTGTGGATTCTTATGGTGTCTTGTGTAAGCTCTAGCCGAGAGGATGTTTTTTCAGAGGAACACTGCACAGCGATCATACGCAGCCAGGTGTTGTGCAGCGCAATGGTGGCTGCAACCACATGGTCCGGAGGCTTAGGACAAAACATGCCCAAAAAGTAAGGGCAAGTCCATGTCCAAATCGTTTCGAACAAGAACCCCTTTCATACTCGTAGTTTAGGTTGTAAGCAATATATCCTAGCCAGCTGCTCTGAAACGCAATGCCTAAAATGCTTGTTCGCTTGTTCACACATCTCACATCCGAAGGAGTATTTTTGTCATGGTGGGCTTCAGACTTTCACCTCAACAGACCGCTGATCGCCAACAGGTCTGCCGCTGCGGTGTGCACTTCTGCTACGTGTGCGGTCGACGGTGGGAGGACTGTGGTGGCAGGAAGTTGGATTTCTCGGCTTTTGGACAATGCAACTTGTCTTTCCCTTAGCGTCTAGATACCACATGAACATACATGAACATAGAAGGGGAATTGACTGTGTTTCATGTTTCATGACTGCACGCCTCGCAGGTGTTTTCCTTTTTTCCAACGAGAAAAGTGCACAGTTGAAGTTGTTGCAATGATCCAGAGAGGGTTGATATCAGTGTGATGTAAGAGAAAAATCGAGAGGGTTGAGCTAGAGAAACAGATAGAAACAGTGAACATCTCTGTCCTTGGCTGGCCATGTTAGTCCCTCCATCACGGCATCACAGCCCGTACACTTGTGTATCAGGAGCACGAAATGCAGCGCGGGGGTATGAATTACTACCAATGCCGCTTGCCAAAGGCGCTTTTGACATGTTTGGACACTTTGGTGCGCCCTTGATGTAATTTCCGGTTGACACCTCCCTGGCCAAGAAGTCTCATCATTGATTTGCATAGATTGAGACCCTTTCGAAAGCCCGTTTAGCCGTGTACAAGCTAAAGCTTCACTGGCCAGTTTTCATGAACCCACAGGGCCAGCAGCGTCGGAGCCAAACCGCCGATTTGGAGGATTTCCAACAGGACACGACTGGGGCCAGAGTCGGAGCATCGGAGGTTGTGCATTTTCCAAACTGAACTGTGATTACACAGGTGTAGCAGAATATCAACGATATGAAATAATTCAAACTAATTGCCTTTTTGATATAACAATAACTACTTATAATTATATACATATATGTATATGAATATGTGTATGTGTATATGAATGAGCAATGCGATGGCATGATACATGTGTCATGTGTACTGTTTGAACCGATATTTTGATGGGCCCTGCAAAGATTCATGGTTGTGCAGTTTTCCTTGTCTGCTGGACCAAGCCAATGTGTACTTACTTGCTTCAATAGTGAGCTTAAATATGCACTTCAACCCATTCAATTGATTCTGTAACCATTTTATAACAATTTTGTAACCATTCTGTGATATTTTGCAGGTATTTTTGACATTTTTTGACTGTTTGCTATCTAAAGAAATTTAAACGGTTGAACCACTCCCAGTTCTGGGATCTGTGCCCAGGATCCTTTGGCACAATTCGAAGCGCTGGAGAGGTCGGGCGCGCAGTGCACTGAAAATGGAACGAACATGGGGCACTGTAAGTGGGTTGAAACGGGTTGATAAGACGTTGATAAGTTGATAAGAAGTTGATAAGATCATCTATAGAAATTCATAAGAAGTTGCAATCGGTTGAGCTTGTCTGATTTGTCTAGGATGGTGGGATGGAGGTCACACCACCAACTGTGAATGCCATGAGGTATCTCTGACTAGCACCTCCCCAGGCATTTTCCTCACATCCCTAGCGAATACGTGACATTCTCATCGTATCTCATTTCCGTTGTCATCTGTTGTCCACCATGGCCATTGATATTCAAAGGGCGCATGGGGAAAATTCCAGCCAAGCTGCAACCAGAAGGATCACTGGGGATGGCAGGAACGAAGCTAGTGCTTGGCGCTGGGTGGATGAAGCTACCGGTTTGGTGGAGGCTGATGAACACATCCTGCATAGCTTATGAGTGGCAAATGGTGCTGACTTGGGACTTTCAATCTATTTCATCTATTTCAATTGGATAAGCAGAAAAGGCACCTGAGACATCCTGTCACTAGTTTTTTTTTTTTTGAGTCGTTGCCGCTTCACCGATGCGTTCAGAGCTTCAGTGACTAATCTCCACCAGAGCCATGTGGCAGGCCTATCATCACGTCGTGCCATACTCTGAAAAGTCTTCGTCCTCGTCCAGCACTCAATGCTGCCGGATCTGATACGCTCATTTGGTGGCGCTTGGTTGTTGCTTTTTGCCATTGATTACAGTAATTATGCCATCCATGAAACAACATGAAACATCCAAAAACCATTCATGAGATTATGTCATTCAGCACGAGTATTTTGGAGCTTGCGATTGATGCTGAATAACAGGCTCCGGTGCAGGATTCACTAGAGAAGCTGCATCCGATACAAAAAGAAAACCCAGACACATCATGTCATCATGACACATCAGACGATCTAAAACTGAGAAATTGCAGTTTGCTCTTACAAAGTATTAATGCAATTAAGGCCATCCTTTTCATGCTATAGCTTCCTTAGCCAATGGAAGAATGCACAGTGGCAGCGAACGAGCTACTTCATGCTTACATGTTGCCACATTCCAGTTTGCATAGTTTGCATTTTCAAACAGATTTGCACATTCCAATTCTGCAAACAAAGCCAGGGCTACCGGCCCAAATGTCACTCAAATTTCAGCAAATTTGGGCAAATGCCTTTTGTTGGAGTAAATACTATCAACAGTATCACAGATTGGACATGCATAATAATAATAAGATATCAATGTGATCCAGACCCCCAATGATGAGCATATTAGATTTTCAGCCAAGTTTTCCTGCCAATGAGGAGGGCACAAGAGCCAAGAGTGTCGCCAAGCTGCCGCGTATTGACCATTGATACAAATATTGATACAAATGCCGTCAGAGGGAAGGATTCAACAGTTAATGCCGGAATTGAACATCTTCTCAATACCATTCGATATTCATTCGATGTCACAAAAAAAACGAAAAACTTTCGACAACAAACGGATCACTATGGATCACTCGGATTCTGTGGCGCCAGGCAAGTTCTTCGTGAGGCTGTGGAGGTCTTGGTCAATGCACAGTGCCTTGCCATGGGAAGGGTCCGATGGGTCCGTTGTCGAGTCATGCTGAGATTGCTGAGATGGTCAAAGTTTTTCCAAATGGCAAATTCCGTGTAGGCCCCGTGTACCCCCGTGTACCCCCGTGTACCCCCGTGTCAAATATTTGTTTTTGGTTTCCAATGATTCTAATTCCGCCAGCTGTGAAGGCAGGTGCACTTTTTTTTTTGTCCCAGATTCTCTTTCTGTAGTCTTTAAGATTGAAGAGTGTTCAAAACCACAAAACATTACAAAACTCTCAGGTCATCTTTTGGACTTCTAGCTGTGGCCTAACCATGCCTAGAGCTTGTCAATTGTACCCCTTTGCAAGAGACTTGCCCATCAGGTTTGATCATCTGAAAGGTCGCAGCTTGTGCTAACTTCATCAAAAAGCGTGTGATTGCAGTGGGTACCAAGGAGAACCATGCGCTGCTGCTGTGTCTTTAGGCATCGGCCCGTTCCATGAAGGAATCGAGGGAACAGTATATATTAATAGTATATATGTATATGATATATACATACATGATACTGATACATATATTGATACAGTGTAGATTTTGTTGTTCACCTTCAGCCGCACATAAAAGGTCTGCTGTCTGCTGAACATTAAACAAGTACACCTTCTTCTTCCCGTATCATTTGCCCGCAAGATCATTCTTGATACATCCAGATACCCATAGTGTCTTGTCATGTTTACATTTTCAAAGTGTATCTACGACCCTGGCTCTACAGGTGGCACGCCCTGATGCAGCACCGGGAAACCGGACCTCTGGAGTGCATTCCTAAGGATTACCGTAGGTCTCAGTTCGGTAAGGTTTGTCTTCACGATGCGAGGGAGATGTCTTTTAGACAGGGTTCCAAAAGCAAAAGTGCCTCCATGATTCTGTTCAGATTCTGTTGCTTCGCTGTAAGGTTTTGGCTGGGTGAGTTTGAATCTGCTTGTAGCACACTTCAGGTGCAGGGAGATGGATGCAGTGGGTCAACCAAGGGAGCCTTTACTAATATTGGTCCCCTGTGACACTGCATCTACATAGCCCTGAAACTAGAACTTAGATCATTTCAGCCATGCTTTGGGAATGGAATTTCACGAGGCTTTTCATTCGTTAGTGTTTGCGGACGAGCATGTGGTGGTGTTTTTTGCTATTGTCATGGAACCTTAGGTATATATACTTGAATTGATCGAAAGTGTCAACCACATTATTTTACATGATTTTACTACTACGTTCATTTTCATTTGCAGCAACTCTTTTTCTTCGACACTTGTATAGTTTTAAGTTATAGACATTGCCCAATCCAAAACTTCGAGTTGCAGCAACAATGGAATTGGAAAGAGTGCAATCCTTGAAGGCCAGATATTCCACATTTGCTCGCGGTTTGGGCTGACCAACAATGCTTAGTGGTTGGACGAGAGGGTGGCCACGACAGGCTGCACTTGGACCTACGTTTCAAGCAGCGTTGGGGAGCCCCAGCTGTCTAGCCTGTCTAGCCAGTCGAGCCACTTATGAGTTGCCCAACTGAAAAGGTGGTAGGACCGGTAGGATGATGATTGGATGATGGATGCAGATGATGTGGTCATCCCGAGTCATCCCAGCTTCCTGGTGCCGCACAGGTGGCACAGCCAAAAGCTGGCTGCGCCGAAAGAGAATCGCTGGATACTCTTAGAGTCTCCCTCCGGGTGCAGCTGCTGTGGGTTCATGTCCTGGAATGAGGTCACCCACAAAACAATAATGTACATTGTCAGCACATCAAGTCTGACTTGATTCATATTGTTTCCCATTTAGCTTGAATTTAACTATTTATATAATTTTATATACTGTAGTCTTGCAATGTCTTGCATGTCTTGTGAACATATCCATGGCTAGCTTGAAGTACACTAAATTGGGCTTCTTGCTGGCCTTGGAGCTGGTGGCTGCTGTTCGCCCTGCCCAGCATGACTCAGAGAAACCAAGAAGGTATGCTTCCATGAAGACGAATGTCCTTGAAACACAATATTGATTATGTTGAATGTTAGATAATGTTAGATCTTTGATCATTTTGATCATGAATCTCCGGTTTTCATTGCTAACTCGTGTGTTTCGGATTTCGGGTACTGAGCTCCAGTGGGTTGTTTGGCTCTGTGGTGATTCAACAAACTTATATGGAACATTTTGGAACCATCCAAGAGATTGGTGAAAACGGCAAAACGTCGGCAGATCTGCTGGCGCCCCAGCTCTGTCAGCTCGCCCGAAGGGACCTCCATGAAGTCTTATGGCGCTTAGAAGCACTAAATTTAAGCCTGGCTCCCAGCGCATTGCCAAGATGAGAATGGTGAGAACATGTGAGAACGATTTGCAAAATAACACGGGCACTGCAACAGCAACTGACGAGGTTTGGATGACTTGATCCGTCTCAACGACTCTGCACGGGGCTACAGTTTGGGGTGGAGGATGTGAATTCCTGGTACTGTAAAGCCAAAAGATAGCTCAGGGCAAAGCTGGGCCTTTCATTCTGCATGATCGCTTCCAATGTTTTCCAATACAGCATGAAGCTTAAGCTAGGATAGGAATCAAGTGACAAATCGTTTGGTATTCCGTATCCCCACAGCAACACATAGCAACACATAGCAACACCGGATCGCCTCACGTCTCAGTGCAACATAGTGCGAGCAAGGTACGCAGCTTAGAAGCTCGACTGCTGTCGGGAGCGCGCTCGGGCCGCTTCTACGGTGCCCGGATGCCTGGAGCGGAGCATGCAGGTTGATCTGCCGATTTCAGACCTGTGTTTTTAACATGTTTAAACATGAACATCAAAATATGTTGAAATAATAGGTGTGGTGTGACTCATATATAATCGAAGGAAGTTTCGAAGTCAAACTTCTGACAGTATGGACAGATGAAAAGCAGAGATGGGAAGAGTCAGAGAGAAGAGAAGAGTAGAAGAGAGAAGAGAAGAAGAGAGAAGATCAGAGAAGAGAAAGAGTCAGAAGCAAGAAGATGCAGGTGCGCGAGAAGGTAGGAAAGTCGCGAAACACTGTGTTTTTCCATGTTTTTCCAATGATTTGTGGCTCCAGAGGGTCGACACATTTCGAAGTCAAAATGTACAAAACACACCAGGTTCGGACCACTTTTGGAAGTTGAGATGTTGAAAAAGTGGCGCCGTTGTGGCGCGAAGCACATTTGCAAGTGAAAAAAGTAAAAGCACCTCACGTTCGGACCACTTTTGGAAGTTGCGATGTTGAAAAAGTGCATGCCGTTGTGGCGCGAAGCACGTTTCGATTTCAAAATGTACAAAGCACACCAGGTTCGGACCACTCTTGGAAGTTGAGATGTCTAAAAAGTGCACGCCGTTGTGGCGCGAAGCACATTTCGAAGTCAAAATGTACAAAACACACCAGGTTCGGACCACTTTTGGAAGTTGCGATGTCGAAAAAGTTCACGCCGTTGTGGCGCGAAGCACGTTTGCAAGTGAAAAAGTTAAAAGCACATCACGTTCGGACCACTTTTGGAAGTTGAGATGTCTAAAGAGTGCACGCCGTTGTGGCGCGAAGCACATTTCCAAGTCAAAACGTTAAAAGCACCACATGTTCGGACCACTTTTGGAAGTTGCGATGTTGAAAAAGTGCACGCCGTTGTTGCGCGGAGCACATTTTGAAGTCAAAATGTACAAAACACACCAGGTTCGGACCACTTTTGGAGGTTCAGATGTCGTTTCGCGTGGCAGGCGCAAGGGATTGTGCACATTGTCAAAAGTGAGCAAAATGTGAGGATATTGTAGCATTTTCAACTACAACCACCACGACACCACACTACACTCCAATACACTACACTACAACTACAACTACACCTTCACTACATTCCACTACACTACACCCCACAACACTCCACTACACTACGCTACACTACACTCAACTACACTCAACTACACTCAGTTACACTACACTACACTACACTACGCTACGCTACACTACACTACACTAGACTACATTCCACTACACTACACTACATGACACTACACTACACTCCACTACACTAAACTTCACTACATTACACTACACTACATTCAACTACACGACGCTACACTGCACTCCACTACACTACACTACACCTACACTACACTACATTACACTACACTCCACTACACTCCACTAGGCTCCATTACACTACACTCCATTACACTACACTACACTACATTACACTACACTACACTACATTCCACTACACTACACTACACTACACTACACTGCACTGCACTACACTACACTACACTACACTACACTACACTACACTACACTACACTACACTACACTACACTACACTACTTAAATTACACTACACTACACTACTGTACACTACGCTACGCTACGTTACGCTACACTACACTACACCACACCACACCACACCACACACACCACACTACACTCAATTACACTGCACTACACTACCCTACCCCACATTGCATTACATTACATTACATTACACTACACTCATTACACCACCACAAATGCAGCTGCAACTACGCTACACTAATTACGCTACACCGCCACTACAACTCCACTACACTACAACTACCACTACAGCTGCACTACACCACACTACATCCAGCAGTTCTGGGTGAGGTGACCGACCAGGTGACCACTGCAACCATTGCAGCCACTCCAAAAAACACAGCTCCAACCACCTTTTGGTCCATCAGTGGATTCGCTCTGCCATCCGTGATTCACAACAACCAATCTCTCCTATAGGTTTCCTATTTTTGAAACTTCCGCCACCGCCTTGTGCG
>Ga0126342_10001702_pt1 | contig 31961 bp, 30 predicted proteins | sample Cyp1metagenome_FD_92528 | JGI IMG/M metagenome (GOLD analysis project Ga0126342, IMG submission 92528) | Coral microbial communities from Lord Howe Island, Old Settlement Bay, Australia - Cyphastrea 1 metagenome | ecosystem: Host-associated > Invertebrates > Cnidaria > Coral ...
GGTGGAGAGTTCACCTGGCAGGACATGGCAGCGGCTTGAGCTAAGAGGAATCGTTTGTGTATCAAGGCTGGAAGAGGAATTTTGGACATGGTGACTGCATGTGACTGCAATGATTTCTGGTTTCCCTTTAGATGGCGAAGTGTATTTGAGAGGTCAAAAGGTCAAAGATTTTTGCCACTTCCATGGCAAGTTTCTTAGAGCGTGTTCTGTTTCAGCTGGCTTCAACTCAACCTGTGGTCTGTGCCGAAGAATCTCATTTGAGAATCTTGACCGGGATTTGTTGCATTAAATGCAGATAAATGATGATAAATGATGATAAATGATGATAAATGCAGTGGATGCAGGCACATGGTGGAGCGGCCTGATCCTCAGAAATCAAGGGAACATGCTGCATGTTTTAATTTACGGCGGTGCATGAGAAAATTGCTGGGACATCAAAACCCAAGGATCAAGAGGGCTTTAACCAAGATCTGGTGTGTGCCTCATGCGGCATTCTTTTACGGTCCCAACTAAGGGTGATATCCACGACACATCCCTGATATTCTGTAAATTTCTGTCAATTTCTGTGATATATCACGATTCTTGGCCACATGAAACGAGGGAGTGAGTGTTGAATTCCTCCTTCTGCGGGGGCTCCCAATGAAGACTATGAAACACCTCTGGCCAACGAAGGCATTCTGAATTTGGGTTCCAAGTTCCAAGGTATTTTTCTATTTTCCATGGCTGTTTCTCTATTACTTCATATTAGAATGAGCCAGCACCCTTAACATCGCCAGTATTGAAAATTTTGAACGCATGACACCATACAGATCCATACAGTAGTACTTTGTTGCAAGTTCTTCAATGCATCAAATCGAGGGCCCGTGTATGTTGTATTCATCGCAAGAGGTCTCGTGTGCCTTTTTAAAACTGTCAGGCTGTCTGATCCATATGGTTTTGACGTCGGCTTCGGCACAGAATCATGTCCTTCAAAATGCCTTGGCTGTGTCCAGACCATCTTTGAAAGATGAAATCATGAAATCAAAAATCAAAATCTGAAGCCAACTGATTGGATGCTGTCTTTCAAGTTGTTGAAATATCTTTTCCTTCCGTTCCATCGAAATCTGGGGCCCAACCAGGTCATGGGAGGCTTGGCGCTGGCAGCACGTATCTGCGCCAAAAAACGTGGCGAAGTTGAGCGGTTGGACGGATCTATAACTGTTTAACAATGGTTTAAGTTCAAAAAAAAAGTGAATACCACAAAATGGCAATAATGATGAACATTATGGTGAACAATGGCATTTGAGGGCACCCCATTTTCAGAGGATCCGATTTGGAAACTGGAACATTCGCCCATGCACAGACAGAATGCCTTGCACGACTGCAGTTCAAAAACGCACCTATTCAGAATCTTTGAGTCAGAAGGTAGTTGTGGTGAAAGGCGAGTTGAGGTGGCTGCATCTTTTGCTCTAGCTATCCAACAATGTTCAACATTATCCTCAAATATGATCTGATTTAGAGGATCTAGCACCATTTTTGAGATTGAATGAAAACCGTGTCTGTTGCTGCCCCGCAAAAATGTATGGCAGGGCAGGGGCATTGAGCAGATTGCCATCGTTTGTCCACACATTGCTTGATTTTGTATTAAAGGCAAAAGAACAAGCACACAATGCTTTGGTCTTTCACGGCTGTGGCAGATGGCTTTCATGAGCAAGACATCTCCTTAAAGTTCTCTTTGGCGATGAATCAGGAAGAGAGTGAAAGATGGACTGCATGAGGTTGCCGAGTTGCAGCGCAGGCCTTCCTTTTCAAAGTAAAGTAAGAATCAGCAATGCAACTGTTACTGACTTTGCCATGTGGACGCGGTCTGGCCATGTGCGGCACAGCGTGCACTGTGTGCGGCATGTCTTCCCCGGTGCCACACGTCAGATTGGGGCTAGAAATGCCAGGCACGCTCCAAGCAGTCCAGTCTCTGGAGGGGTAACTACCATGATTTTCAAACCTGCTACCAACCAGCCGGGCTGCATCTCCAGTCATGATCCCCGCACTGGCGGAGTCCAAGACGCTCCAATCCCCAGGTTACCTCTCAATTAACTCTCCAATTATTTGTCAAACACATCCCGAACCATTCCGGTTACCTCTCAACCACTAACCACTAAAATAATCTAAAATATTAAATGCTATTAACCATACCCCGACAACCATGATGTGGGTTTGTCTCAAAATGGGGCATCAGTGCCCCAAAATGGCCATCTCCACGAAGAGATCGAGGTTCTAAACCATCATTTTTTTCGAACAAATCCCAACATTTATTCAGACAAACCCATTCAAAATCATCCAAACCTATATGCGATCCAGCCTCCAAAAAATAGCAGAACGATCGCCCCCCAACCGTATGATTTCGCGCTGCCTCAGTCGCACGGCTGTGGTGCTGGACATCGACGGCGTGGTGACGCGCGGCGCCACCGCCGTGCCCGGTGCTGCGGAGGCGTTGCGGAGGCTGCGGCAGCAGCAGATACCCTTCGTGTTCATGACCAATGGAGGTGGAAAGATGGGAATAGAGATGGGGAACTAATATGGGGAATGAGTAATTAATGACAATGTGGGGAATAGGGTCTTCAATCAATAGGGTCTTCCCCATGGATATAGGATTCTTATCTGATTTAGGTGTGTGGAAATAGGTGGAAAGACTTTTTTGGGAAAACAGGGTATGTGAAGTTGGGTTTGGATGATTATTTTTGGATTGTCTGAGTGATAGAACAGTTTTCTTTGTTCATTTTGTTCTCTTATTTTCCGTCGTCAAGTATTCGATTGGATGGGTTTTGAATTCTGCTATATGACCCAACAGCTTGATTAGTGCATGTCGTGCAGGCGGTGTCACTGAGAAAAAGAAAGCGGAAGAGCTTTGCTCTCTGCTGGGCGTTGATGGTATCTTGTCATCAACATATTGACAGGAAGGATGTAGATCTTACAGACACAAAGGTTCTTGGCGTTCAATGTCGATCACTACAGTACATACGTATAATTTTCGAACATGGCAGAAATTCACAATAAAGCACTGCTTTCTCCTTTGACATTATGAGAAGGCAGGCAATCCCTGCACTGCATGTGTTGCTTCTTGTTCTACGATGTAAACTGCCTCCAAATTGTGCAGCTTCTTTGCATAAAGAATAGAATTCCAGTCTTGACTCATAAGCATCTGACACCGCGTGTTTAGATTTTGACACGGGCCAATTGTTTAACCACTCTGGGACTATTGTCCGACACATCCGAATCTGCCAGAAGATTCTGATTGACAGATCTCACCGGTTTTGCATATCAAAATAGGAAAAAGACATTGTCAGACGCAAGCAACCAGAAACAGTTCTAAGTAGCTACACATAGATATGTAAAGCCAATCATATGCTCTATTGGAGTCACCGATTTTGGATTTTGGAACCTTGGAACCTTGGAACCAGTCCGTGCGTTGAGCAAGGCATTGACGCTGATCGCATGCTCCTTTCCCATACTCCGTTCCGACCTTTGGCAGAGACTTGGATCACAACGCGCTGCGCATCACAGAACTGGCGAGTGGAGGTAGGGATGATGGACATTGGACATATAGAATGCTAATGACGTTCAACAGTTTCAACAGGATTCAACAGGAATGTGAACTTTTCACATCTTCAGAAACTGACTTCTCCAAAGCAAGCTTTGACCAACAAAAAAGGCCAAGAATGCCATGAAGGCATCCAGTTTACCCTGGATCTCACAGACACCTTTGGCATCCCGATGTGTGTTGCTTCAGGAACGTTTTCGCGAGAAGCGCGTGCTCCTGGTGGGTTCCAAGGACACGGCGGAAGTGGCTGAGAGCTATGGCTTTGATGTGGGCAACATGGCGGCACCTTGACCGAAATCTGCTCAGATGGGATTTTCACATTTTTCACTTGAGATGAGGAAGATTTAAGTGACTTAAGTCTTAAGTGCAATTGTTTTGTTGACTTGATTGGATTCTTGCAATGGGTGGAGTTCGAGCTTTGAGAAGATTGACAATCCAAACATGCAATGGAATAATTTGCAAGCGTCAAATCCAAATTGTTTTAGTGAGTTTAATGCCCTTGGATGCCAGGTCACCAGCAGTCAGATCGTGAAGGCCTTGCCCGAGATCTATCCTTGGCCGGTGACACATTGCACGCTGCCTCCCGTGGATGTGCCTTGGATGCCGAAGACTGAAGCAGACTGAAGCAGACTGAAGCAGACTGAAGCAGACTGAAGCAGACTGAAGCAGGTCATACTTTGGGGGACATGAAATGACATGAAGACATGAATGGTATCAATGGGGACATCAATGGGAATGTCATGGAATGTCTATCCATATTGAGATGTGGCATCTAATGGGGATACAATGGGATGCACGTTTTAACACGTGGGGATGGATCAAAACATTCAAAACTGATGAGAATTGAAAACCCAGCCCATTATGTATGATTATTATCATTATTATTATCATTATCATTATCATGATTAGCCCATACGTATCCATATGTATATTATGTAAATGTATATAACATGTATATAGAATTTGGCTTCTCCACCACTTTTTTCAGCAGTTGGTCCAGGGCAATCCAGCTCAGGTGAATGCTGCTGACGCTCCGCCCATCGAAGTAGCTTGGCGATAGCTGGGCCAGTTCAGCAGGGGGATGCATTGACAACATGTGAAACCTTGAGATTGCCTTCAGATCAGATACAATATCATTCAAAATCATACTTAATCCACTGCAGATTGTGATGATTTTCAATGACTTACCATATCTACCCATCATCTACCCATATCTTTCATATTCATTGATGATCCAAACCCTGTGCCTTGGTGCTTTGAAGATGCGTTGATCCACCGATCCAACATGGTTTCACGTCCGTGCCACGTGGCCCAAGGCGGTGCTCATCTTCTATTGGCCAAGTGACTGGGCCATGGAGCTGCAGGCAGTGGTGGATGACATGGTCCTTCAGAAACATCCTCAACCACTGCCATGAATACAACTGTGGGACAGTATTGGGAAGATGTTTGGAAAATCATGAGGCCAGAAAGTTGCTAGAACAAGCTAGAACTAGGTACAACTGGTTTCAAAGATGTTGCCGTTTCTGGTGCTGCCAGCTGTGACATTCCCATGGCCGTGTTCGGATGGCACCAAGCAGGTGGTGAGCGACGTCTTGGCGGGTGGCCGACCATTGGGTGTCGGAACGACTGGGACGGGTGTCCAATGTGCGGAGTTGTGGTCTTCAAATCCCGACTTCCTGTGGCAGGCAGCGGGAGACCATGAGTCGAGGAAGTTGGGGATGACTGGATGGTTTTCTGCTGGTAACATCTTTCAACGAAAAACCATACGAGGATTGGTGCCATGTGCCAGACTTTTGATATCTTTTGATCAGATGGATTCTAGGTTTGATGCTGTGCAACATAGTAGTGTCTCTTGGCCGTTTTTACACTGCGGGCTTCATCAAAGTGGCTGGCAAACACCTAGGGTGTGGCGCACTTGCCCTTGTCAAAATGCAGGACACCTCAACTGCCCTCACGCCTCTAGTCGAATTTGAGCTGGTACGGTTTTGAAGAAACGCTCAGCGAGTGAGTTGACAGTTTCAAGTTTCAACTAGAATTTCAACAGCTACTAAACACGGTGATCAGAATTGTTTTACGATGTTTTTAATCCCTTTGTTTCAACAGCCCCAGCTCTGACACAGGCAGGCTATCCGGTGCCACGTTTTGGCACCGGTGCCTTTGTGGAGTGTCTCCAGGCAAGGAAGTGCTGCTGTGATGAGCCAACAAACCAATCTGGTCACATGATAGCATGTTGAGACGTTAGTAGCAAATACATACTGTACTAGTACCATGTCTCCCCTTTTCTAGGGCAATGATGATTCCGATTTGTTTATCATTTTATTCCATGGCTGTGTCAAAAAATGGTGCTGCCCAATGTCTTGATGAGGTGAGAATGCCCCCATCACCAGGATTTTTCACCTTTAAACTTGCACAATATATCCTGCAAATCATTGCAAAACCTCAGTGCATCAGGGTAGATTCTAATGTCCCATTTCAATTCTGATCTGTTTCTCCTTGATGAAGAACCACGAAGAATCCAATGGCCCGGGCGCACCAGGCGCTGTGGAAACCCTTTGGCCGCAGCCCACTGGAGGTTCAGGAAGGGCTGAGATGTTTGGATCACTGAACGGCAGAAGATCTGTTGCTGAACCATTGGATACAACTTGATATTCCCTCAATGCATCCCGCCGCTAATCCTGCCTTTGGGACATCAGGAGTGCGGCAAACCCTATGCTGTGCAATTCCAAGCGGCACGGAAGCTTTTGTCGCAGCTGGCCCAGCATGATGACTTTGAGAGGACCTGCACTTTTCGCTGCCATACTGTGGCCATACTGTGATTGATGGTTCAAGGTTGTCATGCCACAGGTCTCAGAATTGGCATCCAAGGTGAAAACAGCTTTCCAGTATAATTACATTACATTTCATTGAACATCTGCCCAGAGAAAGCTGGAAATTCGCAGCAGGATCTACATGATTGGCGACAATCCCGCTGCTGACGTGCGCGGTGCCAACAGTGCTGGAGATCCATGGCGATCGATCCTCGTGTGCACAGGCAAGCAACTTCGCCTTTACCCCATAATTACCATCAAATTCTCCCATAGTTGCCCACCCAACCCATGGTCAATGACTCCATGATTACCCAAAGCTACCAAAAGTGGAATGCTCATTCTGTCACCATCTGTCAACTCTGTGTTGCAGACACAACTTTTTATTCCGTTTATCCGTCTCGTCGTTGGGTTCCGGGCATGGTGCGGCAGGCGTTTATCAGGGTGGCGTTGGATCCAACGACAAAGAGGCGCACCGCTGGCTGAGACAACTTTGATGTTTGAGAGTTCACACCGCAAGTCCAAGCTTTAAAATGGTTGCTCAGCAGTCCTTTGTAACATATTTCTCCAATTTTCTCCATATTTCTCTGTTTTGAGTGGGTTTCCATAAACCCTCCTGGCCAGATCTTTCATTTTGAACGCATTATACACACAGGAGAGGGAGAGTTGTGTTATTCTCTCCATGTCCCATTGATTTTTGCACCCCGATGAAGACCAAACGACTGACAGGACCCGGCCTGGCGCGTGGAGGAACATCTGCCCGACGCGGTGGAGTCGATTCTGAGGATGTCCGGCTGAGTTGCCAAGTGTTTCGGAGCTAAGGTGGAAAGGTTTGTCGGTAAAGAAAGCCATCGGAAATCACGTGATCTCAACTTGGATAGTTTAAACCTGGGATCTACGGAAAGGCTTGGAAAATCTGAACTTGTGTGACCACATTGAGTGCGTTGAGACAGAGTTGCCAAAAGCAACATAGACAAAGGACCGTTTTGCAAAACATGGTCCAGTAGGCATTTTATTTAGGCCATTATAGTTGAGAGATAGGCAGTTTTGGTTGGACAAGAAAAATACAAACAAGCCAACACTTGGAGAAGGCCTGGACTCTTTCTTTGGAATACGCAAGTTTAGTTCCATTTGGTGATTTTCGTGGCATCCTGGATTCGACTTGGCAGCTACCAAACTGAGTTGCAGTGCCGCAGAATGCGGCAAGGTTCTAGCGATTGGTTTGACCAAAAAGTGTGCAACGGCAAGCGTGTTATTTAGAAGTTGGTGAATCGAAATTTGAAGACAGATTTTTGAGCGTAGCATTTGGAACTCTCCGAATTTCCTCTGCGAGGTGAACTGTTTTATGACTGTATTGCTGGCAATTTGCTGATGAATTTCCTGGAGAAGATGCGGTGATTTTGTTGGGCCTTATCAAGCTGCAATGTCTTTGACATATCCATGGTTTTCGCTCCCAATTTTCGGAGCTTGCTCGATCCGGCATTTGCATGTATAGACACCTATATAGGTCCGACCACAGTTGCAAGAGCTGCAAGCATTGAAGTACAAGTGAGGAATCTCAAAGTAAAGGTAGCTGTTCCCAGAAGTCTTCCTCAGGACCTGACATCCTGAAATAATCCACGTGACTCTTTTAGCACGTGCCCTTCGTTGCCATTGCTGTCATGTGCAGCTCGCTGGACTCAAGATTGTGGCTTGGCAAAAAAAACATGATGGAGGGAACGGTTGAATGGGACGTCCACAATTTTGATTTGTTTCTCCTTGTCTTTGCCTTGACTGTGATGTGCCTCTGACCTGTTTCGGACAATTGCCCAGAGCTGTATGCTTCACTTGTTTGTCGGGAATTTTGAATATGCGGCTGGTGCACAAAACAAACAATGTAACAATGTCATTCGCAAGAAGTACTGGGACGATCCTATCCCTGGTACAAGCATTATCTAGTATATGATGGTTTGGACCTGAGGTATATCCAATCGTATCATATCATACCCCAGTTAGAAGCGCTTGTTTTCCAATTCCATCCAATTCCTAACAATTTCCTAAGTTCAGGGACCATACGAACAGACGGGGGTTGACCCGGTCGATATCACAGGTGATGGTGACCCAGCATCTGCAGGTGCATCATCCAAGTCACTGCTTGAGTTGTCAGAATGGTCTTGCGATGCCCATACCTGGCCCATGCAGTTTACTAACACCAAATGATATGAGCCTTGATCATCCTCGAGCCTTGATTCTGATTCTGATGTCAGTTCGTGTCCTGTCATTTTTCTGGCAGTTCAGAAACTACCTATCCCACAGGTTTATCAGGCCATGCGTTCACATTCCAGTTCAGACCGTTCATGTATCTGTCTCCCGAGGTTGATGGGTTGATGCTTCACTTTCACATGTGCTGATCTCAGACTGCAGCGGATCACAAGGACCACTTCCAATCAGAAGAGTAAGGGATACTCGTGCTGTCAACAGGCACATTTTCAAGTACACATGCGGACACACATAATCTCCTTTTTTGGCGAAGTTGTGGCTTTCAAGCTCATCCCGGCGCAACGACCCGTGAGCGTCGCCCAATGTCGTCATCCGAAGCATCTGGACATTGGTACCTGAAGCTTCTCCAACAAGCTGAAGTCCCTGAGCATTTTCATCAGGGATCTATAGAGGCACTTCAGCAATTGGGCATTCAGAGTTTCCAAGCCTTAGTTGCAGCATTCACCTCCCGTCTCCACAATGATGTGGACTTCGGCTTGGGTGATTTGATGCTCCCTCCTTTCCACAGGAAGAAAATGGCCGAAATCTTGCGTCATCCGCCTTTGCCCATCACTCATGAGGAGATCATGGTGTGTGCTGAGCTTGTGCTCTAGCCTACAAGTCTTGCGGTGAAGACTCAGACGAGACTGCCAAGTTCAAGAAGGGACGTGCTCCTGATCTTTTCTTGCATGCCCAATGTCCACGAACAAAGCAAAAATACCTGTTTTGTGTGGTGGCCCCTTCAGGAAGATCTTGCTTTTTCGCAGCCTTTGCTGGAACGCATGCATCAGGTGATTGGACAACGAATCTGACCCTGATCCCTGTCTCTGGTGTGGGAGTTGGTGGCAAGGTGCACGGAGGATTCTGGGAGAGATGCGCTTGTATGAAATTCCCATTCATGCACAGAATGGTGGAGCACTTTGGCTGTGAGGCTATGATTTTCACCGGCCACTCCCTTGGGGGGGCTGTGAGCCATCTCTCTTGTTTGTGGGCCAAGCGCCAGGACGAGTTCAAGCAGTTGAAGCTTCCAATTTCTTCGGTGGCTTTTGCTGCGCCCTTGGCAGCCTGCGAAGAAGTTGCCAGAGATGTTGAGAGATTGGATTGGACTTCCCATTTCGTGAACATTGTGAATGGGGATGACCCAGTTCCTCGACTTCTCAACTTGGCAGAAAGCCTAGCTGAGTTGTGCAGGGCAGGGTCGGACCTATCCCGCAGCATTGATGCGTCTCCACAAGAGATCGGCAGCATCCTGAACTGCTTGACTGGCAAAGCAGGCCTCTCAACAGTCTTGTTGAATTTCTTGCCCTCTGCTCCAGTGGCTGATGCTTTGCAACGCTTGGCGATGTTGCCAGCTGCCAAGAGCATTGCCAAAGTGATTGACATCTACAAGCCGTTTGGAATCTATGTTTTCCTCCGAGCGCCTTCTGCTGGGCCGTACGAATGTACTTGGTCAAGAGGAATGGAGGTGCTTGAGGAACTTGGGCCAGCCAAGCTCTTGGACAAGAGCTTCAAAGGCAATTTGACAAACGACAACATACGGAGGCATGACGTTTCTGCCTACAAACTGGTTCTAAACCACAGGCCTGTGAAGGAGTTTCTTGATGTTCCAGTACCATTGGAACCTAGCCGCTCAGTTTCCTCCGGCTCATGCCCCACAGATGCTCCTTCCCCCATGTCAGTGGCATCACAAGTCAATGTTGTAAGTGTCAAAGTTTTTTCGGATCTTGAGAAGAACGAGGTGCTTTACGGTATCATTGGCAAGAATCTTGACCTTCTCGGCACTGCAGGGATGGAATTGTTCGCTGACGATCAGTTTCAAGTTGCAGAAAACATAGTGCCAGTTCTCCAAGAAGATACATTCTTGACACTGCAGCAGCAAGGACTTGACCAAAGCAAAAAACTTGAGGACAGCAAGCGGTTGCGGTTCCGCCCTGATGTCGGACCATTGATTGAGTTTCCACTGAACAGTACAGATTTCATCTCCTCCAGGAGCGTGGACATGGGGCTTGCGCGGGATGCAGACTTGCGCTTCGACAAAAACTTCGTTCGACGGACTCTGAAGCAGGCATGGCTGATGGAGCATTATGTTAGCGATACACACCTCCTACAGGAGTTGGTGAGGTTGGATCAGCTGGGTCAGTTCGGTCTTATGGATCACTACCACGTATCAAAGGCAAATGCAGCAGAAGCGCTGTGCCACGTAGGAGAAGGAGAGGACGCCAAGAAATTGATCCAAGCGACGCTAGACTGGATATGTCCACCTGGCGGCTTGAAACTTCCCAGCAAAAAGGGGCTGTTTGCTCGCGGGATCTTGACAGTAGCTGGGTTTGCTGGCGTGACAGCCGCCTTTGTGTATTCCGGGGGCCTCAGTCTTCTGCTGCCTTCAGTTTTCCCTGCCACAGGCGGTTATTTGACAGGAGGCGTCTCTTCCCTTGCCTTTTTGATGGCTCTGCGCCTCTCAGATGACCGCCTGCCATTCCAATACAACCAGATGTTGGCAGTGCTCCTTGAGGAGGCAGGCTGCTCCCTGGTCGAATTTCCGGCTTTCTTGAGGAATGATGAGTTCGAGAAAGAAAAGAGATTGATTGAGCTGGTTGAGGTTGGCAAGGTGTCCGGAGTACCGCAATGGGTAGCCACCGGTCGCTTTGTGGGCCTGAGGAGCCCAGGGCTGCAAGAAGTCAACCGACGATACGAAGCAGTGAGGATCATCCACAATATCAAAGAGACAGTGTGCATCCCAACTGTCTTCGTTTCTGGCCCTGCCAACTCTGGCAAGACAACGCTCGTCTCACAACTGCTGATGTCTCCAGAGCTGGAGCAGGGGGCTGGCTACATGCAAGAATGTCGGACGCAGGGAGTCAATGCCCACAAGTGGGGACAAGGAGCTTTGGTCATTGACACACCAGGCCTGGATGCTGCCCAAGATGAGCTCGTTGGAAAATTTAGGGCTGGGGCGTGTGCTGCCAAGGCTTATGTCTACATTCGCTCCTACCAAGGATTGGAGCAAGGTGACGATGTGAAAAACATTGTAGTCACCTTGGACCAGGCTGCAAGCCCTTCGCCTCATGTTCTCATCTTGCTCAATCAAGTCATTGAGAAGAGGAGGCTTGCAACAGGCGAGAAGCTTTCCAAACAAGAGCTACTCACGATCAAGAAGACTATGTTGGCCAACATGAAGGAGGAGTTTTCAAGGACACGAACGAAGAAGTTTGAAGGAACACGGATGGGAAATTTCTTTTTGACATTTTTTAATTCAAAATTTACCAATGTTGAGATCATGTTTGCAGACCTGAGTCGCACACGTGAAGAGATCGACTCTGTTGCTGAAGACATCCGTGATCTTGTTCTTGATGCCCGTGGTGTTGCCAACTGGTGTCAGAAGGTGCTGGACCCAAAGAAGGAGAATGATCATTTGCAACGTGCCGTGAACCAGGTGAATTGGACAAATTGGGTCCAGCAGTGCCAAGCGGCAAGGCAACGCCGCGAAGAAGAACGTGAAGCAGAGGCTGAGGCTCAGATTTTGGCTGCTAGTGGCTGACAAAATGTTTATCATGGGGAAGCACGCTACACCTTCTTGATCAAAAGAGTAGAGCGCTTGCATTTGCATCTACTTGCTGCATTTGTGTCGAAGTTTCTTGCTTTACTTGAAACAACTGCCGGTGAAGCGTTCACCCTTGGCCAGACAGAATTCAACATTAAATTCAAAGAACATAAAGACTGCGATGGTGGCGAAACTGCCAAGAACACCTGTTGCAGTTCTGTGCTCGAGGGTTTTGAACTTGCCGAATTAGTTTTGACTTGTCGTTCTGGCAGTAGCTTGCGCATTGAGCCGAGGCAACTTTGTTGGAACCCGGACGAGTGGAGTGAACTAGTAGATGGACTTGGTCAAGGTTAGTTCGGTTAGGTTATCTGACTTTTTCTGAAATTCTGGTGCCTCGCTGACCAACAACTCTTCTATGCTTTCGACTTTGGAGCTTCTGAGCCCAGATGACGCCTGGCCACAGAAAAAAGGTTGGTTCCCGTATTGGCCTGACGAAAACTGTGAAACTGCAGCATGTGCTGTATCATTTGACGCTTTCTGCCAGATTTTCCTGGCAGAAAACGATTTTCTTGAGCTGATGACAGTCAAGATCTTACCATGCCACGCCAGATCAGTGCTGTGGTCTTGAAAGTATTGATGTGTTTATTATTGTTTATTAATTACTACATAATGGATATCTTTGCAAAAGGTTTCTCCTGCAGTGCAGTGCGGCTACAAAAATACGGTGGTTCCATCCGTTCCTGCTCAGAGACAAGGTTTGAGAAGGTTTGTTTTTTCTTTCAAGAAATGAGGATGCATACTTGAAAGTAAACCCTACTGTTTCAAGGGAATTCCCATCACCTCCCTTGAAACCGTCAACCGTTCAACAGTTTTTGGGGTTCCTCATCAGCAGGGCCATTCGCCCCAAAGTCACCTGTCGTCATGGGGTCCATCTTTTCCTTGGAAGAACGCCTACGAAGCGGGGTGCTCGCCTCCAAATTAGCGGCTGGGCTTAGAACTGCTCGGGGAATGATGCGCAGTTGGGTCATGATGTTTGGGAAATTCCAGTGGAGAACCTGCTGCTTTTGACTTGCCCTGTTTCTTGACACATACATTTAGAGCCATATTCCAATAATAAAAAAATGTTTCTGGGCCAGCTGTTTCAAAAACATTTGATGCAGGTTGAAGGTATGGCCTTGATTGTTCTTGGTTCATGTTCACATTGTGCGATGCCCAGTTGAGGTTGTTTCATCCCCTCGACCGAGGCTGACATCAAACAGGCGAAGAAGAGCAAAGACTTGGAAGTGGCGGTGCGCATCGCCACCACCAGGGAACGGCTCTGTTGGATCGGAGCATACTATGCCTTCGATGCTTGGCATGTTGAGAGGGGGGAAAATGATGGGGACCAACAAGGAATAGCAAGGATCAACCCTGTGAATTTTCCCAATTTTCTTGGGGTAATAGCAGTATGCAATCATTGAAAAAGTGCATGAATATCTGGATGCTCAACCAACATATCCAACATCAAGCAGCTCCTGGTCACATGAGCGTGCCGCCAGCGGGATCCAGCGGGATGAAATGAGGTCGGAGGCATGTCTTTGGCGCGGAGTATGTCGATGCGTTGGCGTGGGGTGCGGCTGCACTGGGACAATGCCTTTCTTCCGTTGAACATTGTGTTGCTTGGCACTGAGCATTAAACGGTCAATTCCAGTTTTATCCCTTTTCATTGGATTTGGGTTAGAGAAAATTGATGTGGGGTGAACCTTTGAGACCCTTATTTGGGAATCGCTGGTTTTCATCACGTTTGGTTTCTAAAACATTCTGAAACGATCCAAGATTCCTCCATACTACATCATCTACATATATCTACATCATCTACTCCCATTTTTGCCCAAGATTTCTTGACCCAGACCTCTTTCAATATCTTTCAATGCCAGGTTCTTCTGTATGCCTCCCTTTCTCTTCACCTATCAACTGGACCTGGCGCTACATCCCATGCGCCTCGGCGGCCTTGGTGGGCTGCAGCTGGGCGGCAAGGCCAACCGCATCGCGGAGGAGGCGAATCGGATCCGCCTGGGCAGGAAACATCACTGGTTCGGCTGCGAGTATCTGCCCTGGGCGCCTTGGTGGAAAGATGTGGAAAGTGGGATGATGGGATGATGGGATGATGGGATGGTGTGGAACAATGGCAAGGAAATGGGAGATGAATAGGGGACATGGACATGTCAGATCCAAAGGAGCAAACCAGGTCGCTTGGGTGGAGTAGTACACGGGTACACGGGTTCAGCGCAGTCTTTGTCGAATCTCCTTTTTCAGCATGGCTCGGCTGAGGTGGATGACCAGACGCTTTGGATCCACAAACCCATCTGTTTGCCGCTGACCTTAGAAGCAGCCTATCACCGCGAACGGGCTGCATCCCTCAGGGCACAACGTGCCAAGGGGTTGGAGGCTGAAGCGGATTGGGCCTACTTCATGCCACGCTGTGAGACCTGAAGTCCGACTGCAAGGTGGAACTTGATATATTTTGATATCCGACATCCTATGGCATCCTGATCAAGATTCTGAAGGAATGACTTGACTCTGGGTGACTTGGAGGTTTGCTAAAGTTGCCTTTTGATGTGTTTTTCACCATCAAACTTCCCATCATATATTTCAACCTCAGCTTACATGTCGTAAATGGATGATTTTTTCTTCATCGCTGTGGACAACTGGCACCGCAACCAGGCACGATGCATCAGCTCCCTACATGGCAATGCAGCACACATCCTGCACCGTTGATGATCTCCGAGATGTACCTGGTATCAGCGGTAGCCATGATAAGATGTTGCGATGACGAATCGTGTGCACCTGCCGACGAAAAAAGCGATGAGATGCGATGAGTGTTGAAAGATTTGAAAGGGAACTTGAGGATTCCAATGTCCATTGATACTGGTACTTCTGATGCATTATCAGCCATTCTTGGTGAACATTCCAGATCCACATGTTATGGAAACGTCTTATTTGGCGGAGATCTGCTGGAACTTTTTGCTGCACCGACTTGGTCTTGCAGTGGGTTCTATCCCATGTTCAGCCACTGGGCACTGGGCAGCTGTTTGTATCAAGGGAGATGTCAGCATCAACACATAGCAACATGTGCGGGATTGGTCGACCAGATCATAGGTGCTCCAGCAGTAGTCATTGATGGGGTCGCCCCCTTGGGAGGTCCCCAACAGTTGGGGGTTTCCCGCACAGAGAAAGGTACCTTCCTGACAGGTTTCCAGCCAAATGGATGAACCCCCAATTGGGAAATTGAGGCCCACGATCCATGGTCTCCCCTGTGGTTTCCAATTGGAGCATTGGAATTGACATCCAAGATGCAATTGATGACATCGTTTCTGCGGTGAGTCCTTGTTTCAACTACCAGTGGCCACAGAACATCTCCATTTTCAAGGAGAGAAATCAATCAGATTCCATGGGAGAATGGATCTCCACCAACTATGGGACAGACCTGTAAGGTTTATCCACCATTTGCTTTGAAGTGCATTCATAAGATCAACTGTGGCTGTGCTCCAGCTGTGCAATGGCCACCGGCCAGAAGCTGAGGGAAGCAGAGTCGCAACCACTAGAAATATTTGGGTTTTATGTAGAGTTTTCCCAGTTGTTTGCCAGATTTCTTGTGCTGTTGTCCTCCAAATCACATCCAAATGAAGCGAAAACGTTGAACCACTTGATCCCTACCACAACTTTGAACCAACTTCTGGTAGAAGGCCTTGAGATTGCTTTTTCGAAATTAAAGCGGACAAGACAAATGAATGCGACATCGACTTCGTTGTTGCAACAACCCACAACATCCAGTTCACACCCCCCAAGATGTATTGTTCCATCTTATCTTTATGATGATACTTATATAACTTATATCTGATTATATGTTTTTCCATTTATATCATTTATATCTAGCATAATATTACTATTACCATCATATAACATCCATGAACTTGCTATGGTGAGGTCTCAGTCTCTTCGTGCAGTACCCCAACCGCGAAGCCGTTTTGCGGGAGCTGCAGCTGCCTCCCTCCCTGGCGGAGCTGCGGAACGCCTTGGAGGTGGGGATCAGTCGTTATCCAACCAGTATGGGATAGCCATGGTTAAGCCATGGCCCATAGAAATAGATGGTTTACCGTTCTTAAACATGGTGATTTTCCATGGCGAACTGTTAAATAACCAATAGTAACCAGATGGTAATTCATGGATTTTAATGGGAGAATATACCTTTGGGATGTTTTGGGATGTTTTTTTTTAATGAGTTGGGACGATAGTTGTGGTAACCCAAATTGATGAAGCATTTTGAAGCGGTTGAGTTGTTGAATTGATGATTGTTTATGGGTTAGTCATGGCTCATGAACGGCACATTGATCCAACTTTGCCTTCCCTAAAGTACCGCACCACATCTGTGGTTGTCTAAGTCGTTTTTTCCTTCCAGTTCCTGGAGTTGGTTTCATGGTTTAACCAGCAAGGAATTACCAGACGCACCCAATGGTGAATGATAATTTCCCAGCGTCATGTTGTACTAATGACTGTGAATTTCAATTATATAACACTACTACCATAAAACAAACAATGAATTCCCAACAAAGAAGTTTATGATATGGTGGGACTCTATTCACATATTGGTGAAGGGGCTTGAGATGTTCTGGATTCCAATCAATTCCCAACCCGCCAGGTGCTGGATGACCAGCAACTTCAGTTGCAGCAGAATGGCAAGTACTGTCAGGCAGTGCTTATGGGGATGGATCTGAAGTGACACAACTGGTACCACGTTTATCCATGTTTCATTGGGAGAATAGCATGGAATAACTTGGGATAACATGCAAACATCTGGAATTACTTGGAACAATCAGGTGGGTGACACTACCAGCTTTCCCAGTTTCATAGGTTTTTTGTGCCTTCGACTGCCAAGGTGGAGAGTGTGGAGCAGATTTACGATGGCACCATGCTTGGTGACCGTGCAGCTGAGATGTTGAAGAGCAGTCTTGATTCTACCATATCTATCTTGATTGCAATGCAGAATGATAGACTTACTTCCAAATCTTCCAAAATACATCAGCAGACATTTATTTAAACATATATATATATAGGGGTATGATCGGTATGATGTATGAAATCAGGAAGAAAATGGAAGAAACCATTTTGCGACATCGATTTGAGAAGCGTTTGCGATGAGGTGCATGCTTGAAAGTCCTGGTGCCCCGACGGCGCATCTTTGTGTCGATGGATGGCCGAGTGAGGTCCCAGCGGGCCGTGGCGCCGTGGCGCCGTGGCGCCGTGACCGTGCTGGGGAGTTGGGTTGGTCCATCTAAGTTTGGGTTTTAAACATTTTAGATTGGGAGATGAATCTAATATGATCTAAATCTAATTAATTATATACAATTCAATATGTGTTTTGAGACTTGAAGTTTATTTTGACTTGAAGGATTGTAAGATGGATTCTAAGATACACCTGGATTGGTGAGAGGTTGAACCTACTCTCTGCGGCATGACTTGGAGCTCATTTGGAGCTCCTGGTTTCTTAGATTTCTCGGTGTTGGGCCAGACAGATCAGGGCCGCAGTTTCAGAAACGAAGCGTTCCGTGCTAAATCCTGTCCCAAGTGACATAGATTGTGCGAGTGGATAATTTGATTTGACGCAAATGACCAGCGACCACACTGACCAAACCCCAAGTAAGTTGATTCTCATCAATTTTTGAATTGATAATATATATAATATGATAAGATATCATCGTTTATCATCCAGATCAATTATTTTATGATCATCACTGGCTCCCTCGGTGGGCGAATTCATGAGATTCACCACGAAATCACCACGGTCCCCGCCAGGGCCCTGTGCGACCCCCCTAGCAGGCCTGTGGTGTGGTATCCTGGAGCAACTCCCGAGCAAATCGAGAACACTGTGGTGAAGGCACTGTGCTACGAGTACAAGCCGCACGAGTCCTATGATTTTTTTTCCAAAAAATCCAAAAGCTGGTTGGATTAGGATTTCCCATATGAGTCACAGTGAAAATGGTTGACCATTTAGAAGTGCAGGAGCTTTTTTTGTCAGAGATGTGCACGAAACACTGTGAAGCGATAACCAAGCAAATACTTATGCACATTCACAGGCAAAACCGATGCGAGAATTCAACCTGTGGTGCCCTGTTTCCCATATCATTTGGCATCGAACTCGCTCGCTCGCTCTCTTTCTTTCGTTCGTTCTTTTTTTTTGCTTTCTTTCTCTCTCTCTCTCTGTTTCTCTCTTTCTCTCTCTCACTCTGTCGTTTTTGTGGCAAATTTCAAATTTCTTTCGAACAATGTCATATGTTAACTTAGCGATAACCATTTGTTGCAGTCGGTTCCCTGGCCAAGCCATAGAGCCATTTCCACAACTTTAGAAAGGAATAAAGGACATAAATGCAAAATGAAAGGAACATGCATGCAAATGAAAGGAAGATGAAAGGACATGAATGCACATTGGAATGAACATGAAAGGAATATGAAAGGAAAATCAAGGGAAATGAATACACATGACCGGAACATGAAAGGAACATGACAGGAAATGAATGCAACATGAAAGGAATATGCATGCAAATGAAAGGAACATGAAGGAAAATGCATGCAAATGAATGCTAAATGAAAGGAACATGAAGTGTTGCCGAAGCACCTGAAACCAAAAAACAACTCCTCGATCCATTTCCGAGCCTGTTTAGGAATGGATTTGGGCTTCATGTTGGATCTCGAATATGCTGATTTCCACGAAACCCTGGAAAGCGATAGGGCCCCCCCAAAAGCGATAACCAGAATAACAATAGCAACTACTCACATGTAAAGGATGTTGATGGGAGCTCATATGTTGGTTCAATATGTTCAATCCAAGAATCCTGGCGAAACACTTGTAGTCCCCAAATATATCCAAATATACTATAATTACTTTTTATATCTCTTTATTATATACCATATTATATACCAAATTATAAGAATTACTTTAGTGTCTATTACCATATTATATTATATACTAAATTACATTCTATTATATTATTATTATATACCATATTATATTAATTATACTATTCTGGTACTTCTTTGGTGTCCGAATGTCTAGGCGTGCGGCCTGGCTCCGGGCTCCTCAGTGGAGTTCCTGGACGGCGACACTGCGGTGGTCCTTTGGCGCAGAACACGTGGAAAAAAAACCATGGGGTGACGAATTGTGACGGATGTGAAGCAAAAATAACTGAAAAACCCATGAAAAACCAATGAAAAACCACACTAAACCTATGAAATACATTGAGATACATTGAGATACCACATGTTGTCCTGATTTCCATGTTTTGTTCCGGAAATTGTGGCGATGCGCCTCCAAATTTCCTCAACGCGAGGTGATCTCACCAACGATTCCCAATGACACCCACCTGACGGCCCGGCGACTTACTGCAGGGGATGGATCAAACTTTACATCCCAAGTAGAGAAAAATCTGGGGAAAATGCTTGTTGATTGGAGGTTTTCATGAAGTAAATGAATCAAAATGATCTATTTCATGACTCCATGGCAATGTTTCCTGTGATTCAGTGGCTTTGTGAGGTGGTACCATTGGGTCAGCGGAATGGTTCAAGGACCGGGGTGTATCCTGTCATTGTGTGGCGGATAGTCATTGATAGTTGTTGATGTTTGATTTTCCACCAATGACAATGAGTTTCAACTGTTCAATTTCATGTCAACTACCGGCCCTTCCGATATTCTATGCGCCTTCTAGGCAGTTCCCAAACAATGTCCCTTGAACATTGAGTCAAAACTGGGTTCAGTCCCTGCCAGAAAGGTATGTCTCCATTCGTTCCGTTGTTTTGAGCTTGCTGCATATATGGAACCATCCAGATTTTGAGGGTTTTGTCACATTGCAGCAATTATTTTCAGGAAACTTTTGCATGAGACTCACCAATTGGGATAACAAAGGTTTTGTCAAAGTTCCCCCTTCAAATAAACCTTTCCCCCAGAAAGTAAAAATGTTCCCCCAAATACTAAGCGCAGTGGTGTGCTTTTACCTTGTTTTTTTCTAAATAACTATATTTAGATCATGATCCCAACTTGATCCATGCCTGAGCCCAGGACAGAGAGGGCCTCGCCAGCGGAGCGGCAGGCTTCGCCTAAGCGAGGAGAGAGCTTGGAAAGCCCAGGGCCGATCCATTCGGGTCAGATGTAGTTGTTGTTCCAAGTTCCAGCATGGAAAAACTCAAAATTCAACCAACAACTGTTGATTTTGGTGGGGAACTAAAGATTCATTGATTTTGGTATAGGAAGACATTCCAAATCTGAAGCTCAAGGATGGTGGACTGATTTGGCACTGGCCTGTCGTTCTGAGGTCCCCGACGAGATGTGTTGAGCAGTCGGCGCGTGACTGTCAGGGTGCCCAGTGGATTACTATCCATTTTTTCATTGGAGACTACTACTGTCCACATTTATAAAAACTATGTTGATCTTTGGATATGCGCATGTATGAGCAGAATTATTGGTAATTGCCTAGTTTATATTTGGGTTATATATATATATATACGGTTATCATTGGATCTCATTTTTTTCCATCTTTTTTTACACCATCATTGGATTTCATCATTGGCACCTGATGTGAACCGAGGCTTCTGCCCCCGCTAGGAACACGCTGCCAAGTCGTGGTGTGGGAACTGCCAGTGGAGGCGGGGTGGTAAATGGGGCATTTTTTTGGTGAATTTATGTTTTTTTTTTTTTATTGCATGCCTTCCATGGAATATGTATGTTGTGTAGATGTGATGGGAAAAACGTTGTATAAACATTGGGATCACTTTAATTGTTTGAAGTAACACCCCATCTATTTATGGTTACACTGTACACTCCCATTTTTTTCATTTTTTTTTGTCGTGTAGCCACCCTCATGGATTCCTGTAGCCTTGGTGGCTGCACCAGGCTATCCCAAACGCTCCACCCCAGGACATCCAGGCAAGGGATTGTTTACTTTCTAGCTGGTGATGTCGCCTTTGGATGACCAAAATGATGTGAGGCCCAGTTGTACCACGTGCTCAGCGGGAGGCACTTCAGTGTTGTCGAATGGAGGTATTTTGTCACCCACTTGCGATTTTTCCAAGGACCTAGTTTTTTCGATGCCTATCCCACACGCTTAGTAGGGAATATGATGGGATATCATTGGACATTTGTGTCATACCCCCATTCATATCCCCATCATGCGATTGTTGAACCATTTTTGATGCCACTTATGCTCAGTTGCGCCTTTCTCCTTGGCGTTTGCGAGGCAACAGCGCCTGGTAGTGCATCAGGCTGGGGGCGTTCCAAAGGATCAGACAGGAGGATGACGGATGACTTCCATCCAATATCATTGCCAGTTACTGCCAAAATGGTTTTGTCATGTTTTGTCTGAACATGGTTAGTAATGTTAATATAGCCCCAAATGTCACGCGGTGGGCAGTGGATTCAGGGGTATCTCATTTTCAGTCAAATATGACACTTAGTGATATATGTCCATGACATATCACTTATATATCCATTAGAATGTGTCACTTCTAAATTCTAATGGATATATAAGTGATATGTAATGTATCATGGACTAATGATATGTAATGATATGTAATGATATGTAAGTTCATCTCACTCCCTTTTTTACCACATGTTTCATGTGGCGTCACATCACTGGAGGCACTTTGGCTGGCCGTGGCACCTCGCTGGCGCGGGGTGCCGCCTCGCTCGCATCCTTGAAGACGGGGGTTGCCGTTGCCGTTGGGGTTGGGCTGTGAAAGTCATTGGAAAATCCGAGTTTCTGGTAACATGATTTTCCATATAATTCCACATATATATATATATATATCATATCTAAAAATTATATCATATATCTGAATTATAAATATATATATATATATACAAATATATATATATATATATATATATATTATAAATAGTGATATATCATATATATGATATCATTTTCAGGTATAAAAAACAACGGGACGGGGTGATTCTTGGAACATCTTGGAACTGTTCCGGTAACAGTGGCTTGGTCATGTTGGTCCACTGTTCGACATGGCGATGCCGAACTGCAGGGTTGGTCACAAGATACTGAAGTACCTTCTTGGTTCCCTTTGGTTTCTTGTGAACAGATTTGGGGAATGCCCAACGATGGACATCGATGGACACCTTCGTTGGTCTTTCCTGCCCTCCTGTCGCAGGACAGTGCCCTCGGCAGCCAGTTTGCAGCTTAGTCAGGATGTTGAGGATAAATCCACCAGATTCAGCCAACGTTAGATTCAGCTGCCAAGTAACGTTGGCTCAAAGTTGTTGGCTCAAATGTTTTTGTGAAGAGTCAAATGATACACTATGCTGTTGGATAACTACACACCGAAAGCCTATCATTTTTCAGCGCAATTGACTGATGTCCAAAGGATAGATTCATTTTCTATCCCATCATTTTTCCCAGGATTAAGTATAACATTTCCCGTATCATATGCGTTTTTTGGGAATCTCAGACTCAATTGATAGCCCTAATGATACTATCATCTATAATCATAGCCCTTTATTTTTGGATATCAACTAATACACTATCATATTCCATAGTAATGTGGTTAAAAGAATGTCAATGTCATAAACCATCCCCCAGTCATCACCATGTATAGGTGCTATGTTTACCAGTCCTGGGTGGTAAAAATGGCGATTCACCCAGGTGATTTGCAAGCGCAGCCTCCAAAGGTGTCGGCACCAGAGGAGTTTGGGGCCCGAGTCTGGGCGCGGAGTCTGGGCAGATCTGGTGAAAAAATGGTGAGGACCTGGTAAAATGTGGAAAATAACAGAGAAAAATACCGGATTCCTATTTATTTCTGAATTAAATAAACATACACAGATTGCAGATTTATACAGATTTCAGAATCCATGTATTCCAGAACTCAGCAAAAGCAAAAATGAAGGAGTTACAAAAAAACTTGGTCTTCCAAAATCTATCAGATCCCTCGGCTGATCGCTGGGCAATTTTTCTTCCAGGCACTGCGTCCACATCTTGGCGGGTCACAACGGCTTCGTGCAGTGCCTCTGCACCGTGGGCGACGTGCTCTTCACGGGCTCCCAGGATTGTAACATCATGATCTGGGACCTGAACAACTTGCAGGTGGGGATGGGTGTGGGATGAAATGGATGGGGAAGATGTGAATGGGTTGAAGTTTTGGGATGAAGGTAGCTTTTTGATCATTTTTTGATGATTGCAGCTGAAAACAGTGCTGAGCGATGCTGAGCGTTTTGTGCAGGTGGGGATGGGCCCTTGATGACTCACCGATCGGCGTTTCCAAATTGAATCGTCCAATGACTGGTAGAAGCAAACCTTGAATTCTGGATAGTGTATCAAGGATTGGTAATATATGAACATATATTATGTACCTCGGATTATAAGAGAGATAGTTGATCATAAATAAGTATTGATCATATACCTTGAACTGGTTTGAATTGCTGAATACCTTGGATTCAGCTCCCATTGACGCAGTACATTGGCACGTTGCCGGGCCATCGCGGATTTGTGAAGTGCATGGCAGACGGGAAGCTCAGTGATGGCAGCTGAAGCCTTGTGATTTTTGTTTAATTTCATGCGTGGGAGATAGGTCAGATAGGTTTGACACCTAGTTTAATGACAATATGGGAACTGTATTCATAATCAGTTGGAATTAGAGTAAGTATTTTGTGGAATCTCCTGGTCACCTGGGGTTTGATTCATCCTGGACATTGTGTTGGACGTGAGCTGATTCTGCAACGGCGACATGGAATTGAACAATGAATATAATGAATTTCATGAAGAATACAATTCCCAAATGGCTTTCCCCCCAAGAACCACCCATGGTGACGTGAATGGCTTGCAGCCACTGCATACGCAGTTGACAAAGCCTGAGGCCAGCCTGTCGAGGAAGATGCTGTGCTCTGGTTCTCAGGAGTTTTTTTTCCTGGGGTTCACGGTTCACGGATGGCATTCTAGTGACCAATGACCATCACTGTGTCAGCCGCAAAAGGAGAAGAAATTTGGACAAAGACACGATGCAGCTAGTGAAAAGGCAACCCAAACTCAATCATTTCACTCCCATCTCTCCGGAGCAACATTTCAACAAGAGATTTGTTCAACATATTTTACCAATGTTTCACAATTTTTCATCCATGTTTACCAATTTTCACCCGTTTTTACCAATTTTTACCGCTATATCCAGATGCAGTGACTTGATGATTTTGACATATCACATTTGATGACGCCTCTGGAGGACAAGACCATCAAGATCTGGAGCCTGGAAACCTTTTCCTCCACCAAGACGCTCTATGGCCACACCAGTACCTTGCTACGGATGTGACTCCCAGCGATATGGGGCAGTTAAGCCACCAACATGGGGAGTTCACCTAGAAATATGGCGAAAAATCAACCAACGGCCCTGAGGTGAGGTGAACAGCCTGGTTCTCTTTGAAGGTGCGCCCGTTGTGAGTCGATGGGATCCGCTGGCAATTCCCTGGTTGATGTTTCAAGTAGTTCTTCAGACTTATCCATTCCACATTCCATTCCTCATTTGGATGTTTTTCTAATGAAACTGTTGGTGACCAGAATATTTTCACCCGATTCTGCGGTTGATGTCTTTCCCTTTTCTTGCATTTTCTTGCTATATAGTTGTAGACTGGGATGAAGGGAACAATTGAAACCAGAAGACACCACCTTTTATAACACCAGGATTTCAACTGTAAAGAAATCCCTTGAGCCAGCCCAATCTTTGAAACCACCTCCTGGACTAGGTTCAGAAGTCCTGGTGTCTGGTGGAGAGGACGTCGATGCCACTGATGCCATTGAAGTTGTGGATTTTTATCAATGAGCATGCAGAGTTCCCTATTCAGAAGGGGATAACAGGGCTATGACCTTGGACCTTGGACAACTTTCTTCATCATCTTTGAAGAAAGGATGACCATATTCATATTCATATTCAGACCCCTACAATATGCACCTGACAAGACACGGAATAGTTCAACTGATTGGAGCATCCTCTGATTCTGCGATGGGCTCGAACATGGAGTGGCTGGTGCAATCAGAGAGCATCAAGAGTTCTACGAACTCGACCGGAAAGTACATTCCGCCAGTCACCAGGAAAACTCATGAGAAAACTGACACAGAACGGATGATGTACTTCTATACGTTCATATAATTTCTATATATATATATATTCTACAAGGTAAACTTAGTAAATCATAGAACTCATCAGTTAGTTGTTGGATGCTGTTCTTCAGCTCTGATGGTGCGACGTTGCTGCGTCTGGAGCTCAGTCGTGGGCCAAGAGGAGGTCCAAATTGAGAAAATAATTTTCCCAATGAACAACTTGTTATTTGATGTATGGTGGTATGGGTGGTATTGATGGTAATAGAAAATCAGAGACAATTTTTGGTGATATGGGTGGTAATTTGATGGTAATTGCCAAGGATATTTGAACTGCACGATTTTCAGAGACACCAAAAATCCTTGAAATTGATGATACCATACGCCTTGCCATTGCCCATCTCAGCCCATCTCAGCCCATCTCAGCCCTTCCATATTTGGACTCCAGCCATGGCACGAACCAAGCAGACAGCCTTCAAACGTCCTGCGCCGCTTGGACGCGGTGGAATCTATTGGGGCTGAAAGTTAACAGTTAACAAAAAGGATGGTGGGAGTTTGGATCATGGAAAATTGGGATAAACATTTACCATATTTTACCATTATAAAACTCCATTATTGGTGGGAGTTCATTATTGGCTTCATTTTTTTTGCCATCAAAATGGGAACGATGCATGAACTGACCCAATACCCATCTCGGCATTCGCTGGGTGCTCTGGAAGGGTGCAACCTGTGGAGCTGGCGAAGTTGGGGTTGGGTCAAGGCAATTTTCATGCGGAGCAAAATGATCAATCATGGGATTTTGATGGATTTTGGGCTTTTGGGGTTCCCAATTCCAAGACAAGCTTCTGATCATTCCATATTATTCCTAACATTAGCCACTTCTGTTCACTAAGGACATTCTGGCAATTCCTCCACATCTATTTATACATCTATTATGTTGCACAATGACATCTCAGATGGAAAATCCGTATTATCCCCCCCCTGGAGCACGCTTGAAGCCCCGAGGCCCACCTTCGGCGGAGCCGCCTTCGGCGCAGCCGCCTTCGGTGCACCGGCCTTCGGCGCCCCGGCGCCGCGCGCGCGGTCGCGGTCGCCGCATGGGGCTGAGTGCCCTGGATCGACTACACTTTGTGATGATTTAATTGAAACATGAACAAAATGTAGTTTAATTAATATATTGAACTATCCCCATAAACAAAAGATATTCCCAGACATGGAACAAACGTGGATCCCAATATAAACTATCTCAGTATCCTATCAACTGGCATTTCAATAGCTGTTTGCCAAAGAATTGTTCTTTGTTTTATATATCCGTTAAACAGCAGCAGGAGTCTGCTGGAGTTGCTTCGCTTTGAAATGAGATCCCATGGGTTTCCAGCAAGAAATGAGGCTTTCGACCAACAGTGGTGGGGTGTTTAAGCAACTATTGGTTGAAATAATGATTACAAACGGCTGCTAGTCTGCTAGCAGAAAAACATAACATACAACATATGCAGAATGTCTTTTAGCGAAACTAGTGGAATAAATGAGAGTAGATGGCTATGTGTTGGGTTCAAACCACTCAAGTTTTATATGTCGGGTATTGTATGATACAAGAGAAAACAACATATCACAATAATTAATATTAATACATATTACAAATACATATTAATACATATATCCATGTGGTAGATCTCAAGAAACCGGCTACATTTAGACCTGAGATTTTGCTCCTCTGAGATGAAAATCCGGAGATCCTTTGGGAACAATCATGGATACATCTACAAACAAATATACCAAATTAAGTTGGATTTTGAACATTTAGTATAGTTTAGTATATATAGTTGAGTTGGATTTTGTAGTAACAAAACCCAAATTCAGGGTTTATCTGTTGTCATCTTGATCTCAACCTGCCCTTGAGGCAAGAGACCAATGCGGCGACAGACGCAGCCGGAGCGGAGCAGAACAAGGTGTATAGTGTATATGATGAAAGATCCAAAAAACACATATACATCCATCCATCTGCATGTCATCCCTTATTTGTGTGGTGAAATTGAGTCATGTGGAGATCAACAAGCCATTTGGGTCATTTCCCATCATTTTCCTATCAAGATGGCCATGTTGCACTAGGCTGCAGCCCTGATGCGAGAGAAGCTGAAGGCTGAACCCGTGGTAGCCCCTTGGCCGATTGAGTTCAAACTTATAGAAGAAATGGGGTTTTCATGAAGAGTTAAGCAGAAGAAATTGATCATATAACATTGAACTAGTTTTGCACTGTATTGCTATTTTGATTAAGGTGAACAATAATCCATTTGCTACTTTGTTAGTTATCTATATCAATATTATACCAGGATTTGACTTAATTAACACGATAGCACTTGGATTCTTGTTCACGGTCGACCAAGTGGATTGTAGTGAAAATTGACACTGGGATGACCCATGTCGATCCTCTCTTCTCAAAGTGAAATTCAGCCAGACTCAAATGGATATATACTGAGTTTATATTAAGTGGAACAACAAGAAGGGCCCCAGTTTGGAGGTTCCATAGAAACTTGACAGGCTGTGAACCAGCTGTAGGTCCCGACCACTGAACCCACTGGCATGGGCAGTTATCCTAACATCCTGGTTACCATCCGCAAAACAAAATGGAGGTACCAGAAAGGACCAGGTGAACAGTTAGAAAAAAGCACATTGAAACCTTATTCCATATATGGATAGTTGGTATATATTCCATATATTCCATTGTGCTGAAATCCATATGTTCGTTGTTGATCCACCTCTTTCACATCGCTGAGGTGAAGACGATGCGCCCGGGGGATGGAACGACCTTTCCCAAGGAAGGTGATCAACTCGTAATGTGCTTGGCCGCGATTCAGTGAGATCATCAGGGATGGAGGTTTTATAGCGTGAAAGGCTGTGGTTTCATGCTGGAGATTCAACATATTCGACTTGTTGGAAGCTGCATTCCACAGAGGTATTGATTGAATTTCACCCTGTATTTTCTGTTGTGGAAAGCTGAGCTTGGGATACCATGGGTGGTTCAATCCATTTTTTGGCGACATCCCAGCTGGACATATTCAGCTCACCCTCAGTAGATTAGTGTTGATGCTTCCAGCGGGATGATCATCCATTATCCCATTATATCATCATCAATACCAATCCCACTTTGATAAGCCACGTTTCAGAAAACCCTGTATATTTCGCATATTTTCCCAGTACAATCCCAATTTATCACCATCAATTCTCCATTCCCAGCCATTCCCAGATGTTTTGCCTCGTCCGAGGCACTTCTCGGGCACCGTGCTGAAAGAAGGTCGGCAACCGCCGTCCTTCGACTCCAGCTGGACCCGGCAGAAGCCTTTCAGCTTCAGGTGGGAGGTTTGGTTTAGAATACCTTGCGGTAGAAAAACCCATCCGTTGATGATTTTCTTATATCAAATCTCCAGTTCGGGGATTTTTCGGATGCCACGTTTGATTACCAGAATCCAATTTGAAGTACCTCATTTTCCTTTTCGGCGGCTGAAGCATTCTCCAAGAGGGATAGAACCTGATAAACATTGATAAACTCCATGGTTTAATATGGTTTTTCCCAATATTTGCTGATATCATCAGATATCATCCAGTTGGCACTGAATGGTCTGCATGGTTTCCAGCGTGAATTGTGGCGCCAGGATCGGTACCGGGGAAGTGATCAAGGGCTGGGACGAAGGACTTCTGCGAATGTCACAAGGAGAGAAGGCCACGCTGGGCGTCAGATCGGACTATGCCTATGGCGCCTTGCCCTGTCGTTGCTTGGGATATCTTGGGATATGGGGAGCTGATACTTGGAATCTTGGGGAAGCAAGGGATGTAGGATGATTTTTTGGGACGAAAAAAGGCAAGAGTTCTTTTTTTTGGGGGTGCTGGTTCCATCCCTTGGAGTTTGCGGCTCGCAGAATAGAAGAATCAAGGCTAGTAGTTCATAGAGAATGGAGATCAATATTAATTCAATATTTCTATGTCTGCATGTCTGCATGAATGTGGAAGTTCTCTGGTTTTTGTCGTTTTTTTGTTCATTTTTCATTGATTTTACTGGGATGATCCGGGTATGTTGACCGAGGAAAGGCTGGTGCTGGGTGCATCCCACCGTACTCCGACTTGCGCCTTGGAACATTTCAACATCTCAAGGGGATGTCTAAGTCGGCCAAAAATGGACAAAGATGGCACATGGCATATAAATAAATATATCATATAAAGGAGATAGTTGATGATAGTTGATGATAGTTGTCATTTAGCCAACTTGATTTTGGGATATGGATTGACATTTTCAAGTTCAGCAGAAACATTCTCCGACTTTTTGCTGTTTCCAGGCAGCAGCGTATCACCGGTCGGTGCTCTGAGGTGCTACGAGGTTGAACTGCTGAAGGTGGGATGAAGTCTACACAGAAAGCCATCAGATGAAACCGGTGGCACGAGGTATTTTGGACAAGAAGAAGTGAAAAAGATCAAAATGAAGTGAAAGGTTTTTAGGATGTATCATATATAAATTCATTTGACATCATTTGACCATCACCGACAAGCATGTTCCAACTGCTTGTTAACATCTTTGAAGTCGTTTCAGTTGGCCTTGAACTCACCATTGGTTTCGCGTACCAGACGTCTTGCTGTACAGGGTCATCGTTTTGGGTACCGCGCGTCTTCGGCGGCGTGCAACACGCAACCGCTGGCGCCGGTCTCCAGCGCGATGTGTTTGGCGCGGAAAAAAATGGCAACGCCGGGCCGCAGGAGCTGATGCAAAGGTTGGTGTGAAAATTTTAGGTCTCAAAAATCATCGAACAATCCCCTGTTGTGTGACACAATTTTCAGTTTTTTTATCTGGGTATCTCAAAATATTTCAAAATACCTCATTAAAATATTTCAAAAATTGGAACCCCCAACAACTGATGGTTTTGAATGTCATTTCCACCATTTTGTCCAAGGTATGCCTTGAAGGCCATAAAAATCTTGGAGCCGAGGCCTGCCACCGATGGCGCCATGCTGACATCGCGAGAAAACATGCAGCTGGAAATGGGGGGAACGCGCCACCACACCCGCTGGAAATCGCGGTTTCAAGTGGTTGGGAAAAGTTGGGAAACTGGGTAATCCAAAGGTTCAACTGAGCAAGCAATGGGCAAGTTGCGCGCAAATTGTTGATCCACTCCACTCGTTGAAATGTTTTTTCCTCAGCACCTCATAAAGAGTGAATAAGTCAGAGATACTCAGCATGATTTTTCCAACCTGGATGACGGGATTCATTTTTTTAAGCATTTTCTTGGGCATAGGTCTATATATATATATCATTATATATCTATAATATATATATATTAATTATATATATCATATATAGGTCATGTCAATTCCCCAACATCTCAATGCACACCAGGACCGCTCGGTGAGGGTTTGGGATCTTAACACCTTGGCCATGTTGGCGAGCTTGGAACAGGCGAGCTTGACGTTTTGTATGAAAAGCCATAGAAACACGTCTAAAACAATACTCAAAGAATCTCTAAGACATATACTATAATCAGAAACCGATGGATGAGGTTGTGCCGACTTCTTTGGAATTGAACATAACTTGAACCATCTCGGGCTAGTTGTTCTCCAGTTGCAAGGCTCACCTAAGTGGCATCTTCAGAGTGAGGCAGCTGGATTCAGGAGTGTGAAACCTTCGGGTGGGATTGATTGATCAAAGATCAAAATGGTTTGACCATCTTTGACCAATGGTCCAAGATTCTAAGGCATTTGGGGGTTGAAAAGTTTGAAAGGTGGTCTGTGGATCCGGATTCTGAGCTGCCGATCTTAGACCCGGTTCCAGGAGATTCCTTCATCACGGCCAGCCGAGATAGGACCATGAAGGCGGGAGCACAGACTCAAGGACACTTTCAATGGGTTGATATTTATTGAACAACTATTCAATATTATTCAATTATAGTCATTTGCAATCAACGACAGTTTATCATAATGTTAAAAGGTTTCTAATGGTTTCCTGTGTTTTTTCTCCCCAAAGCCTATTGAAAGTGTAAGTCGGACGGGTGGGGACCACTGTGCCTATTGGGTTTGCAATGATTCGTTGAGTGGAACGTTTTTTGAGGGTCAAATCCCTTTATTTCCGATCGGTACTTGGATGAACAGCTGGTGAGGTCGTTGAGCATGTTTGGTTTACAGGGGGAAAACATCACAGGAGGGAATCATAGCAACAAAAATGTGAAGTAATCATATGGAAATAAAAAACACATTAACAAGGAAACATTGAGAAATAATTAGGGAAATAATTACGGGAAATAATTACGGGAAATAATTAGGGAAATAATTACGGGAAATAATTAGGGAAATTATTACGGAAATAATTACGGGAAATAATTGGGGAAATAATTACGGGAAATTATTAGGGGAAATAATTACGGGAAATAATTAGGGAAATTATTAGGGAAATAATTACGGGAAATAATTACGGGAAATAATTAGGGAAATAATTACGGGAAATAATTACGGGAAATAATTAGGGAAATAATTAGGGAAATAATTAGGGGAAATAATTACGGGAAATAATGAGGGAGATAATGAGGGAAATAATTACGGGAAACAATAGGGAAATAATTAGGGAAATAATTAGGGAAATAATAAGTTAGGGAAATAATTACGGGAAATAATTAGGGAAATAATTACGGGAAATAATTAGGGAAATA
>Ga0126342_10001703_pt1 | contig 31960 bp, 16 predicted proteins | sample Cyp1metagenome_FD_92528 | JGI IMG/M metagenome (GOLD analysis project Ga0126342, IMG submission 92528) | Coral microbial communities from Lord Howe Island, Old Settlement Bay, Australia - Cyphastrea 1 metagenome | ecosystem: Host-associated > Invertebrates > Cnidaria > Coral ...
ATCGATCGATCGATAGATAGATAGATTGATATCGATTATATGGATGAGATGAAGGTGATGACTTCCCTGGCCAAGGTTTTGGTGAGATGGAGCGTGACTCTCTGTTGCTGTGAAGCGTTGGCGAAGTTCGCCCTGGGATGCCAATGGATGCCATGTGCTTCATCCCACATAGGTTATAACCCTGTGATAAATGGGATCAGTAGGGTTAATTCACTTATAACTGGGGTGAGCAAACCTACTAAGTGGGATGAGCCACCAAATAGTGACAATTATTGTTGCATTCCATTCATAAAACAACCCAAGATGGTTTTTGACTCCTACGTGGGGATTATGTAATTACTGTACAAGGCAACAAATGTTGGTTTTTGAGCAACACTAACACATATTCAGGATATTTGACCATGAGACAAAGGGCATCCCACGAACAATTTCAACATCCTACGACCGTTTCTGACATACAACGAACAATTCTCAGGTTACAGGCGCACGACCAAAAAATAACCTTCCGACGACAAACCTCTGTTTGGCCGCTCAGCGGCCCGAATCCTCTGTTTCTGGATCAGCTTGAGGACATGTTCCGTTTTCCGGCTCCCGGACAAAATAGTATTTACATTCACAGTTTCAATCAAAATTGGGATATAAATTGATTGAATTGCTTGTAGAGTGAATGACCAAATGGATTTACAGGCGATCTGATACACAAAGGCGAGATGCACAACCAAGAAACAACAACCTAAACAGATCAACAAATAGAAAAAAAACACAATGGAATAATTATATTATATCTTATATCACCATCAAGAGTACATAGGGACAACTACCAAGCAAGCATGCCAACACGCTACCTTTCGATGATGAGCACGTGTGATTTATAAGTGGATCACAAGATATCACAAGTCTTGTTCTGGGCAAGACCCGAGAAACATTGGTAGCTACTTCACCTTGTGAACCAGCTACGTATTGGACTGCTCCTCGAAGTCATGGCTGTTCATTAGTGTAGTGTAGTGTTGTGTAATGTAGTGTAAATGTAGTTGCATTTGTATTTGTAGTTGTAGTGTGCTGCAGCGTAATTTGTGTAGCGTAGTGTAATGTAGTGTAGTTGTAGTTGTATTTGTAGCTGTGGTGGTGGTGGTAGTAGTAGTAGCAGGAGTAGTAGTAGTAGTAGTAGTAGTAGTTGTTGTTGTTGTTGTTGTTGTTCTAGTTGTAGTGTAATTAGATGTAATTAGATGTAATTAGATGTACTTAGATGTAATTAGATGTAACTTGATGTAATTTGATTAGATGTAATTAGATGTAACTAGTGTAGTGTAGTGTAATTGGTGTAGTCAGTGTAATGTAGCGTAATACATTTGTGTTTGCAGTTGTAGTAGTGTAGTGTAGTTGTAGTTGCAGTTGTAGTTGTCTGTCTATCTATAGTCTGTCTATCTGCAAGCTTGAAAACGAAGCTATTCTGCGAGACGTCCTCAGTTTTTGAACTGGACAACATCAAGAACGGAGCAATTCCGCGAGATTTCCTCAATTTTGAGCTTGACATCGTCAAAAACAAGACAATTTTGCGATACTTCCTCAATTTTCGAAGTTGACAACATCAAAAACGAAGCAATTCTGCGAGTGAGTCGTCCTTCAAAAATGAAAAGTTGAGTGCAGAGCGGACGGCCTCGTACGAATTCGCGATTATTCCATTCCATCTGTCTGCGCCTGCTGCGAAAAAGCGTTGCCGGGTAATACGAGGTGCTGCACCTGTCACGCAAACTCATCTTAGCAAACCTGACGATCTGATGCTTGCAATGTGACTGCCACGCGAAATGCATCTTTGTATCCTCTTCAAATGTCCCACGCCTGCCATTGTTTTCAAACTGCTACAAAACCCACACGTTTTGCCCAATTTTGACAAGGTGCACAATCCCTTGCGCCTGCCATGCAAAACAACTTCTGAACGTCCAAAAGTGTTCCGTACCATTTTTGACTTCCGTACCCGTCAGTTTTTTGCACTTTTGACTTCGAAAAGTGCTTCGCGCCACAACGGCGTGCACTTTTTCGATATGTGAACTTCCCAAAGTGCTCCGAGCATGGTGATCTTTGTGCATTTTCACTTCGAAATGTGCTTCGCGCCACAACGGTGTGCACTTTTTCGACATGTGAAGTTCCAAAAGTGTTCCAAGCATGGTGTGTTTTGTACATTTTGACTTCGAAATGTGCTTCGCGCCACAGCGGTGTGCACTTTTTCGACATCTCAACTTTCCAAAGTGCTTCGAGGTTGGTGTGTTTGGTGCATTTTGACTTCGAATTGTGCTTCGCGCCACAACGGTGTGCAATTTGTTCATCTCTCATCTGACCAGATGGCTCCGCACCCGCCGCTTTAGCGAGCCTCTTTTTCGACCCTCCGGAGCCACAAATCATTGGAAAAACCTACTGTTTCGCGACTTTTGCACCTTTTCGCGCACCTGCAGCTTCTTTCTTCTGACTCTTTCTCTGCTCTGATCTTCTCTCTTCTTCTCTTCTCTTCTTCTCTTCTCTTCTCTGACTCTCCCCACCTCTGCTTTTCCATTTGTCGATATTGTCGGAAGTTTGACTTCTAAACTTCCTTCGACAATACTAGATAGAGATTGTCTTCGAATTCGTGATGTGAACAATTGCAACAATTGCCAAAACCTTGTTGGCTGATGGTTAAGTGATATAAATATGTGCTATATATATATACACGTATTATATTATTTGTGGATATGTTAATTTACATAATATGTACATTAAACAGCAGTTACACATGTATAATACTATTAATTAAATATATATATATACACACACACGGAGAGCAGTTGATTTTCATCGATCTGGCAGAAGGGGATTATCTCAGAAGACAGCTTTCATAAGGCGTGGTTTTGCAGAAGGTAAGTTCACCCTTATATTCTTGACCATTCGATCTTTGACGGGCAGAGGGCAACACTTCGTCCGGGTGTGATTGGAGTTCAAGAGGAAGCTTGGGAGATCTCATCAGAGAGTGCGGAAGAAGCGGAGGAGAATCCGGAATCGCAAGAGCCTGTAAGTGTAGCTGCAAAAGCCGCTTGGGGATCTGCATCTGGGCCAAAGGAGCCTCCTTTCCCGCCACCTTCATCACCACATGTATCCATCAGTCCATGGCTTTTTCAGCCCAAGGTTGGCCCATGGCACCTCTTTCCTGTTGCACGATCGCTTGATGCGCTCCTCCGACTTTGATATGGCACCTTGGCGACTTTCCAGTGATTTGAATGGTTGTAAATGGTTGTAAATGGTTATAGATATAAATGGTTTTAGATGGTCTGTTTTTGGCATGAAAAAACGTGGCGATTGACTAATCCATTAAAGATGCGCACTTGGCATCGCAATTGGGGTGACAACCAAAAAAAAGTTGAAACTACATTGTTTTTTTTTAAAAAAAACAAAGGAATAGGTGTAGCCATGGAATGTGGGAATTGAAACATGAAACATGGCTGATCATGGGTGTTTGACCCGAGATGATGAGGATTTCACCATGAAACAGCATGAAAGATGGAAGTTTAACCTACAAAGATGGAATTTTGACCAATCATTCTGGACTGTTGTTCCAGGGTAGACAACAATAGAAATAACACGCTGATTATCACATTTTTTTGAAGCATCGCTGCCTCGACATGGCAAGGCCTATGTTTGCCCCAGCTGCGGTTCTGTGGTGACGCCCACCAAAAATGCTGGTGGTGAAGCGAGGATCTTAGGATCCACATGGGATGGGCTTGAAACTACGATACTCGATAGATTCCATCAGTCAGAAACATGGGCATGGAAAATCTAGCTACAGAGTTTGAGTGCATGTAATTCATATGTAAATGTTCTTGTTTGTCATGTTTGGAGAGGGTTGATTACTGGTGTGTGGGTCACCTTTGAGACATACCACTGTCGTTCTACAATGCACTGGCTTCTTTGGCATGGTGTCGAAGGTTTGCTATACATATATATATATATATATATGGTTTCATCATGATTCATCCTACTACTGATAATTGTCCAGCCAGCACGTGGCTTAGAGATATCGGTCCAATATTATATATATATACTTGTTGGGTTCGAATCAGTAGGAACTACTGGAACTTGATGGCAATCCCTATCAAGCAACAGACCAACCGGCAATGGGTATGGGTCTTGCAAATGGGTCAAGTGATTCTTGGATTAGTCATCAGCCCCTAGACTAGTGACTGGTTCTGAATGGTGAACTACTGGTGTGCTTTTAAAACCCACAAGAACTTGGAAAATGCTTTGTGGGTTCAGTTCAACTCTCCATCCTTGAGTCAATAGTGGTTTAGAGGAGTCTCCAGTAGATGATGTTCACATTGAGGATTTCCCATTGCCATGTTTGATTACGGGAGAGTATTACGAGTTGATCACCTCGATATCTAGCGTTTATGAGGGATATATCTACAATTCATGGGGATTAAAAACCAACTTAACTTCTGACTCAGCGGTCATCACCTTGTGTATGTATACACATACTGTAGATGGACAAAGAATTCAAACCCCTTTTTGGTACAGCCCCCTCGCCCCCAAGGTTCAATGTTAATGTAACGTGAAGTGCATTAGCCCTTGTGGACGAAAGAAATCAAACCCCTAACATAACTTTTTGTAACAAGCTCGCTGAAACATTGAAATTTGGGTGTGCGGGGGTTCAACATCAACATAGTGCGTGTTGAAGGGTTTGAATATTTTGTCCATCTACTGTCTCGCTCTCTGATGTTTTCACATTTTTTGGTCGCCAAACTTTGTTGTGGAAACATCACTCTGCATGCTGCTGATCTTCTTCCAAACTGCGCAAAACATGGCCTTTTCACAAGTAAATGCCTCCTGCCTGTCCCCCGTGCAATTTTTTCCCCTAATTCACAATTTATTCCAAGCTGTGTTTAGACACATGCAGCGTTTACCTGTGAAAACATTATGTTTTTCGCAGTTTGGAATAAGTTGCGGACTAGGGAATGAAAAAAATGGGACCGGAAGCACGAAGGTTGCACGTACCTGTGAAAACACGGTATATATATATATATTATTCATTCATATATATATATATACACCTTGAATATACACATATCTATATATATATGTATATAGCTGGTATACTCAGGAAACTTCCCTGTCCTTTGTTTGGAATTTGCCTGGCAGTCACCCACATATTTAGTTTTATCAACGATGAACAATAGTACACTTAGCAGAATCCAACAATTTGACGACCAATATATTTTGAATCCAGAGATATCCACATGTTGAGTTACACCCAAATCCACATGGTGCTCATGATTTTTCATCATTTTTCCATATGCGTTCCCAACAAAAATTCTCCATTTTTTTGCTGCAGAATCTGTAGATTCTGACGCTGTCCGAGGTCATGGAAAAGCAGGCCCGATCTCGGAGATGGACGGATCCGGGGGAAGCCTGGGAATGTGGCTGGGACGACCGGACGACGGGGGAGTTGAGGAGCATAGAGGATGGGGCCCTTGCCCCAAGACTGCGTTCAGTTGCCTGAAAAAAATGGTTGAATTTTATGGTTTATGGTAGATATAACTATAGATAACTATGGTTAATGAGGTTTATAAACCAACTTAGAACTGGGGGACACCATCCTGTAGAGGAAAATGATGGGAATATGGCGGCAACGATGGTCATTTTACTATGAAAGATATGGTGGTTGTTCATGGGAATATCATGAGAATATACCCTCTGGTTATTCAACATAGTTATGGAAGGGCCCATGTACTGTATAGATGATGCCAATCCAGAATGATGATTTCCAAGGTTATTGTGGGAATTTTATCCAACAAAAATGCAGGTATAACGGGATATTCACATATACATGTATGTAATATATGGCCATGATATAGATATGTATGTATTATTATTTTGTTTATATAGAATGGAAATATGTGTTTTCCTGATATACCCATCCATTTGCAACGTGAGCCATTAGAAGTAAATCTGTTGATGGATTACTGTAGTTTGTTCGGGTTAAACACTGCTAATTTGGGATTGTTGTAACCCACAATAGGAATATTTAGTAGCTATAGATGGGTCTGTCTGAAAATGAGGTATATCTCCAAGTTATGGCTGGTTTAAATTGGAAAAATGATCCATTGGATAGCCAATTTTCAGACACCCGCATGTTGTTTCAATCTACAGGAAACTTGGGTCAGAACCACCAAAATTAACCTTTTGTCACCAAAAAAAATGTTTATGAAAGGAAACCTTTTGCTTGAGGGGTTGGAGGGACTTGGGGTATGCTCCAGAGGCATGTTCAAATCATCTTCGATTGGTATACCCCAGCTGTGTTTTTCGCATTGAGGCCCATCTTTAATGTCAATGTCAACCCAGGATGAGTAAACCTTGATAGACCGTGGCAGTTTTGGCAATTACCCTGAGGTAAACTAATGTAGATGTGGAAAACCCATGGATTCTCTTGGAAATTGACCTAGAAATGGTGTTTTCTCCACATCACTACGCCCTGGTGGGTATAGTCTTCCTGGTCTCCCATCGCCAGCAGTTGAGGTAAACCATGCAGCTTGAAACAACAGAAGTCTCTTGGTACACCTGATTTAAGTGTTGGGCGTGTCTGAGAATTTATGGAAATCTCCAGTTCCAATGGAGTATTCGACATATCTTTTTTTGTTTGGGTATTCACCACCTTTTCACACAAACCCATGATGTTTTCTGTTTTTGTTTCCACACAAAAAATGACATCTACTGTAAGTGAAGGAATAGGATTTGAATTAAAAGCTGCAAGATGCAACTTGCAACTCAAAGATCGCCATATTTCTACAGATCAGGATTCCGGCAGAGATAGGGCCCCTCCAGGCAGCAGCAATGCGTTCAATGTCATGTGATCAGCTGTTTATGACATGGTATCTACATGTATCTACTAAATCTCATTTAAGCGTGAGATGTTCTGCATTGGCCCAAACAAGTCACAACATGTACCCAAAACATCAAAAAACGATCCTTGAACTCTGAAACATGTTTCCGAACTGTTGTTTTAGGTCAAATACTCCCGTATCTAATGGTAAAACATCTGGATATGTTCCAATGTTTTCCAGTTGCCGCAGCGCCACAGGATCGTGAAATGTCACTCGATGCCAGTCCCCTGGGTTTTCAGGTCGGGACGTCGGGCCTGTGGGCGGCGGTGATTGTCCATCCAAAACTGAGTTTTTTTTCCTGATTTTCCTGATGGAAATTTGAAGAGGTGTAGGGATATTCCATGATATTCCACATGTTTGAAGTTGGAAATGGAAATCATCCATCTTCAGGGTATTCTAATAGTAACCCATCCAAGTTTGGCCCTTCTTCAGTACCCTGAGTGACTCATTAGTAAACCTGCATTTTAGCTAGATTTAAAGAAATAATTCAATCTAAATAAACATAGAAGTTCAATTGGCGTAGAACCAGATGTTTTCAAACAAGAATGGTAGATATCTCCAGAAAACGGTCAAAACATCGCCTCTCACAGAATTTGGAAGGTCAGACCCCCATTTTTTCATAGGGGTTAAGCGTGGTTAAGCTAATTATTGTAGCCATCCTGTTCGGAACCCCATTGATGGATATCAAAATGGTGGGATTTCAGCAGATCCGTCAGGCAGCTCCTTTTTAAGTTGATCCTTTGTTGATCCGTCATTTTTTACGGCTGACCATGGCAGCAGCCTCATCCCAGCCGTGGCATTTTTGTGTCGGTTGTTCAAGAAAGCATCCAATGTCCTGCAGCCAGCATCGGATACCAAGGCTGTTGAATTGGGGGTTAATATTGGCGTTTATGATAGTTGATTCATGTTTATTGAGGATTGAATAAACGCAGAATAGGATACTGCAGATACCCATTCACCAACCAGTCTAAGTGAATTACAGACTAACAAACAATAACTGTCTGTACGGGGTCATACATATTCATCCAATAGACGCTGGTTCACAACCCTGGTGATCCTACAGTAATAGCCCTTTTCATAGTTCTAACCGGCTCAGAATATACATATATATATATATATTTGTGATGTATATATATATATATAACATTAATATCACCGTAGTTGCATCATTGCCACAACTGTTAAGGGCCGTGATTGCAGAGGTTTCCCCCCATGAATACGATGATTATTGCGGAGCATAAACCAATTGAAACAGGAGTTGTGTTCACCAACCCCATGGCCACAACTGGCTTAGGGCCTCAAGCGTACATAGTGGGGCTTTGCAGTTATAAGTTGGTTTATAAACCCTATGAGTACTATAGTTACAAGTATCAAGTACCATAAACGATAGTGATCGGAGTTATGTTCACCAACTTAGCATTGTCAACCAGAAAAAAATCTCATTGAATCATATTAAATCCACATGTTTCTTGTTGAATCTTGGTTATATCACCATTTTCCGCTGGTTTTTTCTATGGTTTTCCTTTCGTAAACCGGGGGCCCCACGGTTTTTTCTGGCAGGTACTTGGCGTGCGAGCTGGCCTCGATGAATGTGCGAATGGACATCAAAGTGTCGGAGAAAGCGCGAGAGATGTCCTGTAGCAGAGCCTTAGAGGCGTTTGTTTTTTTCACTGCAGATTTACACACATATATATATATAATATATATATATATATATATATATAATCATATATATATATAATCATATATATATATGTAGTCACATATATATATAATACAATACGTATATATATATATATATACATAGGTGAATCGATATGGACGTTTCATCTATCTTAGACAAATGTCATTTTACAGAAAACATTCATATCATGCACATACAAGTTATATGCATACATTTATATATGCACACGTGTAGATTTGGATTGTGTTTAAGGTGATGCACGTAAAATTCCAGTTGTTTTGGGGCACAAGACAAGTTTATATACTGGACATCTCCAACTCAAAGTTGGACTTGAGAAAGGGGAGTAGCCAACTTCCAGTGATGTCAGCACCAAATCAGGTAGAAGTTTTGACACATTAGCAGCCAAGATGGGATATGGCCATTTACAACCAAGCATGGCTTTGTACTTTTGGATTTGGAACTCGGGTGCACGCACGTTATTATATAAACGACAAAAATCAGGTCACTTTCCAACATGAAACATGGACTTGCATGGGGGCTAACTTCCACCTACTAAATAACTAGTAGAAACACATGGGTACAAGTATGCAATCACTGGCATAGATACTGGGCAGCCCAAAATTGCCAACAAGAATGTATCCATATAGCACACATGATTTGAAACGGTCGAAACATCAAGAATCTCAACGTCTGATTTTCAAGTACAAACAATATCAATTTGCCATGGGCACAGCCAGTCTTTAAACTCATGAATCAATTGGTTACACTTGTAGATCAAGGAGTATAGTTTTTACACTGATGAACTTTTGATCCTTCCATAGCTGGGCAAACTTTGGGTACTTAGATAGTTTGATTTTGTATATGATTTTGTGCAATAATGATGGAATCCAGTCCGCAGTACTTCAGATTTTCGCCATGATAAATCTCATGTTCGCAGCTAAGCTTTGCCTTCCAGCCACTTTGCATCACTCTTCCAGGGTGACACCTACCAGCCTGCTGAGACAAATACGGGGGAAATCATTAAATCACCGGGAATGTGGAGCCCATCTTGGCCCATCATTGGCTCCTGCAGCTGGTGGTTAGTGATGTCACAAAATTTGAACACACCTCAGATCATCCCCATGTTTGATTCGCCCTCAAACATACATCATTGTCGATGATTTACTGTTGAAAGCTTGAAATCCGATTTCTAGATGAAAAGTGCGAACGTAGTGAACATCAAAGGAAGGCTACTGTTGCATACGATTGCCAAGTTTCAACACCAGTCCTTGGGTGTGCATCCCAGCTCACAAGTGAGTTGAGACCACGAGTCGTGCAGTCATTCAGTGCTACTTCGATTTACGAGTTTAACATAGCTATGGAAAATCACGGTTTTCAATAATTAATGAATAATATATGCATATATATACATATTATTATATGTTTTCGAGAGCTTGCAATATGACAGGACTTTTTCGTCAACACCTTTGCTGGCTTTGCCAAGGTGGCAAATACACCGGCGACGCTGTGAAGTAGGCGCTTTAACAAAAGTCCGGTGTCGGGTTTAGTCTCAGGCCACCTACACAGCTAAATTGGTACTCCAATAGCTATGGTTGGCACTTATAACTATATTATTCATGGGGCTTATAAAGCAACTTATAGCTGGGGGGGCCTCAAATTGTAGAAATGAAGGTTTTAATGGGAAAATCATCTATGAATGGTGAAACTTCCATTGCCATGTGAGGGTGGTGTTCAGCACAGACGAATGCCTATCCCAGCTGGTAAAAAACAAATTGATAGTATCCGATCAAACAGTGGGTATCCTACATTTCTATGGGAATACGTGTGGGCAACAAACAGTTTTAATCACGATTTTTTAACAAATGGAGTGCGCACCCAAGTAGGACAGATAGACAGAGAGATTTTTGCATACATTTGTTGTATCCGAATTTCAAACTTATATATATATATATTCATATATCAGATATAGACCAGATATAAATTCATCAAATATATACATATTTTTCGCCAGATGACCCCAGAACTGGCTTTTTCCATGATGGTAGGGCCCCACCAAAGACTCATACCATCCTTTGGGGTGCCTTAGCCTTCCAAGGCCGTTGAATTTACGTGCTCCAAAGGATGTGTTCATTGTTTTCGAAGAGAGGGTGTGTAAATGTATATAAGCCATTTATGGATGGCATAACCCTCATGAATTGGGGACTTAACTAGGGTTACTACTTGGTGGCTCATCCCACGAATCGTAAGTGGGTTATAACCCCAGTGATTGACATGGGATAAGTAGGGTTAATCCACTTATAACTGGGGTGAACTAACCCACTTACGATTCGTGGGTAGTTCGCCACCAAATAACCAGTTTCTAGGTGGAATGATCCTCCAATTTTCCGCAGGTGTCTCGCCGCAGGTCGCAGCACAGATAATGCTATGTTAATGAAAGGTCAATCCCTTCGGATGTTCCGGGGTGAGCTATATTAAAAAAACAAAAACAGTGACTGGGGCCCAAGAGATTCAAGAGATAGCAACATGCGCATCAAACAAAACCAATAACGATGGGCACTGACATGTTTGTAAGTGGTTTATATAGTCCAGAACCTGTAAAGGGATGTAAAAAGTATATCTACCGAATCCACACTGCTATGTCACTGTATTCCAACTATACGAATGAAAAGTTGCTCACCCAGGGAACATAACTAACTAGGTGTCCCGACCCGCGGAGAAAGGAGAATGCTCCAGAGCGGATGCAAGTATGACATGGCCACAAATGCAACCGGGATGCCCAAACAGATCATTTCACGTTGATCCACACGTGACTGTGCTTTGTTTGACGACTCCTGGAGCTGTGAATGACGGCAGTTTGGCCACGCAAGCGGATCGCGGCGGCATAGTGTGCTTTAGATCTCTTGAAGAGAGCAAAGAAAAAAGGATGCGGGCGGATAGCCCGATGAGCTTATGGTGGCTAATAACTCAGAAAAGAGGCCTAAGGCCTGAATTGGGCGAGCTTTGGGGGGATCTGATAGATTTGAATGACGATTTGTGGAACTTTATTACCTCATAGTGATGAGTTATGAGTGAACATAGCTATAATATACTTTTTGAAAACTTGCGTTTTCAAAGACAGGATTGGGATTTTGATAACTGCCATAAAATGATGAAACAAGCTACGTACAACTGATTTGAGATGTGTTTTCAGTAGAGCTGCTGATCCTAAAATGGCTCCATCCAACCATCCAAGCAATGGGATGGTCACCCTTGGAGGAAAAAATTGTTCGGAACATAGAAATGGGATGTCTTCATTGCCATGATCCACTACCACTGGCAATTAGTCCCAAACTTATTGATGAAGTTGGTGCGTACTGGTTCCAGCTGCCATTCTTCTAGGTTAAACCATATTAAACCAACATGAACTTAAACCACAAAAGCCAACATTTCCGCATTGGTTTCCTGATGATGCACAGCCAAGGAAACGTAAGAAGAAGTATCGTTCCTCTCAGGGAGATCTTTGCTCCAGTCGAGGGACTGACATGCCTCGCCTTCATGTTTTGGGCGACGATGGGGCGTGGGTCAACGGAGAGCTTTTGAGGACAGAAAGGGGCCCAGAAACGAGAGGTTTCTGGTGGTGTTTGACTACAGTCACTATTGGATTTCTGGTGGACATTTACATATTATTACATATTATACTTATAGAAAGGGAACATAAAAACCAACTAACCTGGCGGTCCATTCCTGTAGCTTAGTTTAGCTTAATGGCTTTGTTTTTTACTACTAGATGGGGAATTTTTGACCAACCAGCCCCAGAAATAAGTATTTCAGTTCATTGCAGGAAATCTAAGATTGGCCATCTGGTTGGTGGTTTGGAACATGAATTTCATGACTTTCCATATATTGGGAATGTCATCATCCCAACTGACTCATATTTCTCAGAGGGGTAGGTCAACCACCAACCAGCTAAGATTGGCCATGATTTCAAGATTTGTTGTTTGGGGGATGAACATCCACCGCATGTTGGGGACCAGGTTAAAGGACTTTTGCTCCATAGCCAGCTACAGTCAGTCATGTGGGTTTCCTTAAACAGGGGATCCCATATAGCTGGATGGTTTACAATGGAAACTCCGATCTAGAAATGGATGATTTGGGGGTACCACCATTTCAGGAAACCTCGATATCTACCATGCAGCATGTTATAAAACTACAATGCGGGGAATGATGGTTAAGTTCGTGCCTTCATGACTCCAATGTCACTATGATTTATGGTATGCAAATAAGTAACTATACTATTTATGCCATGTGGTTTACAAAGCAAGCAACATAACTGAGGGGGGGCGGATTTACTCCTTGTAATGCGCTTACAGTTCATGTTTCTCTTAACCTGGTAACGCAAACAACCGATGCAGCTATACCAAGCCAGCCACTTTCGTATAAAAACCATGAAACAGCGACATCTTTCGGATGACGAGCCGGTAGACATCGAAGGTCCGACATGTGTAGGAGCCTGGTGGTGCACCGGCTGCCGCAAATGTCAGGTTGAGGCTGCACCAGCCACCGTCTGCCCAGTTCAAAGTTTGCCCCACATGGAATGTCAAAACAATGAAAATCACCTTGATTTGATGGGAACTTTATCTATAAAATTTATCTATGAACATTTATAGTATAAATGACCATTTTCCATAGCTACGTAGAACTTGGGGCTCAAATTCTACGTCTACGCCATAATGTTAGCGATGTCAGTAGGGGCACAGCTTCGGTGGTGAACTATCCATATAGCAACATCTATCCTTCCCAAAAAATAGAAAAGTTATTTATAAGTATATAACATAAGTAAACATATATCAATTATATTTACATATTCTAGCGCATAAAATAGCATCAACAATAGATGTATCCCAGTTTCAATATGGTTTTCCCTTACTTTTCTCTAATTTTGGTGTTCGACAGATTTCTGCCAGGTTTCGACAAGTGAGTCGTGGCACCACTAGCCCGTCCATGGCGGGACGCCCCTTGGCCTTTTTTTGGTCGTCATTTCTGATGGTTTGAAGCATCAAAATCCATCAAATATATAGGGGATATCATCAGACAGGGATATATAGGGATATCATTCATCATGTTCCAAACCACCAACCAGCTGTATATATATATATATATTTATCAGTTATATCCACTTATATCCCGTAAAATATCCCTATAATTCCCTATAGTTGATGATATCCTGAATTTTATGACTTTCCATATATTGGAAATGCCATCATCCCAACTGACTCATATTTTTCAGAGGGGTAGGTCAACCACCAACCAGATAGGGATACATCATCAAATATATAGGGAATTATAGGGATATATAGGGATCTATAGGGATAGAAGTGGATATAGCTGATACATCATTGTTGGTTGATGATTGGTTCGGAAATTATACTCCCCAGATTGGGGATTTCAATGATCCAAGAACGGGGAATCATGTTCTTAACCAACCAGGATGAAATGGAATGACACATGGATTTTGAACACTGCTCATTTATAGATGGGATAAGCCACAAACTAGGATTTAAGAACCTTAGATTTTCATAATTGCCTAACCAATCAACCATAGTTGGCATGAGCTATGAAAAATACCGTGGTTCATTGGGTTATAAGTTGAAAACTATGTGTTATAAACCAACATTACAACTAGGGCACCTCACCTGAGAAGAATATCGCCCCATGCTTTTTTCTGGATACCCTATGTTAGATAAAGCCATAATGTTGATTTGTTTACATACTTGGAGGATTATCCCACTTAGATTACGGGTGAGATTATATGATGATTATATGATGATGATGATGATTAATAGATGATTATCCCATAAAATATCCTGGTTAGATATGAACTTTGGAATTTATGGATAATATTGGGATATATCATCAATATATAGGGATATAATCTTCATACTTGTAACCCAGTCAGAAATGGAGCCACGAATGGGGATCATTCGACATAGATGACTGTTGATATAGTTATATCTATATCTAACAGTATAGATCTATATTTTCTATATATAGTTATTGTATAGGGCATAACTATTTATATCTATATATATATATATAGTTTCTCTAACAGTTTCTATAGATCTATGTTTATTGGTTTGTAACGCCCTGCAACTATGTCGATACATCATCTACAAACCTAGCAGTTGTTGTATTTGTAAACCAACTTAGCTATCTATGGGGCACCACTTTATGTAATTTGATGATCAAGCAGAATGTCACCTTTTTGTTCTGCATGGCCATTGACTGCATAGTCTTTGGATTCAGGTGTGCCGGGAAAAAAGTATAACCCTCATGATATTTGGTTCTAATTTCTGACATGTTGGACATGTTTGGATGTATATACCATGTATAAATCTATTTATGTGATATGATTGTGTATTATTCTTAAATGGATATGTATTATATATCAAATGTATATACCTTGTCTTCAATTGCACCAGGATGAGGAAACACCTGAAACCTGGGACAAACATGGACATCTTGTGACCAGTGATATCCGTCAGCCCTGGTCCGGCGTGGTTCTGATGATGCTCATCTCCACACACGCTGAAAACCCGTTTCTTCATGCAGGTGAACATGAACTAAACAACCAACCATGATAAATCTGGGTAAATTACAGCGAACTCACTGCGACCTCACTGGAAATCATGGTTAGTAAGGGGAATTATCTCAATATGGTCTTATTTCAGGTTAGTGAATGATTATAATTTACCCAGATAAATGGATAAATGGATATAAATGGTTGCTGGTTTGGAATCTGGGAAGACGTTCTGGTTTTTCCCTTCCTAGGAATATCATCCGCATTGACTATTTGGCGCTACCACCGCAATTGATCAACCGAGGGTCATTAATCCGCGGTTGAAATTATACCAGTTGTACAATGTGGTATATAAATGGTACATGGTTTGGAATCTAAATATGTAATGTATGTATGTATGTGTGTATGTATGTATGTAATGTAATTTAATGTAATGTAATGTAATGTAACGTAACGTAACGTAATGTAATGTAATGTATGTATGTATCTATGTAAATATGTATGTAATGTATGTATGTAATGTATGTACGTACGTACGTACGTACGTACGTATGTATGGATGGATGGATGGATGGATGTATGTATGTATGTAATGTATGTATGTCTGTTTGTCTGTCTGTCTGTCTGTCTGTTTGTCTGTCTGTCTGTTTGTATGTATGTATGTATGTAATGCATGTAATGTATGTAATGTATGTAATGTATGTAATGAATGTAATGTATGTAATGTATGTAATGTATGTAATGTATGTAATGTATGTAATGTATGTAATGTAATGTAATGTAATGTAATGTAATGTAATGTATGTATGTATGTATGTATGTAATGTAACGTAACGTAACGTAATGTAATGTAATGCAATGCAATGCAATGCAATCAATGCATGCATGTATGTATGTATGTATGTATGTATGTGTGTATGGATATATGGATGTTGGATGTATGGATGTATGGATGTATGGATGTATGTATGTATGTATGGATGTATGTATGTATGTATGGATGTATGTATGTATATAGTGGACATATATACATATACATAGATATATATATATGTGTGTGTGGACATACATATATACATATTTATATATATATATATTCATACAGAATATAATTATGTGTATCCTATTTGGGTGATAATCCCCATAGACTTATATTTTTTTGGTCCATTGAACGCCCCAGAATATCACAATGTTTGTGGGCATGGTATGTCCCTAATGACTCAACCAGGGGTTATTCATCCTGGTGGTATCCTATTTGGGTGATCATGGAAAGCAGCAATAAGTTAACTATGGAAAATCACCATTTTATAGCTGGTTATATCAACTCTTTAAACTATTTCTAGCTATGTTAAATTACCAGATGGTACCGACTTGGCCGGCGCAATCCACATTGTTGGTGATGAAATATGGTTAAACCATTGTGAATTTGCCCCGTTTTTGTTGGTTAAATCCCCATTCTTTGTTGGTTGAATCCTCAACTCTTGAGGCGAGATGCTGCAGCAAATGAGCCGGCGGAAGTCCAATGCCAGGCTTGCGGTTGACCAAACGGCGAGATGTCGGACGCCAGGATGTTGCCATATGTTGCCATCATTCGCCAAGTTTTTTTTTTGGGGGGGTGGGGTCAGGGGTTTAGGTGTGGGGTTGGAGTGGGGGTGGGAATTTAATGTGGAAGCGAGCTTCCTCTAGAGCGTGGCGATCCCCCGGGCCTGCAATCTGCTAGGAAGATGTGTGCTAATAAAATGATGATCGTGTTCACCTTAATAATGAGAATTATGATACTGACGTCCAACGATAGTAATGATGATCATGAAATAATGAACACAATAGTTGTCTTACATAGTCTGTGACCTAATAGTACTGTATACTGTATACTGTATACATTTACATTCATAGCAATATCACCAAAAACTTCCCTCAACAGTGCAACCGCCTTGCGGAGCCTTGCGGTTCGCAAAAGCAATGTATGCTTTTCTTCATTTAAAATGATCGAGAAAAATACATAAGAACACGCAGCATTGCACAAAAACCTTCAGCAAGTGTGGAGCAAAACCTGTACCTGGCATTGGGACATCACTCACCATCTCCACATAGTCTGGTTTGGAGTCTGGTTGGGAAAGCCCCTTCCCAATCAAAAATGCTTATAAACTGCAAAGTGGTGCCCCATAGTTAGCTAAGTTGGTTAGTAAGTCCAATAACTATGGTTTATGGTAGATATAACTATAGTTAATGGGGTTTAAAAACCAGCTTATAACTGGGGGGCACCACATTGTGGAGTCTACTATTGCATGGCTTTATAGCTGACTTACAACTGAAGGGCCACTGCATTTGCCGTCAGAAAGATGGGGGCCGAAAAAAAGCCGATCATTCGCTGTTGGTCGTTTCCGGAACGTTTCCGGAATAGATCCAAATACCATCAAATACCCATAAAACAATGATAAAGTTGTCATGGAAAAAAACAAGAAAATGATGTTTCTTGTAGACATGACATGTTGATTTTTATCGTATGCAATAGACGTGTGGGTAAAGGCTAAGTTGACCCGGGTCCTGAGCAGAAGCCTGGGCCATCGTTGGTTGTTCCTTGACATCTAGCATAAAGCATGTTAAAAAGCTATAGTTACAAATATCAACTTAGCTATTATATATTATGATTTTATATAGGATTTTATGGTGTGGATTTAAGTATGTCGAACTGGTCAGGGTAACATAAACCAAATTTCACCGGGAGGCACCAAGGTGGAAACAGGACTGGAACTTATGTTGGAGCCAGATCTGGGTCGAACGATGTCCAAGGTACCTAGAATTTTGCTTACTTTCGACATCAATCGTGATATAATGGTGATTTAAGCCACAATAATGGTAAACATGTTTAAACATATGGGACAAAACACAATCTTTATGTGGTTAAACCTCTTTATCAGTCAGTTTTACATGGTTCTAGATTGGGTTATCATTCCATAAATGGTATTTCTGGCCATAAATGTATTGTTGAAATTCAATCTTGGACTTGTGGAAGATGGGAATGGGTCAAAAATTAAAGCCCCTAAAATCGGATGGTTTAATCCCAGACCAATGTTTGGTGGGTTAACGGGTAGGCCGGATGCTCCCCGTGTGGTGAGAAACCTCTGGTCCTATGTACTGGCTCGATCCATTTGGCGGGCCAATCATGGTGGGGGGCAGTTGATATTGTCGAAGGAAGTTTAGAAGTCAAACTTCCGACAATATGGACAGATGGAAAAGCAGAGGTGTGAAGAGTCAGAGAAGAGAAGAGCAGAAGAAAGATGATCAGAGAAGAGGAAGAGTGAGAAGAAAGAAGATGCAGGCGCGCGAAAAGGTAGCAAAGTCGCGAAACACTGTGTTTTTCCAATGATTTGTGGCTCCGGAGGGTCGAAGAGTACGCTCGCTAAAACGGCGGGTGCGGAGCCATGTGGCTAGATGAGAGATGAAAAGTTGCACACCGTGGTGGCGCGAAGCACATTTCCAAGTTAAAATGTACAAAGCACACCAGTGTGAGCACTTTTGGAAGTTGAGATGTCCAGAAAGTGCACACCGTTGTGGCGCGAAGCACATTTCGAAGTCAAAACTTTCAAAAACTGAGGGGCTCGGGGCACTTTTCGACGTTCAGATGTCGTTTCGCGTGGCAGGCGCAAGGGATTGTACACCTTGTCAAAAGTGAGCAAAAACGTGAAGGTTGTGAAGCATTTCCAAAACGATGGCAAGCGTGGGACATTTGAAGAGGACCTGGAAAGATGCATTTTCCGTGGCAGGCGCAATACAAGAGACATGTTCATCAGGATGTTAGGAGGTCAGGGCCCTGATTTCCTGAGAGGGGTTGCATTTTGGAGCATCAGATCTTCAGTTTCGGGAAGATGATTTTGTGTGACAGGTGCAGCACTTCGTACGATCTGGCATCAATTTTTCGTGGCAGGCGCAATACTTTAGATCAGTGGAAAAATCGCAAAACGCAATGGTACGAGGCCGTCAGTCCATTTCTGAAGGAAGTCTCGCAGAATTGCTTCATTTTTGATGTTGTCAACTGGAAAAAACTGAGGAAGTCTTGCAGAATAGCTTCGTTTTTGACGTTGTCGAGTTCGAAAAATTGAGGAAGTCTCGCTGAATTGCTGCGCTTCTGATGTTGTCAAGTTCAACAATTGAGGATGTCTCACAGAATAGCTTCCTTTTCAAACTTGCAGATAGATAGATGGATAGATAGATCGATAGATCGATATATGGATCGATCGATCGATCAATCGATCGATCGATCGATCGATAGATAGATAGATATAGATAGACAGACAACTACAAGTACAACTACAACTGCAACTACAACTACACTACCACTACAACTACAAATGCAAATATACCACGCTACACTAAACTAATTTCACTACCCTACACTAACTACATTACACTACACTAATTACACTACAACTTTAACTACAACTAGCACTACTATTACTACTACAGCTACTATTACTACTACAGCTACAGCTACAAGTACAACTACAACTACGCTACATATTACACTACACTACACTACATTACACTACACTAGACTAACTGCATTAGACTACACTACACTACACTACACCACACCACACCACACTACACTACACTACACACACTACACTACACTACACTACACTACACTACACTACACTACACTACACTACACCACACCACACCACACTACACTACACTACACTACACCACACTACACTTACACTACACCTACACTACACCGACCTAACACCGCACCGACCTACACTACACCTCACTACACTACACTACGCTACACTGCACTACACTACACTACACTAGACCACAACTAGAACTACACTACATTACACAGTACCACAACTACAACTGCAACGACGCTACACTAACTACATTGCACTACAACTACACTTCCACTACACTACAACTACAACTACAGCGGTACTACACCACACTACATCCAGCAGTTGTGGGTGAGGTGACCTCTGCGACCATTGCAACCATTGCAACCACTCCAAAAAACACAACTCCATCCACCTTTCGGTCCATCAGTGGATTCGCTCTGCCATCCATACCATGCATCACAACAATTCACCTCTCCTGTGGTGTCCTATCTCTGAAACTTCCGCCACCGCCTTGTGCGGTAATCCTGGTATTATCCTGCATTGCATATTCATTTTTTTACATTATATAACATTATATAACTGTATATATATATATTTATTTATTTATCTACATAGTAAAACCAAGAAATGGAGATAACCCTAGAACCAAATTATCCAATTTATATGTATTTAGAATGTTTATGCGATAATTTCCCGGTCAAAAATCAAACCCAAAACTCCTAAACTTATATAATGTATGTATATATTTACCAGTAGTACCGCACAAGGCGGTGGCGGAAGTTTCAGAGATAGGAAACCTATATATAGGAGAGGTTGGTTGTTGTGAATCACGGATGGCAGAGCAAATCCTCTGATGGACGGAAAGGTGGTTGGAGTTGTGTTTTTTGGAGTGGTTGCAATGTTTGCAGTGGTCACCTCACCCACAACTGCTGGATGTAGTGCGGCGTAGTGCAGTTGTAGTTGTACTTGTAGTGTGTTGTAGTGGAGTTGTAGTTGTAATGTGTAATAAGTGTAATGTAATTGCAGTTGTAGTTGTGGTTGTGGTGTGGTGTAATTAGTGTAGTGTATTGTAGTGTACTGTAGTAGTGTACTGTAGTTGTGTACTGTAGTGTGGTTTAGTGCAGTGTAGTTTAGTGTAGTGTAAGGTGGTACCTTTAAGGTAGTATAGTTGTAGTTGTAGTGTGGTGTAGTGTAGTTAGTGTAGTTTCGTGTAGTGCAATGTAGTGGCAGCTGCAATTGTAGTTGCAGCTGCAGTTGTAGTTGTAACGTAATGTAATGTAATAAGTGTAGTGTAGTAGTGTTGTGTAATGTAGTGTAGTTGTAGTTGCATGTTTATATGTAGTTGTAGTGTACTGCGGTGGTGCAGTGTTATGTAATGTGGTGTAGCTGACATTGTTGTTGTAGCTCTGGTTGTGGGTAGTAGTAGTAGTAGTAGTAGTAGTTGTTGTTGTTGTTGTAGTGTAATTAGCGTAGTGTAGCGTCATTGTATGCAATTAGTGTAGTGTAGTAAAAATTACTGTAGTGTATTGTGTTGTAGCGTAGTTTATTTGCATTCGTAGTTGTAGTAGTAGTAGTATAGTGTAGTGGTAGTTGTAGTTATCTATCTATCTATCTATCTATCTATCTGTCTATCTGCAATCTGCAAGCTTGAAACCGAAGCAATTCTGCGAGACTTCATCCATTTTTTTCAATATCAAAAACGAAGCAATTCTGCGAGACTTCCTCAGTTTTTGAAATTGGCAACATCAAAAACGAAGCAATTCTGCGAGACATCCTTCTAGAATGGAGAGTTGAATGCAGAGCTGACGGCCTCATACCAATGCGTTTTGCAATTTTTCCAGCCCATGTCTCTGAAGTATTGTGCCTGCCACGAAAAAGTGACGTCAGGTCATACAAAGTGCTGCACCTGTCACACAAAATCATCTTCCCGAAACTGAAGATCTGATGCTCCAAAATGCAACCCCTCTCAGGAAATCAGGGCCCTGACCTCCTAACATCTCTGATGAACATGTCTCTTGTATTGCGCCTGCCACGGAAAATGTATCTTTCCAGGTCCTCTTCAAATGTCCCACGCTTGCCATCGTTTTTGGAAATGCTTCACAACCTTCACGTTTTTGCTCACTTTTGACAAGGTGTACAATCCCTTGTGCCTGCCACGCGAAACGACATCTGAACGTCCAAAAGTGCCCCGAGCCCCTCAGTTTTTGAAAGTTTTGACTTCGAAATGTGCTTCGTGCCACAACAGTGTGCACTTTTTGGACATCTCAACTTCCAAAAGTGCTCCGACACTGGTGTGCTTTGTACATTTTAACTTGGGAATGTGTTTCGCGCCAACACTGCGTGCACTTTTTCGACATCTCAACTTCCAAAAGTGCTGTGCTTTGTACATTTTGACTTGGACATGTGCTTCGCGCCGCAACGGTGTGCACTTTTTGGACATCTCAACTTCCAAAAGTGCTCCGACCCTGGTGTGCTTTGTACATTTTGACTTGGAAATGTGCCTCGCGCCACCACGGCGTGCAACTTTTCATCTCTCATCTGGCCACATGGCTCCGCACCCGCCGTTTTAGCGAGCCTACTCTTCGACCCTCCGGAGCCACAAATCATTGGAAAAACACAGTGTTTCGCGACTTTGCTATCTTTTCGTGCGCCTGCATCTTCTTTCTTCTCACTCTTCCTCTTCTCTGATCTTCTCTCTTCTGCTCTTTCTCTTCTCTGACTCTTCCCATCTCTGCTTTTCCATCTGTCCATACTGTCCGAAGTTTGACTTCTAAACTTCCTTTGGCAATCATAATACACATTTAAATCTTTTTAATTGTCATTCAGTTCCACCAAATCCCTATAAAATCTGACTAGTCCATTCAGAACCCCATTTCATGATGGTTAGACAAGGTTTATTCATGTTTATTCATGTTTATTCCACTGCCAGAGCCAGGGACAATGTGAACACCAACGTCAACGAGGAGCGCTGCTGGAACACGATTCGCAGGACGAGTCAAGTGTAGATTATACTATAGCTGTCCCTGAAAAGATGAACATCTTTCCAGGCGGTTATATAGATGATATCTACAGAAAATATGTTCAGTTTTCACACTTTTCGGTTTATTTTCTGGCGTTGCTATGTATTTGTGTTTTCCCTTGATTAGATGAGTTGATAGATTTATTTTTACTTTAATATAACATAATATAATATAATTGAATTTGTTGTAAAATAACATAATATAATATAAAATGATATTATATAATATCCTTTTATGTAATGTAAAATAATATAATATAATATTTTCAATTTTTAATATAATATCATTTAATATAATATAATATAATATGATTTAATACAACATAAAATATGATAAGATATATGCAATAATATTTATTTATATATATATATATCATTTAATATTTAATTCTGAACACTTCATCATTATCCTCTACTTGCTGGAGATGATGTTTTATTTTCCCAACAAAAAACATAATTTATAGGGAATATGGTTTATTTCTGGGAATCTGGCGATTTTAAGGAAATGCAAGTTTTTGACATGTTTTGGCCTGCCATGGATCGGACATTTGCAAAGTTCACAGGCCAAATTCATCCTTTTTGGTGATCTAGACACCTGGATTGGCTAAGGCTCAAGAACAGGGCCAAGAAGCAATGTCAAAGGTATCCGAAAAATCGTCTGATGCAATGGACAAAGGAGGAACTGTGACAGACGCCTCTAAGAGGCAGATAGATGAGCAGAGTGAGTGGTCATTTCCGCCAGTGTCTCCAACTTCGCCGTTGTCAGAGGAATTGACGGAGATTTTGCTTCCGTGTGGAATTTCGTCTCTGGAACAGTGGGGAAAGGTGATCATTTCCATGGGAGCATGGAAGGATCAGAACATCAGCTTTGCCAAGGCCGTTGCTACGGCAAAAGATAGTGACAAGATGCGCCAATGTCTCAGTTTCATCTTGGGAAAGTTTGGTGACAAAGCGTGTGAGGATCCAGTTACAAATTCCCAATGTAGAAAACGATGACACGGCGCACCACCAAACGCAGTACTCGCAGAGTGCAAGATTTTCACACCCCCTGTCGACGTGTTATCTCATGGTTCCAACGTCAATGAAATCCATTGCAACATAGTCGTACACACCCTGCTGCAACAATTCTCATCTTTGAAAAATCCGTTCCACACAGCAGTCCACTCACGTGCAACCCAAAACGATAGCCGATAGCCAAAACTATCTCACAGAGTACACGCCATCTCTGCCTGAAGAAAGGCCGGTAAGCTACCTCATAACTGAGGCAAATCAACATGTCGTTATTCTCAAAGGGAGCCCCCCCCAAAAAAAATATTGCTTCGTCTTTTTCATCAACTTTCCTTCGGGATTTATCGCGCCTCTAGATTTTTTGGGGTAGCCTTTGGGGGTAACCTACATGTCCGTGATGAAATCATCGTGAGGAATCGTCGGACGATTCCTCAGTGCAAGGGCTGACGATGGAACAGCAGGACATGTGTCTTGACTGAAGCTGATCTGGCGCCGTGTCCATTCAGCCGCCAGTTCATGATGTTCAGACAAAAAATGGGCCAAGGAACAGCCACTCATGGGTCCAACTTAACCCTACTTCATGGTAGTTTATGGTATAGTTTCCAAAAAGATAGAACAGCTTGAACCCACCACTATATATTGAGTAGAATTTCATAGAATTTCTCCATCTTCTCGGGGCTATAGTCGCAAGATGTCGCAAGCACATTATAATTTGTAGCCTATCATGGTGGGATCGGGGATGGTTCAGTGACTTGATCAGGTCCTAATTGTGGTCAGTGTTATGCTGCAAGTGGTGTAAGGAGTTCATCATAACAAGGGGGGTTCCATAAATGATGGGTACAGCGGAACCGTTAGATAAGAACCGATTAAAAATTTTCCGGCCTACCCTGGAATTCTTAAATGCTACAGGCGGAAAATATGGGAATTATGAACGAGGGTACCCTCAAGTTCTTAATGGGTTAAATCTTAAGAGGTTCTTATGGTGAGGGTTTTGCCACTTGATTTTGGCGTGGTATTAGGTTGCAAAGGAGGCGGGAGGAAGGAAAAACAAATTAGGTACTGAAAAAAAATCCAGGCGCAGACATTTCAAGCAAAGCTATAGGCCAGATATTCCACCATGCCAGGGTTTGAAAGTTTATTTTCGCGTGGTATCAGGCCGCAAAGGAGGCGCGGGGAAGAAAAACAATAAGGCTCCGAAAGATTTTTTCAGGGCTTGGGCGCCCGAAACAAGGCAGCACAGGCAGGACAAACCAACGCAAGCCAAGGGCAGCCTCCGAGGTCAGATGACCTACAATGAGTTTGGCTGGTGTCTAGCTGAAGCTGTCGGCATCAGCCTTGGTAACTATGTAAGGGTTCGCATCTTCCTGGCTGAACCATTTTTTTCCTCGGCATGGAAGTTCCGCGCTAAATAGTTGTTCTTTTGGGAAATAGCTGCTAATAATCAATGTTTGGTATATTGATACCCGTTAAAGGGGGAAAAAAACAAGCGGCTGGAATTCCAGGGTAGGGTTCTTATTTCAATTAGCTGACAGAAAGGGTTGAGTCCAGCAATCCAGCCCCTGAAGTTCTTATTGCACTAGGTTCTTAAACAGTGGTTTCACTGTACCCCAAAATGGATGGTTTATAGTGGAAAATACCAACAAAAAATGATGATTTAGGGGTACCCCTATGTCAGGAAACCTGTATTTATATATATATATATATTAAATTATATTATGTTGGTAAAACAATGCCGTAAACTATCCATTTGTGAATGGTTTATACATGTTTATACCACCTATTTATGGTGAATTGGGGGATGGTTTGTTATTGTTTTACCCACAGTAATCCACTAAAAAGCACCCCAAGGATTTTGCACAACTCCGCGAGCAGAGACCAGCAAGAACAGCGTTTTGAACAACAACACCACTGGGGTTTTGAGCAACAACATGTTGACTGGGGATCATGCCATTGATTTCGTGGTGCTTGAATGATGTGATTGGAACCCGTTTGCTATGACGAACGGACTTCTATTTTATACTGGAGTTGAACACAGAACAAAACATGGAAATTTATTAGTGGGCGAACATCGAAATTTTCATCTGAACTTGAAAACATTATATTTGCGTTGATCCCATTGGGGGGAATTCGCAAGTGATTATCACCAGTTGGCTAATTAATACGAATTCTGAAGGAGTGGTTAACACTGCTGGGGTCAACCTTCAACACAGACTGACACTGCTTCAAGACGCAGTGTCGTGGGCCCTACAGTGGGGTGGCAGAGCGAATTCATCATATGCCACGACACGTAACGCAGGATGAAAAAGATTGTATGATTTGCGCAAGGAAATCAATCGATTCTCCATCCACATGACAGGTCTCGTAAGAACTCCAATTATATACCTGTCTGTTAGCAAAAAGAATACTGAGGATTTGCGCCACAACACCAATCGGTGGTTGTTTGACAGCAGAGGAACAATGGAATTCAGTGCTTTGCAAGAATGGAAGATCTCAGCCTCAGCCCTAGCGAATCCTAGAGAATTGAATCTCACAGCACAGCGTTTTCGCTGCCTTTCTACGACCTATGAAAGTGGGGTTGCCAACAGACAGCATTCCCAGAATTGGTTGAGAAGATCTGGAGGAAACCATATCATACCTGAAGTACGGTCGTGGGATTTGGAAATCTGAAACGACTTCTTTTGGGGAGGACTTCCTGCATTTTGAAGACATGCAATTACTAGTAAGTACCTCTGGTAACCAAACATGGCAATTGAAAACTTTCTATAGTGATGTTTTCATGGTAACATTATCTACAATGTGAGGCCCCCCAGCATTAGTTGCTTCATAAACCCCACTAACTATGGTTGTAAGTTATAAGTATCATGAGTCAAAGTTACTGGAGTTATGTGCAAGTAACTTGGCTATCGTTTGGGGGCCCCGCATTGTATACCGAGGGTGATTTTCCAGCAAACCAGGTTTGATTAATCCATTGAAGCCAACGATATCACGAGGATATTCCTGGAGCGGCAGTACATTTTATCTACAGTTGTGGCCCCAAAAGCAATTTTGGCCATGGGGGTTATGACTCCCAGAACTAAGGTGAAAAATATCACTTAAATAATGTTCTAAACCAGTTGTAACTGTTAAGGGTTAAGTTATAACTGTAAGAATTGGAGTACTCGACAATGATTCATTCCTATTCATCCATGTTCTTTGCTTGTTTCCTTGTAGAGAAAAGCAGCAACTGTAACATCATCATAGTATAGTTATTGTGTGGAACTTTGGGCATCCCTTATTTTGAAAATGTCTACACAGGATGGGGCCCTCCAGTTAAAAGTTGGTTTATAAATTATGCGAACCCCCATTGACTATAGGTATATATCTACCAGAAACCATAGAATTCAGCCACTTATAAGGCAACTGAACGCGAACTCGACTGGGGGCCCCATCCTGCATCATCATCCCGAAATATAAGAGTGTTATCCCAGAACAACCCAGTGCGAGACGGTTGTCGATCATTTAATTATTTTAACATGTTCCCGCAAAATCCATGACTAAATATCACGTTTTTAACTACACGTTTAACATAGCTTGTATTCAGTTTGCTTGTTTTTTTTAAATAAAAACACAACTAAATAGACCTTATTTGGTTGGTGGTTTGGAACATGAATTATATTTTCCATAATATATTGGGAATGTCATCATCCCAACTGACTTTCATGTTTTTCAGAGGGGTGGCTCAACCACCAACCAGTTCAATATTCCATCTATACATGGGGATTTCCTAAGTCACAGGGGTTAATTTTGGGGTCTCCACACTTATAAATACTATAGATATTCTATAGATCATTTGTTCCAAATTATCAATAGACCTTGTAGAAGTGGTTAAAAAAAGCAGAGAATCATGGGGCCATCCAGATCCGCCGAGGCTGGACAAGATCCAACCTTTGGAGTCGCAGATCTGCGAGTTGGAAGTAGGTCACCGTGTTGTTTTTTTGCGGCTTCGATCTAAGGAGGTGTCCCAACGTCATGGGGGTATCCGGCCTGGTAAACGTTATCAGAACTGACGAAAATCGACATTTGTTGGGGGTAGATCAACTATAAGTGACCATTTTCAATAGCGAACTGTTAAATTGCCAGAGAGTACCCCAAAGTTATGATCATGTATCAACAATTTTTTGTTGGGAGTTTCCAGGAAACAAACTATCCAGCTATTGGGGTACCATGAAAATGGACCCCCCTATATATTGAAACAAAATTAGAAATGGTTCGTAAGATGAAGAAGCACGACATTTTTGGGATCAGTTTATCCTTAAAAGTGCCAATGGTGCCAATATGTTTGGTAAGATAACATCTATATTCTGATTGGTGGTTTGGAACATTTTATATTTTTCCATATAGTGGGAATAATCATCCCAACTGATTAATATGTTTCAGAGGGGTAGGTCAACCACCAACCAGATATTCTGTGGACAAGCTGAGTTTTAAGGTTCTAGGTCAACGAAGTAAGTTTTATATGGTTGGTTCACTGTCGGAGCAAGAACGCTTATGACCTGATATGGTTGGTCATGGCAACAAGAATTCGCCCCATGGTTAAGTGGGTCCACAAAATCCCTGGCAACGACAGATTCGTTGGTCTTTTCTTACTCTAAACAGTCCTCTTTTGGTATACTTAGACATATACCAAATTGGCGACTTCTTGGTTAATGTGTGTTCTTGATATTTTTTGGTTGGACAGACATGCAGGCAAGTTTCCTGTCCGGCAAGTTCATCGATAGCGTTTTTTTTGTCATTAGGGCTATATAATCAGGTCTGGTTGGTGGTTTCAAACATTTTGATTATTTTCCATTTCATATATGGGATAATCATCCTTCCCAGCTGACGAACTCATTTTTTTCAAGATGGTTATTGCACCATCAACCAGTTATAGAAGTTTTATCCATCACTTCATATCACTTCCAATCTTCAACTCCATTTTTTTTTACTGGTTTGGTATGGGATAATCCTTCCCACTGGTTGTTGGTTGAAGTAATGTCCATTGGAAGTGATATACCCTCTGGTTATTTGTTACATAGCCATGGAAGAAAATGGCCCATAGAAATAGATGAGTTTCCCAGCTATAAACCTCCATTTATAAGGGATTTCCATGGCTATGTTAGTCATAACCAGAGGCTAACTGCCAAAAACAGATGAGTCGCAGTGGTCCATCGGGGTCCCCCTCAAGGTCCAGGGTTAAAAATCAGGGTCCTTGTTACACCGGAAGGTCGACGGAAGGACGGCGGAGTCGTTGGACCGTGGTGGTCTCATTGCCGTTGGTGGTTTGGAACATGACTAGACTATATGGGAAATAGATGGATATAACATGATATAGCAGACTATAACTATAGTACTATACTGGTTGGTGGTTTGGAACATTTGGATTATTTTCCTTTATATATTGGGAATGTCAGAATCCCAACTGACTTTAACTCCATCATTTTTCAGAGGGGTAGGGCTCAACCACCAACTAGTCACTGTCGTTGTCAGTGTTTCTCAATTATCTGGGTAAATCATAGTGACCTCATCGCAAGCTCACTGGAATGTCAATGGATTGGTTTAAGGGAAAATTTACAGGAAAGCCCCATGATCTTCATGGGGAAACCCATGGTTTCCTGCAAATTTTCCCTTAAACCAATCCATTGAGAATGGGATGATTGTTGATACTTGTTATGGATCATTCCCCCCATTCCCTACGAAGCACCAGGAAGATGTTATAGATTTATAGCTTGTTAATGTTCCATGCCATTGGATGATGGTCAGCAAAGAACACACCAAATTTCAACGGAGTCTATGGCCACCTTGCGTTCTACCTTCGTTATTTTTTTAAGATTTAGAAGGCACATCGGTTCACCAACCATTCATATATGTGATGCTCTGGTGCTCACTTGGTCATTTCTAATTCTACAGTTATGGCCATTTATCAGTTATAAGTACTTCTAACCCCATTTATAGAATGTATAATCCCATTTATAACCACTTATAACTGGTAAATGGCCATAACTCTATTTGTCCACTGGTTCTTTTGGTGCTTTGACGATTGGAGCTTGACACGTTTCGCTGAAGACTACGTCGCAAGGAGCTTGAGCGCGCAGAAGCATTTCTGAAGCGCTTGGTGTCTCGGCTCCCACGAATCGGAGGCGAAGAAAATCCTGGTGAATTCAATGGGATAAATAGGGTTACCCTCTGGTTATGACTAACGGTTTGCCATGGAAAGATCCACCCATGTTTAATAGGTAAATTATCTATTTCTATGGGCCATTTCCCATGGCTATGTTAAATAACCAGATGGTAATTGATTTTTAACTGGGCTATAATCCACTGGGGTGAGCCACCAAGTAGGGTCCAGGGATTCTGGCTATGTCTACACTTAGATGGGTTGATGAACCAAAGTTCAACTGGGCAACTGGGGTGGGGGGCCGATTTGTTGACATCTCCACAAACATTGAATCCCATCATCTATTCTGATGAGTACTGGCAGTGTAATGATTCATACAACATTGCTTGCTGATGACTGCTGATATGATCTGATATATTTCATGCTGGCGAATATTTCTTAGTAGCGCGCCCAAAAATCGGCGGAGAGCAGGATAGCCCAAGATTGCCATGTTTTTCTGCTGATTTTCTCAGCCCATGAGATGTTCAAGCGCCATTTTCTCCGGTTTCCGGTCCATCAGAAGGTCTGGGACAAAACTCTGGTTGACTTTGGGGTACAATGTGGGGCCCCATAGATAGCTAAGTTGGGGCGAATAACTCCAATAATTATGGGATATAGTAGATAGAACTATAGTATTCATGGGGTTTACAAACCAACTTACAGCTAGGGGGCCCCACATTGTATGGTACTTCACAAATGGTATGGCCCATGCAGCCAAGTGGTGTAGGGCTTGAACTGAACATTTGTGTTTCTGTGATGTCATGGGGCCCCTCATGTGCAACCCCAAACACAAACAAAACCATGAACTGATATATCATAGTTGCTGATGCATTCCTATGTTATGAGCAATTCATACGTATAGAATAAATATATATATATATATATACATACGATTATATATACACATAATACACACACACACATTTTGGTTGCTAGCTTCTGGTTATAGTTCCAGTGCCCCATGGTCATAGTTAGTCAAAGGCCATGGGAGTTGTTCCTGCAGTTATGGCCCCTAACAGTTATAAATGGAATTATAACTCCTAAGGCTAAGAGTTATATATCATTAAAAAGCCATAAACATAACTTAACTGTTAGTTGGGCCATAACTGTCTGTGTGTTTTGATACTTTTTTTTGAGGAGAAACACCAGCACCAGACGGAGCTCTTGGAAAACCGCTTGAACGATGAGTTGAGCACCAGGGCCTTGTCTTTACTCTTCAGGCGCTGCCCGCGCTGCCGGATCACTGTGGGATGAACAACGATGTGGTTGTAGCAATTGATTTGATGTAATTGACGAATATTAGTGATAATACGTGGAAAGTTAAATGCTGAATACGTACTGTATAGAAATGTATAGAATATTGAATATCATAAATGGCTATAGAATCCTTTCCCATAAGTTGGATCGATTTTTCAATCGAATATGCGTAAAGATGGCAATCAAACCTTTCTTTTTGACCAGTAAAGTATGGGGATTTGAGGCTCGGTGGTCATGTTGATTGGGATATATGTAGTAAGTATTTGTTTACTGATTGTAAGGCATGTTGATGTAAGTTTGTTTTACTTCTCTGGTCAGTATTGAGTTTTTTTTGGGAATCAGTATCGAAGACTAGCCAAGATTTTGTTTTGTTCTACTTGGAATGGCCTTATTCTTGGCGGGCCGTGTCAACTAATTTGTAATTATGCCTGAAAAAAAACCTTATCATGCAGTCGCAACATATCCATACGGGTGTGTCTGAAAACGGGGGAGGGGCAGTGTATGGCCACTGTAATAAGGCATCGGAAAGTGCGTCCAGTAAGTAAAATCCCAGCCATTTGATTTTCTTTAGATCATCCATTTTAGTCCAACCGAAGGCCTAGCTTTTCTGGTTGGTGGTTAAACCTGCCAGTACAGAGGTAGACCGGCGCTTGCCAATTTTGGGTCGTTCTGTTTGCAATGGGGGATTGGGATAGCCCTGTTCGATCCCACAACATGTTTGTCCCTGACTGGAATTCTGTTGC
>Ga0126342_10001704_pt1 | contig 31955 bp, 35 predicted proteins | sample Cyp1metagenome_FD_92528 | JGI IMG/M metagenome (GOLD analysis project Ga0126342, IMG submission 92528) | Coral microbial communities from Lord Howe Island, Old Settlement Bay, Australia - Cyphastrea 1 metagenome | ecosystem: Host-associated > Invertebrates > Cnidaria > Coral ...
ATAGAGATATACAACCCTCCTTTCAGTGTAGAACAGCAACTCATGCAACTCACAAGCTCACATTTCCTATAGGAATGTGATGCCCTAAACGTGCATCTTCCAGCGTCAGCTGGGTTTTCGACCCGGCTCTGCATGGCTCTGCAGGATGAAGGTGACAACTTGAAGGCTATGGCAGCTGCCCTTCATAAGGAGTCCGGCACTGTGGAGGATGCCATCTCCAGACAAGAGGACGCCAACCGTGATGGCAGATTGACGATGACGCACAAATCAACAGATTCATCAGATTCATCAGGGTTGATGTATGTTGTTTGATGTACATGATTCATGAACTTCATGATGCAGGATTATGATTTATTACGACCTGCAGCCTGGCTGGATTATATAATGAGGTAGTGGCCTTATGATTTATAATGAGTTATATAATATATACATGGAAATGGGTCCTTTAAGGAGCCACAGCTAGGTCATTTCTTTTGGTCCCACGAGGAAGCGGCAGCCATCAAGGCAGTAGCCAGCGGTACCAACATGTTGAATCTGGGAGGGGAGGCCCTTAGCTGTTTGGCTGCAACAAGTTTGGTACTATCACCACACGTGATGGAAAATCATCCTGGAAGGGCAGGTTACCCCCTGGTAATTTAACATAACTATGGAAAATCACCAATTATAGTGAATTTTCCCATGAAAAATGATGATTTTCCATACTCATGTTAGTTTACCAGAGGGTAATGACAAACCAGAGCTTTTTTTGGGGGTTCCCTCCGTTCAATTTCTGAGGAGTTCAGCTTATTCCACACGCTTCTAAACCCCGACCAACATGTCACCAAATCCTGTTTGCTTAGGTGGAACACTATTGGCTTGAGCAAGTAGTTCATCCCACTTCCAACAGATATTGTTATGATTGTGACGATGATGATCAACCATTTAGTTGTAATACACGCGCACATACACACACACACACATATATATATACATAGATAGATAGATAGATAGATGGATAGATCGATAGATAGAAAGATAGATAGGATAGATAGATAGATAGATTAGATTAGATTAGATTAGATTAGATTAGATTAGATTAGATAGATAGATAGATAGATAGATAGATATATATGCACATCAGTTTCAATCATGGTGATACTATTGGTATTGCAATATATAACAATGATTACTCGTATGACTACTTTGATTGTTATACTATGAGTACTATGATTACAATAGCGTTATCATTTATTTGTGTTGCTGAAATTTGCCAAATATCTATTGACTCTATGGACCTCTGTAGGTTCACACATGGAATCTTTCAGCCCCAAAGCCAAGGCTCCTCCGTGAAGGTGGGGCTGGGGGATGGAATAGGCATATCTTACGGGAAAATGATGTGGACAGGAGGGGAAGCAGCTTTAGGACACACTAATGCCTTCGTATGTTCTACATGGAATGGACCCAGGGTTGCCTCTTGTCATTTTGACAAATTTCCTGGGCAGGGCCTCAGAGGTTCAGAGATACTTGGCTGCACTGGAGGTCCTTGCGCATCTTGCCAGTCCACGTCAACGGTGCCTGGGTTGGAAGCCAAATCCTGCGGCTGCCGAGTGGCCGAGGCTTCAAACGGCGCAAACAATGGGATCCGCGGTCAGCTTAGAGGCACCTCAAAACCTTGATTTTCCTATACTTCACCGTGGTCAGAGATTGGTCAATCCCTGGGAATCTCACCCAAGTGCCCCAATGCAGGCTGTGGACGGTGAATCTAGCGCCTTGGCACCAGAGCGTTTGGCACGGCTAGCACTTCCACCAGGATCCTTGCAGGTATAATATACACGATAGCTATGCCCACATTTGTTTAAGCAACACACACACACATATATATATATATACACATATACATATATTATAACATTCTGTTCCATATACAGTCGCTCGCATTGGTGTTATTGGCACCAAGGTGAACTTGACTCGATGCTTGGTGAAAAGATGGGCTACCCCCGAACAACTGAAACCTTTGATGGCCATGTCTTTGAGTGGAAGAGAGAACTGGCTTTGTAGTGTATAGTTTAATTTACTTGGCACCTGTAATCCGCATGAAGCTAGAGTGGTTTGACAGACGCATGAAAACTCGGCACATTTTGGGAGAGCCTCAAGATGCGTTCCAAGCCTTGGAGGTTGTGCCAGCTGTGCTCATCATTTTTCTGTCCAGAAGCCCAGGAATCTGGAGCAATCCCGGGGTTCTCGGACAGTGGGCAGGTGTGCCGAAGCATCCAACTGGTCAAAGAGGTCAAAGGATGTCGCAAGAGGATGCAAGAGGCATAATTACATCGTCATATTGGTGACTTTCACATCTTTCACATTGAACAAATCTCAGATGAACTCCGAGTAGATCCATCTTGAAGAAAATGGGTTTGTGTGCTTACCCCATCGAGCTGGACCTGCACGTGGCAGGCCATCTTCCCAAGTGGGAACCCTATCCCGGGAGGCCTTGGCCCTGGGCGTTATTTCGTGGCGATAGGACATCTCAGAGAACATTTGCAGATGATCTCGGTGCAACTCTGGATGCTTGCAGATTGTCATGTTTCAAGGACTTCAACATACTGTCAACATACTGGTAGTCACTTAAACCATCCTAAACCATCTTCGCTGACGTGGCCAGGAGAAGAGGTTGCAAGATCTCCTCGGCTTGCGCAGCTTGGAACGAGAGTTTATGACTCCCAAGAGGGGAATCATCTTCCAGAGCCACTTTTTGGAGTTCAAGGCTTCAAGTTAGTTTTGTGACTGGAATGTTGGCCTAGTTGGCCTCCAGTAGTCTAAGAGCTAGCGCTTGAAATCTCCAATGGTGAATAGAAACGCTGGCGGTGTAGGACGATCGATTGTCAGTGTTAGACATGGCTGTGCATCAAGCAAAGGGGGTTATAGCTGTTAGCTGAGAACTGCGGTGATTATCACAGCAAGGATATAAAGAGGCAAAAGGGTTCAAAGATGTCCAAAAACTCCAAACTTGATTTCATTCTTTGCTTTTGAATTATTTTTTCCACCGGTTAAGTCATCTAGTCATGGCAGATTCTGACAGCATTCTGGCTCATAGCGGCCGCTGTCACGCTGCCAAGGCTGAAATGTCAGAGGCCGTTGCAGAAGGTCTCCTACGTTGCGCACAGATGGAAAAATGAGTTCCTTTCACACCCTTACACAGTGTCAATGAGATAGGTGCAGGTGCCACCAGATTGCCTCCAAGCTTCTTGGGTGGGTGATGGTACTCGTAGGAACATTGACCGCGTCAGCAACCAAGCGAGTCAGCAATTACGAGTCAGCAACTAAAAACGCGGTGATGGTGGGCGTTTCCTCCATTAGTCAAGTGTTTGAGTGTTGACAGGTGTGAAGTTGTGGATGTGAAACATCCGGTCCTTGCCGGCTTGCACAATTTTGAGCTCATGGCTCTTGTACCAGCCAATTCATGCAAATTACCATCCAACATCACCCAACCTGAAGCCTGCGATTTGTCAGCCATCCAAGCTCCAGCAGTCGTTCACGGAGAAGAGTTGATAAGACGCACCAAGCTAGTTGCGGAATTAGTAAACTTAGTAAACTACCGCGAATTTTTGCACCATGGCCCGACCTACTTCTAAACATCTTCCAGCAAGTCAGTCTGAAGCCTATCAGAATCAAAGAGCGTCAGAGTTCCCTTGACACTTGCTGAACCTTGCGAAACCCTTATGTTTCAAGTGGATTCAAGTGGAGCTTCCTGTGGCCATGCAGTGGTTGAATAATCATCAGCCAGCAGGGGCACCATCACATTTCATCGCATTTCTACCCTTGACACATCTCGATACATCTCGATACATCTCGATACCCTTTGGAACTTCCACGTTTCACCGAAATGGCGCCGAGTCGGGTCTGGACTCTGCTGGTGGCCTGCCTCTGCGGACCGTGCCTGGGACGATTGGTGTCCGTGGCCGATTTGCACGGTGACTTTGATCACGCGGTGAATATCCTCAGCAGTGCCAAACTGATCGACAAGGTGCCGCTGGTGCTGGTTTTGGGATAGGCTATGATAGGCTGAAGGGCCATGGAGGGACTGAAAATCAAGGCTTTGGTGTTGGTTTGTTGTTTCTGCCAGGCCCAACTTGATGATACTGATGCATATTGATGAGTCAAACTTAAATTGGCTGAGTCAATGTAGAGGCCTCTTAGGCGCTGTAGAAAACCAAAGATCCAGGAGCCTGAGTGGTTCGGAAGAGCTAAAGGATGGTGCTGCTACGAGTGAATGGATCATGATAAGTGATAAGATATTAACAAGTGGACGGTGGACCCCTGGAAACTAGGAAGGCTCATGTGACCAAGTTTGACCCACCAGCTGCAGGAGACTCACAAATGGATTGGTGGGGATGCGACCCTCGTTCAGACGGGTGACATCACCGAAGCTGAGCTGCAGCGACCGCAACAGACAACAGTGCCGATGATACAGCATCAGGTCATTAGGTTGGTGTGACAAGCTACAGGCACCTGCCAAACCCATGGCAAGTCCGGCAAGTCTTAGCATGTCTTAACATGTCTTAACATCATCAGAACATATCCCCACACTGAGAATTTTGAGGCAGCCGCATCTCGAATTTTGCCGATTGCTCCATGCCACGTCTCACGACTTCTCAGGACCGAGGAGACCACTGCAAGCAGATCTACGAGTTGTTCTTTCGGCTTCGGAAGGAGGCTGAGGAGGTGCAGAATGGTGTAGATCTTGGAAAATGCCTGGAAAACGATACGGAAATTCTATGAAATCCTCTTCATTCGGCACTTGATGGATGTTAAAACTGGTTGATAGTAGATCGATCCTCCAAAATGGCCGATGGACCTTGATGCTGCCAGGTTGGGGGCCGCGTGATCAACGTGCTGGGCAATCATGAGGCGACGAAATCTGTGGATTGCTGACACTTTTAACGTCAGGTTTGCATCAATCATTATCATGATTTTTCCATCCATTGCTGTATCATATAGTTGTATAATGTTGTATACCTGTACACCTACTGTACCTGCCTCCTTGCTTTCCTTTTGCCCATATGTATAACTAGTCTAATCCTACTGAATCTAGCTCAATCCAATCTCAGTATGTAGTCTAGCTATCTATCTCATGGTAGAGAGACATCTGGCAACCCAGCAATCTAGTTCAGCATGATTCAACGCGCCAGGTCATGAACATGCAGGGTGACTGGCGCTACGTGGCTACCTCAGACCCCTGAGGCAGTCGTGAAGTCTGCAGATTCGTCGGCAACCCCTCAGAAATGGTGGGCAGACCCAAAACTGCCATCCTTAATGGTGGAAAATTGAATGACAATTAATGACAATCGCAGTCCAACAGAACTGCTGGGGATGGGTTGCAAATTGCCAATATGGCCCAGACTTTCATGTGTTGAGCGTCTTAAAATCTTCTTCAACTTCAAAGCGAACGTTCCAGATGGTTCTCATCGCCAGAAACCATCAGAAACCGATAGCAATCTGACATGCGTTCCATATGGTTGCGTTGCTTCCCCAACGGTGTTTCAACAACGGCTTTGGACTATGATTTGAGTCGATCTTAGCACTGTGTGTCGGCATTGGATTCTTGGTTTCTTTTGTGCTTTCGAGCCCTAGATGTCCAGTCTATACCCTACTCTAAAAACACTGTGGCAGATTTCCAGCGACTGCTCAAAAACAGAGTATCCATGATTCATTGTATCACCCATATTTATCCATATTTATCATATTGTGAGTTCCAATCAATCACCTTGGTTTTTGATTGGTTAACCGATTAACCCAACCTTTCAACCTTTCAACCATGGGGTTTTCAGGCCGATCCACCGAGGTGAGCCAGGGCGATGTCGACGAGTTCGGCGGAATGGAGGTGATGATCGTCATATTCGACCATTTGATGATCACTTATGGATACTCATGGCATATATGGCATATATAGCATATATGGCATGTATAGCATACATGGCATCTCTTGATATTCCAAAATTGAGAGGGTTCCGGATTCTGGCTGGCATATTTTGCCATTTTTCCCATGTAACCTCCACAAAAAGTGGGAAGGGTAAACGCTGCAGCCTCTGGACAGCAGGAGAGAAAACAGGCCTGGGCCTGGGACGGATGGTTGGGCTCCGAAGTGCAGAAGTTTCCAGTGGCAGTCGTGGTGGACAGAGCAGCTGGGTGGACAGAGCTGCAGGGTGTGACTGATGTGATATGATGTGATATTAGCACGATGTAGCAGCAAACATAGAAAAGGATGCCCTGATTGACCCAAGAAAAACTACTTTCGCCCACCAGCCATGACGATTTTCAGGTTGGTTGTGATGCGCATCTCGGCCCCTGTGGACCTGGTATTAGCACAGCCACTTGCTGAGGTCCTTTTCGTCCACGCCGGTCTGCTGCCTGAGATGTTGGACCACCGGACCCTGGAAGAGCTGAATGTGGCCTTCCATGGGGCCCTGAAGCATGCGAGCACCTCCAAGCATATGAAGAAGGATGAACCCAAGCTGCTGGGAGGTCACGGTCCCGTGTGGGCCAGAGATTATGCCTATGGTCGCAGCAACATTTGCCAACTTGCCCAACAGGTCCTGCAGAAGGTGGATGCTGATCGGATGGTGGTGGGCCACACCATCCAACGAGATTTCCAGGTGCATTCCAAGTGCCATGGGCAGATCATCCTAGGAGACACTGCCATTTCCAGCGCCTATGGTGGTGCCATGTCCTTCATCGAATACGACGGCAGCGAGGTCAAGGCCCGCTATCCCGGCAGCGAAGCTATCGTGGCGTTGCCGGAGGTGGGGCTGCCGGATGTCACCAGCGGTGATGTGCAACGAGGCAGTGGCATGCCGGGGGCCTCAAATTCGCTTCAAGGTTGGTGGAACATGGCGCATCTATGGCCGCTACAATAGCCGATGGAAAATGGTTTCTCTCTGTAGGAATCGCATCTTCGAAATCTAGTACTGTAATTTATTTTACGATTTTGTTTCAATATTTTTTATTTGGAGTTCTAGGTAGCTTTGTTAGGTTCCCGCCCCGCACCGAACCTCGTATAATCCGCCATGTTTTGAGGGCCTGGCCTGTGCTGGTGATCATAGGATTGCTGGTGGCCGTGCGCTCAGAGGGGTGATTGCGATCAAATTGAATGCCAGCTGTGCGTGTCAGCAACCATCAGCAACCTAGTTCTTTGCATATCTATATTCTACACTTCTACACATACACCCGCGCCCATATATTGCAATATATAAGAATATATATATATAATATACATAAATTTGTGCGCACACTGTACGCATATAATGTGCATAATTATATGTATATGCAGATTATGCCTGCTCTCTGATTGCAGGGTGTTTGATGGACATCCTAATTAACCGCAGGCATTCCAGCATCTCAACTGTCAATTTTCAAGTGGCTACGGCTACGAAAGCTCTGTCTTGCTGTGAATCAATATTTTCGGTGATAGACGGTTCTCACCAGCCAACAAAGTGTCGGCCGGATTGACAGGAGTCATGGTTTATGTGGGAGGTTTTGACGGATTATCAAGTTTTATCATGATTTATCAAGATTTGCACCACAGCTATCCACAGCTCATGTAGATCATGCCAGAATCATGCCATGTGTTCTGGCAAGCTTGTTTGGGTAAAGCACGGTAGAGGGGCAAATGAACCACGCAATGCCCAGGTGGCGATATGGCGATGCTTCAGCTGCCGAAAACCCCGGACCACCTGAGCCCAGCGCAAGGGTTGGCAGCGTCCAAACCATGGATTTGGGCCATGAACTGGTGGATGCTGGTGGTGAACAAAAAGTACCCCGCCAAACACCCAAACACGACATGAATTTTACATTATTTTCATATTATATTTTACTATATTTTCCAGTTTGAGATTGATGCACGTTTCTTTTTCACCAGGTGGATGTTCAGGAATCAAACGTGGAAAATCACAATCATTCCCTCAAAGTTCTCCAAGTTGTTAGGGCGTTGGTTCTCACACTTGCCTGAAATTACCTGAAGACCTTTGCTGAAGTGGCGTTTGGGGTCGATGCAGAAACGTGCACCCAACGTGCGACAAAAAGAGGCAGTGAGTCAGGGAGAGGCTCAAGCATGCCATACCAAAAGGGGCCATGATTTTGGCACTTGGGTAACGTTTAGCATTCAGCAATCGTTGGAGTCAACTTGAGCCAATTCCAACTTGTTGAGGCAACTCTTATCCGGTCTCCCAAAGCCTTCAAGAAGCAGATTGTTGATACATCCGATCAACAAGATGGCCACTTACGTGGGAGGGTCCTTGTACATGCCCCCGACATCGTGATGTTACTGGCCTTTAGGAAGATGATGGAAGACCATCCAAAAATGATCAGCTCATCTTGGGACTTGGCCTTGGTTCCAGCATCGTATCGGTTCAGAGCTACCAAGGAACTGTGACCAGCACTGAACCAAGAGACAGCCAAAAGATGTTGGAAGAACATAGAAATCAGTTGGCCTTAAGCGCCGAACGTGCCAGCCCTACGACGCTCTCACATCGCTCACACATGTTGCACTCCTCCCGCAGTCCCAACAACAAGAACCAGTTGACTGATACTCGACTGCAGAGAAGACCATATACCGTGCAAGCTGCAAAACCCAACGTCGCTGAGCCACAAGACTTCCGGAAGTTTCATCAAACATCTGCCATGGCAGCATCCGGCTGCTGCAGCCAAAGTGCATGCGGCGCCTAGTTGCACAGGCCAGTGCTTACTGGTCACCAGTGACTCAATGAGATTTTGTACATGTTTGATTGTTCTTCCTCCCTCATCTTGATAATCTTGCCCACATTCAGCCAATGGCCCCCAGCAACAGTTTCACCTCGACATGCAACAGCTCTTTCGGTGTCAGGTCCTAGCTCTGCTGGTAATACAGCTGTGCCACCCGCTGAGCTGGTGGTATCTGGTGGTCAAACAAAGGGGAACTGTTTCAGCCCTTGGCCCCTTGGCCCCTTGGCCCATCTTGGACCTTCTTGGTGCTGTGAGTTTTTTCCGTGCTCCAAGGCCTAGTGGCCTCGGATGAAAGTTGTGCTGCTGATGGGTTTCATCCTGAGGGGATTTGTGATTTCGGTACCACATAGTTCAACCTAAAGTAGTATTTTGTTGGTAAATCAGTAAATCGCCATGTTTTTTGCATCAAACCCGATGTTTGAGGATTGAGGGTTATTTCATGTTATTTCTACGACTTGTGGATTACAAACTTGGAGAGGCCAAAGTTTGCACCAACCAAGGACGTGCAGCGAGTCGCTTAGACCGGCCAGACATGCGAGACAGCAGAAGGCAAAGGGGGTGAAAGATGCCATGAAGACATCTGGAGGTAGGTCACTTCGACAGCATGTGCAGTTTTCAGGTAGGTCACTTCGATGTGGGCCCTGTTTAAAGCATCTAGCATGTGATCGGGTTTTGGCCCTTCCGTAGTTGCAGCTGCCCAAAGAACAGGAGAATTGCTGGAACGGGGTAATCCGAGTTTTCCCTTGAACGCCACAGTAACGCCAGCCTTGCCTGCAGGTTTTGCGTGATGACCCCAAGCCCTCTCGTCGTAAAGGTGCCATCCACTAGCGTCACCAAGTGGCCCTTGGTTTCTGCAACGGAACACACTAATTCTTTGGGGTCGCATTTTTCTTTGGTCTAACTACATCGAAAGTTCATAGAGAGTTGACTGGATGTTCAAAGGCCTTGTCTTCTTTCTCTGCGGATCATTTTCTGGACAGCGTGACTGGATGTGTTTGGTGACCTGCAATAGGTGCAGTCAAGCTCACGACTCAGATTTCAAAAGTTTGGCTGGACTGATCAATGCTCCAATTTACATACCCATGGGTTTGACGCACTACAAATGCACAAGACCACACCACATCATACCACACATGTGCATCGCCTAGGCATTGCCATACTTTCCCTGGCGGCATCATGCCCTCATTTGTATTCGTTTGTGTTTTGATGGGTATGCTGAATCTTGTGATATCGACACAAATCATCAAGCACTCTTGCGGATTCAATTGCCAAGCCCCGGCAAAACAGATGAGGAACTTTAAAAACGGATGGAAACTGCAGGAATCTGCAGGAACATGTATGGATGCACCTGATGTACCCCTGGTTTCAGGTCCCTTATCGAGCAGGAAGTCTTGGAGTTAGAAGCGTTGTCGGAGCTGGGGCCTCAGCGCCCAACCATCCCCAAAAACAGGTGGCTTGAGATGGAGTCAGCAGGATTTCGAAGCAGACATGCAAAAGTTGGGTTTCTGAAATAGCTACAATGTCGACTCAATGCCGAACATGTTGAATTCCAGTGGCATCCGATTCGGAAAAAAAAACGCATTGAGAAAATGGCTGCGCTGCAGGATCTACCACAAGCAACTGACCTTGTTGGAAGATCTACAGCGGGGACTTCATGCTGGTCTGGGGCGACATCTTCCCAAGCCCAATGCAACAACCTGAGACTCCCCAGCCGTCGTTCGTTGCCAACTACGAAGCTCAGCATCATGGGTGGGGCTCAACTTGGGTATGATGCAGCTTGAGTTTGGCTCAAGTCAATTTAAACAACTTCATCAAGCATCGAGCAATCAGGCAAACCAGGTCTCATCAGTGCTCCAGCTATTGAAGCTATTTGGGCCAGCAACTGATTGCAGGCTCTAGTGGGCCCATCTGGTCAAAATAGAATGAATCATTGGCGGTCAGCCTGCTGCATCTTGCAAAGGGAAACAATAATGACCGTTTTTTTTGGTCCTAGTCCTAGCCTGTTGGTACGTAAAGCAATTGTTGACCTTCAAAACCAACTGCCACGCATTTTCTTTCAACCCAGATGCTGTGATGGCTTTTAGTTCTAATCATACCGGTCATACCTTTTGATACGATTCCCAAGTGCCTGAGTGCCTGGCGGATGTCGCTTGACACACCCAGCGCCTTGCAAAGGTGAGAAGGGTCCGAGCTGGGGACATGGAGTTTAGTGGATCTGAGTGGGCTTCAATATCTTCTATTTAGGGAATTTAGGGGACTAGCGGATTTGATGATTTTGGATTTTTTTGGGTGACCTGGGACACCTTTGGGAGGCACGCCGCTGTATTTATTGGCATAGCTCGAGCTCGATAGCACTTTATCTCCTTAAGTGTTTATGAAAAATTCGAACATGGGGAGAAGCATGGATAGAGAGAGCAGCAAAATTGGGGATAAACACATACGCCTAAACGAATAGCAGACTTTTTGAGGTTGGCATTCTGTTCTCACCAGCCGATTGTTCCTGTGGGATGGCTGATTGATGGCCAGGCTTGCGAGAGAGAGAGAGGGAGAGCTATGAGAAATATGGGCATTAAACCCATTGAACAATAGAGATATGGGGAAAATCAACAAACATCAGCACCAGATCAGCACCTTGGACCCAGCCTTGAACCCTCAAAGGACCTCATGGAACTCTTGGTGCTGCAGGCACCGTGCGGAGTTCGTGGCCGCTGAGGGCTCATCTTTGGAGTTGGTGGAGCTGCCAAGCAAAGGCAGGGGAGCTGTGGCCAACGAGAAATGTTTTTAGAAAGCCCGGGAAAGTTCGCCGTAAATTCGGGGAGTCTTCAATTGCAGTGCTGTAGGGTAGAGAGGGTGAACTGACCCCACATGGCAGATGGGAAACCACGCTTTTCCCCGGAGACAGATTGGAAGATTTGGAAGGGCACATTTTCGTTCGGCTTGCCTTTTTTGGCACTCTCCCTGCCAAGGCTACGGCGTGAGGCTTGGGGTTGGAAGATGTTTGTGGATATCAATGGGGCTTTGCATGCAACAGGGTCAAACATGGTCAAACGAGAATTTGAGGTACGATTGCGTTTGGAAGTCAATTGAATGCCACATTGAGATACATTGAAAGCAATCATCCGGAGGTGGGCTACTTGGATGATCATTCCAGTGGTAACTGTAAACTATGCATGCCCTGTGACATCTTAGGGCAAAGTTGTCAAAGGGTCATGTCCATTGGAGAGCTCTCCACCTAGTACCTTAGAACTTAGATGGTTATGATGTTATCATGGTCCTGGTTGGATCAAAAAGATGTTCTACCACCATTGTGCCTTGCATGGACGGGTGGTGACCAGCCTTCTGAGGGTCGGAACTAAACAGGACAATAGCTTCCATCGATGCAGACTGCTGCCTGCTAGCTGAACCGCCATTGGTGCTATTGCAGCTGGAGAGCAGCAAAGAAGAAACATTCGCCTGTGGGCACTGCTCCCTTGGCTAGGCTTCAGTGAAATTCAGTGAAGCTTTGAAGTTGACAAGTGACACACTTCCACAGGTTGCATCCACAGTTTGCATGTGAGTCATGTGAATTTGGGCAGTATACTGAACGTACATCGATAGGCTACTGCAAGATGAAGCCGAAACTAGGGTTGAGTTCCAATTATTGGAGACCTCAGCCTGGAACGGAAATTCATTGTGGATGGATGATTGTTTCCCCACTCAGAATTTTCAGTTCTAGAAGTTTTCCTTCAGCCGTCAGTGTCACCAGCGTGATGCTCAGGTTTGAAGCCCCTCCCAGGTTCCACCCACCACCACTGCGGCTGCAGTTCCTTCTGTTCCCAGCCGTGCATGGCAGATGCCACGGCCTCAGGGCACCCCTTCCTTTGCGGCGAAACCTCTGCCGCTCAGCAACTGGACGAGCTTCTCCGAGAGCTGGGCAACGTGGGAGAAGCCTTCCGCCTCAGCGCCAAGGTGCTGGCCAAAAGTGCCGTGGATGCCTCGATTTATCCCTTGGTTCATGGCTTGGTAGGGGCCCCGTGGTGGCAGACCGTGGCGGGCTTTGAGGGGCCGTTGGCGCAGGAGGCCGAAGGGATCACTGGAACAGTGCTGGAGCTGTTGGAGACCCTGCTGCCCCTGCCGCACGGCTTCGACGTGCAGCAGTTGGCGATGCTAGTGGGACGGGTGCGAATGTAGCTTGCCAGCTGGAAGGTTTTTTGGTTTTCCCTTTTGGTCATCCACATGCACTCTTTTATATTTCTTTAGATTCCATTTTTGAATGTTTCCCCATACCTTTTGAATTCTTTTGATAGATGTGATTGGCAAAGCAAGATGTACTGGGAGACACCTTCCAAGAATGCTGTATATGTATATGTTATTCAAACTTGTTCATTTCGAGTCCCGAAATCTGATTTATTGATATTTATTGACGTTCTTGATCGATTTCAGAACTCACCAATTTTCAGACCATTTGTGGACATCCCCAAAAACATGTTTCAACGTTCATCCCCGTGGATTTTTCGATTCAGACCACAAGGAACGCCGTGGAGGTGGAGGTGACAGATGAGGAGCTTCCCACAACTCGGGGCTTGGCGTTGTACCTGGTGGCATCGGCCGTGAGACTTGGAGCAGAAGACCTACATGGGAATCCCACGGCAATCCCCTTGTTTGTTTGGGTAAAGTTGGAACATATATGAACATAATGGATATGATATTTCTGGTGAATTTCTGTTGTTGTGGCTGGCAATGTTAGTTCCTAAAGATCCATCCTTATCCTTGTGTGCTTGAGTGTGGTGTCTAATTTGGACTAGAACGTGTTCTGGGCCAGTTGCTAGAACTATATAGGCGACAGGGTTCCAATCTGGGGACTTCAAACACTGTCAAGCACTGCATCCTGATGATCAGTTGATTTGGCTTCAATATGCTTCAATCAGATGCTGCATTCTATTTATTATAGATTTCTTTGCTTGTGTTTGATGTGGGTAGCATGAGCACGACTTCTGCAATGGGTCTTGAAGCCTCCTAGCGGCTCCCATGCCCTCAATCGCTCTGAGGAACCATGACTGCAAGCCAAATTGTCAAGAGCTTAGAGTGTGTGGGGTTGAGTTGAAGGCAAGCACACCGACGCCTCCTGAAATCGGATGCCTGACTGGCTAGGATTCCTTGCTCAACATAGTTCCTACATTGTACAATGAACTTTTCACAGTTTCTAGTTCCCCCTGGTCCCAAACCCATCCAAACCCATCCACACCCTTGGTGATTCTGACGGCTCGTCAGGTGCTTTGCAATCATGCCTGCCGATGCCTGAACTGCGGGGTTGGGCTGTGCTTCAAGCCCTGCGAGATTTGGAGGAAGGAGAGGAGGTGCCGATGGAATTTCGATCCAGGGAGATGGTGGGAAAATGGGCTGGGATCTTCTTGAAGTGAGCAGGATTGGCGCCCCCCACATTCCCTTACTTGGTCAGCAGTCTCAGGTGACCATCGAATATGTGGCTCCTTGGCTCAATGCCAGAAAGCATGTCGAATTCATTGGCGCTTTGTTCTGCTCTTTCTTCTGCCAAAATGTATTCCCTCCAGCCATTCTGCAGGCTGATAGTCCGGATCGTCACCAACAGCTGCTGGAGCAATGGCAATTTGAGTGCAACTGCCAGGAAAAGAGCGGCCAAGCGGGGAGCATGCGGTCGCATGCAGTGCCTTCTGCCAAGTGGAACAGGTGGCAGCGAGCCAACAGGATAATGAGCAGGAATACCTTGATGTTACATATGTATACATATGTTCGTTTGTGCCTCTGCTGTCGCATTCCTGTGTGACCGGACACTGGAATACCACCCAAAAAAGATGCATCCAAAAATTAGATCCAATTGGGTCCCGACACCGCAGATTGCGGTGATTCCTGAGTCTGAGTGATTCCGACAGCTCACTGAGGTACAGGCCTTGTTGGAAGCAGCACCGCTCGTGTCGGAGCAGGTGATCTGTGGAGCACCTTGGCGACTGGAAGACTGGAAGGGGAACAGGGTGACCGGTGACTGGTGAGTTCAACAGCACCATTTTGAGCGCCGCAATGTTGAAGGGATGCAGCTGATTCGAGTTGAGATTTCAGGGTTTTTGAACTTGCTAGTCGGCAAGACGTAAACCAACAGGCAAGTAAAGTACTGCATTATCGGCTATACATACCTTGATCAGATATCTTGAGAATGACCGAGATGACAAGACAACCAACCTAAATCTCTCCTGAGACATTTCTCCAAGTCATATCAACCAACAAGCTGGCCGAAATCTAAGAACAGGCAACATGTCCACACACCCAAGCCATCCGAAAGTTTGGAATGTGAATAGCTTCGCTGCAAAATCCATGGCCATCAAGACCCGACCAGGCACCTCCCAGTCGATCGACTGTAGAGGATTGGAGGGGGAAGGTGATTAGTGGTGGCGTAAGCATTGCTGGAATTGTCAGGATGGGCACATGATGGTCCATTCATCGGGAATTGCAACAGTCTTGGGTAAACAAATGCAAACCATACCATCAAATAGATATACCATAACATAGCATCACCTTTTCAGAAAATTGGTATCTGAAGATTTGGGTCGTGCAGATTTGGGTAGATAGCTGGATCCTAGCCCGGCAAGAAAGTTGCAATGGGCAGATGGCAGCGCCGAGAGTAGGCTACCAAGCAGTGAGTACTTGCAATGGATATGTGGTCCCGCTTGAATGTTATCCGGAACTTAAGCTTCTTCCTGAACTCTCTCTCTCTCTATATATTATATGCACATATGTACGTATGCATGTACACATACAGGACAAATCATTTTTGAACGAAAACCTAGCCACTGGTTTAGCAATACATGCGAACAAGTTACACCAAGATCGGCAGTGTTCACTTCATTCACAGAGATACAGCAAGCATGTGTGTAACATGCCCTCCGGTAATCAAACATGGCAATATAGAAAATCCAACATTCATAGACGACTTTCCCATGAAACACTCCATAAGGGATCTAGCATTGCCATGTTTGATTACGGAAGGGTAAATGCACAGCAGGAGCATCATCTGAACCTATGGCCCGCCAGGAAGAGGAAGACGCCGTGGAGCCCGTAGCAGGTGCCCGGGGAATGGCGCTGTCAGCAGGATGGGAAAGCCCCTTCTTGCCTACAAAGAAGACTATGGAAAGATATGGAAAGGGTGGATGACTGGAGTTCTTTAGGTCTTTCCAATTTGTTCGATTCATTTTTGATTGATTGGGTGATGTTTAAGATGTTTATATAAATCATTATAAATCTGTTTGTATCATGTTTTAAGGAACTGCACCCAAAATTCAGCAGCAGCTGGTCGCAGAAGCCTCGTGGTATCGCAGGCAAGACATCATCGGCCGCTGCCCTGGACGACTTTGTGATCTCCAAAGCAGTGGGGAGCCTCACCGACTCATGACGCCATGAGGGCTATTGTTTTTCCATAACTTTGGGGGTTGGAATAATGGGGGTACTAACATATACATGTACTAGACTGATGGGTGGTAGCATTGGAGTGGAATATCACTAAAACAAATCCATTGGCAATCTTTTTGTTTTTTTTTTTAAATAGTTGTTAATCACATACTTGCAATGTTTTCCAAAAAAAACTCCAGCAAGTAGCTTGGTTGGGATAGAGGCTCTCCCAATAAATGGGATACCATTGGTGCCCCAGCCGAGGTGGTGCCGCAAGAGCTGGGAAAGCTCAGTTGGGCATTCCACGTTGTTTCAGTTAGAAGGTTTATCATTTTCCGACATGTTTATTTGAAGATTTTGAAGGTGAATCATGCAAACATATGCAAACCTCAACGTGTTTCAGAAGAAAAGAACTTCTTCATCCTAGGGTGGAAGATGGGTTGACCATGGTTGACCATCAGTGATCTCATCTCATTGCGCCATGAGGTCTGCCTCAACTCTTTTGGGCCTGATGCCCTTGTGCCTCGCACGGGATGCAAACCTGGGCTCCCCGGGGTGATGTCAACTTGGGCAGTGATTTCCATGGCAAGCTGGAGGATCAACCCAACATAGCAATGTGCCCCCCCCATGACAACCGGTGTTTAAAACGGTACCTCCCAAAAATCATGGTCCTCACATGTCATATGTCCTTGTCAAGCGATGTTGAACCGTCCTACATATAAGGGTAGAGGATGGTAGAGGAACATGTGATCTTTCATCCCCCAAAATGAAGGAAAGCCTGTTTATTGATCGACAAAAACGCATGTTTTGCTGTAACATGCTGTAACTATATTATACACTATTATACTCTCTCTCTCTATATATATATATATTCAGTCATCTTATCTCCTAAACCTGGTGATTTCTATAAAGGGCCCAGGAAGAAAAATCCGTGGACCACTGGCCATGGAAGCACCTGAGGCGTAACCACCGCTCCACAGCGCCCACGCCTACCTCGCAGGTACCGATTTAACAAACCCAAAATGGGGACTCAACATGACTCAACCACTTGGATTTGACTACATGGAGATTTTAAATCGCTCAAATCATCTAAAATCCCAAAACACGTCAAACTCAGCACCTCGAGCAGCAAACATGATCAATCACTGGGATTTGACCACCCGAAGATTGAATTTTGACCGATGAAAATGGAGATCTAACCCACAGAATGGACCGAAACTGGGTTGCAAAGCCAAATGTGGCCAGAAACTCCAGAGGAAGATCATTTGAGTGGGACAATCAGATGAAAAATGGTCCCTGCTCCAAAGAATCCAATGTCAAATCATCAGCTTAATCACATGCATCTCTCTCTCTCTCTATATTGTCAATATGATCTATGCTTACTTTCTTCCTACTTGCGTTTTCAAGTCGAACACAAGGGGTGACAGTGAACAGTTTCATGTGCAGATTGCTATGCCTACTGTGCTGGTGGTCACAGTCCTGGGCTCAGAGGAGAGCCTTTGATTTTAGTGTATCTGAAGCTGGAACGACACATGATTAAAACATATCCAAACAATGTTAAGCAAGATCGTTTCTTCAGGAGTTTTTCGTTGGGAACGATCCAGGCCACCCATGACATTTTCTCAGTAGTGCTGACATGTAGCAATGAAACTCCCATGCTGAAATCTAGCAACATTCACGTGCGAAAACCGCAACAAAGTTTTTGACTGACTTTCATTTGAAGTTTTCTTTGATCAGATGCCTCTGAGCCCACCTTTCTTTTCAACGGACAAACCAGGGATGCCTTCTCCTGTCCACCGCATGACTTTTGCTGGTCATTTTTTTGGTGGCTGCAGCCCAAGAGTTGGTCATCACCGGTAAGTCCTTTCCACGTCAGCATACGTCAGCCAAGCTACAATGAATCCACCGGTCGAGGAGGTAACTAGAGGGACATAACTATTTGGCTTGGTTGGGGATGTTGACAGAAATTGTCATAGAGTCATAGCTTTGATTTCTGTTGGCGATATGTGGTTTTCCCAGTCTGAATGAAACCCAGGCAATCTTTCCACCTCCTTGATTCCCCGAGAATTGCCATGGCTGCCTTGCTGATTGGTTCCGGTCAACAGCTAACTTTCTGCCGCGGCGTGGTTGCTGTGACGGGTGATGCAGTGGAACAGGCAGGAAGACCTGGCGGCTGAAGGGGATAGGTGCGGTTTTAACTTGTTCCATCTTGTTCCTTGGGATGCTCGTTCCTGTTTGGCTCAAGACTCAAAGATACTCAAAGCCTTAAAAGGTAGCAAGGTACACTGTGCAGACTTTGGCAACCTTTGGCTGTGGCTATTTTCCAAATTCGATGGACGATCATGAGGCAATGGAAGAGGTGAGAGGCGGCCCTGTCGAAACAGTTCTCGATGTGCCAGCGTTCGAGTCGGCCTCCGACACTGCTTCAAGGCCTAAGCCCAAGCGAGCTATGAGTTTTGGCAGTTTGGATGCTGGAAGGGGGGTATCTGATGATCAGAAGGATCAGAAAGCCTACGATGCCCTGGTTCAATGCCAAGAGCTCCACATGAAGAAGATCTTGGAGGAACTAGATCACGGTGCCAAGGAGTCCTGCTGGATATGGTATATCTTCCCAACTGAAAAGGCGGGATATTGTGACTTCGATGGGACTCGGATAACGAAGAAAAATGCCGTTGAACTTTGCAACAACGAGTCTACCGCATCAGACTGGCGCAAATGTCTCGAAAAGATTTGCGATCTCTTGGAGGCCCAAGACAAACGACCACCTGATCATGTTTTGCCACGAATTGACCATGGCCGAGTTGGTCATTTCATCAAGTTCTGGAAGAACTACAGCGAGTCGCCTGAATGGATGCAGGCTATTTGCAACCGTCTTGACACATTCAAATTCCCTTCCTCATCGACATGTGCAGAATTACTTGCACCACTGGCGAATGGGCCAGTCCGACGAGCAGCTGAGACATGCTGAAAAAACATAACACCTTTGGCCCCACGGACTAGCAACTGGCGTTACATGTTCATATTGGGTCGTATCCGTACCCACTGGATCCCACATGATTCCACATTCATATCAAGGGTCATGAGTCATTTTCAGTCCAATTTCATGAAATGGAGAGATAGAGAGAGAGAATTCGAGGGAAATCTGCAGGAAGGCACGTTTAATGGTAAAACCATGGTTTCCTTCACATCCTCACACGGACCTGATAATATGAAAGAAACGCCTCTCTGCCAGGCTTCATCGAGGGGCCTTGCAGCAGTGCCAGGTAGCTGGGTCCAGCAGCGTGAGAAGAGAGATGGCGCGCAGCATCACCTGACCCTACTCAGCAACTTGGACAGCTCGGAGATCATTGTGATGTGAGAATTTGAGGGTCGTTCATTTTCCCATTTGGGCACTTGAGGCTATTAGATAAGATCAATGGACAATCATGACAGTAGATGATTGGGGGAGGATTATATAATATTTATATAATTATATATATATATTATATAGTTTCTCTGAATTTCCCCCATCGCAATGAGACGCCGTTGGCCATCGTTGACCTCCAAGGCAAGGTGGATCTGCAACAGTTGTCGCAGCGGATGGCAGACGGCGCCAGTTGGTGCCAAGAAGTTCCCCCCGATGCCGACATGACGGGCATAGCCAAAGCTGCTGCTGCCCTGCTGGGAAAGATGAGCTGTACATGGGACTCTGGGTAAACTCAGTCGTTTTCCTTTAGTTCATTTGTTTTTTTTTCCTGACAGGCTCAACCTGGTCAAAGGAGATCTATAATGGCTTACATAGACCAGCTTTAAGATTTTGTGGCAATTGGTGAGGCAGGATCCTTGTATTGTACTGATTTCATTCGAATTATGTTTTTTCGAACCAAGGGTCAGGATACACAGTAGTTCGTGATTTCCTCAATCTTGTTGGTTTATCCAGCTCTCTTGTTGGTAGCGGTAACGTTGCTTACTGCACAACAATATACTAGAATAAATCAAGGGTTGGTGAGTTTTCCAACGCAGGCGTAGTGGTCAGCTCCCCAATCTGACAGGCAGGGTCATGTTTCAAGATGCCCACAACTTCTGTGAATGTCCCTCAATATTTCAGATCTCGGCCGCTTTCAAAGCTTGTACGAAGTGTACGCTTCTGACCCTGAAGTTCAACATTCAACTTTCAAACAACACGACACCCATAAAACCACGAAAACTCATGCCATATTGTTTTTATTGGACTTAGGATTTGTTTATATTTTGCTTGGCTTTCAGCCCTCAAGTCCTTCAATTCCCACAGTGAGGACTGGGTCGATGTGGGCACCGGCAGTTGCAAAGACGCCACCGGGGAGGCCTCCTTCCGTGTGGTGCTGTGGCCAGCGGCTGCCGCATGGCGGGAGCGGTTGGAGCTGCCGCCCAAGGATTTTCACATCACCCTGGGATTTCACGATGCAGTGCCTTGGATTGGGATGGATTTGTAGTGGTCAATCTGGATCCGTTTGTAACAACCTGGGCTTCACCACTTTAGCGCAAATGATTGTGATATGGTCAGACCTTGTTGTGGGGGTTGGGAAATGATGTTTTCAACATTCTTCAACGCAGTTTCAAGAATTTGCATTGCTTTGCAAGGTCTCTCCAGACCATGAAATGTTTAACATCCACCAAGATATACCAAGATCATGGTCATGTCATTCCCTGCGGGCTCCGCCAAGGATGTGCACAGCAAATCCAAAGGTGTTGCATCCCTCAGATCTCCAGAGGTGGCTTCCCTTCCACAGCTGCTTCAGTTGGCCCAGCGCCTCATCCCCGACTTGGAGTCCTTCGGGCCCAGCATCGAGCAGATGCTGGAGACAGTGCAGCAAGGGGAGATGGATGTGGAAATGCAGGTGGCGTTGCTACATTGCTACATTTTTTGGGACACTAATGTCTGTTCCTGGTGAACCTTTTGGTATGTGATGCGTATGATGATTATGATGCTTGGATGTTTGTCCACTTCGAACACCAGTTGGGCTCATGAGGGCTCACTAGTCACTAGGCATCATGTGGATTCATGTGGTGCAATTCGAATCCTTCAAGGCCCTCATGGCTGGATCTGCAGTCATTACCACAAAAGACAGCCTATATAATGCGATATTTGGATCATCTTGGATGGTGAAAACCATGGGTTCCCCTTACATTTGTCCCTGACATCAACCCCACCTCGCCATTTTCACCGTGTCCCCACCTTTGGTGTCCCAAGGTCCAGGCCCTGAGGCTTTGGTGCACCTACCACGGTCGCCAGAAGCAGCCGCAGCAGGTGCTGCTCCATGCGGATCAGCTGCTGGAGCTAAGCGGGAACGATGCCGTGGCCATGCGCAGCAGGGGCTTGGCGCTGGTGATGTTGCAGAGATATCAGGAGGCCTGGGATGGCCCTGGGACTCTGGGACTCTGGGACCCTGGGACCCTGGGATGGCCCCGCGCAGGAGATCATCACCAGAACTGGGGAGAGAGCTAACTTGACTTTATATGACTTTGCCACCAGTTTTTGCTGCAAGCTTTGGATGCTTTTTGACCATCCCAATTGCCGGTTTACCCAAGTTCATGCCGCTAGACGGCGTTGGGCGGAAGTTGGGATGACAAGAGCACGGAAAAAGCAAGGTATTTGCTGGGTCAATTGAGTCAACGAGAATGGGCTGTTGCAATGGAGCAAACATAGCTGTGGGCGAACTTTTGGAATCCAAACCAAACGCCACCAAAATGACTGGCCTACACACCACAAGCAACATAGGCAAATGGCGGGGTTACCAGCCACCAGCCATCATATCTGCAGGCACTGGAGGCTCTGCAACGTGCAGATGACTTGCAGCCGGCCGAGGGACCTGAAGCCCAGCGTGTGGCGCAGGCTGTGGCGATCTGCAGGAAGAAGTTGGGTGGAAAGACGGATGTCAATGGCTGCTGGGTCCAAACTCAGGTGGTGAGCATCACAAACCAATATCCTCCCAGTCGGACGAGATGCAGTTCAAGATTTTTGGCTGGGGTAGCAGGCAGGAGCTTTCACCCAGGTTTGATGATGTTTCTGATGTAAGATTTGTGCAGGCTGGGGACTCTCAGCTGCGTTGTCATGAGGCTATGCGCTGGCCGCGAACGTGGCGGCTGACGATCCAAAATCTCCTGCGGAGGGGAACTACCCAAAGACGCCTCATTTGCCCTTCTCTCCTGGCGTGAACCCCGACGACACGCGGATTTCAGACTGCAAACACCTACTGGAAGCAGAAGTGGTAGTCACTGAAAAGTGGCTCAACTGTTCAGAGTCCCAGATAGCCATACATTCTGGCCATTTCTGGCCTGAAAGTTTGGAAGATGATTTTCTTGGGGACAGCATCGCAAGTTTCCAGTTCCGACAGTCACATGTGGGAGTCTCCCCGAACCTGGAAACACCACGCTGACCAAGGTTTTACCGCGTTTACGGACCATTTTTTCCAAGTTTTTGGCCTCCTTTGTCTCCCTGGGTTTGAACGTTTGAACATATCCTGCTGAGGTTGGATGGTGGAAACTGCTGCCTGAAGGATGGACAAGTCTTTGGCCGAACCCATGCCCAGCCTGCCAGCCACGAGTCATTCTCAGCTGTCAAAGAGCTGGCGGCCAACCTGGGGCCGCAACTGGAGGGCGTCCAACTGTTTGGAGAAAACATGCAGGTGCGGGACAGCAGTACATGGTTTGCAATGCTTCCAGACATTGTAGAAGTTGGTGGCCCTTGCATTGTTACTCCTAGATGTATTGCACAGCGCACATCAGCGCACTAAAGAACTTTGGTCTGGCAACTTGGTACAATGCGGATTAATTAAGTTTGCACCTTTTTGTCAGCTGAAATTGCCGACCCAAGTCATCCACTTGATGGCTTCGGGAGGCAGTCCACAGCATCGAATACAGCAACCTCCAAAGTTTCTTCTACACAGCTCGGGTTGCAACAGGCTGTTTGGAGTGATGCTGATCATCTGGTCCCCATCGTAGTTGTAAGATGCTATAAGTCTTGCGTGCTTCCATTTCTGCTAGCCAAGAGTTAGGACCTGTCAAGACCGTCCGTTTCTATCGTAAGTCTAGCCTTGGATTTCAATGAAAATGGCAATGCTAATCAAATCATCCTAAAATGGACCTCTGCAATGGCCAAATCCCAAAAACAATGGACAATGATCTTCCAGGGCTTCAGGGTTCGCTTTACTCGGCTATTTTTCAATGGCTATTGTGTCAGCATAGTTACAGTTCGCTGCTTCTCTATCTATCATTATCTATCTATATATATATATATATATTCACATACATTTTTTCCGTTTGGAAACGATGGAAAAGCATCCAAGTTTGTGACATTGTGGCCCCGCTGATTTTGAGCCAGTTTCTGCCTGTTAGATGGTTGGGCTGCTGATGATTTTGGACCCATCTTTAAGATTTTTTAAGCCTCATGGTTGATATATTGATTAAATTAGATTTACATGATTTTATTCCCATCCCAGGGCCGATCCCTTCGCTGCTAAACAGGTCTTCGCCGCCCGGCGGGGCAACAGCTGGTTGAGTTGGGATGAAACCACACGGCTGGCCGAAGACCTGGGGCTGCCCATGGTGACCCGCCCTGGCAGATGGTGACTGAAAAAGACTAGGGAAACCAGAACATCCTAATGACCTTCTATTTGAGGTTTGGGATGTGTTGGGTGGTGTCCGGAAAATGGGAAAGGTCTTGTTCAATTGTCGGTTTTTTTTCTATTCACACATAGTTGTTCTATGTTCATGATGCTGGCAATGATGCTGGCACACCTATGCCACGACCCCAGGTCCCTCTGGTGTTTCGTGGCAAGTTCGACTCCCCGGAACGGTTGCAGAAATGTTTGGAGACGTGGAAGGCAGAGAAATCCGCAGTGGGAGCAGATGTCGAAGCAGAGGGCCTCTTGGCAACTTCCAGTGCAAAGTGGATGATTTGTGTAGGCCATGGGGCAGCATGGGGCAGCTATGGATGGGTTTCCTGTGTCTGTAGATGAGCCGGTAACCGGAGAATATATCAAAGGGGCAAGATGGGTTTCTCCTGTGTGTTGGATGATCAAACTTTTTATATGCTGTGAGTAGCCCTGGTGAAAGAAGTTGAAAGACATCAATCAAGAGAGGCGCACTCAGACCCCTCTTGTCATGATGACTGGTTACATCATATCTCCGACTTTGTCTGCATTTTTCTGATTCAACCGTTCAACCGTTCAACCCACCGTTTTTTGTTGGTTGTGAACATCAAATAAAGAAGGCCAATTTCTTATGATTTCTTATGTAAACAGATGTATGTGATGTTTTTCTTGATTCAATCCCACATTTAATGTGACTTTCAAGCCACTTTGTTGCTGACCAGTGGACTATAAAGCATTATTATATATATATATGTATCTTTAGCTGATAGAGCCATACTGAGAGAGAGATATACGTATAATATCGTATAATATATATATGTATATATATAATATGATGTATGTATGTACTGTATATATATATAATATGCGTGTATGTATATGTATATCGCCGTTGCTGAAAATCCGGACCCGAGGCTTCGTCGTGCGGCGCTCTGCGGCCATCCACGAGAAGGCCTTCCAGGATGAGGCTGGGCCCAACTGGGATGATACCGGTATGGGATGATATGGGATGTGATGAATTTATCATTATCCAGTTGGATATGATATAAGGGACGTGATGGTATATAATTAATGTGCACATTCAATATGTACTCACTCTATGAATTTGTGTGCTTGGATAAAGTAGGTACGGTTTTAAAAAGGATGTAATGCGATGTAACGGGATGCAATGATTGATGTTACAAGCCTGCGCCTCCCAACCCAGAGCTAGTGGTCAGTCAAAAGTACTAGGGGGGTGGTGACTCTTGGGTAAGGGGAGGGTCCATAAAGGTGAGGACCTCAATCTTGGGAAGATTCGGATTACCAATTTGAACTATATTGAGCTCTACATCCAAACTGCATCCCGTTTTTTGACAACTTTATTGCTGCGGCATTTTCGGTGCTGAATCTCATGCCGTTCCGGTGGCCTTGCTAGGTGGCAAAGTTTGTGAGAGCCAATCACATCCAGACCGATGAGGCTTGGAAAAGGAAATGGAAGAAGGCCTCCATTGGGCCAGAGCTGGAAACGTCACCGCTGAGGACGCTGGAAGATCACTGAAATCTTGGCTTCCAAACTGGCTCCAAAATCCGGGACCCATGGAAATCAACTTTTTTGAGGACGGCGCGCGATCACAAAAGGGATTTCTTCACGAGACTTGTGTGAAAATCAATGGGCACTGGCCAGGGGTAATATTCTGACCTGGGATCCCCAATTCTGGAGCACAGCCATGGATGGTAGTCACCTGTTGAGCCGCCAATTTCATCTCCTCAGGAGCTGTAAACACCAGATGGCCAGTGGCAGGCCATGTGTACAGTGTACAGCTGGCAGCCTGCCAAATTCCAAGGCTTGGAAAAAATAGACTGACACGCCGGCACTGGCATATGTAGCAGAGTCCAATGGGCGCAGATCTCCCTTTGAGGAAGCGCGCTGCATGAACACATGCCAAGGAAATTGAGACTATGACTTCCCGGCATTTTCCAGCAGTGTATATAGCTTAGGTCATTTGATTTAAGCTGAGATTGGACATTGAGGTGCAGGAAGACGGGGACATTTTTCTCCACACTGTGTCTGGAGACCGTGTGCACGTCTTTGCTTCTGGGCACAAGCAGGCAGGTTGGCGCGCCGAGTCTGACTGGAGATGTTCTTGTAAATTAATTTGCGGATATTTGCGGCCAAACGGGATTGACCTGGGCATGGGTCAGTATCGTTATCTCGTATTTGGATTATATAGTTGGTGTGGAAAAAATATTGAGATCAGATCAATAGGGACAGGCATCTCCGCATGTTGATCTGTACATGTCATCAGGCCATTTCGCAGTTGGCGCTGTCTCCCATGCAGGCGGGGTGGGGGGGCATCAGCTGACGCTGTGCAAGGTAATTAGTTTGCAGTGTCCAGAATCCTATTTTGCATACCCTCTAGTCATGCAACTTCGCAAGAGAAAACCACCCATTTAATTATAGATTATAGATGAGTTTCCTACGAAGAATGGGGATCTCCATTGGCAGGTAAGATCGCCCGATTACCAAAGGGTATCTTGCGACATGTGGTTTTTGATGCCAGGACGAGTACGTGGTCGCGTTGCTGCCTCAAGTACTGTAGGCCCCAGAATGATGAAAGCAGCTCCATCCCTCCAAAGGACCTCCAGCATAGATGATTGCTGACTTGGGGAAACCGGAAAATCGGCACCAAGTCAGGTTAGGACTTGTCGGAGATCATTGTAAATTTTCCAGCTGCAGCATGCTTAGCATGCCGGCAATCCCTTGGTTCATCTCCATTCGTCCATGCCAAGGACGGCCGACGTGGCGGGAGTCATGCGCGTGCATCGGCTACTGGTGCGTCCTCGACGGAATCCCCAGGAACAAAGGCCATGGCCTCAGTTGCCATCAACAATCAGCAACATAGAATGTTAGTAAAGCAATAGTAAACCATCCACATGGGTTGATATTTTATAGCACCCATCAAAAATGGTAAAATTGGATCCTATTGCTTTACTAATACTAACATTGGCATCATCATAGTCTTTTGGCAATGGTCCTGTATCATCCTGGGATTTTGACCTATTTTGGTTCATCCAAATACTCAGCCCCCGACTTGGAAGCATCCCAACCGAGGCGGAGGGTGACCAATCCCGAGGAGGAGAAGTGCACCCTTGCACGGTTGGCACCCCATACCTGGCCATGCCAATGAGCCCAAAGATCTTCTCCAAACAAAACCCTCTTCCTGGTGAGTTGTCAAGTGCATGTGGATAGGAATCTCAGAAACTTCGTAGTTTAATATTTGAATATATATATATATATATTCGAATCGAATTCATCTGGACGTCACTGAACTAAGCTTTGACATGTCTGACATGTTTGACATGCTTTTGCAGCTTTGAAGCACTCCCCTTGCTTCCGCAGAGTTCGAGGGAGTTTCCACCTGCCGTGTGGAACCTGCCGCCATGGTGGGACTTCAAGCTTGGCCTGCGGAGGTTAAATTGCCCAACTCTGTTCTTTGGCAGCTGTATTTTTTTTTTTTAATTATCATAGGTTTTTCCATATCCATCATTTGTTGAGATCAGCATGTTATTTCCACCCTGTCTTTGGGGTTGTGCTTTCACCTTTTTCATTTTGGGGTTGTTTGCCTTATGCTTTATGCCTTGTAAAAATCATAATTCCTCTTGAACCGTTCGATTCCTGTCACGGGGTGAAACGAAGCCCATTTTGGAGGGCCGACTGACCAAAAACATTTTCCACCCTTCGTTTAGCTAGAAAGATACTAGGTTCCAGATGCTTTATTTTTCTGAGAGTTGTTACTGCAGCTTATGCGCTGGATGGAACCTTAGGCCGTTCAATCCTGAGTTTTTTTCTCAGGGGCGGAACTCCCATTTTCTTGGTTGTGATTCCCATGTTTGCTGGTTGAGTCCGTCCTTTTTCTGGGTCGAATGTCGTTTTTTTTCGCCTAAAGCCATTTTGTGCCGGTTGAATCCCAAGTTCTTCTGGTTAATTACGGTTAATTTTATATATATATATATTTATATAAATCCTTATGTTTGACACTTGACCTTTCCCCACCCATGCCACAGGTGCAAAGCCCCAAATCCTCCAGAAAGCCGGAGCCTGTGACGCCGAAGCAGCGGAAGCAGGTGCCTGTGGGATCCTTGCAGATGGGTCATGGATACACCATTTCTCAATGGGGATAGTTTTTTCGGGAGATACTTGGGATATCTTGGGATATGATGTGCCCACCATTGATACAACTAAGATGTTTGAGTATATGATAAATCAATTAATAAACACGGAAAATGATGAATAAATTAACGAATAAATAAATAAATAACATGATAAATAAATAGATAGATATAGATAAATAAATAAGTAAATCTATGGCACATATACGGGATATGATATTATACAACGAACTGTGCATGCCATTGATGGGATACCCTTCGGTAATCAATCATGGCAATGAGAAGTCACCAATAAGGGATTTTCCCTCGCCATGTTTGATTCCCGGGGGTACCCAGCATGGCAAATTATGGTGAGCCAATGGGATGTAAAACCGTATAGTTTTTGAAACAACTTCATAGTTCAACAATAAAAACATGCTGGTGAATAGAAAAGGCAACCAATGGTTTTGCTTTATGCGATTTTGCTGAATTCGCTCAACACAATCATGTAGACATTTCCACCTAATTTTCCTTGTGAGTGTTCCCACTGTGTGTTTCACAAATGTATGGATAATATTGGATAGTCATGGCCAGCAAGTGTAAGCAAAAAAGGGATTTCCCCGCAATGTAGTCCCCATCTACCTGCTTTAAATGGGCTGCTCATGCACTGAGGGGCCAAGCAGGTGGGGACGCAGCCTCTGCCAGGCGGCTTATGCGTCCTCCATGTCCTTTGATTCTGGGTCCTTGACGGCAGACCACAAGAATCCTCAGGCAAGGGTCTGGCTGCTGATTTTCGATTGCCGTGATGAGCATGTTTGATGAGCTTGAATCCTTGCATAGTCTGGTGAGCGGCTTCACATTTGTGTTTGGCTTCTGCCCCAAGTTGGGAAGAATCGTGATTCAGTCTGAGCCGACTCCAATCAATTGGTAGCACTTTGTCGGTGTTTGATCTGTTGCTTGGCTTGTCAACAAGGTGGCTGCAAGGGTTGGGGGGCAGGAAACTTTGCCACGGCGCTTGCTGAGGACCCAAGCAGGCAATTGCAAGTGAGCACGGACACTGAAAAGGTGCCGAAGGGCTGAAGGGCCAAAGGGTTGATGGAAGTCATGGCCAGTCAAAACCTTGAAATGAAATAGGGGCCCAAAGTTCCAGGCAACACCAGTTTCATCATGAGCATCTTCAATGGCAGACAAAGTGAAGGACCGAAGGAGCGCAAACGCAACATAAATGGGAACTCTGCAACTTTTAAGACCCGAATCATACGACCTGCGCATTGCCAAAAGTAAAGGGTGGATGGTAATGGTGGCTTCCGTGACTTGGGTATCGGTGGAATTTCAAAACTCCTCGGCTGACCGATCTTGGCGGCTTAGGAGTTTGTCATATTGGGACACCAATCGCACTTCTTTTGACGCGGGGCAGACGTTTCACGGCAAGATGTCCGTCAAAACTTCCAGAAGCCCCAAATAAGAAGAGTAGAAACCGAAAGAACAAGAATGAAAAAAAACACAAGGAGACAAGTAAAGCGGACCTGGGAGGAGGCGAACCTCCAGAACATGTGTTTCAACCACGTTGGCTAAAGAAGCCACGCCGCACCCATAAGGCAACAGATCCTGTTACATCACCTGTCCCTTGGTGTTTTTTTGGCAAAACCCGGAGTCAGATCAGGGCATCCGGCCCTTTTATTTGAGACAGGCCCTTGATAAATTCTCCCTTTGGAGTCACATTGGCGTGGCCTTCCTGGCACGCCTTAAGCCATGCAGGCGAGGGGCCCGCCGCTGAAAGTGAGAGTCTCCATCCCAAGCCCCAGGGACTGCAAGGCTGTGAGGGGGGCTGGGGAGCAAACGGTCAGCACGCTGGATTCCTGGATTTCATGCTGAACTGAAGTGGCCAACTGGGAAAACCCATTTTGAATCATAAGTGCCAGGTGTCACCTGACGGTGATGAGCAAAGTACCGTGAGGATCCCAAAAGATCCTAAAGCTACAGACCAACTTGGATTGGCAAAAACATGCCATTTTCAGTTTCATGTGGCGTATTTGCAAGATTTTGCAAGAGGTCTGAGGCTCAGAGGGTTGCAACACCTGACTGCAGTAGACGATGCAAGTAGACTTGTGAGGCAGTGGAGTGGTGCAAATTACAGATGGCTCGCCGATACTTGGCTTTGCCCGTGCTCCTCTGTTTTTCAGATCCAGTGGCTGGATGTGGCTGGTGACTTCAGGTTAGCCCGGTGGCGGACTGATCTGGATGCGATCCAGCTGGGAAACAGTTTTTTTTTTTAAATGTTTGAGGTGCAGGAGGACATCGTCAATGGGTGTTGGGTACGGCAAATCCGTTTCCGAGAAACGGCCAGCTGGTCCCCTGTTGAGTTTGATGGTTGCTACACACCCAAGTGTACCACAGACAGTATTCTTGGATGTTTTACCGCGTTGTGATGCGTTGTGCCCCAAAAATAGGATCTCCCTCATTTTTATCATTTTTTGCGATTTGTCTGAGTCAACCTTGCTTTTGCCTGTCAACTCCCCATGTTTGCTCCTTAAATCTCCAAACTCAGGAAAAAGGGAGAGAGTCGCTCTCCGAAGAAGAAGGCCTCGGTGCAGTTCTTTGTGGAGGATGTGGCTTCGCCTGAGCTCCGCTCGGGGGTTGGAAGCTGTTAATGTCAACGCGGGAGTATTAAACCGCCCCCTCGGTAGTTTAAGTGGGGATGCTATACTTATGAATAAACCATCGTTTACTAAGCTGGGGTTGACATCATATCACAGTAGCTTGTCATTGTTTGCTGCAAAGGGTTCGAGGTATACCTTGTCCTTGCATCCTCATCCCTGCGCCCAGCTACACAATATCATTCGAAACGATCTACTCTAGTCCAACTTGGCAACATGATACAAAAATTACATAACCCCCTCCAATGAAATGCACAGTTTCGAGAACCAGTGGCCTCTGAATGACTGACCCATGGAACACCATGGAACAAGAATCAATTTAGTTTCAATACTTGACCAGAAGCAGGATTAGGTGAAGCTCCAACCAAGACTGTTCCTGCAGAACCTGATTTTGCCATTTGCTGGGCCACACTTCGGCTGAAACGCTTGTTATTTGTTTGTTATTGTTTAATTGAGGTAGGTAAGTGATCAGTGATGAGCATTGATGATAGATTGAATTATGAACCTGTCCAAGATGTCATGTACGGTTTGGTTCTAGAATGTGAGCCAATATGGACTTGACATGACTTGACAAAGCAAGATGCCGCAAAGAAGTGCACAGAGAGTGAGCGTTCCTGTTGTAAGTCTGTTTCACGAACAAACAAAAGAGGCGGTTCATGAAGATTTCACTTTGGGAGAATCTACCAAGCTGGGTTTCACAACATTCCTTAGTGTTTCTTCGCCGATTGTGGCAAGAAACTTGAAGCGCCATGGCACCTTGCAAGGGTTGCAAGATGTCGGAGTATCCTGCAAATTCTGCGGGAGATTTCTTTCGTTTACTTCCGTTTGAAGGCTACATGGGGGTGCTTTCTTTTCTTCCAGCGACCAGTCTTGCTGGCGCTGCTCGAGTCTCGAAGGGATGGCGCTATGCAGTTGGGTGCAGAGGTGACCATGATTTGTCCATCACCTGCACGACTGTGAGCCATCTGAAGGATTTCCTGGGCTTGGTTGTCTCGAACTTGGCAGTCTCCAGCGTTTCCTGTGACATTTGTGACCTTTGTGGACTAGACAGAAGTGACTTGTTCTCCTCGTTGAGCTCGGACAAGTGCCCATGTCCTCAGATATCTCAGATGCTACATGTGACATGGAGGTGCAAATCTTTGGACAGTCAGGGTGGAGACATTCTCCGCTCGACTTTCCCGAACCTCAAGTCCCTGAAAGTTGACTTCACAGCTCATCCACTGGAGAAAATCAGATTTTATGGACACAGGTTGGCTCATTTGTCACTTGGATTGCCTCAGCATACATAATACTGTGCACATACATATACTGTATGTATGTATGTATGTATGTATGTATGTATGTATGTATGTATGTATGTATGTATGTATGTATGTATGTATGTATGTATGTAATGTATGTATGTATGTATGTATGTATGTATGTATGTATG